>SXGT01701230.1_pt1 | contig 20309 bp, 21 predicted proteins | sample 3176221 | NCBI WGS metagenome assembly SXGT01 (sample SAMN11356862, study PRJNA531348) | freshwater metagenome | isolation source: freshwater sample F1-120 | place: China: Fuxian Lake, Yuxi | collected 2017-12-25
GTAGATATCGCGCACCCGGTGCTGCGCCTGGGACACGGCCATGCCGTAGCCCGGGATGATCACCACGCGATGGGCGTTGGCGAGGTAGTCGCCGGCGTCGGTCGCGGTGGCGCTCTTCACCGGCTTGGCCTCGCCTTCCTGCACGGACGTGGTCTGCACCTGGCCGAAGGCACCGAACAGCACGTTGGTGAACGAGCGATTCATGGCCTTGCACATGATCACCGCGAGGATGAAGCCCGAGGCACCGTCGAGCGCGCCTGCCGTGATGAGCAGCGTGTTGTCGAGGGCAAAGCCCATGGCCACGGCGGCGAGGCCGGCGTAGGAGTTCAGCAGCGCGATGACGGTGGGCATGTCCGCACCGCCGATCGGGATGATCAAGAGCACGCCGAACAGCAGCGCCAGCACCACGATCACCCCGAAGAGGTAGTACTGCGTGGGATCCAGCACCAGCGCGACGCCGGAGCCGACCGCGACGAGGGCCAGCAGGCCGGTGACGATGTTCTGGCCGCGGTAGGTCATCGGCCGGGTCGGGATCACCTCCTGCAGCTTGCCGGCGGCCATGAGGCTGCCGGTGAAGGTCAGGAAGCCCAGGTTCACCTCGATGGCGAGCGCCGCCGTGGTGAACCAGGTGAGCGAGCCGTCCTCCAGCCAGATGAGGTACTTCGAGACTCCGATGAGGCCGACGGCGAGGCCGCCGAAGGCGTGGGAGATCGCCGTGCGCTGAGGCACCGCGGTGAGCGGCACCCGCGAGAGCGGCACCCCGACGATGATCGCCGCGAACACGGCGACGATGATCCACGTGTAGCTGATGATCTCCGGCTCGATGAGCGTGCCGAAGATCGCCGCGGCCATGCCGATGACGCCCGCCGCCACGCCGCGGCGTGCAGTGCGCGGCCGACTGAGCCACATGAGGGCGAAGATGAACAGGGTGGCCGAGATCAGGTAGCTGATCTGGGTGATGCCATGCAGGACGTGCTCGCTCATGCGCCCGGCCCCTTCTGCTTGAACATCTTCAGCATGCGGTCGGTGATGAGGAAGCCGCTGATGATGTTGGTCATGGCGGCAAACACCGCGACGGCACCGAGCACCGTGGTCAGCGTGTCCTTCTGCTCGCCGGCGATGATGATCGCGCCGACCACAGCGATCGCGGAGATCGCGTTCGTGAGGGACATCAGCGGCGTGTGCAGCAGCCGCGACACGTTCTCGATCACCTGGAAGCCGACGAATGTCGACAGCATCAGGACGAAGAGCATCGAATAGATCGTTATCTCACCCATGGTCGGTGCCGGTCCTCGGTTTGCCGCAAAAGGCCGGGATTGTGCATGAGCCGTGCCCCGTTTCGGAACGCCGGTGCACCGTCTTCTCGCCCGGGTTCGTGCTGGACTTGTACCGCGTTGTATGGCTCAGGGCGCAGCCGATACGGCTCGGTGAAGCGCGTTTTTTCGACAACCGGTTGTGGAATCGAGGGAGCGGAGTGCGCTCTGGTGCTGCGCGACGCGGGCCGGAGGTCGGTCGTGGGCAGCAGTGTGGTGCGCTGCCTTCGCTTGCGGCCCGGTCTGCCAACAGCTGGTGCGCCGGGGCCGGGCGATGTGACCGATCGATGCTGCGGCTGGACCCGAAGTTGCTGCTGGACCCGATGCGGTCGCATGGCCGAATGCTGTCGAATGGCCGGATGTCGTCGTTTGGCGACAAGAATCTGCGCCTCCGGGCCTGTTGCGCCCGCAATTGGCTGGCCCGCGGCGCCGGAGGCATTGCGAGCTCCGGTTGCCGTCGCCGTTAATTGCGCACCGGTCGCGACCGCCCGCCGACGCGATCCGGAACGCATTCCGAATCACACTCCGCAATCGAGAGATCACATGAACAAAGTTGCCGTTCTCACCGCCGCCCTCCTCATCAGCCTTGCTGGCTGCGCACCGAAGGAAGAGGCCCCGGTCGCTGACGCCGCCGTGTCCGAAGCACCCGTCGACGCAATGGCGATGGAAGCTCCCGTTGCGGACATGGGTGCCAGCCCGGTCGACGCGATGGCAATGGACGCCGCAGTCAGCGACGCAGCACCCGTCGACGCAGCCGCTGCCGATGCAGCTGCCAGCCCGGCGATGTAAATTGCTTGCAGGCGGGCGATGCAGATCGCCTGGTCCTGACCGGAAAGGCCCGCTTGCGGGCCTTTCCTGTGTCTGGAAGGTGCGAGTTCACAGGCAACCGATCCCTGCGCGCCAACGCGGGCGGCAGCGTTGCGGTGGCCCTGCCCCCGCACCCAGAATCGGGCGCACATTCCGCTGCTGTGATCCCGCCGTGACCCCGAGGAACGTCGTCGTCGTCCTGCTCGACAGCCTCAATCGGCACATGCTCGGTGCCTATGGCGGCAACGAGTTCGAGACGCCGCACATCGACCGCTTCGCGAAGCGCGCGCTGACCTTCCGCAACCACTTCGTCGGCTCCCTGCCCTGCATGCCCGCGCGGCACGACATCCTCTGTGGCTCGCTCGACTTCCTGTGGCGGCCCTGGGGCTCCATCGAGCTGTGGGAAGACCCGATCACTCACCACCTGCGTGGCAAGGGCGTCACCACGATGCTGGTATCGGACCATCCGCATCTGTTCGAGGTGGGTGGCGAGAACTACCACACCGACTTCGAGGCCTGGGACTACGTGCGCGGCCACGAGGGCGACCCGTGGAAGACCGTGCCCGACACCAGCTGGGTGGGCGCGCCGTCACTGCCCGCGCGCAAGGGCATCGGCATCGGTCGCCGCGGCGAGGCGATCGCACATCCACGCCCCTATGACATGTCGCGCACCTGGTTCCGCGAGGAGGCCGACTATCCGGGCCCGCGCACCATGGCCAGCGCCTCGCGCTGGCTCATCGACAACGCCAACCGGCACGAGAAGTTCGTGCTGTTGATTGACGAGTTCGATCCGCACGAGCCCTTCGACACGCCTGCGCCCTGGGCCAACCGCTACGACCCGGACTGGAAGGACGACCTCATCATCTGGCCGCCCTACGCCGTGGATGCGATGAAGCGCGGCGTGATCAGCGAGCGCGAGGCGCGGCACGTGCGCGCCAACTACGGCAGCAAGCTGTCGATGATCGACCACTGGTTCGGGAAGCTGTTGGGCACGCTCGATGCGTTGAAGCTGATGGACGACACGGCGGTGATCCTGTGCACCGACCACGGCCACTACCTTGGCGAGCGCGACATCTTCGGCAAGCCCGGCGTGCCGCATTACGAACCCATCGGCCACACGCCGCTGATGATCGCCTGGCCCGGCGTGGCCGCGCGTGATGTCGACGCGCTCACCACCAACGTCGACATCCACGCCACCCTGGCCGATCTCTACGGCATCACGCCGGGCCATCGCACCCACGGCAGGTCGCTGCTGCCGCTCATCGATGGCAGCCGCAGCGCAGTGCGTGAGTACGCGCTCGCAGGCGTGTTCGGCCGTTGGGTGCATGTGCTCGACGGCAAGCGCAAGTACGCGCGCGCGCCGGTCACTGCGGGCAACGTGCCGTTGTCGATGTGGTCGAACCGCTGGTCCACGATGCCGGTGCACGGCGCGCCGCAGTACCGGCTGCCGAAGCCGGATGCACGGGCGACGCTCGACTTCATGCCTGGCTCGACCGTGCCGGTGATCCGCCAGCCCTTCGAGGCGACCGACCCGCGGCCGTTCTGGTGCGTGGGCCAGCCGGTCGGCGAGCACCATTGCTACGACCTGCACAACGATCCCGGCGAGACCGAGAACCGGCTGGGCAGCGCCGACGAGCGGGCGATGCTGGAGCTGCTGCGCGCGGCACTCACCGAGATCGAGGCACCGCGCGAGCAGTTCGAGCGGCTGGGCATCGCCTGAACACGGTCAGCCGCGCGGCGAGGACGCCGGGCAGGTACTGATGCCGAGCAGGCGGTAGACCGGGCACACGCGCAATGCCGCGGTCACGAGCGGGACGATGCCGATGAGCCCCAGCAGGTGCAGCGGGTGGCTCCCCCGAGGGCGGCGAAGGCGAGCAGCAGCACGCCCGCGACGAGGCGCACGTTGCGATCGATGTTCCCCACGTTGTTCCTGGCCTGGATCTTCACTTCCGTTCCTCCCATGCCTTGCGGTCTTGTTGCGGCGCCGCGTGAGCCGATGCCGGCTGCGAACGCGCCGCACCCACCCATGTCATATCGTGGTCCGGCGCTGCCCGTGGTTCATTGACCCGGATCACCCGCGACGCTGGCGGTGTTCAAGCGCGGACTTCCACGCTGCCGGCGATTGCTTTACACAGCCTGCGTGGCGTGCGGCCCGGGTGGGCTGCGCGCCGGGCTTGATCCGGACTGGTTGCCTGCGGGCGGGGGGGAATCGCGATGTGGCTGAGACTGCGGCAGATTGCACTGGTGGCGAATGACCTCGCGGCGGTGCAGAAGGACTTCGAGGACGTGCTCGGTATCGCGGTGTGCGTCCGCGACCCGGGCGTGGGCCATTTCGGGCTCGAGAACATCCTGATGCCCATCGGCAACGAGATCCTCGAGGTGGTGGCGCCCACCCGCGAGGGCACGGCGGGCGGCCGCTACCTCGAGCGCCGTGGCGGCGACGGCGGCTACATGGTCATCACCCAGTGCGACGACCACGCGCCGCGGCGTGCGCGGGTGGCAGAACTCGGCGTGCGCATCGTCAACCAGTTCGAGAACCACGAGTTCCGCAACATGCAGCTGCACCCGCGGGACACCGGCGGCTCGTTCTTCGAGATCGACGAGGTGCTGGGCGAGCACGCCCACGATCCCGATGGCCCCTGGGAACCCGCCGGGCACGAGTGGAAGGCCGGGCGCCGGCTGGATCGCGTGGGCGGCATCGTCGGTGCGGAACTGCAGTGCGACGATCCGGAGCAGGTCGCGGGGCGCTGGGCCGAGATCGCGCAGATCCCGCTGCGCCGCGCGGGCGATACCCCGGTGCTGCCGCTCGCCAATGCAGACGTGCGCTTCGTGCCCTGCACCGACGGCCGTCCCGAGGGGCTCGGCGGCATCGACGTGAAGGTGTTCGACACCCAGGCCGTCGTGGCCGCGGCGCGTGCGCGCGGCCTGCTGCGGGGCGACGCGCAGGTGTACATCTGCGGCATGCGGATCAACCTGCGATGAGTTCGCAGGCGCTGGATGGCTTCCATGACATCGTCGTGGAGGTGGACGACCCGGTGGGCCTCATCCGCCTGAACCGGCCCGAGAAGCTCAACGCGTTCACCTATCGCACCCTCGCCGAGATCCGCAGCGCGATCCGCGCGCTGACCGACGATGCGCGGGTGGTGGGCATCGTGATCACGGGCGACGGCCGCGGCTTCAGCGCAGGGCTCGACTCGCAGACCCTCGTCGACGTCACCGCGAGCAGCCAGGGCAACCCGGAGGCGGTGTCGCGACCCGCCGACGCGAACGCGAGCCGCGATGCCGACCTGCCGGGCATCTTCAGCTACTTCCTGCAGGTGCCGAAGCCCATTGTCGCTGCCATCAATGGCGTGGCTGCGGGCGGCGGCCTCATCCTCGCGATGATGAGTGACGTGCGCATCGCCTCCAGCGCCGCGAGCTTCACCACGGTGTTCCTCAAGCGCGGGCTGATCGCCGAGCACGGCGCTTCCTGGCTGCTGCCGCGCATGGTGGGCATCGGCCGCGCGCTCGACCTGCTGTGGCTGAGCGATCGCATCGATGCGGCGACCGCGCGGGAGTACGGACTCGTCGAGCGCGTGGTCGCGCCGGAGGAACTGCTGCCGACCGCGTACGACTACGTGCGCCGGCTGGCCGTCACCTCGGCCCCCGCGGCGATCGCCGAGACGAAGCGGCTGGTGTACGCGCACCTCGGCACAGGCTATGTCGATGCGCTGGTGGAAGCCAATGCGTCCCAGGATCGCTTCGTCGCCGCGCCCGATGCCCTCGAGGGCGCACGTGCGCTCGTCGAGAAGCGTGCGCCATCGTTTGCCCGTCTGGGCGGTGCCCAGGCCAGCGACCCATCCAGCACGAACACGGGAACGCAGTGACCATGGCAGCCATCGACGAAGCGGCAGACACGCACATGCAGACGATCGCGCTCCACGTCGAGGGCGGCATCGCCCACCTGACGATGAACCGCCCCGAGCGCATGAACGCGATGACCAACCGCATGCTCGTGGAGACCCACGACTGCCTCGAGCGCATCGCCGTTCGCAGCGACGTGCGCGTGCTGGTGCTCACCGGCGCCGGCCGCGGCTTCTGCCCGGGTGCAGACCTAAAGCACTACAGCGCCGGCGAGAGCGACATCGCCTCCGAGCACCGGCACTTCCGCGTGCCCGTGCTGCTCCATCGCATGCCGCAGGTGACCATCGCTGCCATCAACGGCCCCTGTGCCGGCGCCGGCTTCGGCTGGGCCGCGGCCTGCGACCTGCGCTTCGCCGGCGCGGCGGCGACCTTCAACACCGCGTTCCTCAACGTGGCCTCGGCCGGCGACATGGCGGGCCCGTGGTTCCTGCCACGGCTGCTCGGCGCCGCGAAGGCGCGCGAGCTGTACTTCCTGCCGGAGAAGTTCCGTGCCGCCGACGCGCTGGCGATGGGCCTGGTGAGCCGCGTGTTCGACGATGCCTCGCTGATGCCGGAGGTGGACGCCATCGCGGCGCGCCTCGCCGCCGCGTCGCCGCACGCGCTGCGCACGATGAAGCGCAACTTCGTCGACGCCGAGATGATGGACCTGGATGCCTACATCCAGATCGAGTCGGAGCGGCACACCCAGGTGATGGCGCACGCCGATGCGAAGGAGGCGTTCCGCGCCTTCGTCGAGAAGCGGCCGCCGAAGTTCGGCGGCGGCTAGGCGCACGGCGCGACGAGCACATCCGTGCCCAACCCTCCGATGTCGGGGCCACCTTCGAGCCGCATTGGCATCGCCGCCGCGCTGTTCCGTACGCCGATGCATGGCGTGGCGTTCGGGCTGCTGCTCGCGGCGGTGGTGCTGCTGGTGCTGTCCCACGCGGCGCCGCTTGACCCGGTGTTGGCGGGCTACCTGCAGGCCTTCGCGGAGGCCGCCGTGGTGGGCGGCATGGCCGACTGGTTTGCCGTCACCGCGCTGTTTCGCCATCCGCTCGGCCTGCCGATACCGCATAGCGCCATCGTGCCGGCGAACAAGGACCGCATCGGCGTCGCCCTCGGTGACTTCGTGCAGTCGAACTTCCTCACCCGCGAGGTGATCGGCGGCCACCTCGCGAAGTCCGACCTCGCGGCCAGCCTCGCGGGTTACCTCGCCGATCGCGCCCACGCGCGGCCGTTGGCGGCGCGGCTTGCCGAGCTTGCACCCGAGGTGCTGGATGCGCTCGATGCCAGCGATGCCCACGCGGTGCTGCGTGCACAACTCACCCGTGCCCTCACGCGCATGGACGGCGTGCCGCTGGTGCGCGGGCTGCTCGACGCCGTGCTCACCGACGAGCGCCGTGCGGCGCTGTTCGAGGCGCTGTTGCGCCAGGCCTTCGGCCTGCTTGATGTCGCCGAGCCCGAACTGCGGCGGCGCATCCATGACCGCAGCGGCTGGCTGTCGCAGACCCTGCGGCTCGACGAGCGCGTGGCCGACCGTGTGCTCGACGGCGCGGCCGAGCTGCTGCAGGAGATCGAGGCCGACCCGCAGCATCCCTGGCGTGCACGTTTCGGCGAACTCATCGACGACTTCCTCGCCGACCTGCAGCGTGGCCCGCACTATCGCGAGCGCATCGACGAGGCAAAGCACGCGCTCCTCGAGCATCCGATGTTCGCCGGCCTCGTGGCCGAGCTCTGGCAGGCACTGGGCAACCATGTGCGCGATGCGGCCAACCGCGAGGACTCCGGCCTGCGCGAGTACCTCGAGCGCGCGTTGCTCACCCTCGGCGGGCGGCTGCGCGACGACGACGAGGCGCGGGCGACCATGAACCACTGGCTGCGTGGCGTGCTCACCGACGTCGCCGTCGAGGGGCGCAGCGTGGCCTCGACGCTGATTGCCGACACCGTACGCACCTGGGATGCCGGCACCATCGCCGGCAAGCTCGAGGATGCGGTGGGGCGCGACCTGCAGTTCATCCGCGTCAATGGCACGCTCATCGGCGGCTTCATCGGCCTGCTGCTGCACGCGGCGGCGCAGCTCCTGGGGGCGTGAGGACTGGAGCGTGAGGTCAGGCGCGTGAGGCGATGGCGATGAGGCAAGTGACCATGCACGTGATCAGGAAGGTTGCGATCGTGTCGCTCGCACTCCTGCTCGGGAGCGCTCGGGCAGGCCAGCTACCTGCACCAGTAGCCGCGCTCGTCGAGACTGCCGACGCGTTCGGTCCCTTCCGCTTCGGGATGGCGGTGGAAGACGCAGTGGCGATCGCGCCCGGCTTCGACTGGTACGAGGACCGTGAGCCCGGCTATCGGCAGCGGCGCGTCGTCACCGCCGAGTCAGGCTGGCACCTGGGCGAGCGCACCTACGATGTGATCCTCGCGCCGGGCTACCACGGTGCCTACGAACTCCAGCTTCGGCACACCCACGAGAGCGACGTGGCGGAGTCCTGCAGTGATGCGGCGCTTGCGCTGGCGGTGGAGTTCGAGCGGCGCTTCGGCGAGCTCACTGGCCCCAGCCTGGACTCGGGCCAGGCGGGTGAACTCATCGACGTCGGCAAGGGCAGCAGCGTCACGATGAGGCCGTTCGTCGGCAACCTGCCCGGCGCCACTGGCTGGTTCACCCGTCGCGGGCCCACCCGCACCCAGCCATGGCGGGTGGCGGTCTCTGGCGATTTCTCGCGCGACGAGAACGGGTCGCCGCCGACGTGCAAGGTCCTGGGCACGCTTGCGCGGGAGGGCGAGGTGCCGCGCGAGGCCTGGCTGGACGTCGCGCAGGCGCCGATCGCGCATGCGCCGTCGGCCGCCGTGCTGCACCACTCGCTGGATGCCTGGCTGCAGCCGCATGCGAGATCGCGCGTGCGCGAGCTTGCAGAACTGTCGGCGGCTGGCGTCGAGGTGATTCTCGACTGCGCGGTTCGCCGCGACACGGGCGCAGTGTGGGACTGCCGCACCACCGATGACGATCGAGGTGGGCGCCGCGTCGCGTCGCCGCTGGAATCCGTTGTACGGCAGCGCCTTCAGCACCTGCGCTTCGAGGCGCGAGCCATCGACTCGCGTGACCCTGCGCCGCTGCGGGCGAAGGTCCCGATGCGCGTTGCGCCGGCCGACCGTCTCGCGCCCGGGCCGGTGCCGCCCACATTGCGCCCGCTGCGCGAGATCGCATGGGCAGTACGACCGTCAGGCATGGACCTCGAGCGTGCCTATCCGCGCGAAGCGTTGCGGAACGAGATCGAGGCCGTGGTGAGCGCGAGTTGCCGGTTGCAGGCCGATCTGTCGGCGGTCTGCGTCGACGCCGTGGTGACGCCGGCCGGTGACGCCGAGCACACGCACATGTTCGCCCTTGCGGCCTACGGCGTGCTGACGAAGTTCCGCGCCCGTGACGTGTTGCGTGATGGCGTCACCGCCGCCGCGGGCGAGTGGTTCAAGGGCTCGGTGACGTTCCGGCTCGGGAACTGAGAGGGTCGTGCGGCCGTGAACGGGCGTGTGGACCCGCCCCGCCCGCGCGCCACCCTCGCCCGCGCTCACGCCAGCGCGGCAACGGCCGCCTCGAGGATCCACGCAAGGTCCTGCCCGGTGTGGTTCACCATCGCCACGATCGTGGCGCGGCGCGCCGGCAGGTAGAACATGCCCGAGCCCCAGAAGCCGCCGTGACCCCACAGGGTCTCCGCATCGCCGCCGCCCGTTGGCACGACGCGGCGGATGCTGACGCCGAGGCCGTAGCGGTGCGCATCCGCAAGCACCGACACGAGCATGCGCGTGAGCGTGCCTGCGTCCAGCAGTTCGCCGCGCTCGAACAGCCCGCGCCGGAAGCGGTCGAGGTCCGCCAGCGTGGACACATGGCCGCCCGCGGCCCAGTCGATGCTGCCGTGCACCGTGAGGCCATCGATGCTGCCGGCGTAGCAGTGCGACAGCGTGCTGCGTGCGGGCTCGTGGCCCTCGAGCCAGGTGGCGTCCATGCCGAGCGGCCGCAGGATGCGCTGGCGGCACAGCGCGGCGTCGCGCTTGCCCGTCACGCGCTGCAGCAGGTGCCCGAGCAGCACGTAGCCGGTGTCGGAGTAGTGGTAGCGCTCGCCGGGTGCGGCCACGGGCTCGCTGTTCGCGATCGCCCAGGCGAGGATCTCGTCCGGCGAGTGGAAGCGCGCCCTCCGTCGCAAGCCGGCGCTGCCAGGGCCGGCTCATCGCGAAGTCCCACAGCCCCGCCGTGTGCGAGAGCAGGTGTGCGAGCGTGATCCTGTGCGCGAGCGGGTGCACCCTGCGCACGACGTCTGCCGGGAAGAACTCGGGCAGGCGCGCACCGAGCGCGAGCTGGCTGCGCTGAACGAGCTGCATCACCAGCGTGGCGGTGAACACCTTCGACATGCTGGCGATGCGGAAGCCGTCGCCCGGCCGCAGGCGGCGGCGCGCGCCGCGGGCGAAGTGGCCGGCCGCGCCCTGCCAGGCGATGTCGCGTAGGGGTGCGCGCACGCCGAGCAGCATGCCCGGCCCGTCGCTACCGATGCCGCGTGCGGTGATGGCCTCGAATGCCGTGGCCTGTGCGGTGGGTGTGCGTGCCATCGTCGGTGTGTCCTCCCAGGCCAACCGCCCGCGTGCAGGGGGCGTGGCTGCGTGCGCGCCTCACGGCGCGGGCGTGAGCTCCGCGTGCAGGACCGTGTACACGCGCTGGCGGAAGTACCAGCGCCCGTCACGCTTCACGTAGTCGTCCTCGTAGCGGCCTGTGACGTTGCGCCGGCTGCCGTCCTTGCCGTGCAGGAACTCCTGCTGGAACCAGGTCGCATGTGCGGTGTCGCCGGTGACGCGGATCGGCCCGGCAGAGGCGTAGAAGCCGACGAACGAGAAGTTCGCCATCGCCTGCTGCCAGGACGCGACGATGTCGGCCTTGCCGTGGGCCTCGCCCATCGAGCGGATCCAGTGCGAATCCTCTGTCCAGTTGGCACCCCAGGCCGAGGCGTCGAAGCGCATCACGGCGTCGTTGTAGGAGTCCACGAGTTCGCGGATCGCGAGCCGGTCGTCGAGCGGGCCCTGGCTGATCATGTCCGTTTCCCCGAGTGTCGAGTGCGTCGTTCAGGCCGCGAGCGTGCGCACCAGGTCGACGATGGCGCGCACGAGCGAGAGCATGCGCGGCATGTCCACCGCGTGCGGCCAGCGGTCGTCCGGATGGTGGAACAGCGGGTTGCTGCCGAGCAACGAGGCGTAGCGCCCGCCCGCATCGTGGATGTTGCGGGCCTCGCCGAAGGGTCGCGTGCCCACCGGCGTCTCGTCGTCGATCACCGCGGTGTGGCGCGCGAAGTGGCCGAGCGCAAGCTCGCGCAGCGCGGCATCGGCAGCCTGCAGCCGCACGCGCGCGCCCGTGGCGGCGAAGTTCGCGCCGAGGTGCAGCCACGTCGCCTCGCGCGGCAGCGCCGGGTTCGCGTGCACGAAGGCGTCGAGGCCCACGTGGCCGAGCTCGTGCCCGGTGTTGGCGGTGAAGATCACGCTGCGACGCGGCACGGCACCGGCAAGGCTGCGCAGTGCCTCCAGCCACGCGATGAGGCCGCCACCGCGCTCGGAGGTGCACACCCACCAGCCACTGCGCGGCGTCATCACCACCAGCGGTGACAGGCGCGCGTCGCTGCCTTGCACGATCGCCTGCACGTTGCTCGCCGTGGTGTGCTCGTGCTGGTCGTGGATCACCAGCCGCGCCTGCGTGCCTGCCGCCGCCGCGGCGGCGAGCTGCGCGGCGTGCTCGGCGCCGAGCTGCAGCACGGGCGGGCCGTAGGGCGCGTGCCAGTCGTCCGCATTGAAGGGCGCGATGCCGCGGGCGGCAAACGCGGGGTCGGTGCAGCAGACGAGCGCGTGATGGCGCGGCGGGCGGCCGACGCCAGAGTGCGTGGGCTGCGCACGCCGCGCGGCAACGAGCGCCTGGCTTCCCGGGGTGTTGAGGTTGGGCGTGACATTGCACACGCCGATGCCGCTGGCGTCGGCGATCGGCCTCAGCTGGGCGTCGATGCCGTCGGGCCCCGTGCTGCCGCCGTCGAATGCGGGCAGCCCGTGCAGGCGCTCGCCACCCACCTCGAGCCAGGCCTCGATGGGCACGCGGCGACGGAAGGGGAAGGGCGTGATCGTCGGTTCGCCGCCGGCCTCGCGCACCAGCCCCGCCAGCCAGTCTGCAGTGGCTGCATCCTCGAGCGTGCCTGTGCGATGGTGCGCGAAGGCATCCCACGCCGCGAGCAGGCGTGTGGCGCGCGTTGTCATCGCGGGGTCGTCCGTGCCGAATGCGCGGGGTGGGCCATCGTTCGGCCCGTCGTTCCGGAGGGTCATGTCGTCGCTCCACTGTCGGGGCGGCAGGCTCGCCGCTGCCGTGCCGAGCAGCGTGGTCACACCGATCGCCACGGTCGCTGCGACGAACGCGCGCCGCGACGCGCGATGCGCGCACGAACCGTGCGGCATGACGCTGGCCGGGCGCGGGCCGGTTGTGCGGGCCGGGAACGGGCGATCGCGCACGGCCGGGCCTGCTCGTTGGGTCCGGCGACGATCCCACGCCCTGCGGGAAGCGGGCAAGCTGGCGCGGCGCGTTGCGTGCGGTGTATGCCCGCCAGACGTCGGGACTTCCCTGTCCCTCGGCCGCTCCCTGTGCCCGATCGTCACGTCGCGCAGTGTCCCGGAATTGCCAGAGGGGGCTTGCCTCCGGGACGGCCCATTGCTGGGTGGGGGGATGCGCGCCGGTGCATCGTCGGCTGCGGGCGGCCGTCGGTGAATACCCCGAGCGGGTGACCGGCGCGCGCAGCGTGGCGGCGTGCTAGCGTCGGGCCACTGCCCGGGCTGCCGGGCACACACGAGGGCCGCCCGCAGTGCGGGCATCACAAAGGAGTGCGCGATGAGCAGAGTCCGCCTGGTGCCGGACGACGAACTGACCCCCGAGACGCGCGCGCGCGTGCAGGCCGTGGAGGCCGCGGGTGCCGATGCGACCGTGCTGCGTGCGCTCGCGCACCGGCAGTCCATGTTCGACGACTACTTCAAGTTCTACGACCCGACGCACAACGGCGGCATCGTCGAGCCGGGCATCAAGGAACTGGTGCGGCTCAAGATCGCGCGGTTGAACGACTGCGCCACCTGACTGGGTGCGAGATTTCCATCGGCGATGGAAAACGGACTCACTGAAGAGAAGATCTCCGAACTGGATGGTGACGGTTCGGGTTTCAGCGAACGCGAACGCCTCGCCGTGCTCTATGCGGAGAAGCTCGCGATCGACCACCACAACATGGACGATGCGTTCTTCGATCGCCTGCGCACGGTGTTCACCGAGCCGGAGATCGTGGAGATCGGCATGATGGCCGGGCAGTACATCGGCTTCGGGCGCCTGCTCATGGTGCTCGACCTGACGCCGAAGTTCTGCGCGGCGGACGGCACCGAGGCGATCTGATGTCATGGCAGCGCGGCCATCGCTGTGGCGATGTGCCGCGTTCGCATCCTCCATCGTTGCGTCCGCCCGGGCGCCACGAGGTGTCGATCGTCAGGCGTTCGCCGGCGTCCCGGCCACGATGTGCGCGATGCGGGGCGCGAGCGCCTCCGGGTCGTTCGATGTGACCTGGTGCACGCCGGCGGCAATGAGCTGTCGCAGCAGGTCGTCGAGGTGCGGGCGGTCGGCATCCACCGTCCACGCATCCACCATCGCGCCGTCGCGACTGACTTCCTCCACGAGGTTCACGCCGCGCGCGAGTGCGGCCAGCACGAGGTTGGCCTCCAGGTAGTAGATCGCGGCCCGTGGCGCGACATCGAGCGTACGCGCCGCGAGCACGCGGAAGCCGTCGGCATCGAGTGCAAGGTCGCGCGGGTAGAGGGCCAGCGGGTCGAAACCGCGATGCAGGCCCGGCGCGGCATCGGCGAGCGCGCACACCGCGCGCCAGTCGGCACCGCTGGCGATGAAGCGGCCGGCGTTGTCTGGGCGGGAGTGGCCGCCGAGCACGGCGCCGAAGCGCGCGCATGCCTGCGCATCGAGCGCGTCGGCACGCAGCTTCACGTCGAGCTGCACGGTGGCGGGCGCGATGCCGGGTGCCTTACCGACGACGGTGGCAAGCTCGTCGAGGAACAACGGCGCATCCGCGAGCAGCGCGCCATCGGGCGCCCGTTGGCGCAGGCGTTCGATGTCGGCACGCAGGTGCGCAGATACAGGCCCGGTGCCGCTGGTCTCGCGGTCGAGGGTGCGGTCGTGCAGGCAGAGCGCGTGGCCATCTGCGGTGAGGCGAAGGTCCACCTCCATTGCCGGTGGGCTGCCTGCGGCAGCCGCGGCCAGCGGGCCGTCGGCCGCGGCGGCGAGCGCGGCCCGCAGGTTGGCGCGCAGGAACGCCGCGTCTGCCTTGCGCCGACGCAGCATGTGCCACTTCAAGCGCGGCGCAATGGCAGTCATGGCGCGCGCTGGTCGCCTCTGAAGTCGGCAGGAATCGGGCACGTGGTGCAGACGCGATCGTCGCACAGCCGGCAGAGGTTGCAGCGCTGAGTGTCGTTGGCTTCCATGGATGACAGCAGCTTGTGCAGAAGCGCGGCCAGGGCCGCCTGTTCGGCATCCGTCAGAGGCGTGAGTAGCGTGCGGATCGCCGCAAGGCGCCCCTTCAGCAGTTTCTCGCGCGTGCGTGAGCCTTGCTTCGTGAGGTGGAGGGCAATCTGCCGCTTGTCGCGGCCTTCGCGACGCTCGACGAGACCCTCGGCAACAAGCTGATCGATCAGGCGAACGGCGCCTGGGTGCGACAGACCGAGAATTCGCCTCAGCTGCTCGTTCGACGGTCCGAGGCCATAGCCGATGACGACGACGGCGGCGGGGGACTCGCCCGCGTGGTTGAGCACGTCGCGCGCGGCTTTCTCGATGCGATCAGAGACTGCAAGCCCAACAACCCCCAACATATTCGCTGCGTAGTCGATCATGAGGTCCCTAGACATGTGCGCTACGCACATGAAACTTCTTGACGATATGTGCGGAGGGCACATATTTTGGCATCCGTCTTTCAAGAGAAACGAGAACTGCCATGGCCGACACGCTCCACTCCCTTTCTGCTGAACACAAGGACTTCTACGAACGCTTCAGGTCCTTCTGGGCAGCGCCTTCGGGTCCGCGAGTCGCGGAGCTCATCGCTCCCGACGCCACGATCCATTTCACGGGTGCCGGGACCTTCTCAGGGGCCGAATACGTCAACGTGATGGCCGGGATGCTCGCATCGATGGTCGGCTTGACCGTCACTCCGCTCGATTGTGCAGGGAATGGAGAGCTTCTTTACATCGCCTGGGAAACGTCTGCGGTGATCGACGGCGAGCGCCGCACGTATCTGGGCGTGGATCGCTTCCGCATCCGCAACGGGATGGCGATCGAGGAGCACGTGATCTTCGATTCCGCAGTGCTGCAACCTGCGAGCCGAGCCCAGGCATAGCGACTGAACCGTACATTGACTGGCGCGAGCGTGCAGCACTCGCTACCCGGGGTCGATGGAGCGGTAACCGTGGCGGGTGCCGCGTGCAGGTTTCCGAGCAGGAACGCCGCGTCGGCCTTGCGCCGACGCAACATGTGCCACTTCAGGCGCGCGGCATGGCGCGCTACTCGTTGCTCTATTCGTTCATGAGGGCCAGCCTGGGCTCGTTCGGCCACATCCACTCCGGCCCGATCACCTGCTTCACCCGCAGTTCCTCGGGGATGTTCTCGATGCCGATCATGCGGTCCGCGTGCTGGTGCCAGTGGTATATGCGCGACTCCTGGTACGAGAGCGGCACGCCCTTGAAGCCGTAGGAATCCACGGACTTCTGGATCCAGTTGCCGAACTCGGTGTCCTCGAGCAGCACCTGGATGAGCTTCTCGCCATTGTTCTCGGTCCAGGAGTCCGGCGCCGGCGCATCGCCCCAGTCGGCCGCGAAGGTCCAGGTCTCGAGCCGGCACTTGTTGATGCCGTTGGGCCAGAAGATGAGTGGCGGCAGCGCGTTCTGGTTCAGCGGCGAGACCCAGTTCGGAAACAGGCCGTAGGACTGGGTGCAGGTACGCGCGATCTCGCCCACGGTCTCGATCTCGGGGCGGCCACCGCGTTGCGCAGCGGTGCGCCGCGCCATCGCCGGATCCTGGATGTTCTGCAGCATCGCCGCCGGGATGGGCGCGATCATGCGGCCGTGACCCTGCGGGTACAGCGTGTTCACGTTGCGGCGGTCGTCGAGGATCGGTGACACCGTCTTCGGGTGGATGCTGCGGACGTGGTAGACCTCCTCGTTCGCCTCCATCGCGATCTTCCAGTTGCAGTCCAGGTCGAAGATGTGGCGCGCGGCGAGCCGGCACTTGTCGAACTGGAACTCCTTCCACTCCTCGGCGATCGGACCCAACCAGTCGAGCAGCGTCGGCGCGTTGTCGTCAAAGTTCACGAAGATCAGGTTGCCGAAGCGTTCGCAGCGCACGCTGCGCAGGCTGCGGCAGGAGATGTCGAGGTTGCCGAAGTCCTCGGGATCGCGGATCGCGATGAGGTCGCCCTTCAGGCCGTAGCTCCAGCCGTGGTAACGGCAGGTGAGGCGCGGGCGCACGCCGGACTGATCGGTGACGACAGGCGCGCCGCGGTGCGAGCAGGTGTTGTAGAACGCACGCACCACGCCGTCGTCGCCGTGCACGATCACCACGGGCTGGCCCGCGGTTTCCCACAGGCGGAACGCGCCGGGCTCCGGCACTTCGTCGATGTGCCCTGCGAGCAGCCAGGACTTGCGCCAGATGTGCTGCATCTCGAGTTCGTAGAAGCGTTGGTCCTTGTAGCGGCCGCCGGGAACATCCGGCAGGTCGGGGAAGCCGGTGGGCGGCGCCTTGCGACTCGCCTCGTACTCCATCAGGCGACGCAGCTTCTGTATCTCCAGTGCATCCATCAGTGCTGCTCCGCTAGCAGGTGTAAGAGTTGTTCGTGCCGTGCGCCGCGGGTTGCGGCGACGAGCGTCAGAAGTTGGGCCCGGCTGGCCTCGACCTCGATGCGGTCGAGGTGCACCAGCCCTTTCATCCACATCAGGATCACGCCCCAGCTCTGGGCCATGAGGTGCCGTGCAAGGGTGTCGACGTCGGTCGCAGGCGCAAGTTCGTCCTGATCGCGCGCCTGTGCAAGGGCGATGCTGCTGTGCGCGACGCCGGCGCCCAGCAGCAGGTCTGCGAGTGGGTCCCCCGCGGGTGCATCGAACAGCGCGTGGGCCATGGCGGCGGCGTAGCTTGGCGCGCGCACGATCTGCCGGAACGCCGCCCGCTGTGCGGCGATCACCATGGCGATGCCCGTCTCGCCACCGGCGAGCGCATCGGCGTCTGCCTCCACGTTGTCCAGCACCTCGACGACGGCAGCGAGGATCAGGGCGTCCTTGCTGCCGTAGCGGTCATAGAGGGTCTTGCGGGCGACGCCCGCACGCGCGCAGACGTCGCGCATCGTCACGCCGTGATAGCCGGACTCCGTCAGCATCGCGCGCGTGACCTCGAGGATGCGCTCGCCACGCTCGCGCTGGCGCGCCGAGCGGTACAGCCGCGCAGGTGCATGGCCCGCCCCGCGCGTGGATGACGCACGCATCGCGGGCCGCACGCTCGCATGCGCGGTTGCTTGACTGGCCATGAGGATGCCCTTGCCCGAGATGCCCGGGTTTCGCTGGAAGTAGACCACGGTCTAGTATTGGCGACAACCCGCAGGCAAGAACCCGCAGGAAAGAACCCGGCAGCGGCAGCTGCACACGGGCAATACGCCCTTCGATCCGTCTGCCCGCGCCTTGAGCCAGCCCGACCACCGAACCGGCCACCAGGCCCGCTGAGGAAGCCACCATGCGACTGCTCGAGCCCGTGCTGGTCACGGATCCCTACTCCCAGTACGCGCGCTGGCGCGCAGAGCTGCCCGTGTGGTGGGCGGAAGACGTGCAGGGCTGGGTGCTGTCGCGGCACGACGACGTGCGGGCGGTGCTCAAGCAGTCCGAGGCGTTCTCGTCTGCTGCCATGGGCGCCGAGGTGCCGCTGCCCCTGCTGACGGACGATCCGCCGCGGCACACGCAGCTGCGCAAGCTGGTGGACCGCGCGTTCACGGTGCGCATGCTGCGCGAGATGGAGGGCGAGGTGGACGCGCTCGCGCGATCCTTCGTGGATGCGATCCCGGCCGATGGGCCGGTGGACATCGTGCGCGCGCTCACCCAACCGCTGCCTGTCGCAGTGATCGCGCGAATGATGGGCATCCCGTTCGAGCGCGCGGACGACTTCAAGCGCTGGTCGGACGCGCTCACCTCCACGGTGGCGAGCGCAACGCACGAGTCGCGCATGCGCGACATCGCCGAGATGGGCGCCTTCTTCCAGTCACTCATCGCCGACCGGCGCGCGAACCCGGGGCCGGACCTCGTGAGCGCCGTGGTGAATGCGGAGGTCGATGGGGCGCACCTCTCGGATGCCGAGATCGTCGGCTTCAACATGCTGCTGCTGATCGCGGGCAACGAGACCACCACGAACCTGCTCGGCAACATGCTGAACATCCTCGTCGAGCGACCGGACGACTACGCTCGGCTGGCGCGTGAACCGGCACTGATCCCGACGGCCGTGGACGAGGCATTGCGCTTCGATTCGCCGGTGCAGTTCCTGCGCCGCCGGCTCACCCAGCCTGCAACCTTCCACGGCCAGGCCATGGCCGAAGGCGACACGGTGACTGTGCTCACCGGCTCGGCGAACCGCGACGAGCGCGTGTACCCGCAGGCCGATCGCTATGACATCGAGCGCACGAAGGTGAACCATCACAGCTTCGGCTTCGGCATCCACTTCTGCATCGGCGCGCCCCTGGCGCGACTCGAGGCGCAGTGTGCGATCAGGCACCTCGTGCAGCGCTTCCCGCGCATCGCCCGTGCCACACCGCCTGCGGGTGCGCAGGACGAGCGCATCGGCTCGTTCCTGCTGCGCGGCTTCCACCATCTCTGGCTCGAACTCCGCGCCTGACGGGTGCACTGGGCCGCGGCGGCGCATCTCGGTCGGGGCCGTGCGGCCTGCCGCGATGATGCCCGCCGGAGGCGTCGCGTTCCCCCGAGCGGCGCTGGCCTAGCGCCCGCCTTGGCCGTCGTCCACCTTCACGAAGGTGCCGGTCACCGCCTCGGAGGCGGGCGACACGAAGTACAGCAGCGTGGAGTCGAGCAGCGCCGGGTCGAGCACGCGGCCGCGGGGGAAGTTCTTGCTGATGTCGCCCATGCGCTGGAGCATGCCGTCCATCATCTCGGACATGAAGGCACCGGGCGCGATGCAGTTCACGTTGATGCCGAAGCGCGCCCATTCCACCGCCAGCGCCTCGGTCATGCGCACGATGCCGGCCTTGGTCACCGAGTACAGCGCGGCTCCGTTGCCGCCGTAGCTGAACGCGCCGACCGAGCTGATGTTCACCATGCGGCCGGGCTTCTTCTCGTCGATCAGCCGCTTCGCGACCTCGCAGGAGAGGATCCACGGGCCGCGCAGGTTGGTGTCGAAGACGGCGTCCACGAGTTCGTCCGACATCTTGTGCGCGCGCTGCGCATCCGGGATGCCGGCGTTGTTCACGAGGATGTCGATCACGCCGTATTCCTTCTCGGCGGCGGCGAGCACCTCGCGGATGCTCTCGCGGCTGGTCATGTCGAGACGCAGCGGCAGCGCCGTGCCGCCGTCCGCGCGGATCGCCTGCGCGAGCTCATCGAGGCGCTCCTGGCGGCGGCCGGTCACCACGACCTTCGCGCCGCACTTCGCCAGCACGAGCGCGAAGCGGCGCCCGAGGCCGGACGTGGTGCCCGTGACGAGCGCGACGCGGCCCGTGAGGTCATTGGAGGCGTAGGGGTTCGGATAGTCGGCCACGGTGGGGTGCTCCTGGGGTCGTTTGGCGAGGTTTCGCGGGACGGCCGCGAGTGTGCCTCAAGCCACTGCCGTGGTCCCGCACGGGCGCGCATGGCAACCGTCGGCCGCACATCCCTTCACCGCCATGCCTTGCCGCGGGTCGGCACGATGGCGGAGTCTCGCAGGCGACGACGAGCACTCATTCAACCACGCACATCGACAATCACTTGGGGGAGCAGTAAGACATGGCACGACTGAAGGGCAAGGTGGCGATCATCACGGGCGGCGCGCGTGGGCAGGGCGAGGCCGAGGCGCGGCTGTTTGCGGCGGAAGGTGCGAAGGTGGTGATCACCGACGTGCTGGCGGCCGAGGGCGAGGCCGTGGCGCAGGCGATCGGCGGCATCTTCCTGCGCCACGATGTGGCCAGCGAGGCCGAGTGGGCCGACGTCGTGCAGGCGGTGCTGGTGGCGCACGGGCGCATCGACGTGCTCGTCAAC
>SXGT01690028.1_pt1 | contig 20308 bp, 19 predicted proteins | sample 3176221 | NCBI WGS metagenome assembly SXGT01 (sample SAMN11356862, study PRJNA531348) | freshwater metagenome | isolation source: freshwater sample F1-120 | place: China: Fuxian Lake, Yuxi | collected 2017-12-25
ATTCCATGTTGTTTTGCCATGGTTGCTACTTGATATGTTCCAATTTTATTAAAGACATGACCAGTTCTTACAATTCTGTCTGCTCCAACTACAACCTTGTCTACCAATCCATTTGCCATGGAATATCCTACAGCAGTATCTGGAATTAGACTCACATCGAATCCATCATGTTTTAGCTCAAATGCTGTCAATCTAGAGCCTTGCTGTACCGGTCTTGTCTCAGTAGCTATTACTTTGATGTTCTTTCCACTTTCCCTTGTTGCTCTAATCACGCCAAGTGCTGTTCCATATGCTACTGTAGCTAGTGCACCTGCATTGCAATGAGTCATTATAGTATCATTGTTATCAAATAAAACAGAGCCGTATTTTCCCATGGTTTTATTAATTTGTATATCTTCATCTGCCATCTTTTTGGCTTCATTAATTACTGATTGTTTTATTTGTTCAACTGTAGTTTCAGAATTTGCAACTTTCATGATTTTATCTAATCCCCATTTCAGATTTACAGCAGTAGGTCTTGTATCATACAGACTTTTTCTTGCTTTTTCAAGATCAGAAATTAGTTGTTCTCTTGTAGTTGCCTTGCTTTGTAAGGAGGCTAATGCCAAGCCAAAAGCACCTGATACACCGATTGCAGGAGCACCTCTTACCACCAAAGTCCTAATGGCGTCTGCTACTTGGTTATAATCATCATATTTTACAAAGACCAGTTGATTTGGTAGTTTGGTCTGATCAATCATGATTACTTTGTTGTCTTTCCATTCTACTGTTCTTAAAGAAGAATCAATTACAGTATCGTCCATTATTCATCTCAGAATCAGGCTTTTTAAAAATCAATTGGAAAAATACACTTTCATATTTTGATTAGTTATTTCATAGAAAAATTTTCAAATTCTACTTTTTATGTAATCTATAGATGAAACAGGTGAAGGATCTGTTTTTGATAGAATTGCCCTGTAAATTGATACATAATCAAGCATGTAGATAAGAGACATTACTTTTGTTAAGATATTTCCTGAAACAGAGTGAATTTCCTTAAAATCAATATCATTTTTCATAAAAAATTCTTTGATTATATCAAATCTTTCTTTTGTTTTTATGTAATCATCTTTTCCTCGTAAGAGTATCGGTTGCACCACAGATGGTTTTTCCCATGATACTATTCCATTATGGCATGCCTCTATGACATCTTCTACTATTGCATGAGTCTTTGCATTTTCTTGTAAAGATGATTTGAATCTGGTTGCAGCAGATTCCAAACCATGTGGATAGTAAATGATTGGAATACCAGATATCCAACTAGCTAAATTAATTGCAGGATTTGAATCAGATGAATTATGAGAAGATATTTGGTTTTTCATAACATCAAGTTCATTTAATGATTCCATAATGTCATTTTTCCTAATTGGTAGTATTGAATTTAATATCTTTAGAATTGAATAAGTAAAATTGACAAGAGATGTTCTTGGGGAGTGAAAGATTGGAATGTTTCTAAATATAATTTGGTTGTGTTTACAAAAATTTTCCATTTTGCCACCTGAAGAAAATGCAATCAAGTTACATTCTAATTTTTTTGCTGAATCCAGTACTGTCAGAGTTTCAGATGTGTTTCCAGATACGCTTGTTGCAACTACTAGAGTGTTCTTATCTACAGTCTTTGGCAAGAGATATCCTTTGATTAGAGATACATGAATATCACTTTTAGACAATATTGAAGAAAATAAATCTCCGATTGCGCCAGAGCCCCCCATTCCAGCAAAAACAATATGATCAATATCATGAAAATCTACAGGTTCGTGGTTGGACTCAAATGACTCTCGTGCAATCTCTGGCCACTTGTCATAAACTTTGTACATTTTTTGTGAGTCATATTTTTCTATAGTAGAGAGATCCAACATTTTTAGTTTAATACATGCAATAAAATATCTATCTAAATTATATGTATTAAATTAATATTATATACTCAAAAAGAACAAAAACACTATGAAAGCATCTTGTACAATTTGCAAATACAAAGAATTCGATAAAATTTCATCACGGGTAAGAGACTCTATTAATCATAAAATTATAAAATGTAGAAAATGTAAACATGTTCAGATACATCCAATACCCAGCATAGATGAAGATAAAGAATTTTATGACAAAGATATGCAAAATAAAAACATTAATTTTTACGGTTCTATAGAGGATCATAGAAGAATCAGTTTTGTTGATACAACAAGACGTTCAATTTTCATTGATAAGTTAACTCCAAAAAGGGGGCGAATTTTGGAGATAGGATCTGGTCATGGATTTTTTGTGGGAGCTATGCACGAGAAAAAATACAATATCACAGGGATCGAAATTTCTATTGAGAAACGAACTATGGCAAAAAAAGTAACCAAGGCAAAAATATTAGATATAGATCTAAATCAAGATGTACTCGACATAGGTAAATTTGATACAATAGTAATGTTTCATGTTTTAGAGCATATTGCGGATCCTATTTCGTTCTTGAAAAAAATAAGAACACTACTTAAACCGAGTGGAAAGATGATAATTGAAGTTCCTAACTGTGATGATTTTCAACTAGAATTGAATAAATCATATAGAGATTTTTACTGGCAAAGGGCACATTTGCAATATTTTTCTCCCAAAACATTGAAAAAAATATTATCTCTTTCAGGTCTTTCAAGCAAAATTATCGGCATTCAGAGATACAGTATTGAGAATATGTTTAGTTGGAAATTAACTAATAAGCCTAGTTTAATAAGTCCGGCATTTAATCTCCCCAAACCATATGAATGGATAGAAAAACCATACAAAAACAAATTAGAAAAAGAATTGAAATGTGATACAATTATGGCGATCGGAAAATTAGACAAGTCAATAGACTAAACTTATGATTTGTTAGTTTTAAAATAATTTAGTGTTTTTTCCATTGCATCTATCTGAATTTCTCTTTCTTCTTGATTTCTTTGGTTTGTAGTAAACAGCATCAATTCTTTTTGTATAATTTCAGATACAGGTACATCTCCATGTCCAATATTGTTATCTCTAAAACATGGTTCATTTTTAACTAGTTGATGTGCAGCATATATCCCATCACCACCAAATTCTATGTATTTTTTTCTAAAATCATGCCATTTTATTCCATGGTTATTTCCAGTAAAGCGAGCTACAAATGTCCAATATGTACAGGTATAACCAGGCAACACTTTCATTGTAACAAATAATTCAGAATTCTTCAGAGTTTCTAAATATCTTTCAGCCATTTTTACTCTGAGATTCACAAATTCCTCTATTCTTTCACATTGTGCTAGCCCGACAGCAGCACATAATTCTGGGAGTCTGTAATTATATGCCAGCATATTATGTCGTTCATAATTTGGATCCTGGAATTTACTACGATCGATTCTCACCTTACCAGTAGATGCTCCAATATTTTTAAAACCAACTCCTCCAAATTGTCTCATTTTTGTAGCTAATATTTCATCATCAGTAGCAACTATTCCGCCATCACCAGTAGAAAGATGTTTTGAGTTCTCAAAGCTCCAGCTTCCAACATGTCCAACTGTACCAGCTTTTCTTCCATAATCATCTGTAGCTAAGAGACATTCTGCACAATCTTCTACTACAAACAAATTATGATTTTTTGCAATATCCATAATTTTTTGCATTTCACACATATTACCATACATATGAACCGGCATTATTGCCTTAGTTTTTTTACTGATTTTCTTTTTTACATCTTCAGAATTCATTAGAAAGGTATCTGATCGGACATCAGCATATACAGGTATAGCACCACATTGCCACACAGCAAAACCACACATAGCTACAGTTAATGCAGGAATAATTACTTCATCTCCCGGTTTCACACCAAATGCATTCAAAGCCATGTGGAGTGTAGAAGTGCCAGAATTCGCTGTGATGGCATATTTTTTATTATGAATTTCAGCAAATTTTCTTTCTAGTTTTTCATTCATTGAACCAGATTCTGATGCTCCGAATCCATTTTTTAGAACTTCATCTAGGTATTTTCTTTCATTACCATTAAAGCGCCAACTTTTATCTTTGATCATATTACACTTTGATTGAATTTTGCCTGATTATTAAGGAAATCTTTTTGCCTATGAAAATTAATTTCCGAAATGGATTTGTTTTTTTCTAAATAATCTATTATATCTTTTCCACTTTCCAAAATGTCTATACCTTCATATAATTTTCTAAAGAATCTTAGATCATCTTCATAATCCAATGTAAGTCGGATGTTTTTATTACATTCATAATCATTTAGTTCAATTTCAGATATTTTTATTCCTGCTTTTTCAATATATTTAGTAATTACATCTGTGTTTGTGTTGTCATCAGGTGCAGTATTGTATATTTTGTATATTGCAGATTTATTCATTGCGTATGTGAAAAAGCCAGTCACGATATTATCTGGATTACCTATAATTTCTAGCTTATTTGATTTCAGTTTTTTTAGTGCACGTAAACCAATTTCGTAATTATTTGATAGATCGTCTCCATCTACAAATAATGCATGGTCAATTTTGAATTTAATAAAACAATCGTACCATCGTTTAAGTTTATTTAGTAATGAACCTCTGAAAATCTCTACATTATGTTCTCTTGCAACTTGTTCGAAAACATCATCACTTGGTGAAGTAGAAGTTGCAATTATTACTGGTAATCCAGTTTTTTTTGCTCTTTCTACAACAATATCAATTGAACGTAAATCGTTTTTGATTTTCATGATTGCTTTGTTAGGAAGACGTGATGATGAGTTTCGTACTGTAACAATTGCCGCATCAGATATTTCTGTCATAATCAGATTACATTTTTGAGATAAAAAAGACTTCTATAAAACGATTTAAATTCTAACTGTATTTATGAGATCAAATTATTAAAACAGTTATGATTTATAGTAATTTAGATCATGTCATTCTACAATTAATCCATTTTCAATAGATTTATTGAGAAATTCTTTAAAGCCGATCCCTCCATTCTCATGTCCTTTCCATACCTCTATAGCAAATCCAACATTAGTGTACCTATTTAAAATTGGAATTATTTTATCAAACGGTAAATCACCTTCACCAAATTGTAATCCTTCACCATCAACCCCTCCAGCATCAGATAAATGGTAATGATCCACATAATGTTGTATTATTTCTAATTCATTAATTAAAGATAGTTTTTTTGTATTACAATAAAGTTGAGAATGACATATGTCAAAGCATGTTCGTAATCCTGTTTCTTTACAGTAATTGACCATATCAGAAGCAGACAAGAACACATTACAATTCCATCTACCTCCAAAAAACCACGCGTATGGTGGCATATTTTCTAAAAGGAAGTTTATATTTTTTAAATCCAATTGATTTACAGCATCTACAAGTTTATTTTTCATTTTTTCAACTGATGTATGATTTAATTCATTTAATGAGTATCCTCCGGGGTGAATTATTATCGTAGGCTTACCAGTGAAATTCTCATTAAGAGAAATTGTTTTATCTATTGCTTTTTGAATCAGTTCAATAGTTTTTTCTTGCGAATGAATTTGATTAGTTTGTTCCAGACTTACAATATCTAAGAGTTTTCTTTCATAGTATTCATAACAATGAACAATTAATTTTTGATCAAAAGTTCTATCAAAACTTAAGTTCAGATCACTATCAGAAAAATGAAATTCAAGTATTTTGGGATTGAATTTTAACATGTCATTTAGATCATGTTTTCTTACTTTCATTCCAAGAATCATTTCAAATCTATTGGTAAAATATACTGACCCTTTTTTATACTTCTAGTCGATTTCTTCCCCAATATTTCATAATAGTATTGGGGAGACAAGCCTTTTGCAGGTCCTTTAATTTCGATATTTTTTTCTGAAAAACTATCACCCTCATTTATGTCAGAGGCACATACGATACTTTTTGCAAGTACCTCACGTTGTAGAATTTCTCCTCTGGTCATTTTTTTGACTGCTGTTCCTCTTGCTTTTTCAGATTCTCGTATGTATTTCACAAGATTAGTAAATTCTATAGGTTCCAGTGATGCGGCCTGATCTATTCCTTCCATGGTTCTATCCAAAGTAATGTGACGTTCAATAATTACAGATTCCATATTTGCTGCAGTTAAGGATGAGACTATTCCGGGTTCATGACCACTGTATCCTATTGGAACATCAAATTTTGTTCTTAATAATGGAATCAAGTTGAGATTCAATAATTCTACTGGAGATGGATATGTGCTATTACAATGTAATAAAACAAATGGAACATTTTGTTTTTTTACAAAGATGACTGTTTTTTCTATTTCTTCTAATGTAGACATTCCAGTAGATATGATCAAGGGTTTTCCCGTTTTCCCAACATATTGAATCAATGGTAAGTTGGTCATATCTGCTGATGCTATTTTGTATGCCGGAACATCAAATTTTTCAAGAAAATCTACACTTGACACATCCCAAGGAGTACACAAAAATGTGATATTTTTTTTTCTACAATAATTGATTATTTCTTCATATTCAGATTCACTAAATTCAACTTCTTGTAACACATCTAAGAGTATTTCAAGTCCTTGACTATCGATGTTGGGATCATTTAACACATCATCTTTGTATAGATCATCTAAAGATCTTTTTTGAAATTTTACAGCATCTACTCCACATTCAACTGCTACATCGATTAATTTTTTTGCAAGATCTACTTTTCCATTGTGATTAATTCCAATTTCAGAGATAATATAACAAGGTTCATCAACACCTATTAGTTTATTTTCAATTTTGATTTTGTTTTTGTAGCTATATTCCAATTCAGTTATACCAAAAATACTTGTTTTTATTTGTTTACTAGTTTGTTATTAATCCTACCATATGGAAAATCCTCCATCTACAACAAATGTAGAACCAGTAACATAACTGGATTTTTCACTACACAGATAATCAATTAATCCATTTATCTCATTTTTTTTCATCATTCTTCCCATTGGAGTTAGTGCAGAATAATTTTTTAGAAATTTCTTATCTTGATTTAAAGCAATTCCCCCAGGAGCAATACAATTAATTTGAAGATTAGGTGCAAAGTGTACTGCTAAATATTTTGTAAGATGAATTACCCCTGCTTTAGAAACACAGTATCCCACATCTTTATGTGAGCCATTATACATGTCAGGTCTGGAAGAAACTAATCCTAAATAAGATGAAAAATTAACAATTCCTCCTTTTTTGTTATTTCGTGCAAATTCTCTACATACAGAAAAAAGAGATGTGAGATTGATGTGCATATATTTAGAAAACGAATCTAATGAGACATCAAACAAGGTTCTTTTTTTTCGTTTAGAATCAACATGATCATTTAATGCAAAACAGTTTATCAAATAATTTGCAGAATTATTTTTAAACCAAGTTTGTACAAATTTTTCGTCAGTTAGATCATGACCCAATTCAATATCTAATTTATAGATTTTATTTTTCTTCTCTAGAAATCTAGATAGTTCAGATCCTATCAAACCTTCAGAGCCAGTTATTATGATTTTTTTCATGATATCAACGCTGTCATGATTATCTAGTTATTTTTCTTTTTTAAACAATTCCATGATTTTATCATGGATTCATTATCCAATACATTTATCTCTTTTATACATGAATTCACTAAAGTCATTATGTAATTTCTAAATGGAATATTCTAATAAAGTGTGTACTAAGATTGGATTTGCTATAGATGTATGAAAATGATATGAAAACAGTGGAAGAGGTTTTAAAGGGTTTTTAGATAAGAGGATATTAGTAGGTTTGATTGTAAATTGAAAAATGCGTTAATTTTAGGTGTCACTGGACAAGATGGTGCTTATTTAGCAGACTTTTTACTAAAGAAAAATTATAATGTTTTCGGTACTTTTCGACGTACAAGTCATAAATGCTTTGAACGACTAGAAGAAATGAGAACGTTTGAAAGTGTCAATACTATCAAAGCGGATCTTTCTGATCATGGTTCAATTACTGCTGCAATTAGACAATCTAAACCAGATGAAATTTACAATTTAGCTGCTCAGTCATTTGTAGGAGCTTCATTTCAACAGCCAATTCTAACGGCAGATATAACGGGCTTGGGAGTTCTTAGAGTTTTAGAGGCTATAAAGGAACATGCTCCAGATACAAAATTCTATCAAGCATCATCTAGTGAGATGTATGGAGATTATCCAGGAATAAAAGATGAAAACTCTCCATTCAAACCACGAAGTCCTTATGGTGCAGCTAAAGTATTTGGTCACCACATTACAAATCATTATCGTGAAGCCTATGGAACATTTGCTTGTTGTGGAATTCTATTCAATCATGAATCACCATTGCGTGGACTCGAATTTGTTACAAGAAAGATCACTTCAACTTTAGCTCGTATTAAATTTAAAAAAACGGAGAAATTACATCTGGGAAACATATATTCTAAAAGAGATTGGGGGTTTGCTGGTGATTATGTTGAAGCTATGTGGATGATGCTGCAACAAAATAAGTCTGATGATTATGTTATTGCGACAGGAGAATCACATTCTGTAGAAGAATTCCTTACTTTAGCAACAGAATATGCCGGGTTGGGAAAATTTGAAGATTTTCTTGAGATTGATCAATCAATAAAAAGACCTACAGATATTGAGGAATTACAAGGAGATTCATCCAAAGCTAAAAAACAACTTAATTGGAAACCAAAAACAAGTTTTAAAGAGCTAGTAAAAATGATGGTAATACATGACATGGAATTTGAAAAACAAAAATTGGAACCTATTGATTTGTATTATAAAACATAAACTTAACATATGAATTTAAAAGAACTTATCTAATAGAAATATCAATTAGGTTTTCTATTTCGTTGGATTTACATATTTGACAATATTTTTTCCATTTTTCATTATGTTTCCATTGTTCCAGACCGGTTTGATCATATCGTTGATGTGCCATTTGTAGTAATCTTCTAGCATCATGTTTATACATGAAGTTTTTTATTGCGAACAATTCTGCAATTGTAAAATATTGGCTTACGGTAGCAGTATATTGAGTTGCATCGCCACAATCAGTCATAAATTCATCTAATGCATTTAATTTCCATTGTTTTACAATTTTTTCATCAACTTTTATTTTTCCATCCGCTACTAGTTTCAATTTATGATCATATTGTTGTAATAAATAATTTTGATTGTCATAAAAAATTGGACTGCCAACATATGGTGTACATATGAATGGATCAATTTCAGCACCATTGATAATCCAAAAATCTAAAGTTTCCATAAGATCATCAATATTTTCATGAGCATTACCAATCATAAAAGTTGTAATAGGAGTCATTTTTGATTCCTTTATTGTATCAATAGTTTTTTGTAAATGAGAACGTAGTTGGCCTTTTTGAATATCTTGATTAAGTACTTTATCAGATGCGGATTCGAATCCGAATGAAATGTAAGAACATCCAGCATCTTTCATAATTTGCACAATTTCAGGTTTTACAGCTACACTTGGTGCATCTCCAAGAGTACCCCATTTGACAGTTTTATCCAAACCTGATTTAACGTATAAATCACAAAATTCCTTTGTCCATTTAAGATTACTAGTCATGTTTTCATCAAGAATGGAAACAAAATCAACATTGAATTTTTCTTTTAGGAGTTTTACATTATTTACTGCATATTCAGCTGTTGGCCATCTTGCAGGCAATTGAAAAGTATTATTTTCTTTATCAGATATTCGAACTAATTTTTCTCCTTCTTTTCTATTGCCTTCACCATAAATATTTTGTAAATCTATACGAGACATCCCATTATGAGAACAAAATGTACAGCCTCTAGGACAACCACGTTCCCATACTGTATCTAACCGCCTTTTTGAGTTGTAACTTTCTACGGATAACATCAGTGGAGAATATTTGAAATAAATTTCTGTTTCTAAAAGATGGTATGCTGGATAAGGAACAGTATTTAAATCTGAAATGAGGGCACGTGGACCTGTAAACTTGTAACCTAAGGACTTATCTCTAATACACAATCCATTTATTTTTTCAAAATCTTTTACTCCACGATTAACTTCATCATAAATTTCAGAGAAAGTTTCTTCTCCTTCACCAATAACTATCATATCAATTTCTGGTATTAGTTGTAGAATCTCAGTAGGATTGTAGGTACTCCATCCTCCTCCACCTATAAATAATGAATTTGGAGAATACTTTCTTATCAACTTAGATAACGGTTTTATTCTTGAGTAAGTTGTTGTTAGTCCTCCAATTCCTATAATATCCCATTTTTCTGAAGATATTTCTTCAGATATAATTTGAGTTGGTACAAGTTTTCCTCCATATTTTGTTCTGAGAGCATTTAGATCAAGAATAGCTACTTGTCCACCTTTTTGTTCTACGATAGATGCTAAAATTCCTGCCCAAAATGGAATGTGATTAGGTTCGCCATCAAGTCTAACTTCTGGGACTATGAATAAAACCTTCAATTTAACTTATATAAAAAAATCAAATATTTAAACTAAAGTAGAAACAGAAATGATACCTCTAAAATTTGTAGTCATGTAAAAAAGTACCAAATTTCATTGGTCTTACTCTTTCACCAAATATTGAACCGCCTTCTGTAGCATTAATTGTTGTTACCCATGAGGGTGAACGAGAAATAAATTCCTTTAACGCTTCACTATAGAATTGAAAAAGAGGATCTAAAATACAATAGGAATTAAAATCAGGGTTTAGTATTTTTTTAAATAATTTGTTGAATGTGGGATTGTTTCTATCAAGATTTTTAGAAATTTCTAAATTATTACCATGTGATAGTATAGTTTCCCACGAATCATCTTCTTCCCAACCATGATTAATTCCAATTAATGCAATTGTAGCACATTTTAGAATTTGCCATGAAATAAACCATGATGAAGTACCAACATTTCCTCCAGTTTGAATAGCAGGTAAACCGCTTAAATGATTTTTTACTCTAATCATCAATGAGGATATTTTATTAAATGATTTTTTACCCTCGTTATAATCAAAAAGAGAATGAAGCCAATGTATTTGAATTCCAGCTTGTCTTGCACGTGCTACAGTATCATGATTGGTAAGAACTGTAAAAATTCCTTTTATTTTACTTCCATATGTATCAATAATAGGATTATCATAATGTTTTCTTATAGCTGAATATGGATCAATGGTGGTAACAAAATATTTCGGAAATTTATCTGGTGTGATTCCTGCATTCAGAGCGTCAATTAATTTTCCATCACAACAAACAATTGTACCTTGATAGTCACTTTCTGCTAGTAATTTTAGATGTTTATGTTTATTGATTGATGGTCCTCTTCCTATAACAATAGCAGAGTGATTTTCTTTTTTGTAGTTTTTATCAATAGAAGGATCTAAATCTCGGGCAGATTTTTCATTCCAAATATACGGTAAATTTAATGCAAAATTTGATACCCATTCATCAAAATTTTCATATTGAGTTTTTTTCATTATTTCTTCAATACTTTGCTGTAATGATTTTGATTGAATGGAATTATTTGACATTTCTGCGTATCTAAGATATAGTGATTATACTATAATTCATCTAAACCTAATTCCTCATCTTTTTTAGTAGATCTATACACCATAAAGGAACCTTTGGCACCTGATTTACATATGTAATCTTCAAATTCTTCTTGCGTCAGATTTTTTTCGTTAATATTGGTTTCAGTATCACCATGTTCTTGAATTGGATTATTCTCAGATTTACGAAAATTTGTTTTCATAATTTTGACCTTCCAGCATAATATTTAAATCTTCAAAAAAGATTTTGTCAATATTACAACTCGATTATTAACAAATAAGATGAATTAGTCAACTTAAAATCAATAAATTAGAATTTTATACAAATAATTTATGTATAGTGAATAAATGTAAGATTAAAAAAATGATGGGTTAAAAGTTCAAACAGAGGACGTGGTATAAAATTCTATTTTACTTCACTAGTATTATAAAAAATAATCTAAATATTTTTCATCATGTTATGCTACCCAAATTAGTTTATTGATTTATCTTTTTTTTTAGATAATTCTATGAGTTTATCACATATTCTCTCTGCGGAACATCCATCCCATTTGAACATAAATTCTTGAATGAAATTCTCACGTTTTTGCTCTGTAGCTGGATTATCTACTAATGCTAAGTTAATCGATGTGAATAAAGAAGATGATTCTTTGCAATCGACTGCCAAACCTCGTTCTAAAAATACATCATCCTTAAGATCATAGAAATTACAGATTACTATCGGTTTTTTAGATAACAGTGCATAAACTTCTGCAGTACTAGACTGAAATGAGATTACCACGTCAGCGTCATTTAAAAATTCCAGAATATCTCCATTCTGATATATATGAATTGATGAATCGATTGAATTTACTAGTGATTCATAGTCAGACAATACGGAAGATGAAGGATGGATTTTAACTATTACTGAAATTTTATTTTTATTTTTTGAAAGTTCCTTGATAGTTTCTTTAACTGCATATTCTCTTTGTTTTTTTGTCCAAAACCCATGTTCATATAATGTAGAAGGAGCAAAGAGCACACGTATTTTATTATCTTTTTTATCAGAGAGTTTAGAATTAGATAATTTTTGAAAGGCCAAATCGTATATTGGATTTCCCGTGACAATAAGATGTGAATTTTTGTATCCCATTTCAATTCGTTGCTTTAACAAATTTTCATTTTCTAGAAATTCAACAGTGTCATTGACAAATCTAGCATCTAGTTTATCAAGAAAAATAAATTTCCAAATTATAAACAAAGTCTGTATAATATCCTGCTTTATAGTAATCTTGGTTTTTAATAAAAAAATATACTTAAACATAAAAAATTTGCCTCTTTTCATGAATTTTTTTTTATTTTTTTCTGTATCTGTTGGAATTGAGCTTTGAAAAAACCGAGTTATATTTGAGGAAATATTTTCGCTAAGATTTTTTTTAATCCAAATATCACTATAAACGATACAAAATGCAGGAATATCACAAAACTTAGCTGCAGATGATAAAGCATGATCAATAAAGTTCCATGTCCCATTAGCATAAATTAGATCTGGTGTTTCCTTTCTTATCACATCAACAGCATTTTGATAGTCATGAATATCCAAAATAGTATAATCATGATAGTACCGATTTTCAGAATCTATTCTATCTGGAGTATAAACTAACCATAAAATATGTACGTCAACTTTTGTTTTAAGAACAGATAACAAACTTTCAGAAAAAATAGTAGTGACAGATTTCACATGGGGTAGTGTGTGAAGAGGAATTAAAATTTTAATTGATTGCATTAAGAATTATGTATCAAGTAATTATTTATATCAACACATTACAACAAACTAAATTTAAAATTATACAACACAATATTTGAAATATAAGTAAAAACTCTGTTTACTTTGTATGATAAGAGTATACACAAAACAGCGTCACATAGCAAAAATTACAAAATTTTTAAATTTGTTAAATCTAGAACATGAAATTTATACAATAAAGGATAACCCCCCAATCAATCCATTTGATTTGGGTGTATCATATTGTTATCCTAGAAAAATTATTGAACCTTTATTATCAACTCCAAAAAAAGGGTTTGTAAATTATCATCCAGCACCATTACCAATGTACAGAGGTCCAACAGAGTTAGATGACGCAATAAAAAATAAAGAAATGCAGTGGGGTGTAACGGTTCATTATATGGATGAAAATTATGATACAGGTCCAATTATTCAAATTAAAAAAATTAATTTACATGAACCGCCAACATCTCCACAAGAATTAGGAGCTGTATCTCATTATTTCTTGTTTCAATTATTTAAAGAGACTATATCAGATATTTATAGTAGAAATATAAAAACGGATAAAAAAATAGAGTTAATATGAAATTTGTTTTTCGATCAACATGGAATTTAGTTTAATTGTTTCAAGATGTTTTGTGATTTTTTTTGCAGTATTTCCATTGCCATAAATTGAAGTAGTAGAGAGATATTGTTTTTTCATTTTTAATGCTTTAACAAGCTTACTATGTATAGAAATGATAGAACTGTCTTCTGCATCAAGTACGTTAGAACCTTTTTCTCTATTTTTCTGCCTTATTCCAATATTTACTACAGGAATTTTGAAATAACTGGCTTCTATTATGCCACTGCTTGAATTCCCGATAAGCACTTTACAGTTTTTTAGCATACCAAGATAATCACTTCGAGGAAATGATTTGAATAATTTGAATGATGAATGTGATTTAGAAAATGCTTCCAAATGTTTGAAAATTACATCATTTCCAGCATCAGAGTTTGGTGCTACAGCAATTGTAGGTTTGTTTAGCATACGAATAACCTCTAATAAATTAGTGATTTGATTTTCTGTGTTTTCTATTTGTGTTGTTACTGGATGTTGAACTAGTAAAATTTCATTACCAGAAAATTTAAAATTATATTTTGATTCTAATACTTTTTTATCAGTTATTTTGTTATTTTTGACTTCATCTACTGCAGAAGAGCCTGTAAAAAACACATATTTTGGATTTTCACCCATTCTAAGAATTCGCTCTTTACTTTTTTTAGACGGCGCAAAATGAATATTTGAAATTTTTGTAATTGCATGTCTTGTATATTCATCAATTCCGCCTGATCTATCACCACCATGAATATGAGCATTAGGTATATTCATGTGATATGCAGAAATAGCTGAAGCCAACATTTCGTCTCGATCACCCAATATTACATTAATGTCTGGTTGAATTTTGTTGAAGACTTTAGAAAATTCTATGATTGCTTTACCTAATGTCTCTGCTACTAAATATTTTGAATTTCCTTTAGGAAGCATGTTAAAAGATGCGGAAATTTTAAACCCGTCTTTTTTTATTTCGTTAATTGTTAATCCATATTTTTTTGAAAGATGCATACCAGTCACAATTAAAAATAAATCTAAATTTTTGCTAGATGAAATACCGTTTAGAATTGGTCGGAGTAATCCATAATCAGCCCTAGTCCCGGTTGTAACAGTGATTTTTCTCTTGGTCATAGAATTTACTAGTATTTTATGTATTATTTTATTAATCCTATTCCAACTTTAAATTTTGGATGCCAAACACCATCTCGATCTTGGTCAAATAGATCACGGTTATACCATTTATCCATAGTTTTCCAAAAGTCTCTAGGGGACATTCCAATAAATTCACAGAATTTATCCACCACACCTTGATCTAGTTGAGAATCTTGTTTTTCAACAAATGGGATCATTTCTTCCCTAGTTTTCATCCCATAACGAATCCAGCGCGATGCAATATCAGTTGGATAAGCATGACCGAATTTGAGATATTTTAGATGTATGTTCAACAAATAACCAATTGTATCAATTTGATCATAATTTTCAATAAAACCTTCTCGCTCATACTCGTGTCCCAAGTGATGAAATCCCCAACGTTTTGCAACTTCATAATTATGATGAGAATTCCAAGGAATAAAATAGCTTAGAAATATTGGATCTAATCCAGATTCTTTGCATTGTTCAACCGGCGGAGCCCTTGCAGAGGCCAAATCCTGTTCGGATAATTGACCATCAGCAAGCCATTTGTCCCAATATGGTTTTACAATGTCATTTGATGGTTGTAACATTGCAGATGGGGTTTCTTCTTTGAATTTACCACCATAGGTATAGTTTACATCCTCACCATAAACTAAAAGTTTGACGCCAATCTGCATTGCCATTCTATAAGGGAATGCATAGATTAATGAATCAAGATACCAAGAGGGTTGCCCAATTTCTTCAAAAGCTTTTTTGAACATTATTTTACATGTTCTTCTATTTGGTTGAAACAATATTATATCACAACCAAAAGTCTCAGACAGATTATCCAAATTCTTTCTACCTGTTTCAGTCCAATCAGTATTTCCAATAGATAACAAAATAGGATTCATTTTCATTACCTCTTTCATAATGTATAACTGAAAATGAGAGTCTTTTCCTCCAGAAACTGCTATTGCGCAATCATATCCGTTTCCATTAGAACCACGATACTTATCACATAATTTTTTTAGTTCATTAAAACGTAAATCCCAGTTAACATTTTTTTGCTTTGTGAAATTGTTACATGCTTCACAAACATCGTTTTTATCAAATTCTAATCCAGGGCGTGTATTAGGCATCAAACATTTTGTACAATATTTCATTTATCTAGTACTTGTCGTAGATGTATATGAGTATAATGGATTAATTGATAGATAATGCAATAAAATCATAGAATACATAATTTTTACTATCAAGTATATTACAATAAGATCACGTTACACAATCAAAATATATTTAATGTTTTGTATCTGGTGTAAAAATTTACTAAATTAGTTTATTATAGACTAAATTTAAAATATAATGATTGAGTTTTATCATTGCCGAAATAGGTGTTAATTGGGACGGCGATCTTAGTCTTGCGGAAGACATGATGATTCATGCTAAGAAGTATGGTTGTGATGCAGTAAAATTTCAATCTTTTAACAAAAGTATCATAGGTAATCATCCAGAATATGAGAGATTAATCAAGACGTCAATTTCAGAATCAAATGTCAAAAAAATTAATGAATTATCACAAATAATAGGCATAGAGTGGTTTTGTACTCCAATGTACGTAGAGGCAGTAGATTTTCTTGATCCATATGTAAAAAGATTCAAAATACGAGAATTTGATGGTAGACAATTATTGGAAAATAAAACCACAGACTTGTTCGAAAAGATTTTAGCAACTGGCAAAGAGATAATCATTAGTAGTCAACATTCATTGGAAAATTCCAAATTTTATAATCATCCTAAAATAAAATGGTTATATTGTGTTCCTAAATATCCATGTAGTTTAAAAGATCTAGATTTTTCAGAGTTGGGAAAATTTGATGGGTTTTCAAATCATTGCCCACAAATAATTGCGCCTTTATCTGCTGCCATTCTAGGTGCAGAAATTATTGAAATGCACATAACTTCCAGTAAAACCAAAAACTTTGTGGATAATAATGTAAGTTTTGATTATGATGAATTGAAAGAGGTTGTAAGACTAATTCGACTTTCTGAGAAGATAAAAAGATAATAAACATGATACAAAAGTTTATGTGAATTTTCAACAATGAAATCAATTTGCTTTATTGGTGCACGTGGAGGATCAAAAGGAGTTCCAAAAAAGAACACCAGATTACTAAATGGTAAACCACTAATAGCTTATACAATTGAATCTGCTCTAAATTCAGACATTTTCCATAATGTGATAGTATCTACCGATGATGAAGAAATTGCAAGAATTGCAAAGAAATACGGAGCTGAAATTCCATTTATGCGTCCAAAAAAATTAGCTACTGATACAGCTGGAATGTATGAGGTCATACTTCATGGAATTGATAATCTAAGGTCTTTGGGTTATACTTTTGATGTTTTAGTAAATCGTGACTGCACAGTACCATTTATTCGTAATAAAGACATTGGTGGAACAATAAAATTGCTAAAAGAGAAAAAATGTGATGCGGTATATGGAGTATACAGACAACATCACAATCCATATTTTAATATGATGGAGATTAATTCTAAAGGATTTTTACAGTATTCCAAAAGCGTTGGAAAAAAAATTAAAAGCAGACAATCTGCCCCAATAGTTTATCAGCTAAATGGTTTATTCACAATCAACGTAAATAGATTATTAGAATATGGAAAATGGCACATGCCAAAAATATTACCATATGAGATCCCATCAGAAACAGGATTCATGATTGATACAGAATTTGAATTTCAAATTGCAGAGATGATAGCTGAGGGGAAAATCAAAATTCTCTATTAAAGTTAAAAAAAAAGTTTCACCATGCAGTCCATCCGCCATCAACAATTAGATTAGCTCCAGTCACATACGACGAAGCATCGGATGTAAGGAATAGTAATGGTCCGTCATAATCCTCTTTATTGGCCATTCTACCTAAAATCGTTTTTTTAGAGTAATTTTTTACAAAATTCTTGTCTTGATGTAAACCTTCATCAAAAACACCACCAAGTGTAAGAGTGTTAATTCGAATGTTCTTTCCTTGCCAATAGGCTGCAAGATATCGAGTGAGATTCACCATTGCACCTTTCGTTGCAGCATAGAAAGCTGGTGAATTCAATCTGCTTTTGCCATAAATTCTTTGATCCGCGCCAACAATTCCATAAATAGATGAAACGTTAACTATTACTCCTTTTTTTTGTGCCAACATCACTTTTCCAATTTCTTGGCAACAAAGAAAAAGGCCTCTTAGGTTAATAGTGATGGTTTTATCCCACAAATCTAGTGGATATTCTTCAAATGATGCATCACGTTTTGGGTGAGTTCTTGGAATAAAATGAGCGTTGTTTATTAGAACATCAATTTTTTTATATTTTGATATTATTTTTTTTATTAGTTGTTTCATGTCGTTCGGTTTACTTATGTCAACACAAAAAGCAGTAGATTTTGTTTTATAACGCGAGGTTAATTCATGTTCAAGTTTTTTATTTGTAGGGCCATCAATATCTACTAAAACCACATTAGCCCCAGCACCACTTAACACATGTGCAAATCTAGTCCCGAGTCTACCAGCAGAACCAGTAAGTACAATTGTTTTATTTTTCAGATCGAATAGATCATTCATAGCATTCACTTTATCTACCTACAGATAGTGTTTTTTTAAGTTTTGATGATTTTTTAACATGAAGAGCGACTTTTAATGTGTAAATTCCCTCTTTTAGATCATTAATGGGCTTAGCTTTGCTTTGTATACACTCAATTAAATGAGTCAATTCTTTAATGTATGTAATATTGATGTCATAGTTAGGTAATTTCAATTTTTCAATCCATTTTTTATTTTTTACATCATAAAATTTTACAGTGTTAGACTCAATATCCCAAGTAAGTGTACCTTTAGTACCAATTATTTTACAATTTCTTGCACTGGGTTGTTGAAAATAGTCAAGATGTGCTTCAGCAATTACATTATTTTTGAATCTCAATATTATGGAAGATAGATCCTCTGCTTTTATGTTAAGATCACTAAATCTGCCCGTGACTGAAAAAATATCACGGATATTTCCAAAAAACCAATACAGGTAATCAATTTCATGAATACATGTTAAAACAACTCCTCCTCCTAAATCGTTTCTTGCAGCATAACTTGTTTGATAATCTTCATACTTATGCCAATCAGGTAAAAAAGAACCATTTTCTACTTTTACAGAGATTATTCTTCCTAGATCTCCCCGCAAAATGATTTCCCTCATGAGTTCTAAGCATGGATGAAATCTGAAATTGTAGCCGATTAAGATAATTAGTTTATTTTTATTTGCGATATTCAATAGTTTGTTAGTTTCTTTTAAAGAATATGAGAGTGGTTTTTCAATCAACAAGTGTATTCCTGCTTTAGCCAAGTATAACGCAGTTTTGATATGAAAACGAGTTTCATTGGCTATTATAGCAAATTTTGGATTTTCTTTGATGCAATCTTCTATAGAAGCATAAATTTTACATTTTTTTTGTTTAAGAAATTTATCGTGTTTTCTTTTAGTACATACAATAATTTCCATATTTTTTAGCGAAGAGAGGTTTTCTATGTGACGTCTGCCAATAGAGCCATAGCCTACGACCAATACTTTCAATATATTTTAAGTAAAAGTGTTCGATATTAGTTTTCATTTGTCGAATTTATTAAACAATAAATAAGATTTCAGAATAATTCATCATAACAATCTGAATTCACAATAGATTATCATTTAAGACGACATACTAAGAAAGAGTTAATATCTATACGAAGGAAGCTAAATAAAGGAATTAAGGTTTTCATTTGATTTATGATGGACAAAAAAACTAAAACAATCATCACAAAGGAATTAAAAAATAAAACTATTCTCATTACTGGAGGAGCAGGTAGTGTAGGTTCAGTTTTAGTAAAGAAGATTCTTGAATTTCCGGTTAAAACAGTTAGGGTTTTGGACATTGACGAGTATGCGCTCTTCAGATTAAAGCGTTCGGTTAATGATCCGAGATTAAGATTGCTTCTAGGAAGTATAACAGATAAAGAAAGAATGGAAATGGCAGGTCATAAAGTAGATATCATATTACATCTCGCTGCGATCAAAAACATTGAGATTTCTGAATTTAATCCTATTGAGACAATAGATACTAATGTTTATGGTATGATAAACTTGCTTAAAATGTCAACAAGAAATATGCCAAAGAAATTTTTGAACATAAGTACTGACAAAGCAGCTGAAGCTTCTACATTATATGGTACAACAAAACAAATTTGTGAAAGATTAACA
>SXGT01472292.1_pt1 | contig 20307 bp, 13 predicted proteins | sample 3176221 | NCBI WGS metagenome assembly SXGT01 (sample SAMN11356862, study PRJNA531348) | freshwater metagenome | isolation source: freshwater sample F1-120 | place: China: Fuxian Lake, Yuxi | collected 2017-12-25
CCCAGCATCATCGGACCGACGAGGCAGCCCCTCGTCGTGAACACTGTTCTTCAGCGGTGGAACCAGAAAACAGCAGCCAGTGCCAAGGACGCCCTCAACAGCCTCCGCTCCGATGTGACCACCTACCATGCAAGCAGTCGCCCAACCAAAACCTCCGAACTGGATTTTTCAAACACCATGCCTCAACCAACAAGCTGTATGCTGACCCACATCGTTTATTTCCGCTGCCGCCCCCTTGTATCTTCAACCATTCTCCATGACGATGCAGAAAGCCGATCCCCTCTCATTCATCGAGACGCCCCCATGACAACGACGTCACCGAGCCCACCCCAAAATGGACATCGACTGCTAGCCTGGTCGATGCTCATCATTCTTCCTCTGATCATCTCTGCCATTCCCGCCTGCGTTCTTTTTACGCCTGTGCATCCTCTCTTGTCACTGGCTTGTGGGCTATTGGCTCCGGCTGCGTGCGTTTTCCTGTCTTCGCTGATCGCTCTCGGGAAACTCACGTTCCGCCAGGGAGCAATCATTTTTCTCGGCACGGTGCTTGCCCCGGCCTTCACCCTATTGCTGGCAGCGATCATTCCCTCTTCACTCTATCGACTGATACCAATCCAGTACGGCAGGGGCAGCGTGATGTTCGATTTCATCTTCGCATCATTGACGATGTGGCTGTTCATTGCGTGCCTGTTCGTGCTCGCCTTTCGTCGACGGCTTCCGACTGTCTTTATCCCTGCGATCGGGATCTCGGCTGTCATCGCGCCGGCGCTAGCCTGCATGCTGGTTCTGACTCCCGACGGATTTGCCATCCCGCGAGATCCAACATTCGAGCGCGCGGTCATTTTCTACTCAATCTTCTCATTTCCAGCGATCGTCCTCGGCATCCTCCTCTTTCTCTACGCTAACGTCATCCGAAACGACCAGTTTCCCGAACTGATGTACCTGCCAGATGAGGGGCCATCTCCGACACCTTGATACTGCCATGTGTCGACGACCGAACCCGCCGTCACTCCGGCCTGTCATTCCCACCTGCCCAGCGTGACTCCTTTCGCCGCCACGGCTTCCTCGTTTTCTCTGGCCCTGCTAGAATCCCCGTTTTGGCGATTCAAACCAATTCCCCCTGCAAAGGATTCGATCTGTGCGCTGGAGCAAGACATTCATCCCGACTCTCAAGGAAGTTCCCTCGGATGCTGAGATTCCCAGCCACCAGCTGATGCTCCGTGCAGGGCTCATTCGACAGGTCATGGCCGGCGTTTACACGTACCTCCCGCTCGGCCTCCGCGCGCTGCAGAAAGCGCAAGCCATCATCCGCGAAGAGATGGAAAAAGCAGACGCTGTCGAAATCCAGATGCCTTCCCTGACTCCTCAGGAGCTTTACCACCGCACGAACCGCATCGAAGCGTTCGGCAATATCCTGATGAAGTTCGAGATCACGCGACGTGATTCCCGTGTTCCGCTGGCGCTCGGGCCAACGCACGAGGAAGTCGTCACCGACCTGATCGCGCGTCACATCACCAGCTACCGCCAGCTACCGCTGATCGTCTATCAGATGACCACAAAGTTCCGCAACGAAGAACGCCCACGCTTCGGCGTCCTGCGAACCAGTGAATTCCTGATGAAAGACGCCTACAGTTTCGGCACAAGTCTGGAACAGCTCAACGAAGCCTACCAGAAGATGTACGACGCCTACTGTCGCATCTTCACCCGCTGCGGGCTCGAGTATCTTCCGGTCGAAGCCGAGTCCGGGCCCATCGGCGGCGACGGATCCCACGAGTTCATGATCCCGGCTGGCAACGGGGAAGACAAAATCGTCTACTGCAAAGCCTCTGGCTACGCCGCCAACCTCGAACGCGCGGAGACGGGTCGCAAGTCTCCCGAGATCAAGACCGCCGACGGGGCAGGGGAGCTCAAGAAAGTTTCCACCCCCAACGTTTCCAGCATCGAAGCTGTCGCCAAGTTCCTGAAAGTCCAGCCGACACAAGTCGTCAAAACCTTAATCTACGTCGCAGACGGCACTCCTGTCGCTGTTCTGGTACGTGGCGATCATGAAGCCAACGAAGGCAAGATCCGTCGCGCTCTCGGTGCGTCTGCCGTGGAACTGGCCGATGTCAAGACGATCGAAAAGGTCACCGGAGCCCCTGTTGGCTTCGCGGGCCCCGTCGGCCTGACCGCTCGCGTCATTGCGGACCACGATGTTCCCTCCATCAAAGACGCGGTTGTCGGCGGCAACGAAGCGGACATGCACTACACAGGCGTCAATGTCGGTCGAGACTATCAGCTTGAAACAACCTACGACCTCCGCAATGCGGTTGCGGGCGATCCCTGTCCGAAGTCCGGCGAGCCGATGGAGTTCGTCCACGGTATCGAAGTCGGCCACGTCTTCAAGTTGGGAACGAAATACTCCAAAGCATTGGATGCCCTCTTCGTCGACGAGAACGAACAGCGTCACCCGATGATCATGGGCTGCTACGGCATCGGCGTAAACCGCATCATCGCCGGTCTGGCTGAAACTCGTTATGACGAAAAGGGCTTGATCTGGCCGATGACGGTCGCCCCTTATGAAGTCCTGCTCGTTCCCCTGAACATCGGGGATGCGGACACAATGCAGCTGGCGGAGAAGGTTTACGCAGAACTCCGATCGCAGGGCGTAGATGTGCTGATGGATGACCGAGACGCCCGTCCAGGCTTCAAGCTCAACGATGCGGACCTGATCGGTATCCCCCTCCGTGTCGTCATTGGAGGAAAAGGGCTCAAGGAAGGGATTGTGGAATGCAAACTGCGGACAGCAGCGGAACCGGAGAAGGTTCCGGTCGCACAAGCAGTGGCTCATGTCCTCAAGAAAATTGCTCAGGAAAAAGGCAAGCTTGCTGCGTAGAATGACAAAGATATTGGCATATGCCGTGAGGGGTTGAGAAAATGTCTGAATCGCAAACAACGCGTGAATTGCTCGAATCGACACATGATTTTCCGTGCCAGTATGTGATCAAGGCGATCGGGAAAACAGAAAACGATTTTCAATTTCGCGTTGTGACTGCGGTTCGGGAAGCCCTCGCCTGGGACTTCGATCCGCCCTGCGAGACTCGGGAAACAGCGGGTGGAAAGCACATTTCGGTCACCTTTGACCTCCGTATGCAGAGCGCAGATGAAGTGCTGAAAACTTATAGTGAACTTATGAAAACCGAAGGTTTGGTTGTGCTGCTTTAGCTGGTAAAATTGCGGATCAAATGCAGCAAGAGATATTGGTACGTCGCAACTTTTGAGTTCTTCCCGCACATTCACAAAAAATTCTGGTACAGTACTTGCCTTACCAGTTGCTCACCGCCATTCTGACGGTACCGCTGACCGTGTTTCTCTCGGTCGGTTCCTGCCTCCATCGGCCCAAGCTACGGGCTCCCGCCTAGATATTATCGAGAAGGATCTATTTCCATGCGAGCTCTGAACGAAGACTTTGTCGAAATCAACGAGTGGCAAACAGCAATCGGTATCGAGCACACCCCCGGAAGTCGCACGAATCATGTGGTTGCACTGTTGATTGGAATTCTGCTGGTGAACGTGGGCTACTTCATGGCGTTTCACGACGTGAATACCTTCCTGAAGATGTTCAACTAAAACGCGAGCAACAAGAAAACCAGCCGAAGCGTGAGGCTCCGGCTGGTCGGTTATCGGCGGCGTCTGTGAAGTCAGTCAGGGTGTCGGATAGCCGCCGATGCATACTTTTCATTGTGCAGCGGCGAGTGCTGCCTCGAACTATTGGAAAAACGGGCTATTGGTTCCCTGCGCTGAAGCAGGGATCGCGTTGACCGGTCTGTTGTTGCTGACTGTCGGCCAGCCGTATTGAGTAGGGCGTGGTTGAGCAGGCATTTGGTAGACTGGTGCAGGTTGTTGGTAAACAGGGTATTGCTGCGTCTGGTAAACAGGTCTAAAGGGTTGCTGGTAGACAGGGGCCGTCTGGACAGGACGGTAGCCTGCAGGGAAGCATCCGACGCCAGGGATACAGGTCTGGTTTTGTTGTTGGATCGGGTTGTAATAGGCGGGTTGTTGCATTTGTGGTGGGCAGGCACCGCCAGGGCAGTTCTGAGGGGCGTATCGGACTGGGGTTGGGCAGACTCCGCCGGGGCATGATTGCTGTTGTGGGGCAAAGATGTTGGGCAGGCCGAGGAAGGCAGTCTTGGTTTCGGCGGCTTGTGAAGTTGAAGTCAGGCCACCAATCAGAGCGACTCCGAGAGCTGAGTTGAGGAGGAGGGTTTTCATAGTGAGATTCCTTCTTGGGAATAGTCTGTTTGAGAAGTCTCGCATCACAAATGGTTGCGAGTATGAGTCATGATGATATGCACGAGTCGTGCCAAAAGTATTCAGGGTGTCATTAAATTGTAAGAAAAGATCGATAGTGTAATCGTAGTGATGTCAAAGCACATGAATTGCAGTTGTTTTGAGATGTGTACTGTCATCTTATAGTTGGTCCGCGGTGATCAAAGTGTTGCATTTATTGCATGGGTTGCAAAGTTGACAAAGTAAAAATTGCTATTGACCGGAAAATACCGGCGTTAAAGTCAGCGGCAACTTCCCATCTCACCAAATGTCAAGAGCAAAATACATTTGGCACGGCTCGTGCAATATGTCCTCACCATGACCTGACACGTGTCGGTCATACATCAGGAGATGAGCCTCAGACGTCAGCAGAAACTCAAACCGGAACCTTGAGAGCTGATAGACGAGTATCAAAGTGAAATCAGAAGGATCGCCAGGAGGTGCCCCATGTTCTTCAATATGAATCAAAACGGAACTCAGAAACTTAATAACAAAAAACAAGCCAACAATTGGATCAAGGTCCTGGCTGCCAGCGTGATCATGATGACAAGTGTCATGACTGTCTCTGCAGGAGATGTTCCTAGTCCATTCGCTTGTGTCTGCGAAAGCATGACCGGCGGCGTCGCTGCTCATAACAGTGGGCTGGTTCAAACAGCCAAGGTCGACAACGAAACTCAAATGAAACTGACTTACCGCTACAGCAACCCTGAGCTGGTCAGTTTCACCAGCGGAATCACATGGGCTCAGTCGGTCAATCTGTATAAAGAGACTGCTCAGATGATCGATTCACGCCACGTGAATCCTGTTGACTATAAAACCCGTACCAACCAAGGCATCGACAACCTGATCGCTGCTCTGGGCAACCAGGCGTTTCTCCAGACGTCTCGCTCACGAGTCGATCAGGCCAAAATGGCTCGACTGGTTCAACAACTCGAAGGTGTCAAAGCCACTTTTGAAGCCAAGAACGCTGATGATGCCCTGCGAGTGATGAACTGGGCTGGATACGCCTTTCAAAGCGAACTGGGCAGTAACCCTGTCATTGTCGCAATGGAATTCATCAACGGGACTCTGGATTCACTCGACCCATATTCTTCACTGGTCCCTACCGACCGAAACGGTGGTCCTCGCGTGGAAGCTAACCCTAATCAGGTGGCTGCCGGGAACGTCGTCGGGATTGGTGTTGAACTGAAAGCCGAAGAAGCTGGTGCCCGGATTGAACGTGTCTATCAAGGTGGCGGTGCCGAAGCTGCTGGTGTCAAACGTGGCGACCTGGTTGTCGCTGCGGGTGGACAACCCCTGGCTGGCAAGACTTTGGATGACATGGCCAACCTGATCAAAGGTGCCAACGGTTCTCAGGTTCTTCTGTCCCTCAAACGTGGCGAATCGAATCCATTCGTTGTCAACATTGTCCGTAAGCTAATCGAGATCAAATCGGTTTCAGAAGTTCGCATGATGGAAGATGGTGTTGGCTATGTCCGCATCGACAAGTTCGCTGAAGATACCTCTTCTCTGCTTGATCAGGCCCTGTGGACCCTGCACAAACAAGGAATGACATCTCTGGTGATCGACCTTCGCGGTAACCCAGGTGGTCTTCTGACCTCTGCTATCTCACTGTCTGACAAGTTCCTGCCTTCTGGAACGATCGTCTCAACCAAAGGCCGTACTTCGGCTGACAACACCCTGGAATCTGCTGTCTATGCTCAAACCTGGAAAACTCCCCTTGTTGTTCTTGTCGACCGTAACTCTGCTTCAGCGAGCGAAATCTTTGCTGCTGCGATTCAAGACAACAAACGTGGTGTGATCGTCGGCGAAAAGAGCTATGGCAAAGGAACGGTTCAAACTCACTTTCCTCTTCAGACTGTCAACGGCCAACTGAAACTGACCACTGCCAAGTTCTACTCTCCTTCGGGACGCGAAATGGCTGGTCAAGGCGTGACTCCTGATATCAAGGTGAACATTGACCGCAACGACTACACCTCAACTGACCTGGTTCTGACCGCTGCGATGACGGCCTTCCGTAACTCAGCTCCTCAGAACATGGTGACCCTCCGATAATTTTGAAGCACCTTTGATTGTCTCCTGATGGTTCCAAGAAACGGCGTGCAGCGAAAGCTGGACGCCGTTTTCTTTTGTGGGGAGTCAAAAGATCCAGATTCAACGCAAAGGCGCGAAGACGCAAAGGAAGTCCAAGGGGGTAAAAAAGAGCAGGGGGAGAGACGGCGAAATGTGAAAGGGGATTGGTGCAAGGGGATTTAGTAGGAAAATGTCTCATAGGATGTTGTTGGTGGGAGAATTGTAGGGAATCGTCTTTTCTTGGGTAAATTTTACATACTGCGCAGCTTACCTGAGGGCTGCAGGGTTCCTGAATCGTTGGTTACTCGTTGTATCTCCTTATTTGAAAATGATTTGTGTTTTTGTATTTGTGTTAGTATGGGTAACGTGTGGTGTTTTGGTGGAGTGGGAAGAGACATTGACCTAATCGGCACAATGGGTAGAATTCGAAAAGTTTGATGGCTGGAGACTTGACGGGATTATCGGACCTGATCTCGCCCTCAAGCGATCTGTCGACACAAAGGACGGTTTCGCCTTCCTTTTGATACTTAAAAGCGTTCAACCTGCAGGGAAGTTTGCGGGTTTGTTCAAAGGATGGAGCTTTTTATGAAAACGGTTTTCACCACTGGCGAAGCCGCAAAGATTTGCAAGGTGAGTCAGCAGACGATCATTCGCTGCTTCGACTCGGGACAACTGAAGGGTTTCCGTGTTCCCGGATCTCGGTTCCGACGGATTCCGCGAGATGTCCTTTATAAGTTCATGAAAGACAACCAGATTCCGACCGATGCCCTGGAATCGGGTAAGCGCAAGGCGCTGATCGTCGATGACGATGTCGAACTGGTGGAACTGATGAAAGATGTGCTCGAGCGGGACGGACGATTCGAAGTCCGCTCGGCCAACAATGGCTTCGACGCCGGTATGATGGTCCGCGAATATCAACCTGATGTTCTGGTCCTCGACTTCATGCTGCCGGATATTAACGGCAAGGAAGTCTGTACCCGCGTTCGCAGCGACTCCAGCCTGGATGATGTCAAGATTTTGTGCATCTCGGGGATGGTGGAACAAGAACAGATTGAAGAACTCAAGAAGTCTGGTGCCAACGACTTTTTGCAGAAGCCATTCGACCTGGAGACTCTGGTCGATCGTATCTGCAAGCTGGTTGGGATCGAGTCGCCGACTGCGGCTTAGAGTGAGTTCTCGATCGATACAAATCATGAAAACCCTTCGAATACGTTCGGAGGGTTTTCTTTTTGGATAGCCGACGATTTGCGATGCGATCCAACCGGGAAGGCAGAAGCGAACCACGGATAAACACGGATGGACACAGATAAGAGATGAAGAACATCTTCCTCTTTTCTCTGCGTCTATCTGCGGTTGAAATGTTTTTTCTTATCCGTGTGTCTTCGTGTTTATCCGTGGTTCGGTTTTGTCTGAACTGATTCGGTGCTGGTAGTGATGAGATGACTATGAGTGATGAATTAAAGTCTGTTGTGATTGATCCGGCGAAGTTGGCGGCGATGGGGGAACTGGCTGGCGGGGCGGGGCATGAGATTAATAATCCGCTCGCGGTGATTTTAGGGAAGGCTCAGTTGCTGATGCGCGAGGAGGTCGATCCTCGTCGGAAGGCGGATCTGCAGGCGATTGCGGGGCAGGCGCTGCGGATCAAACAGATGATCGGCGATCTGATGTTGTTCGCGAAGCCTCCTGTGCCGTTGAAGAAGAAGTTTGATGCAGGCAGCGCGGTGGAAGCGGTCGTCAAAAAGCTGAGAGCGGAGTTTGAGGCCTCTGCAGTCGAACTGGAAACGGAAACCGCGGAGGGGGTCACGTTGAACGCGGATCAGACGCAGTTTGAGATTGTCGTCGCCGAGCTATTGCGGAATGCGATGGGGGCGTGTGTGTTGAAAGAAGGTGGCGAGAAGAGTGTGCAATTAGGGCTGTTCTCGGAAGAAGGGCAAGTTCGTCTCGTTGTTGAGGACAAAGGGGTTGGGTTCAGTGAGAAGGATCGAGTGCATGCGTTTGACCCGTTTTATTCGGGCCGGGCGGCAGGGCGGGGATTGGGGTTTGGGTTGTGTAAGTGCTGGCGGATTGTGGAAGGGCATGGGGGGACAATTGGGATTGAAGCGGGTGAGGGGGTGACGCGGGTGGTTGTTTCTTTCTAGGACTGGACGCAGAGCAAAAAGATCCAGATTCAACGCAAAGTCGCGACGTTGCAAAGGGGGAAAATGTGGTGATCCTTCGCTGCAAAATCTTCGTATACTCCATCTGATCATGCATTATCAGGGGAGACGGGATGTTGAAGGCAGTACGGTGTCAGTGTCCGCAGTGTCGGAAGATGTTGGCGATTTCTCGGCGGGAGAAGTTGGGGACGCATGTGATTTGTCCGGGGTGTGAGCATGAGATTCTGCTCGAGGAATATGTGCCTCCTAAAGTTGACGCGGTCGAGGAAGATGAGGAAGGTTCGTTGCTGCCGGAGGTTGTTTCGAGTGCTGCGACGGAGAGTGTGGGAGGAAGCATTGCTGGAGTGAAGGTGCCGGAGGTGACGGCGGTTTTGTCGGGGAAGAAGAAGCGTCGTCGGAAGGTGACGGCGGTTGTGGAGATTGATGAGGAACAGCAGGATCTGCGGCCGGTGATCTGGACGGCGGTGAAGGCGGCGGGGATCGGGGCTGGCTTGATGCTCTTTTTCGATTTCATGACCGGGTTTGGTTATGGGTGGGGAACGCTTCTGGGGAGCGGGCTGACGTTCATGAAGAGTTCGATGGGGTTCCGTCCGATGCTCTCGCTGTTGATCTTCAGCATGAGCGGGATCATTGTCGGGCTGAGCGTCGGGTTGTTTGTGCGGAGGCAGCAGAATGAGAAGTCGACCAAGAAGGCTCAGAATGTGGCGGGGATTGTGACGTTTGCGACACTGGCGGTCCTTCATCAAGTTGTTTACGTCGCTGTGATGGCGATATTCATGTATCCTGCCGTTTCGACGATGGTGATTCCGGATGAAGATGTGATTGCGTCTATCGCGGATGGGATGATGGCCAAGGATCAGCAGCCACAGGTCGATCGGTTGATGGGGAATGCAGCCGAGTATTATCCCGAGGAGTATTGGAAACGGGCTGAAGCCGAGTGGCAGGGTTTGGGGAAAGACGAGAAAGAGAAACTGCGAGCGGACGAGCGAGGGACTCGTCGCAGCCTGGTCGTCTGGACTGGAGTCTATGCGGTGATCAATCCGGTTTACTGGACGCTGTGGATCGGGCCGTGGGAGGTGTGTTGGATGTTTTTTGCGTCGGTGACGGGGTGGTTTTTTGCGCGGGAGGAGATGGCGATTTGACGGAATCCAGAGTCAGCGCAAAGACGCGATGACGCAATGGTTCGCAAAGTCTGTCGACTAATTTGCGACATGTGATGGCAGAGGATCACTCAACCTTGTGCTTCGCCTTGTTTTGCTGATACCGGTCCCAGAGTTTGCCGAAGGTTTGGGAGCTGTCCCAGTAGAGTTTGTTGACGTCTTCAATGGAGTCGGCGGTGACGCGGAAGTAGCAGATCGCCATTTCGTCGGTGGAGTTGTCGCCCCAGTCGACCGGTTTGGGGGGTGAGTTGAAGTTCAGCGGGTTGTCCGTGGAGTTGTCGAACCAGCAGTCGAGGATGAGCTTTGTGCCGGCGGGGAGGCGGATCGGTTCCTGGTAGACGTATTCGGTCTGCCAGTAAAAGTCGTAACGGGGGACATGAATTAGTGGGACCTCATCGCCATCGGGAAGGATGGCGTAGCATTTGGCGGCTTTGCCGAGGAGGTGCATGTGAGGGTTGTTGTTGAGGAGGGTGGTGTCGACGGGGAGGATGTATTCGGCGCGGTGGTGATGGTGATTGGCGCCGGCGGGGATGTCGAGATCGACGTTGGCGACCATGATTTCGCAGACGAGCTGGTGGGCTGTCGGTGGGGCGAAGTAGATAGCCAGGCGTGAGACGTCTTTGACGGGGCGGCCGACGGGGTGATAGTGGATCTGCATGACGACGTCGGAGTTTTTCCAGAGTGGTCGTCCCATATGAGCCGGGAGCCGGGAGGGCATGCGGCCTGGGCCCCAGCTGCCGAGGGAGCCTTTGGAGGGGAAGCCGGTGACGCCGAGGCTACTGTAGCCCGGAGAAGGGTCGGCTGCGTCGAGCTTGCGGGCGTTGCCCTCGGTATCGATGAAGAAGCCGCCGTGGTGGACGACTTCGACGGCGCCCGGCTGAAACTCGATCGCGGATACGAGGCGGTCCTGCAGGAGGCCGGTCGGGAGGATGAAGTGTTGATAGATGTCGGGGCCGTCCGCGGGGACTTCGAAGGGTTCGGGCATTTCGAGGATGAGGTCGGGTGTGCCGAGTTGCCAGCCGTCGCGGAACTTGGGAGGGCTGGGGCCGGTGGATGGGTCGCCTTGAGGCATGCCGGCGGTGATCCAGTCTTTGATGAGATCGCGTTCTTCGTCGGAGAGGAATTGTTCGTTTTTGAAGTGGCCGTAGTTCGGGGCGGCGTGCCAGGGGGGCATCAGTTTCTTCTCGACGGCGAAGTCGATCTGGTCAGCATGCCGTTTGGCGTCTTCGTACGTGAGAAGAGAGAAGGGGGCGACTTGGCCGGGGCGGTGACAGTTGGCGCATTCGCGGTAGAGGATGGCGGCGATGGCACCGTGATAGGTGACGGAGGAATCGCTTCGACTAGGGGGTTGTGCGATGCGGCAGCCGACGGCTTTGTTGTGCGACGTGGTGATGGGGAAGCCGAGGGCGAGCGATTCCAGCACGTCGGAGAGGTCATTCGTGGTCGGTGCGAGACGTTTTCTCCCGATGCTGGCGTAGAGGTCATCGATGCGGCCGGAGTAGGCGATGCTGTTGTTTGAATCGATGACGACGGCTTGAGGGGTGATCGTCGCGCCCCATCGCTGGGCGAGTTCGTTGTTGTGATCGCAGAGGATCGGGAAGCTGATGTTGAACTGGCGGCGGTGTTGCTCGATCTCTTCCGGAGTCGCGATGACATCAGAGACGATGCCGATGAACTTGATGCCGTAACTCGCGTAGCTCGTACTCAGCTGGTTCAGCAGGGGGGTGTAGTAATTGCTGATGGGGCAGTGGAGGGAGAGGAAGAGGTAAACAGTGGAGGATGACTGCGCGGTTGTTGGTTCAACGGACCAGGGGACATTGTTGGTCGTGGGGACGTAAGGAACGAATGTCTGAGCGGGTTGCGGCTCGACGTGACGGGAGCGCGTCGCGGAATAGACGACCCAGGCGGGGAGTAAAAGCGCAATGAGAATGAGCAGCCGAACCACGGACTTTCCTCCTTGAAATGGTGATCCGAGGAGGGAAATCTATGGGAAAGGGGGTGTGGGAGGCAAGAGGAGGTGTGCAAGCAGTCGCCTACCAAGCACATACCGAGAACCACTTTGGATTCATGCACGTAGGAAATATGAGTAAACTTGAGAGACGACTACTGCTTAGCAGATTGTAGGCGAGGCTGAATTTCGCAGAGCCGTGCTTGTCAGCGGACTCACCATGAAAGCTGATATGAAGAGAGGCTTCAGGTACTATTTTTACTTAGTCAGTCGAATTTATTGTCGTCCTTGGAAATCCACTCTCAAAACCATAGTTGATGTCGTAAAAGAGTCGATCTTCAATAGCATTTTGAACAAGATCAAATTCACTATTCTGATACGACTCAAAAGAGCCTCTGATAATTTCGTACTTGTCGTTCTTGGCAGAAGCTCGCCCCTTTTTAGATTGTCGAAGTAAATCCCATGCTTCTGGAAAAGTTACGAGAAAATAACTGCACAGACTTTCGCACAATCCATGATCATTGATCGACTTGGCGGGAAACGCGACGTTGACGTCGAATAGCACTGAATTGGCCACATTTAGCTGCAATGCTTTTGTTGAAGTGTATGCAATACCATCGTAGATCTCTTGCTCTCGAACCCATTCTAACAGCAATTGTGAAAGTGAATACTCCGGCTTGAATGGGTCATTGGGATGTAAGACTTTTATCATAGTAACAATGATGAGAGGCCAGACCTTCATTATTCGCTTAACATCATCGAGAAAATCAACAAAAAGGCGGCTGTCTTTATTTGCAAGCAACCGACGAAATCTTTGAATTGGATTTCGAAGATCTAGTAGCTTTAGCGACTTGCCTGGGCGGATCGCAAAACCTGAACAACGTAAGCGATGAAGTGGAGGCGAGTTTACTTCCTTCCAGCAAGTGTAAAGCGATCCAGACAAGTATAAGCAAGGCAAGCCTGGAATGCTGAACCTATAGCTTGTGACCTTTGTTCGTTCTTGAAAGCGTATATGGAAAATGTCTCCCTTTGATTCAAAATGTTCATCTGATACCCGGACGCGAAAAAGGATGTCTTCGAGATTTGCAGATGTCAGATCAAAGGTGCTAGACAGATTGTTTTCAATCATCTCCGCAAGAAGTTGATAGGCTGCCCCTGGACGTCCTTCCAAGTAGAAAGTCTGTGACTCAAGCAAGTCATGACAAATATCGTCGATACGGTACAAGGTGGAGTCAATGTCGCCGAATTCGTTCAAAAAAGTAGATTGAAGTTTCTTGGCCCATGTTTTGTATTGATTTAATTGACTGCTAACAAAATGAATATAGTTCTCACCCACTCTTCGTTTTAGTGGTGGATTGGATATTTCATCAAGAAGTAAAATCAATTCATTCATTGTGTCTCTTTTTCTACCAACTCACCATCCGCGGCACTGACGCTTTCTGTTTCAACGCTTCCAGTACCTGTGGGCTGGCGGTGTTGCATTGGTTGCTCGCGGTTGAGCCGAGGGTGAGTCTGAGGAAGTGTTCGGTTTCTTTGTCGAGTTGTTTGTGGAGTTGCGGGTAAATTTGAAAAGCGCCTGCAACCAGTGATGCGGCGAGGGTGCCGTCGAGGTAGGCGAGTTTGTTGTTGGTGGTGGCGGGGATGCGGGGGTGGTCGTCGAGGATGCCGACGAGGTTTAAGGGGTCGGCTGCAGAGAGGGTGACGAGTTCGGGGGTGGGTGACATTTCGTCGCGGATGTCTCTTAAGCGGGTGACGGCGTCGGGGAGGGCGAATTGTTCGCCGGCGACCCCTTTGATGAAGCGTCCGCCGCGGATTTCGCCGCGGGCTTCCATGCGGCGGTAGGTGGAGACGAGTTGCCACCAGGGTGGGGCGCCTTGTTCGCGTTGGAGGAGGTCTTTGAAGATGACGCCCCACCGACGGAGGAGTTGCCAGGCCCATTGTTCGAGGGTGGTGGGAGCCCAGCCTTCGTTGCAGTCGAGCTTTAACAATGACCAGCGGCCGGTGGAGCCGGAGATGTGTCGTTGGCGTTGACGGACGACTTTGGGGAGTTTCTTGTTATCGTCGGAGGTGAGTTGGCCGATGAGGCCTCGCAGGCCGGAGAAGCCGTCGGAGGTGACGATGCCTCTTGAGACGAGTTCGCCCAGGCATTCGGTCATTTGTGAGGGGAGGAATTGCATGGTGGACTGGAGGTCGGTCGCAAAGCTGGCCCCTTTTTCTGTGAGGAGTTCGACGGCGTGTTGGGCGGGGGAGGTGAGGTCGTCGGTGTCTCTCTCGGGGGCAGCGGTGCAGAGCCAGGGGAGGTCTTCGCGCAGGAAGAGGCTGATGGGGGCGAACTTGGAGATCGCGACCATCGGGCGGGCTTTGCGTTCCGTGTGGTTGGGTGGGAAGAGACGAGCCCAGCTGACTTCGCCGGTGAAGCAGAGTTCGTCGAGCCATTCCCGTTTATAGCCTTCGACCCGCAACGAGAGGACTTCTGGTTCCCACGCGGCGGCCTGGATGTCGATCCCCTGCAGTTGGGCGATGGTTTCGAAGAGGCCATTAGCGTTTTGTTTGTGGTAGCCGGGGAGCAGGCCCTGGTGGCGCGTGAGGTAGCGGATGAAGGTGGGGACGCTGACGGGTTCGATTTGTTGACGGAGGCCGTCGACGGTGAGTCGGTGGATGCGGGCGAGGAGGCGTCGGTGGCACCAGTCGGGGGGGGATGGTAATTGGTAATTCGCTTTACTAAGCTCCGCGGCATGCTGTGCCGCAATTGGTAATTGGCCGGAGGTGTGAGGGGAGGTCGATTCGTTGGTGTGTGGGTGCAATGAGTGTTCGGCACTGGCATAGCCAGTGGCACCCTGAGATTGGGCTGGAGCCTCATTCTCTCGGTTTGGCGAATTCCGAATTTCGAATTCCGAATTACGGAACTTGCCGCGGATGACGACTCCTTCGCCTTCTAAGGCTTCGAGGCAGGCGAAGGCTTGTTCGGGGCGGAGGTGGCAGCGGATCGCGACTTCGTCAGCGGTGAGGGGGCCGGCGAGTTCCATGAGGCCGCGGATCATGGCGAGTTTGGCGGCGAGGGGGGCCCAGTCCTGTTTGACGGTGGGGGGGATGGTCAGAGGAGGGTTGATGGTGGCGTTGGTATAAATCGCGAGGAAGGCGAGGAGGCGTTCGGCGGGGACTAGTAATTGGTAATTAGCTATTTTGCGTTCTGCGGCGTTATGCGCCACAACTGGTAATTGGTCGGAAACAGAATGGACGCCGAATTGCGCGGGGGAGGTGGCAAGGTCACGAAGCGGCTCGGGCGGAGCCTCGCCCTCCCGGGGGAGAAGAGTCGCGATTGTTGCTCGGCCGGAGTTGATGAGGGAGGTGACGAAGGGTTTCCAGGGGGTGAGTTCGTCGAGGGGGACGGCGATTCTTCCTAAGAGGAGGTCGTGGAGTTCGTCTTCGTTTCTTATTTTTGGTTGGGCTTCGGTGATGACAGTTTGGATGGCGAGGGGGTCGAGGGTGGTCAGGTCGGTCATGGAGTCGGGGTCGAAGGTGCGTCGTTGTTGGACGGCGCGGGCGCGTCGGTCCTGGATTTCGCCGCCGTCGAGGAAGGCGTAGGGGTTGGCGTTGAGGAGTTCGTAACTGAAGGGGGAGGGTTCGCGGGTGTCTCGGGCGATCATGGTGATTTCGCCCGACTCGATTTTGCGGAGGACCTCGATGATGCCGGGGAGGTCGAAGGCTTCTTCCATGCAGTCCTGCATCGTCTGTTTGACGAGCGGATGGTCGGGGATTTCGTGGTCGCCGGTGTGTTCTTCCTGGCAGCCGGTGAGCTTGGGGAAGACTGCGGTGAGGAGGTCATCGGCGCGAAAACGCTGCAGTGATGGGGGGACCTTCTTGCCGTTGCGTCGACGTTCGACGAGGAGGCTGTTGGCGACGATCCAGCGCCAGCGGACCTGGAAGGTCGGGACGTAGATGACGGCCTGTTCCAGCATGTTGTAGACGTTGGCGGGAGTCAGCATCGGGAACAGGGATTCGAGGGGGAAGCTGTGCTGAGGGCCGAGGGTGAGGATGAAGCCATCGTCGTCTGCGGTGGCCTGGAGCTCGAAGTCGAACGAGCGGCAGAAGCGTTTGCGCATCGCGAGTCCCCAGCCTCGGGTGATGCGACCGCCGAAGGGGGCGTGAACGACGATCTGCATCCCGCCCGATTCGTCGAAGAAGCGTTCGAAGACGATCCGTTTTTGGGACGGGACGACGCCGAGGGAGGCGTGTTGGGCGGCGATGTAGTGGATGGCCTGGAGGGAGAGGTCGGGGGTGGCGCCGCATTCGAGGGAGAGGTCGTCGGCGAGGGTGGCGAAGTCTCGTAATTCGTAATTCGTAATTCGGAATTCGTCGGAGTGGGGAGTGGTTGCCGATTCGTTGTCGTCGGGTTGCAATGTGGACTCGGCACTGGCATAGCCAGTGGCACCCAGAAGTTCGGCATGAGCATCATTGTCCCGGTTGAGCGAATTCCGACTCGCGGCGAATGACGCCGCGGAACTCAATACAGCGAATTTCGAATTACGAGCCTTGATGATGCGGGATTCGAGGTCTTCGCGTAGGGAGGAGACTTCTTCGGAGAGTTCGAGGGTGCGGCCGGGGGCTTCGCCTCGCCAGAAGGGGATGGAGGGGGGTTGGCCTTTGGCGTCGGCGACGACGAGGTCGTTGCCTCGCAGGCCCTGGATGCGCCAGCTGGTGTTGCCGAGGAGGAAGATATCGCCGGCCATGCTTTCGACGGCGAAGTCTTCATCAACGGAACCGACGACGACTTTGCCGTCGCCTTCATCAACGACGACTCGATACGAGCCAATTTCCGGGATGGCGCCGGCGTTGTTGATGGCGATGAGCCGGGCGGCTTTGCGGGCGCGGAGTTTCTTGTTGACGTGATCGTGGTGGAGGAACGTCTGTGAGCGGCCGGCGTCTTCGGTCAGGCCTTCGCTGAGGATCGTGATGATGTTGTCGAATTCTTCGCGCGTGAGGTCTTTGTACGGATCGGCGGAGCGGCAGAGGTTGAAAAGCTCGTCGGTGTTCCATTCGCTGGTCGAGACTTCGGCGACGATTTGTTGCTGGAGGACGTCGAGAGGTTTGTTGCGGATCTGGATGGAGTCGAGTTTGCCGGTGCGGACGGCGCGGATGAGGGCCATGGCTTCGATGAGTTCATCGCGAGTGAGTGCCAGCAGGCGTCCTTTCGGGACCAGTCCCAGCGCGTGACCGGAGCGGCCGATGCGCTGGAGGAAGGAGGCGATCGCGCGGGGGGAGCCGATCTGGATAACGAGGTCGATGTAGCCAATGTCGATCCCCATTTCCAGGGACGACGTCGCGACGACGGCTTTGAGTTGACCGGCCTTGAGACGCTGTTCAGCGGAGTGGCGGATTTCGTAGGAGAGGGAACCGTGGTGCGAACTGACGGCGTCTTCGCCGAGCATCACGGTCAGCTGGTGGCTGATGCGTTCGGCCATGCGTCGGGTGTTGACGAAGATGAGCGTGCTGCGGTGTGAGTTGACGAGGTCGACGATCTGCTCATAGCACTCGGCCCACTGGTCGTTCGAGCAGACGGCGGACAGTTCGGACTTGGGGGTGAAGATTGCAAGATCGAGCGTGCGCTGGTGGCCGATGTTGATGATGGAGCAGGCGCTAGGTGTTAGGCGCTGGGCGCTAGGGTCAGAGGAAGAGGTTTGTGAGATTGATTTTGTGCCATGCTCACAGCTTTGGGTGAGCATGTGAGTGCGCGGTTGAGGTTCAAGAGATGCTAGTCTCTCTTGTGCGCAGTTGCATGCTTGCTCGGAGCCGCAAGCATGGCACGGGGAATGAGCGTCGATTGGCGCCGGGGAGGTTGCAACGTCACGTAGCGGCTCGGACGGAGCCTCGCCCTCCCGATCAATTTCTAATTTCCAATTTCCAATTTCCTCACCTCGATCGAAGAGCGTGCGTTGAGTGGTGGAACAACGCGTGACGACTTTGGGGCGGCGACTTGTCGGGTTGCCCATTAGGAAACTGGCGACTCGTTCCAGGGGTTTTTGGGTGGCGGAGAGGCCGATGCGTTGGAGGGGAGTGTCGGTGAGGTGTTCGAGGCGTTCGAGGGTGAGGGCGAGGTGGCTGCCTCGTTTGTCTTTGGTGAGGGCGTGGATTTCGTCGACGATGACGGTTTCGACGTGGCGCATGTTCTTTCTGCTCTGCTCGGAGGTGAGCATAAGAAAGAGGGATTCGGGAGTGGTGACGAGAATGTGTGGTGGCTTCTTCGTCAGCTTGGCGCGTTCGTGAGAGGAGGTGTCGCCCGTGCGGAGGCCGATGGTGATCGGTTTGAGGTTGTAGCCGAGGTCTTTGGCGGTCTGGGTGATTTCTTCGAGGGGGCGGATCAGGTTCTTGTGCATGTCGTTGGACAGCGCGCGCAGGGGCGAGATGTAGACGATCTGCAGGTGAGATTCGAGGGTGCCTTCCAGTTGAGCGCGGAGGAGTCGGTCGATGAGGGCAAGAAAAGCAGTGAGGGTTTTTCCGGAGCCGGTCGGGGCGGCGACGAGGACGCTCTCACGGGCAGCGATCAGAGGCCAGCTTTGGATCTGTGGGTCGGTCGGGGCGGCGAAGCGGGAGGTGAACCAGGTTTGGATGATGGGGTGGAAGGATCGTAATTGGTAATTAGTAATTGGTAATTGGCCGGAAGGAGAAGAATCCCGTGGCACAGACATTTTTGTCTGTGCGGGTTTCAAATCAACATTCTTTCTACTTTCTACTTTCTTATCTCCACTCTCTCGCGGAGCGCCGCATGCTTGCTCGGAGCCGCAAGCATGGCACGGGGAGGCGGAGTCGAATTGCGCAGAGGAGGTTGCAAGGTCACGTAGCGGCTCGGACGGAGCCTCGCCCTCCCGGTTTGTTTCCTCACTGGTTTCAACGACGTGAGGTTTTGCGGAAGTCTTGGAGATCATGGGCCTGGTCCTTGGCGGGCACGGGCGTGGGGCCTGGGGTGCCGTTTTATTTCACTGACAGCAATGTCTGTGCTCCGGGAGCACGGGAATGTCTGTGAATCTGTCGCGGGAGAGAATTGTCGATTTTACAAAATCAAAACGTGTGTTCACAGGGGAGTCTGGGGAAAAGGGGAATTGATCTCGTAGCGATCAAGGGGTTTCTGGTAGGGTGCGATCGAATTTCGATGTCCGTAGGATTTTTGCGCCTGAAGGATTGGGCGTTTGAGCGGGCATGAAAACGTGTTTTTGAATTGAAGACACAGGGGGTTTACACCCCCCGCTCGCCTGGGAGACATGATGTCGTCGGCTGCGTTGCCAACTTGTAAGACCCCGATTCACTGGCTGGGAGAAACGACTCTCAAGCTGGTTTGTGGCGTTGGAGATCTCGCGATCTTCTCGCTGGGGATGTTGCAGTGGTTTTTCCTGCGGGGAATTCCTCCCGGGGTGTTGTGGACCAACATGTACCGGATCGGGGTGCAGAGTCTGCCGGTTATTATTGTGACGGGGGCATTCATTGGCATGGTGCTCGCGGTTCAAACCTATGACCAGTTGCGTGTCATGGGGATCGAGACCCGGATTGGGTCCATTGTCAATATTTCTCTGCTCAAAGAGCTTGGCCCTGTTCTCGCAGCAACGATGCTCGCAGGTCGAGTGGGTAGTGCGATCGCTGCGGAACTCGGGACGATGCGCGTGACTGAGCAGATCGATGCGCTAACTGCTCTCGGTGCGAACCCTGTTCATTATCTGGTTGTGCCGCGGTTCCTGGCGTGTGTGACGCTGATTCCTGCCCTGACGCTGGTAGCGGACGGGATGGGGATCCTCGCGGGCTGGCAGTTCTCGACGCATGTCCTGGGGATCAACAGTTTTCATTACTGGCATCACTCCTACACCTACATCGGCTTGTGGGACGTCTTCACGGGTGTCTTCAAGAGTATTTTCTTTGGCGGCTCGATTGCCATCGTCGCCTGTCACCGCGGCTTTCACAGCGATGCGGGGGCAGAGGGGGTCGGCAAGGCTGCGACGGAAAGTTTCGTCTACTCATTTGTCCTGATTCTCATGATCGATTTCCTCGCCGGGGTCTTTCTGTCTGAGCTTTATCTGCTGTTGTTCGGGCATCAGTCTTCGTTCATTTAGGTGGGATTAAGACTGGAACGCAGAGGTAACAGAGTGAAGCAGAGGACGCAGAGATCTGAGACAGGAGAGAATTGTGGAGATTAATGAGATTACGGAGAGGATCATTGAGTTTGCGATTAAGGTTCACCGGGTGTTAGGGCCTGGGATGCTGGAGTCGACTTATGAGGCTTGTCTTGTGCATGAGCTTCGAAAGAGCGGGCTTCAGGTTCGAGATCAGGTGAAGTTGCCCGTTGTTTACGATGGGATTGTCCTCGAAGAGGCTTACCGTTTGGATGTGATTGTCGAAGAACTTGTGATCGTTGAAATCAAATCCGTAGAAAAGATTCATCCTGTCCATGAAGCCCAATTACTCTCCTACCTGAAACTGAGTGACAAAAGGATTGGTCTGCTGATCAACTTCAATGTCACTCTGCTGAAAGAAGGAATCAAACGAATCGCCAATAAGTACCAACCACCCTCTTAAAACTCTGCGTCCTCCGCTTCACTCTGTTTCCTCTGCGTTCCAGTCTTACTCCGACCATGTCCAACACCGCACCCATCATTGAGCTTCAGCAGATTTCCAAGGG
>SXGT01115164.1_pt1 | contig 20306 bp, 18 predicted proteins | sample 3176221 | NCBI WGS metagenome assembly SXGT01 (sample SAMN11356862, study PRJNA531348) | freshwater metagenome | isolation source: freshwater sample F1-120 | place: China: Fuxian Lake, Yuxi | collected 2017-12-25
CCCTCCGATCGTGATGGAGCCTGCCTCGGGTTCGTCGAGGCCAGCCACGAGATGCAGCAGCGTCGACTTCCCGCTCCCGGAAGGCCCGGCCAAGAGGACCTGTTCTCCCGCGGCAAGCCGCAGCGATCCGACATGCAGCGAGAACTCTCGGCCGTACGAAAATCGGAGCCCGTCGACGAACAGACCGTCGACCGCTCGGCCTTCTCTCGTCGGGGTGGGGAGCATCCTGGCGAGCCTAGCCGATGTCGCCGAGGCCAAGCGTGTCGGCGTAGAGCGCGAGCACCTTGCGCCGGAGGAGCGCATCGCGAGGATCGGTGAGATCTCCGGTGGTACCCACCCACGCTTCGGCATCCGCGCGCGCTTCCATGAGGAGCGCGAAGTCGCGCGCGAGGTCCGCCACCTTGAGATCGGGAAGCCCTGACTGGCGCTGGCCGAAGAACTCGCCGGGTCCGCGCAGTGAAAGGTCCAACTCGGCAATGGCGAAGCCGTCATCGCTCGTCGCGAGTGCGTCGAGCCGCTTCTGCGCAAGTGCCGTCGTGGGTTCGGTGATGAAGATGCATGTCCCAGGCTTCCCGCCACGACCAACGCGCCCGCGAAGTTGGTGCAATTGCGCGAGGCCAAACTGCTCGGCATGCTCGACGACCATCACTGTGGCGTTGGGCACATCGACGCCAACTTCGACCATCACCGTGGCGACAAGGACATCAAGCGATCCCTCCCGGAAAGACTCCATCACCTGTTCGCGCTCCTGCGACGAGAGTTGCCCGTGCAGACGACCAATCCGCGCTCCGGCCAAGGGACCGTGCCCAAGCGCATCCGCGTGCGACGCCACATCCGCGAGCCCGCGCACGCTGGTTTCGATGGCTGGAACGACGACGAAGGCTTGCTCGCCGTTGCGCACCTTCATGCTGACCCACGAGTACACATCGCGCGCCTTCTCGGAGGGAACCACGCGCGTTGTTGGCGCGGTGCGACCGGGCAGACGACCCTTGAGCGATGTCACGTCGAGATCGCCGAAGAATGACAGCGCGAGCGTGCGGGGAATCGGGGTGGCGGCCATGACGAGCGTGTGCGGGACCGTCGCGCCGCCGGTTCCCTTTGCCCGAATCGCCGCCCGCTGCTCGACGCCGAACCGGTGCTGCTCATCAATGACCGCGATCGCAAGGCTCTTGAAGCGAACTTCCTTGGTGAGGACAGCATGCGTGCCGACCACGATGTCGAAGCCGCCCGACTCCATGCCGGCCAGCACCGTGGCACGGTCGGCCGCACGGAGTGTGCCGGTGTAGAGCGCGACGCGCACCTTGCTTCCGTGAAGAATCGACTCCACCGTCTTGAGATGCTGTTGAGCAAGGATCTCCGTGGGGGCGACCAGAACCCCTTGATGACCATGCGCGACGGCAGCGAGCATGGCGTAGACGCACACGGCGGTCTTGCCAGATCCCACATCACCCTGCAAGAGTCGATTCATCGGCATCGTGCGCGCGAGGTCGGCGGCAATCTCAGAGCACGCCCCCGACTGAGCGCGGGTGAGGTCAAACGGGAGTCGGCTCCGGATCCGTGCGTCGATCGCCGGCGTGACCTCGATGGGATGCGCCTTGACAAGGTGTCGCACCTGCCAGCGGCGCATCGCCATCGCCAGCTGCAACGAAAGCAGTTCGTCGTACGCGAGCCGCGTGCGCCCGCGCTCGGCCTCGACAAGCGTCGAGGGGTCGTGCACCATGCGGTAGGCCTCTGCCAACAGTGGCAGCCCGCGCCGCGCACGGAGTGCCTCGTGCAGCGGATCGACAATCAGTCCGATGACACGCGGGAGCGCGGAACGCACGAGCACTTCGATTCGCGAAGAGGGAAGTTCCTCGGTCGCGCCGTAGATCGGGCGAAGCCGTCCGGCGTCCGGGGCCGGTTCGTCCTCACCGCCGATCGTCTCCCACTTCGGATTCACCATTTCGAGGTAGCCCTGACGCACCTTCGCGCGCCCGCGGGCGATCCCGCGCATGCCCGGGTGGAGTTTCTTGGCCATCCATGAGGCGTTGAACCACACGAGGCGGACGACCGTCTGGCCTTCTCCGAGGAGTGCCTCAATGCGAGGTCGCCGTCCCGGGATCATTCGCAGTTTGACGATCTCGCCGCGCAGCGATCGGGTGACTTCGGGCGCGGCCGCGGCCGAAGCCACGAGCGCATCAGAGACTCCTTCCTCGGCCGCCTCGGTCTCGTAACGGATGGGCAGGTGCTTGAAGAGGTCGCCCACGGTTCGCAGTTCGAGCACCGCGAGCCGCCGTGCGACCGGTGCTGTCACGCCGTCAAGATCAGCCAGTCGAGTGCGAAGGTCCAAGCGCGCGTGTTCAGGAGCCCCGTCCACGCTCCTACGATAGTCCGCGTGGCGCGTCGCCCCATTGATCCGCTCGGAGCCATTGGCGGGCTCTTCCAAAATCCGTCGCCCGCAGTGCCCGCCACGCCCGCACCGGCACCCGAAGTCGCTGTGCTCGGGGTAGCCGCACTCTCTAGGCTCATCCGGTCAGCGCTCGAAGGCGGCATCGGTCGCGTCAAGGTTGGCGGAGAAGTCTCCAATGCGCGGTGCGTCAGCGGCCACTGGTACTTCTCCCTCAAGGACGAGGAAGCACGGATCGACTGCGTATTGTTCCGAAGCGATGCCGCGCGCAGCCGCGTCACGCCGTCTGACGGGGCCGCTGTCGTCGTGTCCGCGCAGGTCACCCACTACGGGCCTCAGGGACGCACGCAACTCCAGTGTTCGGCCATCGACGCCGTCGGGGAGGGGGATCTCGCCGCGAGGTTCCGCGCGTTGTGCGACGAACTGCGCAGCGCCGGAAGTTTCGATGCCTCGCGAAAGAAGCCGATCCCGACTGTTCCCATGTGTATCGCGATCCTTACAAGCGCGGGCAGCGCGGCCGAGGCGGACTGCCTCAATGCCGTGCGCGAGCGCTTCCCGGCGGCGCGGGTCATCCTTGTCGATATCCGTGTGCAGGGGCAGCAGGCGGCGCCCGGAATCGCCGCCGCACTTCGCGCGGTGGATGCGTCGGCGAGGGCGCACCGTATCGCCGTGGTGTTGCTCGTGCGCGGCGGAGGCAGCCTCGAGGACCTTTGGGCATTCAACGAGCGCGTGGTCGCTGACGCGATCCTGGGCATGAGGACGCCGGTGGTCACCGGGATCGGCCACGAGAGCGACACGACCATCGCGGACCTCGTTGCCGATCTTCGCGCGCCGACGCCGTCGCGCGCCGTGACGGAGACGCTTCCCGACCGCGCGGCGCTTCATGAAGAGGTCGGATCGTTCGAACATCGCCTCGCGCGCGCGTGGACTCTGACGCACGAGCGGCGCGTGGGACGCGTCGATCTCGCCGCGCGCAGCCGCGCGCTCTCAGATCCCACGAGGGGGATCGAGGTTCGTCACGCGTTCGTGGCGCCGTGGGTGCTCCGGCTGCACGCAGCATCCCAGCGCCGCATCGAGGCGGAGTCGGCCCGCGCGCAAGTGCTGGCTCGGACGCTTACTGCGATCTCGCCTCTGGCTGTCCTCGAGCGCGGGTACTCGATCACGCTTGACGAGAGTGGCCGAGCCATCAAGGACGCCACCGGACTGGCCCAGGGGGACAGCATTCGAACGCTCCTCGCCCACGGCGAACTCGGAAGCCGCGTTGAGGCCATTCGTCCGGATCAGTCCATTTCGCACGACTAGACTCCGTCGATGGCTTCGCCACACATCACTGCGAGTGCGAAGGAACCCGAGGACGCGTCGTCGCTCTCGTACGAAGCAGCGATCGGCGAACTCGAGAAGTTGGTGGCGGTGATCGAGTCGGGAAACGCACCGCTCGAAGAGTGTGTCCGGCAGTACCGGCGCGGTGCCGCGCTCGTGCGTCGATGTCGTGATGTCCTCGAGGCCGCGCGCGTGGAAGTCGAACGGATCGCAGCGCAGGATCTCGCCAAGCGCACCGATGGATGACCGGCTTGCACTGTGGATGCCGCACTTGACGGGGTTTGGCTTTGCCTTCGCTCTCGGGGCTTGCGTGGGGAGTTTCATCAATGTGGTGGCGTACAGGATGCCGCTGGGAATGAGCGTCATCAACCCTCCGAGTCGGTGCCCGACCTGCGGCCGCAGACTCCGGCTCCACGAGAACATCCCCATTCTCGGTTGGGCGTTCGCAAGGGGCCGCTGCTCAACCTGTCGAGTCTCGATCTCCCTTCAGTACCCAGGCATCGAACTCCTCGTCGCCCTGATGTTCGCGGCGACCTACTGGATGTCTTTTGTCGCGGAGCCTTCGGGGTGGTGGGGCCGCAGTTGGGCGCAGTGGTTCCAGCACTACGGCCTCGTGACAACATTGCCTGGTCTTGTCGCGGTCCTTACGCTTCTGTCGTGCCTTGTGGCCTCGACCCTCACGGATGTCCGCACCTTCACCATCCCGCTCGGCGTCACGCTGACGGCCACCGTGACCGGCGTCGCCGCGTGGGCCCTTCAGGGGGCGCTTGCGACTGAGGTGATGGCCGCCACATGGCCGCTTCCTTCGGTGTCGTGGTGGGTGGCAGGAGCTTCGTTGGGCGGCGGGGTCGCCGTCCTTGGGGCAAACGCGCTCCTCCACACTGGGTCCCTGACTCGGTCCTTCGCCGACTATGGAGAGTTCGTGAAGGATGGCGAAACGCTCGCCGAGTACCCGCACGCTCGGCGCGAAATGAAGCACGAAGTGATCCTTCTCGGTGGGATCATCGTCGCCGCGCTGGTGGGGGCACTCTCGCTAGGGGGAGTTCAGGGAATCCCCCCCCCGGTCATGCAAGGCCTTTGCGCCCCCGTGTTTGGATACATGATTGGGGCGGGGACGGTCTGGGTGGTTCGGATCGTTGCCACCTGGATCAAGGGAGTCGAGGCGATGGGGATGGGTGATGTTCACCTCCTTGGGGCGGCCGGCGCGTGTCTGGGTTGGATCGACCCGCTTGCGGCGTTCTTCATCGCACCTTTTTCGGGGCTCGCATGGGTCGGCGCAGCAGGGGTGGTGAAACTCGCCAGCGGGAAGCCCCTGCGGCGCGAACTGCCCTACGGCCCACACCTCGCCGTGGCCGTCGTCGCGCTCGTGCTGTGCCGAGGGGCGTTCGTCGATGTCGGGCGGCTTGTCTTTCCTGGGGTGATTCCTGCGGTGAGGGCTTTACAAACACCACCTCGATCGGGTGAAATGGGCGCACTTTCGGAGCGTCCGGAAGGACAACACACTTCGGAGAAAGGATTCTCGAATGAAGAAGACATGGATCGTCGTTGGATGCGTTCTCGCCGCAACACTCTCGATGGGCTGCGACAGTGGGGCACAGAAGCAAAACGGGACACTCCTGAGCGAGAACGAAACGCTCAAGATGCAACTCGCGCAGGCGCAGGCCGCTCTCGCTCAGGCTGACCACGACAAGTCGGCGGCCCTCGCGCGCGCCACCGCCGCCGAAGCGAAGGCAGAGCAGACGAGCGCCTCGGCGAACCCCGTGGTGGACACTGCGGCATTCGCCAACATTGATGGCGTCACCGTCTCCGCGGAGGGAAACGAGATCCATGTTTCGATCGAAGGCGATGTGCTCTTCGACTCGGGCAAGGAGACGATCAAGAACGGCTCGAAGAAGTCGCTCGACAAGGTGGCAGCGATCCTGAAGGACAACTACGGCGGTCGCGAAGTTCGCGTCGCGGGCTTCACGGACACCGACCCGATCAAGTACTCGAAGTTCAAGGACAACTACTACCTCGGTTTCGATCGCGCCTATGCGGTGCGCGAGTACCTCCTTTCCAAGGGGGTGGACGGGAAGCAAGTGTCGCTGTCGAGTTACGGCCCCAATGTGCCGCTGGACTCGAAGGCGAAGAGTCGCCGCGTCGAAGTCATTGTGGTCACTGACTGACGCTCACCAACAGTTTCGTGGTTCAATCCTGCCACGGCGTTGCGGACCGCAGCGCCGTGGCTTTGTTTCGTGAGGGCGTCAGAACTTGACGCCGAGGCCTTCGGCCTTCACCTTCTGGATGAGAAGTTCGACTTCGCCCAGCGTGGCCTTGAGCCGTTTCGCACTGTCGACGAGCGCGTTGTAGAGGTCGGGATTGCTGACGAGTTGTCCAACCGTTCCCTTGCCCGCGCGCGCCTCGCGCGTCAGGAGTTCCACTTGTTCAAGGGTCTTCGAGAGTTGGTCGGAAACGGCTCGTGCCGATGCGACGACCTGCTTTGAATCCGCCTGGAACGCGTCGGCGCTCTGTGTGAAGGACACGACCGCAGTTGTGGCTTGTTCGATCAGCGTGTTGGCCTTCCAGACCGCGGTGCGCGTGTCGGCGAGGAGTTGCTCGTCGCCGAGCCACTTGCGTGCGTCCTGCGCCGCCTCTTCAACGGCCTTCATCGCCGCGTCCATGCCGCCGAGCTTGTCGGCCAGGATGCGCGCGACCTTGGCCTCGAGTCCCTCAAGGTTCGCGAAGATCACTGCGCTGCCATCGTGCGGAAGCGTGGGACCGCCCTCGGCATAGTCGCGTGGCATCACGAGGTCAAGCCGCGAAGTCCCGCCCAGCAGACTCGTCGACACGGACGCCTGTGCACCCACAGGGATGTCGATGCCGTTGTCAATACCGACCATGATGCGGACCGGGCGACTCGGGTCGAGCCGAACGACAACGCCATCGACTTCGCCGATGGGAACCCCAGCCATTGTGACCCGGCTTCCGGCGCGAAGGCCGATCGCGTCATTGGCCTCGACGACCATGCGGTAGGTGCCGTGACTGAACGCGTCAAGGTCTCCGAAGAGCAAGAGCAGGCTCGCGAGTCCTGTGAACGCGACGATTGCGGCGATGCCGGTCGCGAAGTTGCGGGTGGATTCCTTCATGGTGGTGTGCTCCTGACATGATCCCCATGTCCACGGATTTTTTCCAGTTCCGCCGCACTCACTTCTCCGCGAAGGAACTGTCCGGCTACCGGGTCCGTGGTGGCCTTGAACTCTTCCGGTGTGCCCTCGAGGACCACCGCGCCCTCGTGCAGAAGCACCATCCTGTCGGCAATGCGAAACGCGCTCACGAGGTCGTGCGTCACCACGATGCTCGTGACACCGAGGGCATCCGCCAGTTTCAGGATGAGTTCGTTGATGACCTCTGCACGGATGGGATCGAGTCCGGTGGTGGGTTCGTCGTAGAGGACCACGCGCGGCTCAAGGACGACGGCGCGCGCCAAGGCCACGCGCTTGCGCTGGCCGCCAGAAAGTTCCGCGGGCATCTGATCGCGGGTTTCCTCAAGCCCAACGAGGCTGAGCACGCGCATGACCCGCTCTTCGATCAGGGGCTCCGCCTCGAGTCCATGTTCCCGAAGCGGAAAAGCGATGTTCTCCCGGACCGTCAGCGAGTCGAACAGTGCGCTCTGCTGGAACAGGAAGCCGATCTGCCGCCTGACGATCCCGAGTTCGCGCTCCGGCATGGCGTCGATGCGCGTGGAACCAAACCACACCTCGCCACGATCGGGCCGGAGGAGCCCGACGAGGTGTTTGAGCAGCACACTCTTGCCACACCCAGAGGCGCCCATGACGACAGTGATCTGCCCCTTGCGGAACTCGAGCGACACGCCGCGGAGCACCTCGTTGCGCGCGAAGCGCTTCCGGAGGTTCACGACGCGCATGTCGGCGAGTTCACCCATTGGGTCATCCTATGATCGGGTGCGTGGGCTCCACCGCGCCAGAGATCATCCTCCGCGGAAGCGTGTTTGCCGTCGAACGGCTCCTCGTCCCGCTCGCCGGGGGCGCGACAGCGGCGCGCGAGATCGTTCGCCATCCGGGTGCCGTGTGCGTCATCGGTGAATTTGACGATGGCAGACTTGTCACGATCAGGAACTTCCGAGTGGCCACGAATCAGTGGATGGTGGAGTTCTGCGCCGGAAAACTCGAGCTGGGGGAGCCGCCCGCCCAGGCCGCGCTCCGCGAACTTGAGGAGGAAACCGGCTATTCGGCGGCTTCGATCGAATCGCTCGGAATCTTCTACACCTCGCCGGGATTCACCGACGAACGAATGCACGCCTTTGTCGCGCGCGGACTCACACCCTGTCCAGCGCGCCTCCAGCCGGACGAGCGAATCGAGGTTGTCATCCGCGATCCGTGCGAGTTCGAGCGGATGATTCACGGTGGTGCCGTTGCCGACGGCAAATCGATCGCGGCATTCCTCCTCTGGCGACTGCACCGAGCACAGCGCACGAGTGGCGGGTAGCCTCGACTCGATGGGATCGCACGATCGCGAGTACTGGAGGGGGTCGACCGGCGCGGCGGCGCCCGCACGAAGCGGCTTCGCCTGGTCAGCGGCGACATGGCTCATCGCGATCTGTGTCGCCGTCTTCGTGATCGACGGCTTCCTGCCGCGGCAGTGGGTTGTCGTTGGGTCGGCGTGGCAGCCGGGCGTGCCCCCCGAGGTGCAGCGGATGGTCCTGAACGGGACGATCGTCACGCAACTTCAGGAAGTCGCCGGCGATCCGGCGCGATCGCTCCTCGAAGAGCAGGGGGTGTTTGCGCTGCGCCAGAACAGCCCGCCGCAGTTGATCGCGGTCAACACCGTGCAGTCCATGCCATTCTTGCAGAAGTGGCTCTACTTCTCGACCTCGACGGCGCTGTACTCATCGATTCCCGGTGTTGGGACAAGCGCGCTGCAGCTCTGGCGGGCGATTGGCTTCCAGTTCTGCCACGCGGATATCAATCACATTGTCTTCAACATGATCGGCCTGTTCTTCTTTGGGCCCATCGTCGAGCGATATCTCGGTGCCAAGCGCTTCGTCGCCTTCTACCTGCTCTGCGGAGTGGCCGGTGCGCTGTTCTATCTCGTCCTCAATTTCGGCGGGTTCGTCATGCAGGAGGTCAGCAACGGGCGCGTGACGATCCCGGGGCTTCTTGTGAACGACCCGGACATGCCGCTGATCGGGGCGAGCGCGGGTGTGTTCGGCGTGATTGTCGCAGCGGCGCGGCTCATGCCGAACGCGCAGGTGCTCTTGTTCTTTGTCATCCCGATGCGTCTCATCACGCTTGCATACGGCCTCGTAGCGGTCGCGATCGCCGCGGTGCTCCTGCGCTGGTCCAACGCCGGAGGCGAGGCCGCGCACATTGGCGGCGCCATCGCGGGCTGGTACCTGATTCGGAATCCTGGAAAGCTGCAGGGTTTCTTCGACTTCCTCGGCAAGGTTGATCCCAGCAGCCAGCACTTCGCGGGCAGGGCGCAGCACGGGGCACCCGCGAGCGGTCGCGCTGTTGGGCAGTCCGAGGTCGACCGGATCCTCGATAAGGTGCGAGAGCGCGGGATCCAGTCGCTCTCCGAGCGCGAACGCGAGGCGCTTCGCGAAGCCACGCGACAGCGCAACGAAGGTCCATGACCGCCGCGCCGGTCCGCCTCGAACGTCTCGGCGCGCCGCGCCCAGACGGCCCGCGACGCGGCCGCATCGTGACGCCGCACGGTTCGTTCGACACGCCGGCATTCATGCCCGTGGCCACTGCGGCGGCAATGAAAGGGCTCACCCCCGAACAAGTGCGCGCGACGGGGACACAGTGCATCTTGAACAACGCCTTCCACCTCATGCTGAGGCCCGGCCATCGTCGGGTGGAAGCCCTCGGAGGCGTGCACCGTTTCATGCGGTGGGACGGCCCGATCCTGACCGACTCAGGTGGATTCCAGGCGTTCTCAATGTCGGCGATCAATCGCCTCAACGAAGACGGAGTGAGTTTCCGATCGTTCATCGACGGGAGCGTTGTGCACCTGGGCCCCGAGTCGAGCATGGAGGTGCAGCAGTCCCTCGGCGCCGACATCGCGATGGCCTTCGATGACTGTCCGCAGGGGGTTTCCGAAAGCGACTCGGCGGATCACCACGCCCGGCTCGTCGAAGCGAAAGACCGCTCGCTCCGCTGGCTCACCCGTTGCATCGCGGCGCACACGCGCGAAGATCAGGCGCTCTTTGGCATCGTGCAAGGCGGCACGGACCTGGCGCTCCGGCGCGCGAGCGTCGACGCCACATGCGCGCATGACCTTCCGGGGTTCGCCATTGGGGGTGTGGCCGTGGGCGAGGGGCCGCGCGCCATTGAGGAAGTGGTGCGCTTCACCGCGCCGCTTCTGCCCTCCGACAAGCCGCGCTACCTCATGGGGGTGGGCTACCCAGCCGACATCATCATGGCCGTCGAGAGTGGCGTCGACATGTTCGACTGCGTGCTTCCGACGCGGAACGGGCGAAATGGGTTCGCGTTCACGCTCCATGGGTCGCTGAGGCTCCGGAACGCCATCCATGCCGACGATCCGAGGCCGATCGAAGAGGGATGCGACTGCCCCACCTGCGGGGGCGGGTTTTCGCGGGCGTATCTGAGGCATCTCCTGCTGGCAGGCGAAATGCTTGGGCCCACGCTGGTCTCGTGGCACAACCTCAGGCTCTACCAGCGCCTGCTACTGGACATCAGGCGCGCAATCGACGAAGATGCGTGGCTTGACCTGCGCGGCCGATGGGCTCGCACAACGCACCGAGCCGACCCCTCCAACGATCCCACTGAACAACCAGATGATTGACTTCACAATGACAACTTCTCTGCTCGCGTCCTTCCAAGATGCGCCACCTCTGGCAGGCCAGCCCGCACCCGCGACCACAGCATTGCCGGGCACCGCGGATCCCGCTGCGGCTCCGCGTCCTGGCGGCGACATGGGTGGAGTGATCTGGATGTTCTTGCCGGTCCTTGCGATCATGATCTTCATCTCGGTCATGGGGGGCCGCCGCGAGAAGAAGAAGCGCGCTGCACTCATGTCGTCCATGAAGAAGCACGACGAGGTGCAGACCGCTGGCGGCATTTTGGGCTCGGTGGTCGAAATCAAGGATGACACGGTCGTCCTCAAGGTCGACGAGAACTCCAATGTTCGGATGACATTTACGAAGAGTGCGATCGTGCAGATCGTCTCGCCAGCCCGCGACGCGCAAGGCATCAAGGCATGAACATCAAGATTCTCCCGAGGCTCATTGTCGCGCTCATCCTGATTGCGGTCTGTGTCTGGCAGGCGTTCCCGCTCGACACGAGCATCCGCCTTGGGAAAGACCTCCGAGGTGGCGTCAGCATGGTCTACGCGGTCTCGATGCCAGCGCAGGGGGATCCTCAGCGGGTGTTGGCGCAGGTCGTCGATTCGCTCAAGCGGCGTGTCAATCCGCAGGGCGTCCTCGATGTGTCGCTCCAACCGCAGGGCCTCGACCGCATCGAAGTCGTGATGCCACTGCCGTCGCCCGAAGTCCGGGACATGGGAGACGCCTACCGCGCGAAGGTCGCGGATCTGGGCCGAAAGTTGACGCTGACGCCGCGCGAACTCGACCAAGCGCTCGCCTTGGCGAGCGCACCCACGCTTGCGCCCGCACCCGAGAAGGACAAAGCGCCGCTGCCCTCGTCGCGCCGCGCCACGCTCGAGGAACTCCAGCGCGCCTCCAACGACGCGATTGCCGGTCGCGCCGACTATCAGGCCGCCATCGCCCGAAACGCCCCCGCGGACGAACTCGGTTCGATCGAGGACCGCATCGCTTCGGCCGAAGTGAAGGAACGGACGATGCGCACCCGCATCGCTGAGACGAACCTTGACGAAGCCCGTTTGAAGCGTGCGCTGTCGCTTTCTGACGCTCGGCCGTTTGCGCGTGACGAGAAGGGCAAGGCCAAACTCGATGCCGATGGCGTGCGCGAAACGACAGCGAGCCCGCGCGAACTCGAAATCGCGCGACTGAAGGCGATCCAGCCCGACTACGCGGGTGCGATCGACGAACTTGCCGCGCTCCAGGCCGACTACGCATCGAAAGTCACCGGTTACGACGACCCCGAGGACTTGAAGCGCCTCCTGCGCGGCGCGGGTGTGCTCGAGTTCCACATCGCCGTGAGCGCCGCCGCACCCGAGGGGGTCAATCCCGACGAGATGCGCAAGCAACTCGCCGAGCGCGGTCCGGGTGGCACAGATTCGCCGGTGGCACGCTGGTTCCCGATCAACGACGCGAAGCAGTGGGGGGACTCGCCTGAGGCGATCCAGAGCCTCATGGCGAATCCGGTCGACTACCTCAAACCGCGCGACCTCGTGGGCGCCAGTTACGACGGAACCCCGTATGTGCTCCTCTATGTGACCGACGCGATGAGCCTCGACCACTTGGGCGGTCGTCAGTGGGCGATGCGGAATGTGTTCCAGTCGCAGGACGAACTCGGCCGAGTCGCCGTCGCCTTCCAACTCGATGCCTCAGGTGGCCAGTATCTCGGCCGCCTCACTGGTGCGAACCTCGGCCGCCCCATGGCCATCGTCCTTGACGGCCAACTCTTCTCAGCGCCCACGCTCGACGGGCAGATCTCAACGAGCGGCATCATCAAGGGGTCCTTCTCGAACGACGAAGTGCAGTACCTCATTCGTGTGCTCCAAGGCGGCGAACTCGAGGCCAAACTCCAGAGCGAGCCGATCTCCGTCAGCATCCTCGGCCCTGCCCTTGGTCGCGAGAACCTCGAGCGCGGGCTGTGGGCGGTCGTCGTGGCGGCGATCACCACGAGCGCGCTCATTTCGGTCTACTACCTCGGCGCGGGCCTCATCGCGGTCATCGCCATCGCCATCAACATCGCCATGATCTTCGGGATCATGGCTGGGATCGACGGGTCCTTCACGCTGCCTGGCCTGGCGGGCATCGCGCTCGTGGTGGGCATGGCGGTCGATGCGAATGTGCTCGTCTACGAGCGCGTCCGTGAGGAACTCATCGACAACAAGGAGCCACTGAAGAATGCGATGGACCTCGGGTTCGCCCGGGCGTTCAACGCGATCGTCGACGGCAATGTCACCAATCTGATTGTTTGTGTCGTCCTCTACAAGACCGCGGCAACTGAAGTGAAGGGCTTCGCACTCACCATGATGATCGGCGTTCTGACGACGCTCTTCACCGCGCTCTTCTGCACGCGAATCATGTACGCCGTGCTCATCAACTGGTGCGGATTGCGCCGGCTCCCGATGATGCCGACCATCTTCCCCTCCATGATGAAGGTGCTGCGACCGCACTTCGACTGGCTGCGGATCCGCCATGTCCTCTGGACCGGCGCGGCGGCGGTTGGAGCGGTGTGCCTTGTCCTGACCTGGGGCGCAGGCCGGGAACTCCTCGAAACCGAGTTCCGAGGCGGCGTCACGATGACACTCATGACCCGCAAGGCCACGACTGGGGAGGCGGCGTCCCCGAGCGGCCGTCTCTACCTTCAGCGTGAAGAGGTCGAACAACGGATTCATAAGCTTGGCGATGACTCGACCGATCCGGTCATCCGAGAACTTCGGAACGCGAATGTCCTCACGGTCGGTGAGGCCACACCGGACGGCCATGCGACGGGATTCCAGGTCCGGGTGGCGAACCCCGCCACTCTGACAAGTAACCAGACAGTTACCGAACCCCTTGTTCAAGCCGTCGCGGGTTCCTTCCTCGACTCCCTCGATGTTGCCAAGCCCGTCCGCTTCGCCGGCGCCGATGATCCTGATGGGGTGGCGTACACCAACGCAATCTCGTCGGACACTCTGGGCGCATCCATCGGCCAGCCAACCCTGAAGGACTCGTCTCGGGACTTCGTCGGTGGCGTGGCGATCCTCCTCAAGGACCTGCAACCTCCTGTCACGCTTGAGGAAGCGGAGTCCAGGATCGCCCGGATGCGGAAGCAGCCAGACTTCTCCGCGCAAAGCAGTCGACCAACCCAAGTGGTGGGGGTCACGCCCGCCGATCCGGCCAATCCATCCAAGGGTTGGACAGCGGTCGCCGTGATGGTGACCGAGCCAACCGCGCTCCTGACCAAGGTTGACGCCGCGACATGGGAGCGGGTGGTTGCACGGCCTGAATGGCAGCTCATTCAGGCCGCATTTACCTCCAAACTGAGCCTCGATCAGGTCAACTCGTTCAGTCCACGGGTGGCGGAAAACCTCGCCGCGAGCGCCATCGTGGCCATCATTGTCAGCCTCGTTGGGATGGTCCTGTACATCTGGCTCCGGTTCTCGAGCTTCCGCTACTCGCTCGCGACCATTACAGCCGTTGTCTTCAATGTCGTGGTGTGCCTTGGTGTCCTTGCCCTGACCCACTCGATCGCCGGCACCGAGTTTGGGCGGGCCACGCTTCTTGAAGAGTTCCGCATTGATCTCAATGTTATTGCGGCTCTTTTGACGATCATTGGATACTCCTTGAACGACACCATCGTCATCCTCGACCGCATCCGAGAGAACAAGGGGAAGTTGCCGCATGCATCGTGGACGAACATCAACGATGCCATCAATCAAACCTTTAGCCGAACGCTCTTGACCGGAGGCACAACCCTCGCCAGCGCAATCGTGCTCTATGTCTGGGGCGGTCCGGCCATTGCGCCGTTCGCATTCACATTCATCATCGGCCTCGTTGCAGGCACGATCAGTTCCGTCATCATTGCCGCACCCATGACTTTTGTTCGTCACGGCGACCGCACGGATTCTGCTCAGGTCCGCACAGCCACCGTTGGAGTCGCGTCCGCGACTCCTGTCTGACTCTCTTCTTCCACTCGTTCGCACAATCTCAATGGACATGGAGGTCCACCAATGACTCGCGGAGCAAAGATCGTCATCTTTTCGGTTGTCGGCCTGTTTCTTGTGGCCGGCATCTATTTCGGCTTCCTCGCCCCATCCACACCCACATCACCCGAGACGGTGACGACGGACCCGATCGCAGGGGGTGAAGAGGGGATGTCGGCGGACACACCGTCGCTGACCCTCTCGCCAACGACACCCGTGGTCACCGGAATGTCTGGAGCCGCGCCTGTCACTGCCTCGGGCATGGACAGCACCGCCTTCGCCGCGCCAACAACCCCCGTCGGCACGCCGAGTTCAACGCCTGCAACAACCGCATTCGGACCCGTCACACCGACGCCGATTGTCGCACCCCCTAGCGCTGAGCCAGTGTTCACCGCTCCCGCTCCGATTGTCACGGCCAAGACGCCGCCTGCCACCTCAACCGAGTCGATGACGACCTATGTCGTCAAGTCGGGCGACACCCTCAGCGGCATCGCGGGCAACTGGTTCCACGATGTGAATGCTTGGCCGGCGATTGTCAAGGCGAATCCTGGCATGAACGCGTCGACGCTCAAGGTTGGACAGAAGATCAACCTTCCGGCAAAGTCGAGCTCGACACTCACCGCCTCGTCACCAGCGGCAAGTCGTTCGGCCCCGACCGCAGTCGGAAACTCGTCGCAGCACACCGTCGCCAAGGGTGAGACACTCGCGTCGATCGCCGACAAGGCCTACGGGAATCGCTCGAGCTGGAAGCGGATCTACGACGCGAACAAGGCCGTCATCGGAGCCAACCCGAGCGCCTTGAAGGTCGGCATGAAGTTGACGATCCCCACCAAGAACTAACCCTTCCAAACTGACGGGTTCTCCAAGGCTCCTTGCGGCGCGTGCCGTGGGAGCCTTTTTCTTTCACCCTTGCTATCGTTGCTCCTCCCTATGGCGTACACCGCAGTCCTCATGCCTGGAGATGGCATTGGCCCTGAAGTGGCACACGCGGCGTGCGAGATTCTGGCTGCGGCGAAGGCCCCGATTGAGTGGGTCGAAGCAAAGGCAGGCGTGGCCGCCCTGGAAGCGGGCGAGTCAGAACTCCTTCCGGCAGCGACCGTCGAGGCGATCCAGAAACACCGCGTTGCGCTCACGGGTCCGTGCACAACGCCCGTGGGCGGCGGATTCTCGTCGGTCAATGTGGCCCTCCGGAAGCGGCTCGACCTCTATGGTGCCGTGCGGCCGGTGCGATCCCTCGACGGCGTGGCCACTCGGTTTTCGGGCGTCGACCTCGTCGTCATCCGCGAGAACACCGAGGGTCTCTACGCCGGAATTGAGAATGAAATCACGCGCGGCGTGGTGACCAGCATGAAGGTGGCCACGCGCGACGCATGTCTGCGCATCGCCGACTTCGCGTTTCGCTATGCCGTGCACCGCAAACGCCGCAAGGTGTCCGTCTTCCACAAGGCGAACATCATGAAGCTCTCGGACGGCTTGTTCATCCGCTGCGCGCGCGAGGTGCGCGACGCCAAGTTTCCACAGATCGAGTACGAAGAGCTCATTATCGACGCGGCGTGCATGCGGTTGGTGCAGGATCCGACCCGTTTCGATGTGCTTCTCATGGAGAATCTCTACGGGGATGTCCTGAGCGACCTCTGCGCGGGTCTTGTCGGCGGACTCGGCGTCGTTCCCGGCGCGAACCTTGGCGAGCACGCGGCGGTCTTCGAGGCCGTGCATGGCAGCGCCCCCGACATCGCCGGCACGGGGATCGCCAATCCGCTCGCGATCACGATGAGCGCCGTGATGATGCTCAATGCCATCGCGGAAGCGCACTCGGACGCGGCCCTCGCCGCCACCGCGACGCGCATCCGAGAGGCCTACGACCGCGCCCTTGTTGACGGCTGCAAGACGCGCGACCTCGGGGGCGCACTCTCCACCAACGCGTTCGCGAAAGCTGTGATCGATCGGCTGTAGCTCGCCGTTCGATCTCGAGCGGCGCCACGCGCGATGAGTGTCGTCGCGATTACGGATCGAGAAACGCGCGAATCTCCCGCGCCACCGCGAGAGGCGCGTCGTGAAAGACGACATGCCCCGCCCCAGGGATGAGGACCCGACGAGCATTGCGAATGCCCTCGCAGTAGACATCGAGCATCGATGCATCGGTGACGCGATCGGCCGAGCCGTAGATGACGAGGGTCGGCGCCGAGATGAGCGCAAGACGCGATTCATTCCCCGACACCAAGAATGACCGGATCGCCTGAACCATCTCGTCTTGCCGGGGAAGGTCCCTTAAGGCTCGATCGACGAGGTAGCGCCGGATCGGCGTCGGAATGGGCGGTGGACTCGCGAAGACAAGGCCGACGACGCGATCGAAGTCCGCCTCGTTCGCAATTCGTAGAGGATTGCCGCCCGCCTCAGCCTCGCGCATGAAGTCGTTCGTGTGCGGCGGACGAACCCCGGCTGGAGCCTCCAAGACGACCCGCCTCACCTTGCCTGGGTGCGCGGCGGCGTAGGCGGCCGCGAGCGCGCCTCCCATCGACTCGCCAATCACATCGACGCGCTCGAGGCCGATCGCCGCGATGAACGAGTCCAGCCACGCGACATACTCGTCGGCCGAGAGTGCCGCCTGATCGGTCCGCAGTGGATGCTCGCCGAAGCCAGGCAAGTCCGGCGCAAACACCCGTCGGGTTCTCGAGAGCCACGCCGCCTGAGCGAGCATGGCCTCCTTGCTCGTCCCCCAACCGTGAATGAGGAGCACGGGCGGATTCGCATCGACGCCGTCGACGAGCCCTCCTCCAACGAGCGTGGGTGTCGCGTCACCGGCCACATCAACGAACCGCAGTTCGAGCCCCGCCGCGGATCGCGCCATCCATGTCGAGACAGCGAAGAATCCAGCGGGCCAGTTCCACAGTACGACGCCCGCCATCACGAGCGTGACGACGAGCACGGCGACTCCAACGACAAGGCGCACGAGCCAGCGTCGAAGTCGACTCGGTGGCCGCACACTCATCGGCGTGTCCCTCGTCGATCCCACCAACGAGATCCTCTCACGGAGGGCAACTCACGCACAATCGCTCCCGCAAGCGCGACCCCTGGGCTACCGCACGACTCATTGAGCGCTGCCACCATCCGCGCGGGGACGACCGCCTCGATTTCGATTCGAGCCCCAGTCGTTGGATGCGAGAAGGCAATCCGCCACGCGTGCAGGAAGAGAGTGGGGGCCGCGTCGCGCTCGCGCCGCGCGCTCGTGTTGGGCGGCAGCAGCGACCGATAGACCCGGTCGCCCTCGACCGGCGCCCCAAGCGCGGCGAGGTGCGCACGAATCTGGTGGAGTCGTCCCGTCTCGATCGCGCACGCCACGGCGAGTCGGTCGCGACTTCTCGCGAGGACCCTCCAGTGCGTCATGCAGAGGTCACCGCGCGGGACCAGTGCGCTCACTTTCATGTCGCCTCGGCGCACTTCCTTGAGCGCCATCGTGCAGGTGCCGTCGTCGGAGGGAAGCCGACCACGCAGCGCCGCGAGGTATGTCTTTTCGACTGCGCGATCTTCGAACTGCGCGCGAAGTGCGTCGTAGGCCGCCTTCGTCCGCGCCACAAGGACGACCCCAGAAGTCTCTCGATCGAGCCGATGCAGGAGCCCCCAGTCACGGTCGTCGCCAAGGCGCGTCTGTGTCGCGCCGTCGCGAGCGAACAGGCCGTTCATGAGCGAGTCGTCGCGATGGCCTGCGCCAGGCTGAGTCACCTGGCCCGCCGGCTTGTGGAGCGCCACAAGTGCCTCGTCCTCGAAAAGGATCTCGCAGGCGACGCGCGCATTGGCCTCGGGAGGGGCGGGCATTCTTCCTATGATCGCACAACGCACTCCACTGCGCACCAATGACTGCGTTCTCGGATCAGACCGCCCGTCGACTCGCGCCCTTTGGTGAGTCTGTCTTCACGACGATGAGTCGACTGGCCGTTGAGCACAAGGCGGTCAATCTCGGCCAGGGTTTTCCTGACTTCGACGGTCCAGATTTCGTGAAGGATGCTGCCAAGCGGGCCATGGACGCTGGCATCGGGCAGTACGCGCGCGCCTTCGGACTGCCGGCAACGAACGCTGCCGTGGCCCGGTATTGCAAGACCTTCACACGCCTTGGGGTCGACCCAGAGACGGAGGTCACCGTCACGGCAGGGTGCACCGAGGCAATTGCGTCGACGCTCCTTGGGCTCTTGAATCCCGGCGACGAAGTCGTGCTTCTTGACCCGAGCTACGACTCGTATGGGGCCTGCGTGGCGATGGCAGGCGGCATCGCTCGAAGGGTCGCGCTCCAAGGGCCCGCGTTCCGGATCGATGAGCCCTCGCTGCGCGCCGCGTTTTCCCCGCGCACCCGAGCGATCCTCTTCAATTCGCCCCACAACCCAACGGGCCGAATGTTTGATGTCGGCGAGCGCCGCATCGTGGCGAGCCTTGCGCGGGAGTTTGGTGCCATCGTGATTTCCGACGAGGTCTACGATCAAATCACCTACTCGCATGCGCACGAGTCGATCGTGCACGAGCAGGGCATGCGCGAGCGCACGGTCGTTCTCGGGAGCCTCGGTAAGACCTTTTCCTTGACGGGGTGGAAGGTCGGCTGGGCTGTCGCGCCGCCCGCGATCACTCGCGCGATCAGGAGCGCGCACCAGTTTCTCACCTTCTGTGCGCCGTCGCCGCTGCAAGCCGCAGCGGCCGACGCGCTCAACGCGATTTGTACTGATGATCGCTATCTCATTGAACTCCGGCGCGCCTACCTTGAGCGGCGCGACATGCTGCTTGGCATCCTCGAAGAGGCCGGCTTCGTGTGCGTCGCGCCCGAAGGCTCGTACTTCATCCTCGCTGACGCGATCGGCGCCGGATTCCCCGACGACCTGACGGCAGCCAAGTGCCTTGTGCGAGCGGGGGTGGCAGCGATTCCGGCGAGTTCCTTCTACGACGCGGCTTGCCCTGATCGCCGGTGGCTGCGGTTCGCCTTTTGCAAGCGAACCGACACCCTTGCCGCCGCACGGGACCGCCTTCTTGCCACCACGCTCATGGCGTTGGCGAAAAGCGCCCATTGAGGTATAGTCCCTCCCCCCATGTACGCGATCATTGAAGACAGTGGAACCCAGATCATGGTCCGCAAGGACGATGTGATCGACATCGACCTCCGCAAGATCCCCGAGGGCTCCTCGACACTCACATTCGATCGCGTCCTCGCCATTGGTGCGGAGGACGGCACGGTTGCCACGCTCGGCGCGCCGTACATCGCGAAAGCCACGGTCACCGCCGAGGTGATCGGCTTGAAGCGCGCCGCCAAGACGGTGATGAACAAGTACAGCCGCCGCAAGGGGTGGCGCCGTCACAAGGGTCACAGGCAGGAACTGATCCAAGTCAAGATCGCCGAGATTTCGCGCTAGGAATTCTGGCACTCGAGGGGGCAAGGAGTTCGGCAAGTTCAACCGGTGATTCGCGTTCGCCAGCGAGCGCGCTCATGCATGCCGCTTCACTCGGTTGCGCGAGGATCGATTCTCCATCGGGAGTGTCCACCTACCCGACGACAACGGGGGACCTTGCGCGACCCACAGCGAGCACAGCACTTTTTGAAATGCGCATGGCCTCAGCGACCCACGACGCTGTCGTGGGTGGTTGACACCTAGAAGTCGGCCGCCTTGCGCGTCCGCAGCCCACGATGACCGAGTTCGGTTCACCCGTGGCGAGTCGTCGGACTCTACGACTACCATTGATTCGTGGTCAGACGGTCGCCCCCAGCCCCCCGGCTGGGCGAGGAAAGTCCGAACACGACAGGACACGGTGGTGGCTAACGGCCACC
>SXGT01230108.1_pt1 | contig 20306 bp, 17 predicted proteins | sample 3176221 | NCBI WGS metagenome assembly SXGT01 (sample SAMN11356862, study PRJNA531348) | freshwater metagenome | isolation source: freshwater sample F1-120 | place: China: Fuxian Lake, Yuxi | collected 2017-12-25
CGGCTGCGGTCGATGGCGCGGTGCCAGGTTTCCATGCGGGTCGAGCGTTCGGCCGCGTCCATGGTTGGTTCGAAGGTTGCTTCGGCGCGCCAGGCTGCTGCGGCGTCGGCGGGGGTGGGCCAGATGCCTTCGGCGATGCCGGCGAGGTATGCCGCGCCGAGCGCGGTCGTTTCTTGCACCGCGGTTCGTCGCAGCGTGACGCCGAGCAGGTCGGCTTGGAACTGACACAGCAGGTCCATCACCGATGCGCTGCCGTCGACTCGCATTTCGGTCTTCTTGCCACGGTTGCGAACACGAGCGGCGTGAACTACGTCGCGGACACCAGCTACGACAACGTCGCCCGGCTCGTGGGCCGATCGATGCAGGGCCCGACTGCGACGCCCGCCGCGCAGTGGCTCTACCGCAACTACGAGTTCGGCACGACGACGGGCCGACTCCAGTTGATGAACGCGACGGTTGGCAACAGCACTGGTGCTGTCACGGTGCAGAACGACGACTACGCGTACGACAACGACAGCAACATCGTCAGGATCAAGCACGACACTCCTGATTTCGCGGCCGCGGGATACACGGGGATCCAGCGAGAGTGCTTCACCTACGACGCGCAGTCGCGGCTCACGAGATCGTGGACGCGAGATTCGGACTTTGGTTGCGATCTCGACAACCCGAATCCCGACAACGAAGGCCCGACGCCGTATGACTTGAGCTATGAGTTCGCGGGGACGAATGGCAAGATCGGGAACATGACGGCGATGGTCGACAACAAGACCGCCACGACCACGACCTACACGTACCCGACCTCGGGAGCGGGCAGTGTCCGACCGCACGCGCCGACGGCAGTCGGGTCGAAGAGCTACGTGTGGGACGCGAACGGCATGAGCGACACCCGCAACATCGGCGCGGGCGTCGAGGACTTCACCTACGACGCTCAACTTCGGCTGCGCAGTTTCACCAAGGGTGGCCAGACCGCGACGTTCACCTACGGCCCGGACGGCGAACGGATCCTGCGCAAAGAACCGGTCGCGGGTGGCGGGACGAAGACAACGCTCTACCTCCCCGGCCAAGAGCTCTCGACCATCGGGGCAGGGAACGCGGAGACGACGCGGTTCTACGCGGCTGGTGGCGCGACCATTGCGCTCCGCAAGCCCGACGGGACCCTGCATTGGATGCTCGGTAATCACCAAGGGACTGCGAGTTACACGATCCTTCAGGGCACGAGCAACGTCACAATCCAGAGGAACCTCCCCTACGGCGCCGCGAGAGGTCCGGCGAATCAGCTCCCGACCGATCGAGGCTTCGTCGGCCAGACCGAAGACGACTACGCCGGCCTGTCGTTCTTGAACGCCCGTTACTACGACACAAATATTGCCAAATTCCTCGGCCCCGATCCGCTCGCCGACTCGGCTGATCCACAGAGCCTGAACAAGTACTCCTACAGCGGCAACAACCCGACCACGTACCGCGACCCCACCGGCCTGAAGAAGGGCGGTGGCGGCGGCGGTAGTGGTGGTGGTGGTGGGTCGTCGTCGTCGCCCCCGCCACCGACTGTGCGAACCAGGGTGACGTCGAATTGGGTGCCCCCGTCTGTCACCGGTACCGGCATGTTCGAGCTCCGAACACGAACCACGGTGTCCGTTTGTTTCACCGGTGGCTCCAGGTGTTTTGTGGAGTCGACCACTGTCACCACGGAGCTGTCCGTGACCCCTTTGATTTTCGCGATGCAAAAGAAGAATCTCGAATTTGTCGAGACGGCGCGGCAACGACGAGACGGCGAAGATGCCGACCCGGACGGAAAGCTCTCGAAGAATGACTTTGAAGCCGCCTTGGACGACCCGTCGATTGATCCACTTCTCAAGGAGGCTCTTGACATTCTGTGGCGTGACGAGGGAGACAAAGGCTGGCGTGCGATGGTGAACATGCAGTCCTGCAATTGGCAATGCTGGGTCGCGAGTGGCATAGCTGGAGCGGGGACCCTCGTGGTCGGTGGAGCGCTTTGCATCGGTCTCTCGGCGGGAATGACTTGCGGCTTCGTCGTTGCTGGAAGTGGTGCCGCTGTGTCCTCCGTGGTGAGATCGCGCCAAGGAGGCGGTACGTGGGAAGAGACGCTTCTCAGCGGTGGTTGCAACTTCGTCGCGGCAAGTTTCACATCATCGATGTCGGTCATGGCGGAGACCGGGAAGGCAGCGGTTGATTTCGCCGTAGGCCAGGCGCTGGATCAGTATGGAGGATGGATGTGTGACGGGCTCACGCCGCAGTAGACGAACTGTGCTCCTAGGGAAAATCGCCGCAGTTGTCTTTGTGGCGGCGACTGCAGTTGTTTCCACATGGATCTTCCGTCGACCGGATCTTGCCGTTATCGGGCTATTGTCCATGGTGGGCCTGCCCCTCCTTGAGCGAGAGAAGACACGATCAAAGAGCGCGGCCTCCGCGGCCGAGCGCGACGCGAGGTAGAGCTGCTTCGCTGAGATCCTGGATCTGTGGGTTGACCCTGGTGCGATGTCGGCATTCCTGGATTCGCAACGCAGAAGGGGGAATCGGCGGATGCTGATCGATACTTCGGCGGCCGTGGCCAGCTCGGCTAGCGCCGATTGCTGGTTCCTCGCGACGACAAGCCGCTGCGTGCGGCGAGCGCCGGGAACCAGTCCTTCGTTCCGCCCCGTCGCCCAGACTTGTGCTGCCTTCCAGACGTCGTCGGCACGGTTGGGGTTGCGCCGGTATGCGTCTCAGTCCGACTTCGACAACGCGGCTCGGTGGAGTTCGGGGACTCCTGGTCGAGAAGGGGAGACGTTGGCAAGCAAGTTGCGCGCTCGTCTCGCCAGCGCTTTGGCTCGGTGAACCTCGCGAGTGACGCGATCAGCTGAGGTCATGTTCGCCAACCCCCGTCACTCCGTCGCCCAGTTGCGGCTGCGGTCGATGGCGCGGTGCCAGGTTTCCATGCGGGTCGAGCGTTCGGCCGCGTCCATGGTTAGTTCGAGGGTTGCTTCGGCGCGCCAGGCGGCTGCGGCGTCGGCGGGGGTGGGCCAGATGCCTTCGGCGATGCCGGCGAGGTAAGCGGCGCTTCGGATCTGGGCGGGAAGGTTGGGTCCGCGGTTGGGGTACAGGGGCCCAACAGAATCGGTGGTGATGAAGCCGTCGATGCTGGAGAGCCCCTGTGGAAACGAACCCTATGCGGATGTGCGAGTTGTTGGTCGGCCTGCCCGAGGTGCGAGTTCTTGGGGTCGATGATGTTGCGGGTCGGCCGTTGCGGGTGCATGTGGCGTCGTTGCTCGATCAGGCCTGGTGTCGTGAGTGCGGAGCGCGAGCGTCGGTCAAGGATCGTGTCGAGGTCGTCTATGTCGACTTGCCCTGTTTCGGTCGGCCGACGCGGCTGGTGTGGCACAAGGAGCGGTTGTGTTGCCGGGGCCGGGAGTGCCCGGCGGGATCGTGGACTGTTGTTGACGGTCGGATCGCTTCGGTGCGGGCGGTGTTGACCGATCGGTGCGCGCGTTGGTGCACGATCCAGGTCGGCCGGTTCGGTCGTTCGGTGAACGAAGTCGCCGCGGATCTGGCGTGTGATTGGCACACGGTGAACGACGCGGTCCTTGTCTATGGCGAAGCGCTGCTCGCAGCGGATGTCGATCGGGTCGGTGCGGTCGACGCGTTGGGTCTGGATGAGACCCTGTTCGTGCGTGAAGGCCCGCGGCATCTGAAACGGTGGTGCACCTCGATCGTGGATGTGAGTAGCGGCGGCACGGCGAAGCTGATCGACGTGATCGATGGCCGGACCGCAGCGAAAGTCAGTGAGTGGATCGATGAGCGGCCCGAGCCATGGCGCGACACGATCCGTTGGGGCGTGTTGGACATGTCGGGCCCGTATCGGAAGGTCTTCGACGACAGTCTCCCGAACGCGACCCAGGTCGCGGATCCGTTCCACGTGATCAAGCATGCGAACTCGAAACTCGATGAGTGTCGCCGCCGAGTGCAGAACGAGACGCTCGGTCACCGTGGCCGCAAAGACGACCCGTTGTATCGCAGCCGACGTCTGTTGACCAAGGGTCACGAACGGCTCGACAAGACCGGCGCCAAGAAACTCACCTCGTTGCTCAAAGCGGGTGATCCGCGCGGTGAAGTCCGCATGACCTGGCACGCGAAAGAAACGGTCCGCGGCATGTACGACTGCGACGACCCGGACGCAGCAAGAGCGTTCATCGACGAACTTGCCGCTGACATGGCCGAGCCGGCAATGCCGGTCGAGGTGCGTTCCCTTGCCGCGACGCTGCGACGCTGGCGTGACCTGATCGTCGCGTGGCATGACGCCAAGGTCACGAACGGTCCGACCGAAGCGATCAACAACCTGATCAAACGCGTCAAACGCGTTGCGTTCGGATTCCGGTCCCTACGCAACTACCGAGTCCGAGCCCTGCTCTACGCCGGACGCCCGAACTGGGCGCTACTCGCCACGATCACACCATGACTCCCGCTGAAATCCGAAGCGCCCGTAATTGGCGTGGGCGGGGTCGATGTTGTCGAGGCGCATCCCGCGGGGGAACCACCAGCGCCATTGGCGGTTCTGGTTTTCGATCTGGCCGCGTTGCCATGGGGAGTGGGGGTCGCAGAACCAGGCGTCGAGGCCGTAACTGTCAACGAGTGTCGGCCATTGGGCCCACTCGGATCCTTGATCGAACGTGATCGAACGACGCAGATGCGCGGGGATCTGATCGAGCGCTTCGACGAGACCGGCGAGCATCGCGTTCGAGTTGTAGCCCTCGGGCATGGTGATCAACATCGCGTAGCGAGTGACGCGTTCGGTGAGGGTCAGCAGCGATGACTGGTTACGCGCACCGATGATCTGGTCGGCTTCCCAGTGCCCGATCTCGAGCCGGTCGTTCACTCGGTCGGGCCGTTCAGCGATATTCGCCAACGCGGGACGCTGGTTCGAGTGTCGGGCTTGACGCGATCGACGTCGAGGCCGACGCGACCTCAAACACTGGGATGGTTTCGCTTCGAGCACACCGGCGTAGATCGCGGTGTAGATCGACTCGACGCATACGAACTCGTTGATCGTGTCGTCAGCGACCAGGTCAGCCCAGATCGCCACCGGCGACCGCCCACACAACAGTTCGGCGGTGACCCGATCTCGCAACGCTCCTGGACGGGCCAGGACACGGACTCGGGGACGACACCGAGCCCGCGCGGCGTCTCGGTCCGCGATCGCCGGCCGATACCCGGCCCTACCACCATGCTCGGTGACCTCTCGGCTGATCGTGGTCGGATGCCGACCGATCCTGCGGCCGATCACCGCCCAAGCGACCAACCGGTCCTCGATCAACGCACGACTGATTTCTTCACGTTCGGGCAGCGACAGCGGCGCGCCTGGCATGCTGGTATCTCCAACGGTCGGGTTCGGTCAACAGCACCGGCCATCATGACCGGGACCGTGCACCGACCGTTGGAATTCACCGTCCGTCAGACAATCTCTTGTCAGGCGGCATGTCGTTCGTCCTCATCTCTATGAGTGTCGTTCCACATGCGTCGGCACCGGGCGCTCACTTTTCACGGTCGGACTGTTGGGAGAGGGTCCATCGGGCTCGTAGGCGCAGAGCATGCAGCGGACCCGGTGGTGTCGGAAGTGCACCAGCCTGAACGCGCTCGATCCGCTTGGGCAGGTTGTTTCGTCGAAGTGGACGCAACCGAGTTCATCGCTCGCGAGGAAGCAACGACGCCTGCGAGTCGATGTTTGTTTGTTGCTTCAGCTAGCCCGCGATCAGCTGAGGTCATGTTCGCCAACCCCAGTCACTCCGTCGCCCAGTTGCGGCTGCGGTCGATGGCGCGGTGCCAGGTTTCCATGCGGGTCGAGCGTTCGGCCGCGTCCATGGTCGGTTCGAAGGTTGCTTCGGCGCGCCAGGCGGCCGCGGCGTCGGCCGGGGTGGGCCAGATGCCTTCGGCGATGCCGGCGAGGTAAGCCGCGCCGAGCGCGGTTGTTTCTTGCACTGCGGTTCGCCGCAGCGTGACGCCGAGCAGGTCGGCTTGGAACTGACACAGCAGATCCATCACCGACGCGCCGCCGTCGACTCGCATCTCGGTCGGGGTCGCGCCGGATGCGGCGACGATCGCGTCGACGACATCGGCCGTCTGGAGCGCCATCGACTCGACGACCGCGCGGGCGATGTGGGCGCGGGTCGTGCCGCGGGTGATGCCGACGATCGCACCGCGCGCGTAGGCGTCCCACCACGGTGATCCGAGGCCGGTGAACGCGGGCACGACGACCACTCCACCGGTGTCGGGCACCGACGCGGCGAGCGGACCGGTCTCGGCCGCCGACTCGATGATCCCGCGCCCGTCGCGCAGCCACTGGATCGCGGATCCCGTGACGAAGATCGCGGCTTCCATCGCGTACGCGTACGTGCCGTCGGCGAGCTCCCACGCGACGGTCGTGAGCAACCCGTCGACCGGATCGGGCAACGTCTCGCCGAGGTTCACGAGCACGAACGACCCGGTGCCGTAGGTGTTCTTCATCATCCCCGGCGTGAAGCACGCCTGCCCGAACAGGGCGGCTTGTTGGTCGCCGGCGATCCCGCTCACCGGAACCGACAGTCCGGCCGCACACGACGGCGAGGTCGTGCCGAACCGTCCGCTCGACGGACGCACCTCGGGCAGGATCGACATCGGCACCGACAACAAGGAGCACAACTCGTCGCTCCAAGTCCGGTCGACGATGTCGTAGAGGAGCGTGCGGCTGGCGTTCGACGGATCGGTCGCGTGCACGCCGCCGTTGGTGCCGCCCGTGAGATTCCAGAGGATCCACGAGTCGACGGTGCCGAATCGCGTTGTGGCGGTGACGTCGATCGCGCCCGAGCGGATCAACCACTCGAGTTTGGTCCCCGAGAAATACGGGTCGAGCACCAAGCCCGTGCGGGCGCGCACGAGCGGTAACACTCCTTGTTCGGTGAGTTCGTCGCAGCGCGTCGCAGTCCGACGGTCCTGCCAGACGAGTGCGCGGTGGAGTGGTGCCGCAGTGTCGGCGTCCCACACGACGACGGTCTCGCGCTGATTCGTGATGCCGATCGCGGCGATCGACTCGCCTACGGATTGCATGCGTGCGACGACCTCGGCGAGGACCGTTTGCGTCACCGACCAGATCTCGGCCGCGTCGTGTTCGACCCAGCCGGGTTGGGGGAAGTGTTGCGTGAACTCGCGATAGGCCCAACCTCGCGGCGTGCCGGAGTCGTCGACCGCGAAGGCCCGCACACCCGTCGTTCCGGCATCGATCGCGATGATGACGCTCATGTCGCCCCGTCTCCTCTGCTCGCCTCGTCTCCCGCGTTCATCTCGCCTCCGGTGTCCGCCTCGTTCGAAGGAGTGGGGGCCGAGATCGTGCGACCCGCCCGCGCGACGAGTTCGGCCGCGACGCGGTCGTCGCGGCCGAAGTCGAGCAGCATCGCCCGATGCTCCGGCTTGGAGAAGCGGAGCCGTCGCCTCGTGCCGGCACGCGACACGTCTTCGACGGTGATCTCGGCGAGGCGATCGGCGAGCACCCGCCGGCGCGGCCGGCGCGAGAGCATCCCGACCTCCCACAGCATGAGCCGACGGTCGGTGACGACCACGATGTCGCGGTAGCGGGCCGTGAACGCCGCCAGCATCGCCAGCCGTGGAGCTCGTGAATACCAGGCGCGAGTCCACCCGACGATGTCCTCATCGGACTCGAGCCGCTGTCCGGCGACGCGGCGCACGCGGGCATCCGTGCGAGGGCTGGGCATCGGAGGCAGGATAGGCACGTGCGAATCGGAATGCTGACCGGTGGCGGCGACTGTCCGGGCCTGAACGCGGTGATCCGCGCCGTGGTCCGTCGCGGCGAGGGCGAGTACGGGCACACGTTCGTGGGGTACCGCCACGGTTGGCGAGGGCTCCTCGACGGCGAGACGATGCCGCTGTCGATCGAGGCGACCCGCGGATTGTTGCCCCGGGGCGGAACGATCCTCGGAACGTCGCGCACGAACCCGTTCAAGGTCGACGGTGGCCCCGACGCGGTGCGCGCCACGCTCGAAGCCGACCGGATCGACGCCCTGATCGCGATCGGCGGCGAAGACACGCTCGGTGTCGCCCACAAGCTCTCACTCGAAGGTGTGAACGTCGTCGGCGTGCCGAAGACGATCGACAACGACCTGTCGGCCACCGACTTCACGTTCGGATTCCACACCGCGGTCCAGATCGCCACCGACGCGATCGACCGCTTGCACACGACGGCCGAGAGCCACGACCGGGTCATGGTCGTCGAGGTCATGGGTCGGCACGCGGGGTGGATCGCGGCGTACGCCGGGCTTGCGAGTGGTGCCGACATGGTGCTCGTGCCCGAGGAGCCGTTCGACATCGACGCGGTGTGCGAGCGGATCGCGCATCGGCATCGCCGCGGCGCCGGCTTCTCGATCGTGGTCGTGGCCGAGGGCGCGGTACCGCGCGCGGGGACGATGGTTCTCGCCGACGGCGACGTCGACGCGTTCGGGCACGTCCGGCTCGGCGGGATCGGCAACGTGCTGGCGCCCGAGATCGAACGCCGGACCGGCTTCGAGACGCGCGTGACGATCCTCGGACACGTGTTGCGCGGCGGCACGCCCACCGCGTTCGACCGAGTCATCGCCACGCGATTCGGGCTCGCCGCGATCGACGCCGTGCACCACGGCGAATTCGGGACGATGGTGGCGTTGCGCGGCACCGACGTCGTGCGAGTGCCGATCGCCGAAGGCGTTGCGACCCTGAAGACGCTCGACGACCGGTTCTACGCCGACGCGCGCTCGTTCTTCGCGTGAGCGGTCCGCGCCCGACGGCGACGTCTAGGTTCGGCTGATGCGTCGACTCGCAACCCTGCTGCTCGTACTCGGCATTGCGGCGTGCAGTGGCGGCGGTGGCGATTCGGCGACCAGCTCGCCGACGACCGCGGCGAGCGGCGACCGAGCCTCCACCACCGAACCATCGACGACCGTCGCAGTCACGACGACAACCGTCAGCGACGCGATCGTTCCGGCCTGGGCCTCGGCCGACGCGGTCGTCACCGCGATTGCGGACGCGTCGAGCGGAGTAGCCGAGACCAACCCGAACGCGGTCGCGCTCTCGCCACCCGACGTGCTCAGCCGCAGCGAGACCGCGGATCCCGCCCTCGGCGCGTTCGGGTGGGCGATCACCGACGGTGTGCTCGTCGGCGGGGTCGACGAACTCGACGACGGGGCGCCCACCGAGGTCATTGCGGCCTTGCTCGTCGCCGCTCGCGCCGACTCGACGGCGACGACGACGATGGCCGCGTATCTCTCGGTGTTCGGCAACACCGACGCGGTCGCGCGGCTCGGCGAGTTGCTCCAAGGCGGCGAGTCGGGAACCGAGTTCACCGTGCGGACCACCACCGTCACGATCTACGGGCGTCTGTCGGGCGATCAACCCGACCAACAGGTCGTCATCGCGGTGTTCCCGACCGATCGTCCCGAGCTCGCCGACCTGACGGTCAACGCGGTGACGGGACTCGACACGTAGCCTCCGCGGCGATGAGTGATGCGCTGGCTGAACTGTTGGAGTTGCTCGATCTGGAGCAGTTGGAGGACAACCTGTTCCGGGGCGTATCGCCCGATGAACAACGCCAGCGGGTGTTCGGCGGTCAGGTGGCCGGTCAGGCGCTCATCGCCGCTGGTCGAACCGTCGACCCCGATCGCAGTGTGCACTCGCTCCACGCGTACTTCCTGCGACCGGGCGACCCGAACGTTCCGATCATCTACAACGTCGACAAGATCCGCGACGGCCGATCGTTCACGACGCGCCGTGTCGTCGCGATCCAGCACGGCCGCGCGATCTTCAACCTTGCCGCCAGCTTCCAGATCCACGAAGACGGACCGGAGCATCAGTACGAGATGCCCGAGACGCCCGACCCCGACACGCTGCCGAGCTTCTTGGAGCGCATCACGCCGTTTCGTGAGCGGTTCAGCGACGAGATGTGGGAGTGGTTCAGCCGCGAACGCCCGATCCTGACCCGCAGTTGCGAAGCGCCGCGCTGGATCGATCCTTCGCCGCGGCCGGCCGAACAGCACGTGTGGTTCAAGAGCAACGGGTCACTGCCCGACGACCCGCTGCTCCATGTGTGTGTCGTTGCGTATGCGAGCGACCTGACGTTGCTCGACACCGCGGTCATGCCGCATCAGATCAGCTACACCGACGAGTCGTTCCAGGTCGCGTCGCTCGACCACGCGATGTGGTTCCACCGGACGTTGCGCGCCGACGACTGGTTGCTCTACCACCAGAAGTCGCCGTCTGCGCAGCATGCTCGGGGTATCGCCGAGGGGTTCATCTATGCGAGCGATGGCCGCCTGTGCGTGACGGTGATCCAAGAAGGCCTCATGCGCCCCGTCGGAAAACCCAAGTGACGGATCGAACCGCGGCGATGCGGAACGACGCCGCTGCACGAGCCGCAGCGAGTGAAGCTGGCCGGAGCGGCGGAGCGGCCCGGAGGGCGGCGCCGGGTATCCCGGCGTCGAGCGGAGCGCGACCATGAACACAGATCTGCGGTCCGACACGGTGACGCGGCCGACCGACGCGATGCGTCGCGCCATGGCCGAGGCCGAGGTGGGCGATGCGCTCGCCGACGAGGACCCGACGGTCAATCGACTCCAGGATCTCTCCGCGGCCTTGCTCGGCACCGAAGCCGCGCTCTACCTGCCGACCGGCACGATGGCGAACCAACTCGCGGTGCGGCACCATGCTGCGCCCGGCACCGAGGTGTTGTGCGGCGCGCGGGCGCACGTCAACTGTTACGAAGATGCCGGGCTCGCCCGGAACGCGGGCGTGCAGATTCGGGCGCTGCACGACGAACAGGGCGTGATCACCCCCGATCAGGTGCATCACATCGCGCGCGCTCGCCACCATCACCACCCGACGCCGACGCTGATGGTCATCGAGAACACGCACATGGTGGCGAACGGTCGCCCGGTGCCGGCCGACGAAGTCGACGCACTGTGTGTCGCGGCGCACGACGAAGGAATGGCCGTGCATTGCGACGGCGCACGGATCTGGAATGCGGCGGTCGCGCTCGGCGAGTCGCCAGCGCACCTCACCGCGGGGTGCGACACGGTGATGTTCTGCTTGAGCAAGGGGCTCGGCGCACCCATCGGGTCGGTGTTGTGCGGTACCCGCGACGCGATCGAGGCGATCAAGCGCGATCGCCACCGCATGGGCGGTGGTTGGCGGCAGGCGGGCATCGTCGCCGCGGCGGGGATCGTCGCGCTCGAGACGATGGTCGATCGGCTCGCCGACGATCATCACCGAGCCCGTGCGTTCGCCGACGCGTTGGCGGACCGCTGGCCGGGGTCGGTCGACCCGAGCCGGGTGCACACGAACATCGTGTGCGCCGATCTCGCGGTGCTGCCCCACGAGTTGCTCGCGCGCTTGGCCGAAGCGGGCGTGCTCGCGGACCTGCTCGACCCGTACACGGTTCGGTTCGTCTTCCATCTCGACGTCGACGACGACGGATTGGCGCACGCGATCGGCGCGCTCGACTCGCTGCGTCAGCGCTGAGCGCTCGATCAGACCTGGCTCGATCAGACCTGGCTCGATCGGACCTGGCTCGATCGAAACGGGGCCAGCCGATCGCCGCAGAACGCGATCAGCGCGGAGATGAACGCGTGCGGCGCCTCCCACGGCACGAAGTGACCGCAGTCGCGCAACAAGAACGGTCCGACGTGATCGGGAAACACCGCGGCTGCCATGCGATCGAACGCCGGATAGATCACGTGGTCGCTCGGTCCGAACAGGATCAGGCATCGCGTCGGGTTCTGACGCCCGCCGAGGACGCTCGCCGGCGCGTGGGGATCGAAGGCGGCCTCGTAGTTGGCGAAGCTCGCGCGCAGCCACGCCGCATCGGCAAACGGTTCGGTCATGAAGTCGACCGCTGCCGCGTCGAAGGTACCCGGGTGCGCCCAGAACCGAGAGGTGTAGAAGGTCGCGATGTAGCGGCGACGCTGCTCGGGACTCGCCAGCTCTGCGATCAACGCATCGGCGTCGGTCCCCTGACGGATGAAGTAGTCGGCTGCCTCGACGGGCGGACGCGTACCCGAGATCGACGCCATGTGCTCCTTCAGATAGGGGAGCGGACTGTTGAAGATGGCCATGCGGTCGACGAGATCGGGGCGGCGCAGCGACAGTTCCTGGATCACCGGCCCGCCGAGGTCGCCACCCGCGAGCACGACCCGATCGCATCCCAGCGCTTCGAGGAGTGCAGCAAGATCCTCCGCGTGGGCAGGCACGTCGTAGCGACCGTCGGGCGCGAGCCCGCTGTCACCGAAGCCGCGCAGATCGGGCACGATCACGTCGAAGCCCGCCGACGCGAGCGGTTCGATCACCCGCCAGAAGATGCGCTTGCTCTCGGGCCAGCCGTGGACGAGCAGGAGCGGCACGCCGCCGATGCCGACGCGAACGAATGCTTGATCGAACCCGCGCCCGCCGAAGCGTTCGATGGGGAATCGGTTCGACTCGAACTGGCCGGGCTGCGGAGTCACGCCCGCGCGCGCAACGTCTCGAGCCCGTCGCCGCTCAGCTCGGCATTCGCGCTCGAGCGGCCGAGGACGCTCATGAGCAACGCCTCGCCCGGGCCGGACACCTCGGTGCCGGAGCCGTGACTCCAGCCGATGTCGGTCGCTTCGAGACGCAAACCGTCGATCGCGCCCTTCTTCGTGAACCCTCGCGTCGCCTTCTTCGTGACGACGAAGTCGAGGATGGGCCCGAGGCGATCGGCGCCGAAGTTCGCCGACGCGCCGATGGCGCGGCGGATGTCTTGGCTGTGCACCACGATGTCGGTGAGCGGAGCGATCGGCCCGTAACCGCCCGGCGGCTCCCAGCGTCGGTCGGCGGTCGCTCGCAACGCCGCGGGAAACTCCGATGCCGCCCGCGCGTCAGCCGTGGCGGTGCGCAGACCGAACTTGTTCACGTCGAAGCCGGCCTTCAGAAAGTCGACGAAGATCGAACCCTTGCCGTGCTCGTGGGGATACACGAGGTGCGCAACGACGTCTCGGACGCGCCACCCGGGACACAGGCTCGGTGTCACCCACTGTTCGTCGGTCAGCGATTCGAGATCGTCCGCGAGTCGTCGACGTTCTTCGCCGATCATCGTCCACAGCGCATCGCTCATGAGTGTCTCCTCGCCCGGTGGCGCACCGGGATTCGTGTGATGTCGACCGCGGTGAACTGCGTCAACGCACCGCGGGCGGGGTCTTGCGCCACTCGGCCATCGCCCGCAACACCAAGACTGCCACGACCGCGGTGCCCAGCGCGGCGATGAGCGCGCCGCCCAGGGTTCCCGCCAGCTGTTGCGCGGTGCACGACCGTTGCGGAGCGCCGACGAGCGGCTCGATCCCGTTGAGGACCCGCTGCAACAACGGTGGTCTCGTCGAACACGTCGCCGATACCAAGGACGAACCGATCAGGCCTCCGAGCACGCCCGCGACGACGACGAGTCCGAACGCCAGATAGACCGGCCCGCGGCGGGGGACGTTCGGGTGCGAGTCGAGGACGGAGAAGTCGTCGAGTTCCGCCGCCGGCGCCGAACTCGGTTGCGGGGGCGAACCGGGCTGCGTGGTCTCGTCCGGCATCAGAGCGAGCGTACCGATCGATACCCGACCCGGGCGCCTCGAAGCGATCACGGCTTGGGCGGGTCGGCGCGTCTGCGAGACTCGTCGGGTGAGCCCGGCCGAGTCGAACCTCGAACTCCACGACTGGACCGTCGCGGGCGCGTTGGTCGAGACGCACGACGGGTTGTTGCTCGTTCGCAACGTTCGTCGCGGCGGCGCCGAGGACTGGAGCCCGCCGGGCGGCGTGATCGACACCGAGGATCGCAGCCTGCTCGCCGGACTCGCCCGCGAGGTCGAAGAGGAGACGGGGCTGCGTATCACGCACTGGCATGGGCCGGTCTACGAGGTCATCGCCGAAGCTCCCGACATGGGTTGGCGCATGCGTTGCGAGGTGCATCACGTCGCCGGGTTCGAGGGCGAGGTCGTGGTCGATGACCCCGACGGCATCGTGCAGGAAGCGACGTTCGTCGCCGCGGCGATGATCGACTCGTACCTCGACCGCTGCCCGCTCTGGGTCCGCGAGCCGTTGGCCGCGTGGATCGCCGAACGTTGGTCGGCCGACGACGCGACGCGGACGTTCCATTACGACGTACGCGGCACGAGTCGTGCCGACATGCACATCACCCGGCGGTCCCTCTCGGAGCCGGCGACCGGCGAGTCATGACGTCGCCGAGTGCGCGAACCGACGCTTCGATTCTGCACGTCGATCTCGACGCGTTCTACGCGAGCGTCGAGCAACTGCTCGATCCGACCTTGCGCGGTCGACCGGTCATCGTCGGCGGGATCGTTCGACGCGGCGTCGTGTGCGCGGCGAGCTACGAGGCACGACGCTTCGGGGTCCGATCCGCGATGCCGTCGCTCCAGGCGCGCAAGTTGTGCCCCGACGGTGTGTTCGTCGCCCCGCGGATGGGCGTGTACGGCGACTACTCGAAGCAGGTGATGTCGATTCTGCGCGACACCACCCCGCTCGTCGAACAACTGTCGGTCGACGAGGCGTTCTGCGACGTCGCCGGTCTTCGGCGTCTGGTCGGCGACGGGCCGACGATCGGCGCCGAGCTTCGGACGCGGATCAAGGACGAGGTCGGCCTCACCGCGTCGGTCGGCGCCGCCACGACGAAGTTCCTCGCGAAGGTCGCGAGCGATCGAGCAAAGCCCGACGGCCTGCTCGTGATCGAGCCTGGCTCCGAACTCGCGTTCTTGCACCCGCTCTCGGTGCGCGCCCTGTGGGGCGTCGGTCCGAAGTCGGCCGAGAAGCTCGACCGACTCGGGATCCGCACCGTCGGTGACCTTGCTCGATTGTCGGTCGACGTGCTGACCGGAATGCTCGGGAACGCGGCCGGCCGTCAGTTGCACGACCTTGCGCACAATCGCGACCCGCGGCCCGTCGTCACCGACCGCGAAGCCAAGAGCATCGGACACGAAGAGACGTTCGGCGACGACCTCACGAACCGCGCCGACCTCGAACGCGAACTGTTGCGTCTGAGTGAGTCCGTCGCGGCGCGGTTGCGAGCCGCGAAAGCGCGCGGCCGCACGATCACGCTCAAGGCGAAGTACTCCGACTTCACGCTCATCACCCGCGCCCAGACGCTCGAACAGTCGACCGACACGGGCGCGGTCGTGCTCGCCACGGCACGTCGACTGCTCGATCACGTCGATTGTGCGCGCGGCGTGCGTCTGATCGGCGTGCACTGTTCGAACCTCGTCACCGGGTCGGAACCGCTCCAGGCGAGCTTCGACTTCGGATCCGATGATGCGTCGATGCCCGCCCCCGACCTGGCCCGCCGGGCCGAGATCGAACGGACGATGGACGACGTGCGCGCCAAGTTCGGCAAGCATGCGATTCGTTCGGCCGCGTTGCTCGAGACGGTCGATCGTCCGAACCCTTCACAACACGAATTGGAGTCCTGAGCGTGCGGATTGCATTGGTTGGTTGCGGTCACATCGGAACGGTGCACGCCTACTCGTTGAGTCAACTCGCCAAAGCCGGCCTGATCGATGCGAGCCTGCACGCCGTCTTCGACACCGATCCCGAACGAGCTTCGAAACTCAGTCGCTACAACGGCGGCACCGTTCGTGACTCGCTCGATGCGACGCTCGACGATTGCGATGTCGTCTGGATCACGACGTGGACCGACGGGCACCTCGAGGCGGTGCGCGGCGCGGTGGAGCGGGGGTTGCCCGTGTTCTGCGAGAAGCCCTTGGCTCCGACACTGCGCGAGTGCGAGCAGGTCGCGGAGTTGCTCGCACGGGTACCGCACCAGGTCGGGTTGGTGCTGCGTTGGTCGCCGGTGTTCGAGAGCATCGCGCAGCTCGTGGGGTCGGGCGACTACGGCGCGGTGCAGGCCGTGGTACTGCGCGACGATCAGTACTTCCCGGTGCAAGGCATGTACGGGTCGACGTGGCGCGGTGATGTCGCGCACGCCGGTGGCGGCGCACTCATCGAACACTCGATCCACGACCTGGACGTGTTGCGTTGGGTGCTCGGCGACCCCATCGATGTCGCGGGGAGGGTGACGAGTCGATTCGGATATCCGGGGATCGACGACATCGCAACGGTCCAGATGACGTACGCGAACGGCGCGCAGGCGACGCTCGTCTCGGTGTGGCACCAGATCCTGTCGCGCGGCTCGGGGCGGCGACTCGAGGTGTTCTGCGAAGGTGCCTACTTCCACACCGTCGACGACTACCTCGGGCCCGTCACGGTCGAGACGTCCGACACGACCACCGAGATCCTCGGCTCGCCGCCCGAGTGGGCGAGCCGGCTCGACGTGCCCGAGGTCTACGAGAAGGCGATTGCGCACTACGCGGTGGCGAACAAGTCGTTCCTCGATGGTCTCGCAGCGCCGGGCGGGCCGATGTCGGGGTATCCCGAAGTCGGCGAGGCGCTCGCCGCGCATCGAATCGTGGATCTCGCGTACACCTCGGCTCGGGCGGGCGGCGCGCCGGTGCCGTACTGAGGCCCGATTCGGGGTTCCGTATCCGAGTCGGGGCCAGAGGTCGAGATCATGACTCGGAACCAGCGGTTTGCGCCGGAGATGAGTCGTCGTGCTCGGAATCCGCCCGAGCGGTCCGATGCATTGTTCGAGGGGCAGCGTCGCGCGACAATGAGGCGTTCCGGTCGGCCGGTGGGCTCGTCGTCACGCCGGGGATCGGGTGCGTTCGACCGGTACGCTGCGTTGGAGTCCGAACCGACGAAGGAGCGAGCCATGGAGCTCTCCGAAGAGGAACGAAAGATCCTTCGGGAGATCGAAGCTCAGCTCAACGCGAGCGATCCCGCGCTCGTCGACCAGGTCTCGCGTTCGTCGGTGTATCGCCACGCCGGGCGAAACATCAAGTTGGCGTTACTCGCGGTGGTGGCCGGTTTGGCGATCGTGATCACCCAGTTCACGAACAGCACCATCGTCGCTGCGGCCGGTTTCCTCGTGATGGTCGCGGCCTTGTTCGTCGTCGTCGACAACTTGAAGAAGCTCGGTCGCGCCAGCCTGAACGATCTGCTCGGCTTCCGCCCCGGGTTCGGTCGACCGGCGGTGCTCGACGCGCTGCGCGATCGTTTGCGTCGCGAGCCCGACAACGACCAGTTCTGACCGATCACCGGTCGTGACCCGACCGGTGCCGATCGGCGACTGCGGTCGGGTTCACATTTGTCGGAGGGCGAGTCGGCGACGCCATCGCACCGTCCGACGGGTGCTGCGTACGATCGACTCCTCGATGCTCACGACGTGCGACCATGCCGCGTCGGCCGCCGCGTCGTCGGGCGGATCGAGCGAGAACAGGGCATCGGTGTGCAGGTGTGACAGAGCGAGCAGGGCGGGCCCGGCCGAACCGATGCCCGCGGCCGGAGCCTCGCGCATCGCGAACTCGACGGGCGTCGCGGCGGGCCGTCGGTGGATGCCGACTTCGGCGAGGCGTTCGAGCGCTTGGGCCCACGCGCCGATGATGCGATCGCGCGCGGTTGCGGCGTGCGACCGACGGCGTCGGCGGACGACGCCGCCGAGGCCGATTGCGCCGAACAACGTGCCGATGACGAGTGCGATCGATCCCAGGCCGATGCCGACCCGGCGGAGCACGTCGGTCGAGCCGGTCGGGGTGGGGGAGTCGCCCGAGGCCGACGGCCCGGCGTCGATCGGGAACGTCGGGCGCGGCCGCGTGGTCGCGCTCGGGTCGCGCGTGGTCGTCGGTCCGCCGACCGTCGTCGTGGTGCTCGTCGAGGCACCGGGACCGCCGTGGCTCGGATTCGGGTCGTCGCCATCGCCGTTGAAGTCGGTCGGGGTCGGCTCGTAGCGACCCGGCGTCGGTTCGAACCGGATCCAACCGAGTCCGTCGAAGTAGATCTCGGGCCACGCGTGCGCGTTCTTCGTGGTGACGTGATAGAGACCGTCAGGTCGGAGTTCGCCGGGGGTGAATCCGACCGCGACGCGAGCGGGCAGACCGATCGCGCGCGCCATCGCTGCGTACGAACCCGCGAACTGTTCGCAGAAGCCGCGACGATCTTCGAGGACGAACTTGGCGAGTGCGTCCTCGTCGTGACCTTCGATCTCGGTGTCGTAGGTGAACAAGTCCGGATCCCGGAACCAGTCCTGGAGCGCGATCGCCTGTTCGAACGGTGTGCGCGCGTTGGCCGTCACCTCGAACGCGAGTTCGCGCACTCGGCCGGGAAAGTCGTCGGGGAGCGCGAGCAGGTCTTCGAAATCGTCGGGGTCGACGGGCTGGATACCGGCGAGATCGGCTTCGGAGGGGTAGGGCAGTTCGGAGATGACCTCGTAGCGCAGTCCGTCGTAGCTGCCGCCCTCGGGGAGTTCGGAGAACAGCGTGGCCGACTCGTGGATCGACAGTTCCTCACTGAGAAACTGCGTGTCGACGACCTGGAACGCCGCGGGGAGGAACGGTCCGCCGAGCGGACCCATCTCGAATTGTTGGACGATCCGTTCGGTGGTGCCGCCTTGGGGGTCTGCGAACCCGGCTCGGGCCGTCGTATCCTCGAGGCCCCAGACGTCGCCGTCGTAGTTGTCGAGTGCGACCAGGCGCCAGTACGTCGCCTCCGGGGATCGAACCGTGAACACCTCGGTGGCGTCGGGGTTGTTCAATTGGTCGCCGATCGAGACGAGTGGCGAGACGATCTGCACCGACCCGGATCCGCCGCGCCCTTCGCCCCATTCCTGGTAGTCGATCAGGCTGGCGCTCTGCGCGCTCGGCAGGCTCGGGCCGACCACTGCGGCGACGATCGCGATCGCGACGATGGTGGCCGTGCCGCCGGCGAGCAGCCGGCTGCGTCGTTGCGGGCGGGCGTGGAACCAACTCCGGCGTTCGCCGAAGGCGAGATGGTGTTGCACCATCAAGAACACCGCGATCGTGCCTGCGTACAGTCCGCTCGTGAACGCATAGGAGCCGTCGCCGAGCGCGTTCAACGCGACGAAGAGCGCGAGCGTCGGCACGATCGCGCCGAGCGTGCCGTCGAGACGCGTCGCCGACCAGTGCGCGGCCGCGTTCGCGCCCCAGATGACGGCGAGCGCGAGGAGCAACGCGCCCTCGGTCGGCGTGACCGGTGTGGTCGACGACTTCAAGATCTCCGGCGCGTCGAGCAGGGCTTCGGTCCACGCACGAATCGCGGCGGGCGTCGGGACGCCGCGTGCGGTGAGTCCGGGTTCGACCGCGATCACGGTGTACAGCCAACCGGCCGCGGTCCAGAGGAGGAGCGCGGTGAGGCCGGGGAGTCGTCGGCGGTTGACGAGCCAGCCGATCGCGTGGGGGAGCGCGACCCCGGCGAAGGCGGCGTAGAGCCACAGGCGTCCTTCGAAGACGCGCGTGAGCGACAGCGCGCTCGCGAACCCGAGGGCGCCGAGCGCGCCCAGCAGGATCAGCGGGGTGCCGTCGACGTGGCGCTGCGTCGTGTCGTCGTGTCGGGTCGCTGCCATCGCAGAACTGCCGCGTTCCAGGTGTCGGGGAAGGGTCGATCGGGTTCGAGCGCCACGTGCAACGTCGCCCGGCCGCGCCGCGAACCGCGCGCGGGCACCGGCACCGCCTGCGATGCCGGGTTCGTCGTGATCACCGCCAAACCGCCGCCGGCGCGAACGATGAGGCTCATCGCCGCGTGGTCTTGCTCGCGCATCGTTCCGGTGATGAACGCGACGGTTGTCGCCCGACGCCCTGACAGCACCGGGACGAGTCGATCCGAGGCGACCGGCTCGACGACGGCGAGCGTGTCCATGATCGTCGCGAGGTGGCGTTGCCCGGCCTGACCGAGCGTCTCACCGCCGCTCGTCACGACCGTATATGGCCGGTTCGCTCGCTCGAGCGCGGTGCTGAGCGACGCCGCGACCTCGACCGCGGCTTCGAACGATGCGCGGTCGTGGCGCGCCGCCCGAACATCGAGGAGTACGAGAATCGGAGCGCGCCGCTTCGACTCGTCCTGGCGGACCATGAGGTGCGATCGACGCGCGGTTGCTTTCCAGTGCACGCGCCGGAGGTCGTCGCCGGCGACGTACTCCCGAACGCGGTGGAACTCGCCGCCGACGTCGGGGCGTCCGACCAACTCGGCCGCGTGCGAATCGAGGTCGTCGCCGCCGAGTTCGGGCAGCGCGACCAACTCGTGGACGCGCGGGTACACGAGGACCTCGGTGCGGCCGGCGACGTCGAAGGTGCGCTCGCACAGCCCGAACGGGTCGCCGACGGTCGCGGCGAGCGGCCCGAGTTCGAATCGCCCGCGTCGGTCGGTCGGTACCCGGTACGCGGCCC
>SXGT01342968.1_pt1 | contig 20306 bp, 19 predicted proteins | sample 3176221 | NCBI WGS metagenome assembly SXGT01 (sample SAMN11356862, study PRJNA531348) | freshwater metagenome | isolation source: freshwater sample F1-120 | place: China: Fuxian Lake, Yuxi | collected 2017-12-25
GGAAGTCCGTGCTCCGCTTCCCGCTGAGCCGGGAACGCTCCTCCGGGAGGACCCAGCGTCCACGCGGCAGGGGACGGCCCACAGGGTGCGCGCTGTGGCACCCTTGACCGGGCCACGGCAGACCCACGTCCCTGCGCCGCGCACCACAGTGAAGGGGGCGCACTGGAGGCAAGCACGGCTTGAGGCCCCTTCTCCCCACGTGGAGCAGAGGCGTCTCGTGATGGACCAGCTGCCTCTCCCCACCCACGCGGCGCGGTATGCAGCTTGGGATCCTTCTGAGGCGCAAAGCCTCGCGGAGACATGCGCGGTCCATGCTACGCCGCAACACGGCAGTTGGTGACCGAGGGCAGCGATCGCACTCCGCCAGCTGAGCCGGCAATGCCTGGGGGGCCGTATCGCGGCGAAGGCCACGCTCGTCCAGAAGGTCCGGCGTGGAACACCCAACGGAACGAGCCGCACGCCAAGGCGCATGGGCAGTGTACGACCGATGACGCACGCGTGAAACTGCGCAGCCTTTATCCGAGAGTTTCAACATGACAAAGCACTAGCTTGTTCTCCCACACGGCCAGGGCGCGCTCCAAGTAGCGCCGCGCCGCTGCTAACTCCCCCTGCGCGTGCAGCAGAGTCCCCAGGTTGTTGAGACTCTGCGCCGTGTCGGGGTGCTCGGGCCCCAGCACTTTTTCGCGCACGGCTAGGGCGCGCGCATAGTAGGGCCGCGCCGCTGCTAACTCCGCGTATTTCTCTGGCTCAATGCCCTGGACGATGTTGGTAGTGTTGTTGATGATGACCGTGCCCTTGTCCGTCTGGATCACCGCCGGCCCGCTGGGGTTCTCAATGCGATTGAGGTCACGGCCAGCCCGCAGTGCTGGCTCAGCGGCGTGCAGGGTCAGTGGTGGGAGACACAGCCCCAGACTGAGGCCGTAGACGAGCACAGATTTCCAGCCGATCATCGGCGCTTCCCCTCTCCGTGGTTGATGAGCACCGTACCATCCCCTGTCTGAATCACCGCCGTCCCTTCTGGGGTAGTGATGGTATTGATATCACGCTGTGACGGCGTCTGCCAGCTCCCGAGCAGGGCGATCAGCAGCCCCAGTCCCAGCAGTCCAGCAAGCACCCAGGGCCGGTGCTGCCGCAGCCAGGCCCAGACCTGCGGCAGCCGCGCTGACGTGACCGGGGCCAGCGCCGCAACGCCGCCCGGAAACGGCGGTGGCGCGCTGCCCGCCGCACTGCCCGGAAACGCTGGCGCGCTGGCAGGCTTGGCACGGCCCTGCTGCACGCCCGCCAGCAGGGCGGCCCGGGCGGCGTCTTCCGGCAGGCTCACCAGATCCACCCGGACCAGCGGGCGCAGCAGCCCCGGTGGCGTGCAGTCACGCACCCGGATGGGCAGCAGTGTGCCGTGCGCGCCGGTCGGGTCTGCGGCAAAGGCCACGGCCCACTCCGGCTGGGGGTACAGGGCGGCGAGATAGTCCGGGGACAACACCAGCAGGGTGCGCTCGGCCTGCACCGTGGCCTGCTGCATGGCCAGGGCCCAGTTGTGGCCGGGGCGAAAGTCCCACACATCCAGGATGGTCGTCCAGCCAGCGGCTTCCAGGTGCCAGGCGATCCACGTGGCCCAGGGGCGATCCGGGCTGGTATAGCTGATGAAGAAGTCGGTCATCGCTCCTGTCCTCTCGAAAGGATGCCCTGCCACGTCACGCGCCTCGTGTCTCAACCGAGCTCATGTGCGACGTATCCTCGGAGCGCCACGCTCCAGCGTGGCTTTGGGAGCCGGGCTGGAGCCCGGCGATCCCAGGGGGGCAGCAACTGGCACAACAGCTCGGTGAAGGCACGAGATGTCTGTTGCATACATACACGGCCAGTCCAACACCTTCGCGGGCATGGCCCGCTCCTACAAGAGCGCTGTGCACGAGGGTTTCCTGGCGAAGTGGGCCAGGCCCGCGAGACACCCTTGACTGGCACAGGACTTACGCAATGGACATCTAGGGTAGCACACCGGAGCATGTCGCCCCAGGCGTAGGGCGCACGTTGCCATAGCATGATCATGCCGCCCGCTTCGTCCTGCACGAGGATCACCTGCGACCTGTATTGTCCAGGAGGATCGTTGCCGCGACCGTGGAATCAAGGCTGGACAGCGCCCGTGCGTTTCCCCTATATTCCCCCGTAGCAGTGTGGGTATGTCAGCGCGCTACGGTCTGCAGTCTCTGCAGGAATCGTCTGCCCGCTGGCCCACGCCAGCCAGCAGTCAGGCAGCAGATTCTCTGTTGCCCAGCGGCACCTCAGGCCAGCCGAGAAACCACCACATGCGGAACACCGCCGTCCCTGCACAGCCCCACCTCTGCACGTGCGACATTGCACGCCTGGCGCCCGACACCCTCTGCGTGTCCCTGCGCGGGGCGTGGACGCTCCAGGCGCCGCGTCCCACGGCACACCACCTGCACCCCCAACTGACCGGACTGCCCGCGGTGCGGCGCCTGGTGTTTGAAACGCAAGATCTCACGGCGTGGGATAGCGGCCTGCTGACGTTTCTCCTGGCGTTGCATGGGCTCTGTGTGGGACAACAGATTGACATGATCCTTGCGGGTCTGCCGCAGGGCGCCCAGCGCCTCATGGCCCTGGCAACGGCCGTGCCCGAACGCCAGGATGCGCGGCGGCAGGCGGTACGGGATGGGCTCGTCGTACGGCTGGGCAAGGGGGCGTTCGCGCTGCTCGACGCCACACGGGCGGTGCTGGCGTTTGTCGGCGAGGCGGCTTTAGCCCTGGGACAATTGCTGCGGGGCCGGGCGCGTTTCCGGCGCGTGGATCTGCTGCTGATTGTCCAGGCGTGCGGTGTGCAGGCCCTGCCCATTGTCTCCCTGATTAGTTTCCTCGTGGGCCTGATCCTGGCGTTTGTCGGCGCCACGCAGCTTCAACCCTTCGGGGCGCAGGTCTATGTCGCCAATCTGGTGGGTATCGGCATGGCCCGTGAAATGGGGGCGATGATGACCGGCATCATCATGGCGGGTCGTACCGGGGCCGCGTTTGCGGCGCAACTGGGGACCATGACGGTAAATCAGGAGATTGATGCCCTGAAGACCATGGGGGTGAACCCGATGGAATTTCTGGTCCTGCCGCGCCTCCTGGCCTTGGTTCTTATGGTGCCGCTCCTGTGTATCTATGCCGACCTCGTCGGCATCCTTGGCGGAGCCTGCGTCGGCATCGTCGGCTTACAGATCAGCCCTCTGCAGTATTATCAGTACACCATGAAGGCCCTGCATCTGCACGACTTTGCCATGGGACTCGTCAAGGGCGGCGTCTTTGGCGTCATCGTGGCGCTGGCCGGCTGTCTGCGGGGCATGCAGTGCGGCCGCAACGCCTCCGCCGTTGGCACTGCCGCGACCTCGGCGGTGGTGACAGGGATTGTGTGGATTGTGATCTGGGACGCCATCCTCACGGTGCTCTACGCTGTGCTGGGGATTTAACCCTATGGCGCCGACCGCATCAACACCTGGCAGCACGGACGAGGCGCCTATCGTCGTCCAGAATCTCACCATGGCCTACGGCAGTTTTGTTATTCAGCGCGATCTCACGTTTACCGTGCGCCGTGGTGATATTTTTATTATTATGGGCGGTAGCGGCTGCGGCAAAAGTACCCTGTTGCGGCATCTGATCGGTCTGCAGGCCCCGGCCACCGGGGACATTTTCTATGAGGGCCAGAGCTTCTGGACCGCTTCCCCAGAAGAGCGGGACGGCATGATCCGGCGTTTTGGCGTCTTATATCAAAGCGGGGCGCTGTGGAGTGCGATGACCCTGGCGGAAAATGTCGCCCTGCCTCTGGAACAATATACCGCTCTGCGTCCTCGGCAGATCCGTGAGCTGGTGGCGCTCAAGCTGGCGCTGGTCGGCCTGGCGGGTTTTGAGGACTACTATCCCGCCGAGATCAGTGGCGGCATGCAGAAGCGGGCGGGGATTGCGCGTGCCATGGCCCTGGACCCGCATATTCTGTTTTTCGATGAGCCCTCGGCTGGCCTGGATCCAATCAGCGCGCGGCTCCTGGATGATCTCATCCTGGCCCTACGCGACAGTCTGGGGGCGACGGTGGTGGTGGTGACACATGAACTGCCTAGTATTTTTGCCATTGGCACCAATGCCGTATTTTTGGACTCGGACAGCAAAACCATGATTGCTACCGGAGCCCCCCAGGCACTCCTGGCCACCTCGCAAGACCCACGCGTGCAGCGCTTTCTCACCCGTGGAGACCCGCACGTATGACGCGTGCCAACCCGGTGTTCATTGGCAGTTTCATCCTCGGGGCGGTCGTGTTGGCCCTGGCGGGCATCTTTGTTTTCGGCTCCGGGAAATTGCTCGTCGATACGGTGTCGTGTGTGATGTATTTCGATGGGGCTGTGCAAGGCTTGCACCCCGGGGCGGCCGTCAACTTCCGTGGCGTGAAGATCGGCACGGTGCACGACATCCGTCTGCAGTTTAACCCGCAGACCCTGGAGATTCATATCCCAGTGATTGTGGCATTCCCCAAAGGGGCGCACAAGCGTATGGATATGGAGATCACGCCTGGCCACCTCAGCACCCCCCAGGACGCGCTGAAAGCGCTGGTGGAGCGTGGACTGCGCGCCCAGCTGCAGACGGAGAGCCTGGTGACCGGTCAGTTGTTTATCCAGCTCAATTTCTATGGCTATGATCCGTTGGCCGGGAACGGGATGCAAGCCGCCCGCGTCGATCCTACCACCCAGCTGCTCGAGATCCCCACCATCCCCACCACCTTGCAGGAGATCAGTCAGACGGCCCGCAAAGCGCTGGATGTCCTGGCGGAGCTGCCCCTGAAGCAGATGGTGATCGATCTGAGCAATACGCTGCATAGCGTGCGGGAGCTGGTCAGCGATCCGACGATCCCCGCCCTCCTACGCCAGGCCAGTACGACCTTGGTGCAGGTGCAACGGGTGCTGCAGCGAGTCGATACCGAGGTCGAGCGGGTCGGGTCTTCCGCCACCACCGCCTTGCATACCCTGGACAAGCTGGAGACGGACACGCAGCAGCTCGTGCGCCAGTTGAGCAAGGATGTCGGGCGCCTGGCCAGCAGTGCGACCACGGCGCTGGGGGCTGTGAGCAAGCTACTGCAGCAGGCCGAGGCACCGCTGACGGGGCTACTGGGGAAGCTCGGCCAACAGGCCGATAAGCCGTTGACGGAGCTGCTCCGGCGCCTGCAGGAGGTCGCCAGCACCGGGCAGACGACGCTCGGCCAGGCCCAGGACACCCTCATCGGGCTGCAACAGGTGCTGACCCCGCAGGCGCCGCTGGGCTATGAGCTGCTGCAAACGTTGCGCGAACTCGCGGAGGCGGGGCGTTCGCTGCGTGTCCTGGCTGACTATCTGGAACGCCATCCCAGCTCGGTGGTGTTTGGCCGTGACGAAGGGAAGGGCCAATGAGGCGTGCCTCGACTCCCCTGGCACTCTGGAGCCTGCTCCTCCTCGCCTTTGTGGCCCTCGGCGGTTGTCGTCTCGGCTCTGAGCCGCCGATACGGCTCTATGTCCTGACGCCGCTGGCCCCGCACACACCAGCCCTGGCGACGCTCAGTGCGCGGCGAGTGGTCATTGGCGTGGGCCCCGTGACCGTGCCGCGCTATGTGGATCGCTTGCCGATCGTCACAGGCCATGCTGGGCCTGAGCTACAACCAGCCGCGTACGCCCAGTGGGCAGAGCCGCTGCGCGATAGTCTGGTGCGCGTGCTCGCGGAGAATGTCTCCCTGCTCCTGGGCACGGAACGCGTGGTGCTGTTCCCGTCGAAAAGTCCTGGCGCGCTCGACTATCAGGTGATTGTGGAGGTCACCCATTTCCTGGGTGAGATCGGGGGGGAGACGGGCCTGGTCGCGCTGTGGAGCCTGGTCGGCAAACAGGGTAAGGAGGTCGTGGCGCGGCAGAAATCGAGCCTGAGAGTGTCCAACACGGGCCGCGACTATGAGGCCCTCGCCGCAACCATGAGCCAACTCGTCGCCACGCTCAGTCGGGAGATCGCCGCCGCGATCATTGCCCTTGAGCTGCCCGCGTCACACCCATGACCGCCCCTCCCCACGTCGGGGGAGGGGCAGACATTGCCTTAGATATTTTGGACCATCAGCTCCGCCATCAGCTGCGTAAAGCGGACAGGATCATAGAGTTCCGAGCCTTCGGCCAGCAGCCCGTAGCCCAGGAGCAGCTCGGCGTAGTCGCCGAGGCGCGGGTCCGCTTGATCGCGCTGGAAACGCTCCTGCAATTTGCCCAGCAGGGGATGGGTCGGGTTGAGTTCCATAATGCGGCGCTGTTTCGGGGCCGCCATGTTGCTCTGACGCATCAAGCGCTCCAGGTGCGGGCTCCAATCGTGGTCGGCACTCACCAGACAGGCCGGCGAGGCCGTGAGACGGCTGGACAGACGCACCTCCGTGACGTGGGCCTCCAACTTCTGGTGTAACAGTGCGAGCAGATCCTTGTACTGGGCTGCCTGCTGCTTGAGGGTGTGCTCCGCCTGCGCTTTTTCTGCCTCGTTGCCCAGCTGCACCGCGCCCTTGCCGACCGATTGCAGCTTCTTGCCCTCGAATTCGGGGAGGGACTGCATGACAAATTCATCCACCGGATCCAGCAGATAGAGGACTTCATAGCCCTTGGCATGAAACGCCTCAAGATGCGGCGAATGCTCCACCACGTGACGCGATTCGCCGGTGAGATAATAGATGGCGCTCTGATCGTCCGGCATGCGCTCGACATAGCTCTGCAGCGTGGTCAATTGCTGCGCATCACGCGAGGAGGGTAACAGCAGCAGCCCAAGCAGCGTGTCTTTATTGTCATAATCCACGCCGATGCCCTCTTTCAGCACCCGCCCAAAGGTCTCCCAGAATTTCCCATACTGCTCGTGGTCATCCTTCTGCATGGTCGCCAGGGCATCAAGCACGCGCCGGATCAGCCAGGTGCGGATCTGCGTGATATGGTGCTCCTGCTGCAGACGCTGGCGCGAGATATTGAGGGGGATGTCAGCAGAATCCACCACGCCTTTGAGAAAACGCAGGTAGCGCGGGATCAAGTCCGTGCACTGCTCCATGAGCATGACGCGTTGGGCGTAGAGTTGCAGGCCGTAGGCATCGGTGTTGTGGTACAAATCCATTGGCGCCCGCGCCGGGATGAAGACCAGACATTGGAACTCATAGCGCCCCTCAGCGCGAAAGGTCAGCGTCTTCAGCGGCGCTTCCCAGTCATGACTGACGTGCTTGTAAAACTCGGCGTACTCCTCCGGCGTTACCTCGGCCTGGGCGCGGGTCCACAGGGGTTGCATGGAATTGAGCGTCTGGTCGTCAACCACATGGGTGGTCGTGCCGCCGGGTTTGACCTTGCCCTGCTCATCGCGTTCGACTTCGTCGCGTTCTTCTTTGAGCTTGATAGGATAGGCCACGAAATCGGAATAGCGCTTGACGATGCTGCGCAACGTCCACGGCTGCGTGTAGTCTTCAATGCCGCTCTCAGCATGCACTGGTTTGAGGTGCAGGGTGATCGACGTGCCACGCTGGGCCCGGGTGGCCGGCGCCAGCGTATAGTGCCCATCGCCGGTAGATTCCCATTGCGTGGCGCTCGTTTCGCCAGCGCGCCGTGTCACCAGCGTGACTTTGTCAGCCACCATGAATGCTGAATAGAAGCCCACCCCAAAACGGCCAATCAGCTCGCCCAGATGCGTTGCCGCTTGCCCGTCGGCCTTGATCTGCTCCAGGAGCTGGCGCGTGCCGGATTTGGCGATGGTGCCAATGTTGCTGATGAGTTCCTCGCGGCTCATGCCGGTGCCAGTATCGTGAATGGTGAGGGTACGCGCTTGGGCGTCCGGGTCGAGACGAATCTCCAGGGTCGCCTCGTCCGCTAGCAGCTCTGGCCGCGTCAGGGCCTCAAAGCGCAGGCGGTCGAGGGCGTCGGAGGCGTTAGAAATCAGCTCGCGCAGGAAGATGTCTTTGTTAGTGTAGAGTGAATGGATCATCAGATCCAGGAGCTGCGTCGTTTCGGCTTGAAAGGTAAACGTCTCTGTCGTACTCACGGGGTTGTACCTCCTCTGTGTCAGGGGATTGCATCTGTGTGGTGCGCCACGCTGTGTGTGCGGAGATCGTCTCACTCTGGCCAGGGATGGAGGCTCACGCGCCGGGGGCGAGTCTGCCGCGATGCGTGGGCTTCCACGAGGCCGACGTCACGCTCGACCCACAACGCTGGCGTCGGAGTCCACGGTGGCCATCATCATGAGAGAGACTATGCCACATGCGGGTGATTATGCAACGCAGTTTGATCGGGGCGTGGATTGTGCTGCTCGTCATGCTGCCTGCCAACATTATAGTGCAAGGAAAACTTATATAATAGGATTCAAAGCGTAAGGTCGTACTCTCGACAACGCTGCTGTGGGTGCCGCTGTGGTTGTCGGGACGGATTGCAGTGCGCGTTTCCCGGCTGTCTCTGCAGGATGCCACCGGGAAACACGTCGCGACACGCGATGTGCAGGTGAGGCCGGCGGACGCGGCGCGCGTGTCGATCGGCTGAGTGCCGCTTACATCATCAATGTACCTTTATAGAAACATTCTCGGGTGTTGTCCCTCGCTAAAGAGTGCAATTTTGAGCGAAGACGTGCGAGCAAGCAAAGTTTCAGGCACTGGGCAGAGCCAACCTCTTTCATGATCACGTGGCGGTCTCTCGTGTGTATATGCACACTATTTCTTGTAAAATATTTTCATAGTATCACATGGGTATCGCATGATCTTCACTTCTCCAGGTATAATGTATGCGTTTTGGCTTCCTGCCTGGAAGCCTGGGAGGGTATCACGGATTAGATGGTAGGACCGATGTGTAGTGCCTGTCATGGGGATACCCGCTACGAAAGTCTACATGCCGGGCGAGGGTACGACAGCATATGCAGCAAGGCACACCGCTATCGCTGATCATTCTCAGCGGGATAGCGCGCTCAGGCACCAGCTGGTTAGGGAAAATTTTTGATAGTCATCCGCAGACGCTCTATCGTCATGAGCCAGATGGCATCAAGCCCTGGCCAGCCTTCCCTTTCTATCTCAGCACGGACTATGCGCAATATGCTGATGCTCTGCAAAACTTTGTCCGTACGCTGCCTTCCTGGCGTACGGCCAAAGTGTCAGCCTCCCTGCCCGTGTTTGCCAAGGCGTACACGCGGCCTGGCACACACCACATCATCAGCACTACCCTACGTCTGGTGAAAGGCCTGACTGCTGCCGGCCTGGAAGTGTCTGTACCCCGTTATTGCCTGCCTCGGAAGGATCAAGCCCTCACCGTGGTGTGGAAAACGATTGCGTCTTCAGGACGCCTCGGCTTTTTTGCCGAGGTATTGCGTGACAAGCGCATTATCCATATTCTGCGCCATCCCGGAGCCGTCGTGGCTTCTCAGCTGCGTGGGATACGGGCCAACAAATTTGAACAGAATTTCAAAATATACGAGGCCTACGGTAGCTTCGCGTATCTGCTACAAAGCCCAGCCGGGCAACGTTCTGGCTACTCACTCGACGATCTCAAAGCTATGACACCTCTTGAACGACTCACGCACTGTGTCTTGCTCGACATGGAGAATGCCGTCGATGATCTGCGCGGGCGGCACGACTGCCGCTTGGTGATGTACGAGGAGCTCTGTGTGAAACGTTTTGAAATTGTGGAAGATCTTTTTACCTTTTGCGGTTTACGTTTTGATGCTCAAGCGCGCGCCTTTCTTCTTGCGAGTGGGGCTACGCACCGTACGCGCTACTACAGTGTATTCAAGGATCCACTGGAAGCACCCTATGCGTGGCGTAAGGACATGAGCCCTGACGAGCAACAAACCGTGTGCACCCTGCTGGAGCGCTCCCCGCTGGCACACGTGTGGGCTGAGTGATGTTCCCAAGAAGCACGCGCACGCTGGAGGAGCACACAGGTCCACCTGTGGACCATGGAACGCCCGCGGCTCCCCTGTGCATTGTAGAGTCTCTTGTGGAAAGAACGGCGCTCTGGCAAGGCAAGATGATCAAGACGACTGGTCATACGCCCGCACAGCGGCGCTGCGGCGTCTGCCCACGACACCAGCGCCGCTGTCCGCGTGCGTGTATTGGAGCGTGCGTCTGCCTTCCCGCAGATTCGGACCGCGGCGTTCGTCCCCACACGAGGTCGAAGCCACGGCCAGAACGTGCCGCATCTCTCGTGTGGGGTTTCTTCACTGTATGGGGGGATCGCTATGCGCTAGATGTCTGTTTCATGGATACACCACCAGTGCTCCAGGGTGTTTCCTGGGAGCGCCACGCGCCAGCATGGCTGCTGGAGCCGGGCTGGAGCCCGGCGTTCCCAGGGTGGCACTGGCATAGAAGGTACGAAATGGACATCTAGGTACAGCGGACGACAGAGGCTGGCCAGCAATCTCTCGACGGGCAGGGCACCCAAAAAGTAACACAGCTCTAGCGAAAAGCTCTCGCGTCTTGGGGCAAGTGGAGCTCCCCGGGCCGGACTCGAACCAGCGACATGTTGGTTAACAGCCAACCGCTCTACCGACTGAGCTACCGGGGAAAGTGCGGCAATTATACCGTATTCTGCTGATTCGTCCAGAGGAAAATGTCACGATGCCACGGTTGCGCACGGGGGGGAAAGGTGCTAGGGTATCCGCCACCTGAAGCCTTCTGTGTGGACACATATATAGGACATGCCTAAACATTTCGGCCAGTGGAGGCAAGACGCATGGACCTGAGATTTTCTCCTGAAGACGAACAGTACCGACAGCAATTACGCACGTGGTTGGAGGAGAATCGGCCTCAGGACGTGCCTCCCAAAGACCAGGATGCCGAGTTTGCCTACCGCCGCGTCTGGCAGCGGAAGCTCTACGATGGTGGTTGGGTGGGCATCAACTGGCCCAAAGAATATGGTGGCCAGGGCGCGACCCTCATCCAACAGGCCATTTACGGCCAAGAAATGACCCGCGCCCGTGCCCCACAGCCGGCCAATGGCCTGGGCATTAGTATTGTGGGGCCGACCCTGATTCATCACGGCACCGAGGAACAGAAAAAACGCTTCATCCCCAAAATCCTCAACGCCGATGAGATCTGGTGCCAGGGCTTTTCTGAGCCGAACTCCGGGTCAGATCTCGCGTCGTTACAGACAAAAGCCGTGCTCGATGGTGACGACTTTGTGGTCAATGGGCAAAAAATCTGGACCAGCCTCGGGCAATATGCCGACTGGTGCATCCTCCTGGTGCGTACGGACACGCATGCCCCCAAGCATCGCGGCATTTCGTTCTTACTGGTGGACATGCACAGCCCCGGGATTACCGTGCGTCCCTTGAAGCAAATCACCGGCAATGCCGAGTTCAACGAGACGTTTTTCGATAACGTCCGGGTGCCCAAGCAGAACCTGATTGGGGCCATGAACGAGGGCTGGCGGGTGGCGATGACCACGCTGACCTACGAACGCGGCATTTCCTCGCTGGCCACACAGGTGCGGATCAAGCAGCAGCTGGAAGGCATGATTGACTACGCCCGTGCCACGCGTCGGAATGGGCATGTCTTATCGCACGATCCGGTGTACCGGCAGCAGCTGGCGCAGGCGTATATCCGGGTGGAGATCATGCTCCTGAATTTGTATCGCGGCATCACCAGTCGGCTGCGCGGGCAGCCGCCCGGACCGGAAGCCTCGCTCGATAAGCTGTACTGGAGTGAGATGGACAAGTGGATGCAAGAGTTTGGTATGGAGTTGCAGGGGCCGTACTCGCAACTCCTGCACGATTCCAAGTATGCCGTTGCCGGGGATTGGCAGTACAATTTCTTGCGGAGCCGGGCGGGGACGATTTACTCGGGAACGTCGGAGATTCAGAAGAATATCATTGGGGAACGCGTGTTGGGTCTACCCAAGGGCTAGCCCGATCGGTCTGGCTACGACCTGACCAGCCTACTTGTGAGGAGTCACACCACTGTGCCTGACGCCAAGCCAGGATTTGATTCCAACCTGCTCTTTCGTGCGCTGCTGTGTGTGTTCCTCGGCGCCTGTTTGTATCTATATATCACCAATAACGGCCTGTTCACCACTGGGTCGTATCATCTCCAGCATCCTGAAGCATGGGCGATGCTCGCCGTGTTGGGCGTGCCGTGTGGGCTGGCTGTCGCGCATCTGGTGCGTAGTGTGCGCCAACAGCGCGCGGCGAGTGCGTCCGCAGCATCTTAAAGCAGTTCTGTGCCACGGCCAAACAGGGCACACTCCTCCTCAAGCAGGGTACGCGCAATGATGAGCTTATGGATCGTTGGCGTGCCCTCTTCGAGCCAGTTCAAGCGGGCATCGCGGTAGAGCATCTCGATGCGGCTCGATTTCAGATAACCCAGCCCACCGTGCACCAGCAGCGCTTTATCCGTCACACGCCCTACCGCTTCCATAGCGAACAGTTTGCACATCGACGATTCTTCCGGGATACGCTGACCCGCGTCGTACTTGCGCAGCGCATCGAGGGTGATGTGCCGCAAGGCATACACGTCGGTAGCCATCTCGGCCAGATACCCCTGTACGGCCTGGCGCTCAGCAATGGGGCGGCCAAATGTCACCCGCTGCTTGGCCCACGCCAGCGCCAGCTCCAGGGCACGCTCGGCTGTCCCCAGAGCTGCCACCGCGATAAACACACGGCTAATCTCCAGGAAGGCCATTTGCTGCTGCAGCCCCAAACCCTCCCGTCCGAGCACATTGTCCAGCGGCACTGGCACCTGATCAAAGTGCAGGAGGTCGTGCGAAGCCCCGACACAGCCCATGGTATGCGCCATCGGTTCAATGGTGAAACCCGGCATGCCGCGCTCCACGAGCAACACGCTGAACTCCCGCGTGCCCCGTGTGGCGTCTGCGGTGAAACAAAACACCGCAAAGAGATCCGCTTCCCGCGCATTGGTAATGAGGTGCTTGCGACCCGTGAGTCTATACACATCACCCTGCCGTACCGCGTGCGATTGACTGTCGAGGCCGGAACCACTGTCTGGCTCAGTCAGACCAAAACACACGAGAAGATCCCCCGTTGCCATGCGTGGGAGATAGCGCTGGCGCTGCTCGGGACGTCCTGTTTCCATGAGGTGCACGCTGCTATGGTGGACGTGCAGCATGGCGCGCAGACCGCCGTGGACTTTGGCAATTTCTTTGAGCACGGGGGCGTATTGCATGGTGCTCAGCCCGAGACCGCCGTACGCTTCCGGGACCAGGCAATCAAACAAATGGTGTTGGCGGAATTGCGGTCGGAGCTGGTCAAACGGGATGAACTCGTCGCGCTCGATTTGTGGCACCAGCGGGTCAATCTCCTGCCACAAAAAGTCGCGCACTTCCTGCAGGTAGGCACGATACGCGGCCTCGGTGGGGAAAATCATGGCGTACTCCGTGTGTGATGTCTGGTTGGCGTCACCGGCATACTGGCAGCACCTGCTCGCCAAAGCGGTGCATGGACCGCATAATCTGCTCGTGCGTCATATAGCCAAAGCTCATCTGGCACAGCAAGTGCTGCACGCCGGCCTGACGCAGCGCGGCAATCTGTTCCGTAACCCGTTTCGGGGTACCATAGACCGCCCCAGTGTCGAGGGCGTAGCGCACCCCCGCCTCATCCGCCACCAGCGGACTATTCCAGGGATTGAGCAAGGCGGGATCGACGTGAAAATCGGGCGGATTGTAGGCGGCGCGTGCATGGCTCATATGCTGGCGTGTGTGCAGCATCGAAGCGGCGAGGTCATCCTCGGCCTGCGCGTCGCTCTCGGCGACGTAGACGTGCCGCCAGACCGCGGCTTGCTGCATGAGACGCTGCTGCGTGGCGGCATCCTGTCCACTCGCAGCCAGACCCTCCTGATACAGTGCCAGGCGCTCGGGGATACGCTCCAGAGGGAGACGTACGGTCATGATCGGCAGGCCCAGGCGTCCGCATGCGGTGAACGAAGACGGCGAGACCACGCTGCGCCAAATCGGCGGGTAGGGACGTTGATAGGGCCGGGGCCGCAGGGCCGGGAGGTTCGCCTGGAAATACTGGCCATGATAGATGAAGGGCTCTTCGGTCCAGGCGCGGGTCATCACCTCCAGGGCCTCGTCCATGCGAGCCCGGCTGTCATCACTGCGCAGGCCGTAGCCGGTGTATTCGTATTCATTGTAGATGGAACCGCGCCCGACGCCGATATCCAAACGTCCCTGGCAGAGGTTATCGAGCAGGGCCAGCTGGATGGCGAGACGGATGGGATGACGCAAGGCCATCTGAATGACCGCAAAACCGATGCGTACCCGCGAGGTGCGGGCCGCCAGGGTGGCGGCAAAGGGGATGGGATCACAAAAGACGCTCTCGCCCGTAAAATTATGCTCGGTCAGCCAGACATCATCAAAACCCAATTGCTCAGCGTAGCACGCTTGCGTGAGTTGTTGCGTAATACACTGATAATCGTCCTCAGGGGACGGAGAATGCGCCAGGGTCAGCCAGCCAAAGTGCATAGGAGTCACCTTGTGTGTCGTGGACAGGTTGTCGGACTGCGTGCGGCCATGATAGCAGAGTTTTGTCATACCTGCGTGGTAAGTGTGGCACGCGTCCGCTACAATACGCCGATATGCTGCCGCTACGTGTGCAGGAGCCCCAGACGACACGGACCAGAAGACCGGGACATCGCATGATACTGTTGGTGGCAGAAAGCGTGTTGGTGGGCGGCATCACCGGGTTCCTCTCCGGTGTCCTCGGCGTGGGCGGGGGCTTTATCATGATTCCACTGCTCACACTCATTGGCGTGCCCATGCACACCGCAGTGGGCACCTGCTTAGCGTTTGTGGCCTGCACCAGCTCCACCGCGCTCCTCCAGCACATCCGTCAGCACAGTATTGACCCCGTGCTGGCGCTGATCATGACTGCCCCGGCCATCCTCATGACCTTTGTGGCAGCCCGCTTGGCCACGCTGTTTACACCGGCAGTGCTGCATGTGCTCTTTAGTCTCCTCCTGGCATGTATTGCACTTTTGTACCGCCTGCAGCCGCTCCTAGGCTCAGAGCACACGCTGCTGGCCGGTGTGCCTGGGCCAATCCCGTGGTACGTGCTACACCGCCAACGCACTATTGGGGCACTCGACTATGCCTACGATGTGCATCTCATCAAAGCCGTGCTGGGTGGCATGGCCACGGGGACGCTCTCCGGGCTCTTTGGCATCGGTGGCGGGGTGTTCCTGGTGCCCATGCTGCTCCTCGTCCTGCGCGTGCCTCTTGCCGCAACCGCTGGCACCTCCCTTGCCGTGTTCCTGCTGCCCGCCATTGTCGGTTCTGTTACGCACTGGCGTCTGGGGCATGTCGATGTCACCCTGTGGATACCGCTGGTCATTGCTGGCGTGGTGGGCGGCTACGCCGGGGCGCGGTGTGTCGTATATATGCGACCTGCTCTGCAAACGCGTCTCTTTATGGGGCTGGTGTGCGCTGGGGCGGTGTTTATGCTCTGTAAAGGCCTCGCGGAGGGTCTACGCCTGTGAAAGCGCTCGCCTTTGCCACCTCACCGGTGGCCCGCACCATTTATCCCATGCGCTTCCTGCTGGCTTTTGCGCAAGGCGGCTTGCTCAGTCCACTGCTGCCGCTGTTCCGCGAGACCTTCCACGTCAGCCCTGGAGAACTAGGGCTGCTGACCTCTATGGCTGGTCTCAGTTCAGTCGTGATGGACCTTGTCGCCACCGCATTACTGCGGCGCCGTGCTCTGCCCACCCTCCTCCTGCAAGGGATTGGCCTGACGATGGTTGCCCTGTGCTGCAGCATGCTCGCCCCCGGTTTTTACTGGCTGGTGGCGACACAAATGCTGCTGGGTTTTGGCGTCGGGCTGACGCGTGTGGCCGCCCTCACGGTGGTCGTCACTGCCACGCCGCTGGGCGAACAAGGACGCGCCAACAATCTCCTCGAATGTTCCGCCATTGCCGGGACGATGCTGAGTCCCACACTCTCCGGCCTGCTGGCGGCGCTGGTCCACTGGCGTCTGGCGTTTGGCATGGCGGCCATCATGGTCTCGGGGGCATTTGGCTGGCTGCTCTACACCCGGCAGAGTCTGGCCAGCGCCGTGGAGGCCACGACCTTGCGCCGTGCCCCGCAACGTCTCGACGCGACAGGCCGGGAAGCGCCTTCTGAGGCCCCACACAGCCAGCCCTCGCACACTCATGTGATCTGGATGGCCTATAGTACGACGTTTGTGCTATCGTTCGTGTGGTCCGGCTTTCTCTCCACAGCCATGCCCCTCTTCGGTGGCGAAGTGCTGCATGGCTCCACCGCCATGCTGGGACTGGTGTTCACCATCGGGCTCTTGGCAGACTTGCTCCTACTCATGCCCATGGGCTGGCTCTCGGATCGCCTCGAAGCGCGCCTAGTACTCACCCCAGCCATGCTCCTGATGGCGGCCGCGCTGGCGTATTTACCTTCCGCCAACAGCCTCGGGGGACTCTTCCTGGTGTCGATTGCCCTGCACGCCAGCTTTGCCGCCTGGGGCATGCCGTCGGCGGTGCTGGCGTTGTGCGTGCCACGCGAGCAGCTGGCCCGCACCATGGGCCTCTATCGCCTGCTGGTGGATAGCGCCGGGGTGGTGGCGCCGTGGCTTGTTGGCACGCTCATTGGCCTGTACGGCTATGGCCTGCCGACGTGGCTGAGCGCTCTGGGAGTGGGGCTGATGGCCTGTCTGGTGTGGCAGGGCTTGCGCGTGCCACCTCGGCGTGCGTCGTAGCTAGGTCGTGGTACGCGCCCCACAGAAGGCACCGTTTCGCCAGGGCGTGTTGACACGCTTGCTGAAATTTGCCCTGACACCCTGTGGGGTGCATGCGCAGGCCATTGCGTCGGGCGCTGTAATGACGGTACACTCAGCGAGAGCGGCATGGGGCACTGCAAGCCCTATGACCTGGGGCAGGCGTACCGATGAGGCAGGGCTAACGGATGAGTGTTATCACCTTGATCACCGATTTTGGCAATTCGCCTGGAGTGATGAAAGGCGTTATCTGGCGCATCGCACCCCAAGTGCAGATTGCCGACTTGTCCCACACCATCCGTCCCTACGACGTACGGCAGGCCGCCCTGCTGTTGGCGCGTCAGGTGGAGTATTTTCCAGAAAACACCATTCATATAGCCGTGGTTGATCCCGGGGTCGGCACGGCCCGCCGACCACTGGCCGCCCAAATTGGCCCGCAGCGGGTGGTCGGGCCGGATAATGGCATTTTTACACTGCTCTTGCAGCGCGCGGTGCAGGCGGGTTGGCCCGTGCGTATTGTCCACACGCATCGCAGCGCGTACTGGCTGCCCGAGGTGAGCGCTATCTTCCATGGCCGCGATGTCTTTGCGCCGGTGGCGGCGCATTGGGCGGCTGGCACCGCGCTCGAAGCCTTCGGTGATGTCATTGACGACCCGGTGCAGCTCGCCTTGCCACGCCCGCGTGCCACTGCCCAGGGGGTGACTGGTGAAGTCACCCTGATCTTTGCGCACTTTGGCAATCTGATCACCAACATCCAGCGGGAAGATCTCGCGGACTGGAGCCACGTGGTGATCCGGCTGTGCGGCGTGGACATCCCCGGACTCGTCCACACCTTTGGCGACCAGCCCCCCGGTACCCTGATCGCCCTCTTTGGGAGCAGCGGGCACCTGATGATCGCCGAGGTCAACGGGCGTGCTGTGGACCGGTTGCATCCTGCTATTGGGGACGAGGTCGAGGTCATCCGTCAGTAGTGCCAGCCTTGTCGCATCCATGACCACAGAGAGGGTAGAGCCGATGTCATTAGCCCGCGAACGGTTTCGCAGTCTCCTCGTCAGCCCCGGCTGCACCATCGCCGCCAATATCTTCGACCCGTTGTCGGCGCGCATTGCCCACCTATTGGACTACGAGGTGTGCTTTCTCTCCGGTTCGGTCGGCAAAGCTGCCAGCTTGGGGGTGCCGGATATCGTCCTGTATAACATGTCTGACCTGGTCGACCATTGTCGCCGCATTACCCGTATGGCAGACGTAAGTTTGATGCTCGATGGGGAAGACGGCTTCGGCAATGTGGTGAACGTGGCCCGGACAGTCCGCGAATTGGAAGCCGCCGGGGTGTCGGCCATCGAAATCGAAGATCAAATCGCGCCCGTGCAGTTCAACGGGCCAGAGCGCGGCTTGCTCGCGACCGCGGAGCAGTGTGGCAAGCTGGAAGCGGCTGTCGCGGCACGCACCGATCCTACGACCGTGATCGTGGCCCGCACTGCTGCTCTGGCCTATTGTGCGCTGGATGAGGCTTTGGAGCGCATCAAGGCCTATGCCCAGACTGGAGCGGAGGTCATACGGCTGGTGGGGCTGCACACCCGCGCCCAGCTTGCCGCGGTGCATCAGGCCACGGCGCTGCCCTTGACCACGCTCAGTCCGCCAGCCGACCTCAGAAACGATACGGCGTTCCTGGCCGCCCATGGAGTCAAAATCCTCATGCTGGGCAATCCGGCCTTCGGCGTGGCGGTCAAAGCTGTGTATGATTGCTTGAAACATCTGAAGGATGGCGGTGCCATTGAGGATCTCGCTGACCAGCAAGCGTCCACCTCCCTCCTGCGCTTGGTGGATCGCACCGAGGAGTTGGTGCAATGGCAGCAGAGGTTTCAGCGCTTGTAAGTCGCGTGTACCTTCCCGTGTGCGTTGCGAGGCTGGACGCCGCAGGCCCTCCGTGTGGCCCGAGGACCGTCTTGCCCCAGACGTACACTGCCTGGGAGCGCGGGCCGTAGCCTGGGCGGCCTCTCCAGCGTGCCACGGCCCGCCACACGTCGCTTACGCTGGCAGCGCCAGCACGCTGTTAATCTCACTTAGCTCGCGCCAGAACTTGCGCCACGAATCACCGCCGTCATCGCTGCGGTAGACGTAGCCGTACCGGCTACCCGCCACCATCACCTGCGGGCTATCGGGCCGGGCATGCACCGCCCACATGGCCGAGTTGGGCTGCACGGATAAATTGAGACTCTCCCAGGTTTTGCCGACGTCTTTGGTGCGCATCACCGTACCAATGCGTCCCGGCGTGCTATCGCCAATCGTGAGAAACACCGTCTTCGGATCGTCGGGCTGCACCATAATGTTGCGCGGATACCCGAAGGGGAAGATCTGACGGATGTGCAACGGATGCCACGTTGCGCCGTCATCGGTGCTGGTGTAGACCTCGTTGTTGACCACCACGAAGACGGTCTTTGGCGGGCCTTCGGCTACGGCGACGCTGTGCACATCCGGGTTGGGGATGGAGGTGCCGTTGATCGTCGTCCACGTGTCACCGCAGTCGGTACTGTGGCGCAGGCCATCGACCTCAATACCCATCCAGATATTGCGGCGATTCACCGGATCAATGGCAATGCCGGTAACACGCGGGATGCCGACATTGGGGCATTCGTCGGCAATCGTGGCGGCTTTGTCTTCCCAGCTCTTGCCGCCATCAGTGGTGCGGAACACTTTGGAGGGACACGGCGTGCCCGTACCGGCAAACATAATGTCTGGGTTGAGAGGATCAATGGTAATGGCCCAGACGGCATAGGTATTCATCGGGGAATCGACCTGTTTCCAGCTTGCGCCAACATCGTCACTGCAATACAGGCCCTTATCAGTCCCGGCGTAGACCACGTTCGGCCGCCGGGGGTGGGACGCCAGCATGCGCACCATGGCATCAGAATGCATGCCCTGGTAGATGCCAATGCGCTGCCAGCTCTCGCCACCGTCATGACTGCGCATAACGCCTTGACCAATCGTGCCAACGAGGATGGTTGTCTTGTCCATTGGGCCACCTCTCTGTGATGTGGGCGGTCCGCTGCTCTCGCCCGCAGACCGCGACACACGGGGTTTTACTTACACACTCTCAAAGACCTGCTTGGCCACCTGCACGGCGTTGGCCGCGGTGGGCCAGCCGCTGTAGAAGGCCATGTGGGTGATCACTTCGCTGATTTCGTCTTTGGTCACCCCATTGTCCAGGGCGCGGCGGATGTGGCCGCGTAACTGGTCTGTCCGGTAGAGCGCCACCAGCGTCGCCACCGTAATGAGGCTGCGGTCACGCTTGGACAGCCCGGGCCGCTCCCACACATCACCGAACAGGACATTGGCTGTGAGGTCGGCCAGTTTGGGGGACACTTCGCTCATTGCTGATCGTGCTTCGGCCATGGGTGCTCCTTCTCGAGTAGAGGGTCTGCGGTTCTTGGGAGGCTTGTACTATACTACGGCCAGTCGGAGAAGGATAGAGGTACGACGCAGCCGCCAGCGATGGCCACAGGTGGGAAGGGAGGGTATCCAAAAAGCAAAAGGGTTGCAGAACACCTTGTTCTACAACCCTTTTGCGGAGTAGCGGGGGCCGGATTTGAACCAGCGAC
>SXGT01496486.1_pt1 | contig 20301 bp, 22 predicted proteins | sample 3176221 | NCBI WGS metagenome assembly SXGT01 (sample SAMN11356862, study PRJNA531348) | freshwater metagenome | isolation source: freshwater sample F1-120 | place: China: Fuxian Lake, Yuxi | collected 2017-12-25
CTTGCCGGCACCGTTCGGTCCCGATAGCCACACGATCTCGCCCGCGTCGACATCGAGGTCGGACCCAGCCAGTGCTGGGAATCGACCGAGCAGACAAACGGCATTGCGGAGGGTCACGACGGCCAACGGACGGCGAGTCTACGAAGGCGCGATCCGACGCTCGAACGCGACCGGTACCCTGCTCGACGTGCGCGAAGGTCTGCGACGCTTCCTCGGCGGGACCGGTCGCATCCTCATGACTTCCGGGGTCTTGATCCTGCTCTTCGTCGCCTACGGCCTGTGGGGAACCGGCATCTTCACCGCTCGGGCCCAGAACGAGCTCGAGGACGACTTCGCCAAGGCGAAAGCGGAGTACGACCGCTCCGTCACCACGAGCCCGACGCCGAGTTCCGACACCACCTCGGAGTCCACGACGTCCGAGACCACTCTGCCCACGACGACGACTCCGGGAGGCGCGATCGACATCGCGCTGCCCGCCATCGCCGATGGCGACCCGATCGGCAAGATCCGGATCGAGAAGATCGGCGTGGATTGGACGTTCGTACAAGGCACGACCCGCGACGATCTGAAGAAGGGTCCGGGCCACTACCTCTCGACCCCGTACCCCGGCCAGACCGGGAACGCCGCGATCGCCGGGCATCGAACGACCTACGGAGCGCCGTTCAATCGAGTCGACGAGCTGAACCAGGGCGACGCCATCGAGATCGAGACGTTCTGGGGCGACTTCACCTATCGGGTCGAGTGCAAGATCATCGTGAAACCCGGCGACACCTGGGTCGCCGGCGCCCCGATCAGCAACTGCACGCAAGGTGCGTTCGTCGACCCCTCGACTGCGCAGCTGACGCTGTCGAGCTGCAACCCGAAGTTCTCCGCGCGGGAGCGCATCATCATCAAGGCCGCGCTCGTCGTCGCCGACAGTGACCCACCCGCGGTGTTCGACCCGAGTCAGTTGCCCGACGCCGACACCGACCCCGGTGCGATCCCCGGCGAGGGTCCCGACCTGTCGGGATCGTTCATCGATCCCGCGCTGAGTGAAGGGCTCGCCGGCGATCCGGCGAGCCGCGGCCCCGCGATCCTCTGGAGCTTCTTGGCGGGCATCGCCGGGCTGACCTGGTGGTGGGGCTACCGGCACTGGCGCCATTGGGCGACCTGGATCGTCGGCGTCGCACCCTTCGGTGCCTTGCTCTTCGGTGCCTTCTTCTACATCGAGCGCACCCTGCCCGCGGGCTACTGAGTCCGAGACCGCGAATCGTGCCGGTCACTCGAGCCGACATCGACGCCGCGGCGGATCGCATCGCGCCGCACGTGCTGCGAACGCCCGTGTTGTCGTCTGCTCAGTTCGATGCGTGGATCGGAGTGCGAACGTTCTGCAAAGCCGAACACCACCAGCATGCGGGCGCGTTCAAGTACCGCGGCGCGACGAACGCGGTTCAGGCGCTCGACGACGAGGCCGCAGCGCGCGGTGTTGCGGCACACTCCTCGGGCAACCACGCTGCCGCGCTGGCGCTCGCCGCGCGGACCCGCGGTATTCCCTGCACCGTCGTGATGCCTCGCACGGCTTCGGCGGTCAAGCAACGACGCGTTCGCGAGTTCGGGGCGGAAATCCGAGAGTGCGAACCCACCGAGGCGGATCGGGTCGCCACGTTGCGCGACTTCATCGCAACGACGGGGGCCATCGAGGTCCATCCGTACGACGACGACCTCGTCATCGCTGGCGCGGGAACTGCGGCGCTCGAACTGTTGAGCGACGACCTCGACCTCGACGTCGTGGTGGCGCCCATCGGCGGGGGTGGCTTGCTGTCGGGGACCTGTCTTGCCGCCGCCTCGATGGGATGTCGAGTCATCGGTGGCGAACCGGCGGGCGCTGACGACGCCTTCCGTTCACTGTCTGCGGGCGAACTCGTCCCTCAGCTCGCTCCCGTCACGATCGCCGACGGCCTGCTGACGTCGCTGTCGGAGCGAACCTTCTCGATCATTCGCGCCCACGTCGAGCAGATCGTTCGGGTCGGCGAAGCCGAGATCGAACAAGCCCGCGACGCCGTGCTCGCGCATCTCGGTGAACGGATCGAACCGAGCAGCGCGGTCGCCGTGGCCGCGGTGCGCACTGCAGTCGCGTCGGGGTTGATCGACCGTCGCGTCCGCTGCGGGTTGATCCTGACCGGCGGCAACGTTGCCGAGCCTCAGAATCCGGGGAGTCCGGGGAGGTAGTGGCCGGCGGTCCAGCCGGCGTCGACGATGAGATCGGTGCCGGTGATGCTGCGCGATGCGTCGCTGAGGAGAAATCCGACCGACGGCGCGACCGTCGCCGAGCTCACCGGAGCGGCCGGGAGCACGGGATCGGGAACCTTGGCGAGATAGCGAGCGACGTCGATGCGATCGAAGAACGGCGCACTCATCTCCGGGTTCCCCATCGCCGGACACACCGCGTTCACCCGAACGTTCCACTGGCCGAGTTCGAGCGCGGCGCTGCGGGTGAGTCCGCGCACCGCGAACTTCGTCGCCGAATACAGCGCGACCGAGTTCATCCCCAGCACGCCGTCGATGGAGGCGATGTTGACGATCGAACCGCCGCCACCGGCCCGGAGTAGCGGCGCGATGTGCTTGATACCGAACGTCGGTCCGGCCACGTTGACGGCGAGCAACCTCGTGACGTCGTCCGCACCGATCTCGACGATCGGACCCATGTGGAGCACCGCGGCATTGTTCACCAATCCATCGAGGCCGCCGAAGCGATCGGTGGCGTAGTCGGCCGCGGCCTGCCACTCGGATTCGCGGGTGACGTCGAGCCGAATCCATTCGGCCGAGCTCCCGAGTTCCGCAGCCGTGTCGGCGGCCTTGACGTCCTGCACGTCGGCCAGGAGGACCTGCGCCCCGGCCTCCACGCAATGTTTCGCGATCTCGGCGCCGAGGCCCTGCGCCGCGCCGGTGATCAACACGCGCTTCGATGTCAGCGCGCCACTCATGGTCGCGTGCGCATCGCTTCGACATCGACGACGAGGTGATCGCGCACGTCGCCGACGCCTTCCATCAGGATGTGTCGGTGGGAAAATCGCCATTCGCCGTCGACTCGCACGAATCGATCGTGGTAGCGGCCGCTCACGATCGGCTGGAGCGCGATCTGTTCGGTCGCCTGGACGACGAGAAAGTACGACCGGCAAGACGCGGTATCGGCCGACTCGTCGACTTCGACGATGGCGTTCGTCGTCACGTGCCGCGTCCGCAGGGTTCCGTCGGCATGGACTTTGTTGAAGTTCCGATAGATCGCACCAATCGCCGAACCACCCCGGATCTCACCGTCGAACCCTTCGTTGGTCATCACTGCGTCGGCGAACAACGCCTCGATGCCATCGAAGTCGGCGAGATCGATGCACTCGGCATAGCGATACAGCAGGTTCGTGATCGCATGCCAGGACTCGAACGTCGTCGTCTTCACGCCAGTGGGTTTATCCCTTCGGCCAGCTCGTACGCCACCTCGCGTGCTACTTCGGCGAGGTCGTCGTCGAGTTGGTCGAGGTGATCGAGCTGATCGGCGAACGGAACGTGATCCGTTGCGGTCACTGCGCCCAGGGTCGGCGTCCATGCCGAGTGGAGGACGAACGGCACCTCGTGGCCCGGCGACGCAAGCGTGCACACCGGTCCCGCGCCGACATTGTTCGCGTCGAAGACCTCGACTCGAAAACCGCGATCGCTCATCACCGGGACGACAACCCAACCGACCAGGCCGCCCGGTTGATCGCCGCAGTGGCGTGAGCGCCCCTGTGAGCCCGGATTCTTCGGAACGAAGATCGGCGAAGTCGCGACATCGGTCGTGTCGGCCCATCGGTACTCGCTGATGGTCTGCAATCCGTCCCAGCTGTGCGTCGCGAGTGAGCACGGCATCTCCTCGGTCGGCAACAACGTTCGGTCGACGCGATCGGCGTACAGATCGAGCATCCGTTGCTGCACCGCCTCCGGTCGGAACCCGTGGTAGACGGTGTGGACCGCTTCGGGGCGCTCGAAACCTTCGCACGACCAATCGAAGGCCGACAACTGGCGGGTGTGGAAACGATCCGGCTCGTACATCTCCGCGAGGTCTGCGCGAACACCCGACTCGGGATCGAAGCGATGCATCGTCGTGCGGGTCGGTGTCATGGCGAAGCCGTACAACCCGTAGAACGCAGGGTCGACCGGTCGCCCCCACGCGTCGACGTCGCCCGGACGCGCCGCCATCGCGATGTCGGCGTTCTGGGTGTGTTCGAACATCACGACCACGCCGTCGGCGTCGTCGTACTGGGCGTAGTAGTGGTTCATCTCCGGCGCGAGCTCGTATCGCAGACAATCGACCTCGCTACCCGGATGCGCGGCGTCGAGATCGGCCTTGCGAATCAGGTAGATCGGCTCGTCGGCGTTCGCCGGCTCGGTGCGATCACCTCCGAACATCACCGCGGGCTCTGCCTTGAACGCGCAGTCGCCGACGACCAGCCAGTCGCGAGTCTGGGTGATCGTGTGCACCGATTGCGGTATCACCGCTCCGGCGATCGGCCATCGACGAATCGGTCCTTCACCATCCCATCGCACGATGTGAAGCTGACCGAGGTAGGTGTTCACGGTCCACAGGCAGTTGCGATCCGGATCGATGATGGGATGCGCAGTGCTCGTGATCATCGGCAGCGCGGGGCCGGGCATCAGGTCGAACACCTGCCAATCGTCTCGGTGGCCCACCTCGCCCAGATAGCGCAACGACACCGGATCGATCTCGACCGGGCGGCCGACGTCCCAAGTCATGAACATCCGATCTCCCCACGGCAGCGACGCCGTGTTGGCCGCGTTCACGAGTCCGAACGGCGACTGGGTCCCGAGCATGGTGCGGTTGAACACCTCGGGTCGCTTGTGCTGCAAACGTGCACTCGGCGAGTCGATCCACGCTTGACGCCAGGCGAGCGTTCCTGGCGCCGCACCGCGCGTTCCTGGTTCGAGCGCCAAGACGTACGTCATGCCCGCGCCGAAGAACGCATGCGGGGGTCCGAGGGTCGATGTGTGCGGAGCCGCGATGAAGCACTCGCCGGTCAGCCCGTCGGGCAGCGCGCCGGCGACGACCGCGAGATCGCGGTCTTGGGGCGGGACGGGTCGAAGAATCGATCGAGGTAACGGCACTCCGAGCTCCTCGGGTGTTGGTTGGGTTCACTTCGTCGGCGCGAACCCCGCGAGCAGGTTGTCGATCACCGAATCGACCAACTGACGGTTGAAGTCGTCGCCGAGGTTGATCCCGGCGAGCACGACCGTCGCAACACCATGAGACGCCGACCAGAGCGCGAGGCTGATGAGGAACGGATCCTCGGCGCGCAATTGCCCTGCGGCGATCGCGGCTTCGATCGCGGCAGCGCCCGCGGCGAATGCCTTCGTCGCGGCCGGGAGTTCCTCGACGGTCGGCTGGTTCGCCCAGTCGGGACGGATCTGGAAGATCACCTCGAACAACGCCGGGTCGGCCAACGCCTGGTTCACGTAAGCCTTTGCCTGCATTCGAACTCGTTCGAGCGGGTCGGAGGCGTCGATCGCCGCGAAGGCATCCGACAGGCGCGTGAACTCCACGTCGGCGAGCGCGCGCAGCACATCCACCTTGTCTTCGACGTATCCGTAGAGCGCCGGCGCCGTCACTCCGAGCACTTTGGCGACCCGGCGCAGGCTCAACGCGTCGAGGCCTTCGGTCGACACGATGTCGTGCGCGGCGGCTACGACCAGTTCTCGGGTGAGCTGTCCTCGTTCGACCATTGGTGAACACTGTAAAGATCCGCGGCCGATGCCGTCCACAACTGGTCGACAGAGCGGCGCAGGCCCGACGCGAGAACGGCGACCGCGATCAGCGATCGGATCCGGGAGGCTCCGGATCGGCTTCCCCACGGTTCGACGCGTCGCGTTCGAGCGCTTGCTCGCGTGCTTCGAGTTCGGCCTGGCGAGCGTCGAGTTCGGCGGTGCGGCGGCGCAACTCGTCGTCGCTCGAGCGGTGACGCTCCCACTCCTCCAGTTGCGCATCCAGTTCGGCCGAGCGGCGATCGGTCACGTCGTACTCGGCGAGGTAGCGCGGCGCGGAGTCGGGTCCGTAGGGCCCCGTCCCCTTGTAGCCGGGTTGTCGGTGTGGTCGCCCCGGACCGCCGCCACCGGGCGTGAAGGTCGCGTACTGCGGGCGCCCGAGGAGCAGCCACGCGATCGAGCCGATGTCGGGCAAGATGATCACGAGAACCACCCACATGCCCTTCGGCAGGTTCCGCACCAGTGCGGAGTCGGTCGCGATCACGTCGAAGATCGCCCAGATCCACAACAACAGCAGCGCCAAGCCAACGAGGCCGAAGGGCAGCAGACGAAACACGCGACAGAGCCTAGGCAGTGAGCGTCGAGTCGTCGACGCCCGTCGTCGTCGCGGTCGTTCAGCGACCCTCGAACTGCGGACTCCGTTTCTCGGCGAACGCCGCCATGCCTTCTGGGAGGTCGCTCGACGCGAACGCGGCCGCCTCGAGCGCTGCGATCTCGTCGCGCGCGTGCGAGCCGAGCGCGGCCGCTTCGGCGCACAGGTTGAGCGCCCGCTTGTGACCCTGCACGGTCAGCGGCGCGAACGCGGCAATCTCGCCGGCCAACGCGAGCGCCGAACCGAGCGCGTCGTCGGCAACGCGCGACACCAGGCCGATGTGCTCGGCTTCCTCGGCGGTCACCGTCCGACCGGCCAGCAGGAAGTCGCGCGCCGCGCCGTGACCGACCAGCGATGCGAGCCGCCAGATGTTCTTGCTCGACAACAAGATGCCGAGCTTGCCGCCGGGAATCGCGAGCCGCGCGCCGAGCGCCGCGACCCGCAGATCGCAAGCGACCGCAAGTTGCATGCCCGCGCCCATCGCCGGGCCGTTGATCGCCGCGATCACGGGAGCCGGGTGCGCCTCGATCGCGTCGAGCGCGAGCTCGAACGCCGGCCGAAAGGTGTCTCCCCCGCCGTGTTCGGGGTCGCCGTCGGCAAACCGGGTGACGAGATCGGCGCCGGCGCAGAACGCCGATCCGGCCCCCGTGACGACGACGGCGCGCACGTCGTGGCAATGTTCGAGGGCGGCGCAGAGATGAGCACACAACTCACCATTCAGCGCGTTGCGCCGCTCCTGCCGGTCGATCGTGATCAAACCGACTCGCCCGCGCTCTTCGAAGTGGATCATGCCGGCGACACTACGGCGAACGCTGCGGCGCTCATCGGCCGGTCCAACGCGGCGCCCGTTTCTCGGCGAAGGCAGCAACCCCTTCGGCCGCGTCGGCACTCGCGGTGTGCACGCTCAACATGGCGTGGAGGTACGCGAGGGCATCGTCGGAATCGGAGATGTCGAGCGTCCGGTAGAACGCCTCACGCCCGAGTCGCAACACCAACGAGGATTTCGCGAGGATCGTCGCGCAGTACTCGCCGACCGCCGCGTCGAGGTCGGCCGCAGGAACCAGCCGGTTGACGAACCCGAGGCGGCTCCCTTCGGCCGCGTCGACCCGACGACCGGTCATCATGAGGTCGAGCACGATCTTCGGCGGCATCGACCGCAGCAGTGGCACCGTGATCATGTAAGGCCAGAGGCCGACGTCGACCTCCGGAGTTCCGAAGACGGCGTCGTCGGCGGCGATCACCACGTCGCACGCACACGCGAGCCCGAAACCGCCCGCGAGGGCGAACCCGCGAACCCGGGCGATCGTCGGCTTGCCGATGCGGTCCAGATTGCGGAATACGTCGGCGAGGGCACCTCGGGCAAGGTGTACCTGCGCCGGCGACGCGTTGTCGGCGATTCCGCCGAGGTCCGCACCGGCACAGAACGCCCGATCTCCTGCCCCGGTGACGACGACGACACGGGCGTCGTCGTCGTCACGCAGCCGCTCGAAGGTGTCGCGCAAGCTGGCCATGACGTCGAAATTCATGGCGTTTCGGCGCTCCGGACGATTGATGGTGACCGTCGCGACACCGGCGGTCGTCGAAGTCATCACTTCGTCGCTCATACTCCGAATCGTACGGGTCCACGCGCCTGACGCCGACGCCCGGGGGTCCGCGTGTTGCCGACCCGTCCTCGGTAACTTCGCAGCGTGGGTCGGGTCCCCTTCATCACGCTGATCTTCGCCGTGGCGATGCTCGTCCCGTTGTTGACCGGCGGCAGCTACCTCCGGCTTATCGGCCGCGATCGGCGTCAGTGGCAGTGGGCGTCGCTGTTGTTCGCGGGCGCCGCGATCCAAACTGCGGTCGAGTTCATCGACGCTCCGGCAACGGGGACTCACCAACTCGGCTTCGGGTTGCTCGTGGCGAGCTACGTCTTGCTGCTCGGCTTCACGCTGCGCAATGCCGCCCACACCGGCATGATCGTCGTCAGCATCGGAATCGCCTGCAACTTCGTCGCGATCGCGGTCAACGAGGGCATGCCCGTTCGCGTACCCGACGAGTGGGTCGCGACGGGCGGTGTCACGACCACCGTGACCCACCATCCGGAGTCGGCCGACGACCAACTCGTCGTGCTCGGCGACATCATCCTGCTTCCGAATCACCAAGAACTCGTCAGCTTCGGCGACCTCATCCTTGCAGTCGGGATCATCGACGCCATCTTTCACGCGAGCCGGAAACGCCGAGGGCGACGCAAGGCCTCCGACGCCCGTCGGCGTCGACGTGTCCGAACCGAATCCGAACCGACGATCTCACTCGACGAAACCTCCGACGAACCAACCCCCGATGCCGACTCACCCGACCCACGAAGCCCCCGCGACCCCGCTCGAGTGGTCGAGTTCGTCGAACTCGATCTCACCGCCGACCCGCCGAAGCCACCCTCACCGATCGTCGCGGGGGTCATCGCCGAACTCGATGAGATGCGTCGTGCAGCCCGCGGTCGCCACCCCACGGCATTGTTCGGGCGCTCGAAAGGCCCGCTCGTCGGTCGTTATTCGCCACACGAGCGCGAGACGAGCGGCGACAATTCCGTCGGCTCAGGCGACGATGGCCTCGAGCGCCTCGAGCACGCGACGGTCGTACACATATCCGGGGCTGGCATACAAGGCCTCCAGCGCGAGCCGCGCTCGTGAAGGGTCGCCCTCCGCGAGGTCGTCGAAGTCGCTCGCGACTTTGAGCACCTGACTGGCGAGGCGCTCGTCGCCGCTGCCGCGGAGATCGCGCGCGTAGCGACCTTGGCCGGCGACGATCCGACTCGCCTCCGTCAGCGCGGGAATGTCGGCCAGCATCGCGGCGGTGACGTCGGCGATCAACGGCACCCCCTCGGGGTCACGGGCCACCGGTGGATCGTCCATCGTGACGACACCGAGGTGGTGCAGGTGCGCGGCCGCCACCACGTGCTCGACCTCGGGTGAGTCGATTCCCACCTCGTGAGCCAGGCGTTCGCAGAGGTCGGCGACCCTCCGGCCGTGGCCTTCGGGCACGAAACCCGCCATCTCGGTCGCCATCGACAACGCGGCGAGCGTCTGGCGGTGCGTGCGAGTGACCGCCGCGAGTCGTTCGAACGAATACCAAGCTGCGAAGAGCGGAATCGAAAAGAGCCCGACGCTCCACAACGCCGCGCCTCCACGGCCGTCGACACCGCGATACCCCAATGCCATGAGCATCCCGGTCGCGATCAGCGCCGACCAGGCACGCGTTCCCCGCGGGGAAAGACCCGATCCGAGACCTTGCGCGCGGCGCCCGATCTCGTCGACGACCACCATCGACGTGGCCGCGGCCGCGAGGGCGACGAGTACCGCGGCGATCGACTCGGTTCTGCCGAAGCCGGCAAACGTCGCTCGGTACGCGCCGAATGCGGCGGCGCCGACCAGCGCGCGTTGGATCGCAGTCGCGATCCACGCCCGAACGCCACGACGATCGATGCGAATCACCGCGGCGAGGACGACCGCCGCACTGCCGATGACGAGCGCTTCTCGCGTGGACATCCCCGCGACCACCACGAGGATCGGCGCGTAGGCGGTCGGAATCCCCGTGCCGTCCTCGAGTCGCAACACGAGCAGCTCGCCGAGCACGATCGCGGCCAAGAGCACCGCAGCTCGAATCACGGTCGGGTCATCGAGTGCCGAACCGGCAATCGCGCCCATGGCCCCCGCGCCGAGTACCGCCGGAACCCGGACTCGCAGGCGGGTCATGCTGGTTTCCGTTCGCCGGCAAGATCGCCGAGCCCGGCCGAACCCAGCCCGACCACGGGCGGTGCGATCTCGAACTCTTCGACGTCGGTCTCGTGTCCGGCGCCGTGCACCTCGCCCCGCCGTTCGATCGCACGAATCAACGCGTCGACGCATTTCGGATCGAACTGCGTACCGGCTTTGTCCCGAAGTTCGGCAAAGGCAACCTGTTGCGTGAGTGCTCGTCGGTAACTGCGCGTCGAGGTCATCGCGTCGTACGCGTCGGCGACCGCCACGATGTACGGCTCGATCACCCGATCTCGAGTTTCGTCGTAACTGCTGTGATCGCCGCTCGCACTCGGAGCAACTGGAGCGAGGAAGTCGATCGACCGAAGCATCTCGACCGAGACCGTCTCGTGCATGCGCACCCGCGCGAACTCGGCCGCAGTCAGCTTGCCGGGCTTGTTCAACAGGTGGTTCGGCACGACGAGCTTTCCGATGTCGTGCATCAGCGCCGCGACGCGCAGGCGTTCCTGGCGCCAAGGCAGGAATCCGAACTCTTCGCCGATGAATTGGGCATAGCGAGCGACTCTTCCGGCGTGCCCTGCGGTGTAGCGATCCTTTGCCTCCAGCGCACGGACGAGCATTTCGACGGTCGCCTCGTTGGCCGCCTTCAGATCGAGATAGCTCGCGAACAGGTCGCGCGCGAGCAGGATCGGCACGACGAACAAGATCGCGACCGGCCATCCGAGGTCGAGGTAGAGGCGGCCGAGAAACACCCCCAACAGCGCGAACGGGATGCACTGGGGAAACGTCGTCAGGAGCTGCGCGAACCCCGTACGGATCGAGCGTCGCTCCTCCACCCAGTACGAGAGGGCCACCAAGGCTGCACCGACCGTGGCGCACGCGAGCGCGATCGGAATCGCCACCAAGGCGCCCGCCGCGGCCGAATCACGAATCGGTCCGCGCAACGGGACCGCGACGGCGGCTGCGGCCAGGTACGACAATGCGATCGTGGCGGCGTTCAGTGCCACGAACCCGCGCCGCCCCTTTCGCAGATCGCGGAGCGAGATCCCGGCCGTCGCGCCCACGAGGAGCGCACCGAGGAACCCACCGGCACCGCTGACGACGATTGCGGCAACGCCGACCATCAGACCCGGCGTGATGATGGCTCCGTTGGGAAGGCGCACCTGGCGCTGTTCGCTGAAGACCATGAGAGCTGCGAACACACCAACAGCACTCCACGTCGGGGCCGAGGTGAACCCGGCGAACAGCGCGCCGCAGGCGACGCCGGCCGCGACCAGCACGACGGTGAAGGTGCGCAGCGATCGAGGGAACTCGACGGTGGTTGTCTGGGTCATGGGAGCATCATTGGATCGAGGATCGTGATGGTTCAGGTTGGCGGTTCGGGTCCGGAGGCGTCGGCGGCAAGATCCGGGGCCGGGAACTGGGTGCGGTACTGCATGATGATCAGCCGCGTCTGAAGTTGGCACCGCCGCTCAGCAGCAAGGCCATGAGACCGGTTGCTGCCACAGCCGCGCGGGCCAGGATCTTGGTTTTCATCGGGTCGATTCCCCCATTCTTCGGATGTGTCTCGCCGCCTTCGCTGTTCGCGGCGAGCGTCGCTCCGCTCGGATGGGACTGATTCGTTTCGACCCTCGGATCTTGCCGTCGGCGCCCCCGGGCTGGACCACCAGCGCGGGATCACACTGGCAACAATGGTCACAAGAGTTTCGTGGTTGACCGCCACCGAAACAAGGCCCGATTCATGAGGTTTGTCCGCCCAATCCGCGCGGTTCGTGACAAACCCGGGTCCGCACGCGCGCAGCGTGGCGGTCCTAGTTTCGAGAACGATGTCCGACCGCGATCAGATCGACAACGAGGAGATCCTGGATCTCGAGCGCGAACTCGTTCGACTTCCCGAAGTCGAGATCGCCCGGGCCGTGTGTGACGACGCGGGCCGACTCGTCGAGGTGCACATCGTCGCGAACGCCGGCAAGCACCCCAAGCAGGTCGTACGCGACGTGCAGTCGGTCGCACTCGCCTCCTTCGGGATCGAGGTCGATCGTCGCATCGTCTCGGTGGTCCAGCTCGACAGCCACCAGTCGCTCGAGGGTGAGCGCGACGACGCCGGCCCCGACCGAGTCCGAGTCACGATCGAGACCGTGAGCGCCGAGGTCACGGGCCTTCGCTGCCTCGTCAAGGTCGGCCTCGCCCGCGGCGCCGCGGCGGCAATCGGCTACGCCGAGGGTTCGATCGCGACCAGCGCCCGATTTCGATTGGTCGCGTCGGCGACCGTCGATGCGTTGCGCCAACTCGAACCCGTCGCGGAGTGCGTCGACGTCGACGCCGCCCAGATCGTCCGCGTCGGCGGGCTCGACGTCGCAATCGTGACGGCGGTCTTCGTGACGCCACCGCACGAGCAGGTCGTTGCCGGCTCGGCGGTCGTTTCGGGCCACGACGAATCGGGAGCCGTCGTGCGCGCCGTCCTCGACGCCACCCATCGCAAACTCGTACGCCTCGCGCGCGAATCCTGAGAAGGGGCGCAATCGCCGGGCTTCGACGCCTCGGCGTAGCGTTCGTCGCCGTGAAGCGGGTTGCGACGTTGGTATCGGCGCGGGTCGATCAGGATGCCGTCATGTGGGCCCGAGCGCTTCGAAGCCTCGGCCACGACGTGCGGTCGACCGACCAGGCTGCATCAGGGGGCGATACCGACCTGCTCGTCGTCCACGATCCGTTGATGCTCGACGATCCCCCTGCGGACGCCGACATCGTCCGCTGGCGCGACCTGCCGGGTCAGCGACGCGATCTCGAACGAACCTGGGACGTCGATCGGTTCCGAACCGCGCTCCACGTCACACCGACGCTGCACGCTCGTCGCGAGCTCGAAGCGCGCGGTGTCGAGCGCGTCGAGTTCTTGCCCGACGCGTTCGACCTCGACCCTCCACTGGGCAACCGCGACCACACACGCGCGTCGCTCGGCTTTCATGCCGACGACGTCGTCCTTCTGCAACCGACCGTGGTGTCGGAACGCAAGAACCCCGCGGGCGCGGTGCGCTACGTCAACGAGCTCTCCAAGTTCATTCGGAACCGACCGTTGCGACTTTGGATCAAGGGCCCGGTCGACGACGATCACGCCGGCATGTTCGCGAAGGTCGTCGATCGCTGTGCAGTACCGGTCATGGTGCAGGAAGCGCCAACCGCGGCGGACGCGTATGCGGCGTGTGACGCGGTGATCTTCCCCGCCCCGGCGGACGCGTTCGGCGATGTGATCCTCGAAGGCGTCGCGCATCGCCGACCCGTCGTCAGCTCGGAGTTCCCCGTGTTGTCGGAGTTGATCGCCGGCGGAATCCGAACATTGCCCATCGACGACCCGACCGCGCTGGTGAAGTTCCTCGGGCAGCGAGAGTCGTCGCGGCGGACGCACTTGGACGCGACAGCCCGGCGGGCCCGGGTGTCGTATTCACAGGACGACTTCGTCGGACGCGTCGGCGAGCTGCTCACGCGAGTGGCGCGATGAAGCTTCGTTGCCGCGATCTCGCGATCGATGTCTCCCGTCCGCTCGTCATGGGCGTCCTGAATGCGACCCCCGATTCGTTCAGCGACGGCGGCGAATTCGACGGCGTCGCCGCCCAAGTTCGTCGTGGGCTCGAGCTGATCGACGAAGGCGCCGACGTGATCGACATCGGAGGTCAGTCCGCGATCACCGGAGTGCCCGAGATCTCCGTCGACGAGGAGATCGGCCGACTCGTTCCGGTGGTCGAGGGTGTTCGGGCCGAGTCCGACTGCATGATCTCGGTCGACACCTATCGACCCGCGGTCGCCGACGCGGCGTTACGCGCCGGCGCCGACATCGTCAACGACATCTCTGGGGTTCTCGATCCGGAGCTCGCCGACATCGTCCTCGAACATCGCGCCGGATTCGTCGTGATGCACACGCGCTGGAAGCCCAAAACCCGAGAAGACGCGCGGCTGCTGTACCGCGAGCGGGGCGTCTTGGACGACGTCGTCAGCTTCCTCCGCGAGCGGGTCGACTTGCTCCTCACCCGGGGATTGGATGTCGAGCAGCTGATCATCGATCCGGGTCCCGACTTCGCCAAGACGGCCGCGCAGACGGTCGACGTCTTGCGCGGCCTCGATGCGATCGTGGCGTTCGAACGGCCCGTCCTGCTCGCGTTGTCCCGAAAGGACTTCATCGGCGTCATCACCCGACGACCGCCGAAGGAACGTCTCGCCGGAACGCTCGCCGCGGTCGCGGCGACGACTCGGATCGCGCCTTCGTCGATACTTCGCGTTCACGACGTTCGCGAGACGCGCGAATTTCTCGCCGTCCTGGACGTACTCGACGGCCGACAAGAAATCGCCGCCGACGCGGGGCTCGACAAGGAGCTGCGTTGGCAGGCCCGCGTCGCCCCGGAGTCGACATGAGTGGTGAGGCCCGACGGTTCGACACCGAACGAGCAGATCCGGTCGTCCGCCGCCGTCACCAGATCGCAACCGCGGTACGGGTGACCAAGCGCATCGGTTACGCGATGTTGACGGTCTCGGTGATCGGTTTCGTCTTCGGAGCGCTGACCGATTTCGAGTCATGGACCGTCTCGCTCGCCGCGCTGGGCCTCGTCGGGGCGTGCGTCGTGCTTCCCGTCCCGATCGTCCTCGGCTACGCCGTCGCCAAGGCCGAACGCGAGGACCCGCTTCGCTGAGGTGTGGACCTTCGACCCGAGTCGACGGCGGCCCTGCGTCGTACCATCACCCCCATGCGGATGCGTCGATTCGGCAACACGAACTTGATGGTTTCCGAGGTGGGGCTCGGAACTTGGTCGCTCGCGAGTGACTGGTGGGGTCGAACCGACGATCCCGACGACATGATCAAAGCCGCCATCGACTGCGGCATCAACTTCATCGACACCGCGCCCGTGTACGGCGATCAGGCGCTCGGCGAAACCATGCTGCGCGATGTGCTCGCGAACCATCGCGACGAGATCGTGCTCACGACCAAGTGCGGCTACGACACGAGCAAGCCCCGTCCCGCGGGCCAACGTGAGCACCCACACGACTGGCGGCCCGAGGCGGTCCGCGCCCAGTGCGACGAATCGCTGCGACGATTGGGAATCGATCACATCGACCTGTATCAACTGCACAACGTGCGCATCGAGCCCGTGCTCGCCGACGACCTCTGGTCCGAATTGCTCGCGCTTCGATCAGAAGGCAAGGTCCGCGAACTCGGCATCGCGCTCGGTCCCGCGATCGGCTGGGTCGAAGAGGGCAACCGAGCGGTCGACGAGCGACCGATCTGCACGCTCCAGACCGTGTTCAACGTGCTCGAGCAGGAGCCTGGTCTGACGTTCGCGGCCCGCGCGAGGGTGCGCGACGGCGAGTGTTCGCTGATCTCACGCGTGCCGCACGCGAGCGACACCTTGTCGGGCAAGGTCACGCGCGACACGACGTTCCCCAAGGGCGATCATCGGGCACACCGCAACAAGGACAACATGCTCGACAACTTCGACAAGGCCGAGACGCTGTCCTTCCTGTGGGCACCCGAGACGGGGCGCACGATGGGGCAGGCGGCGATCGCGGGGATTCTGGCGAATGCCGTGTTCGCGAACGTGTTGCCGACCGTCGTCAGCGTCGATGAGATCCGTGAGTACGCGGCGGCCTCGGACAAGCCCCTCACACCGACCGAGTCGGCCGACCTCGAAGCGCTGTGGTCGCGGAATTTCGACCACCTGGATCGCTATGTGATGCCGCTCAAGTCGAGCGTGTGACCCGATCGCCTTCTTACTCGCCGACGCGGCGGAACCAGCGACGCCGAACGCGGCGTTCGGGGCGGTTCGTCTCGGTGATGGCGTTGGAGAACAGCAGGAACAGCATGGGAATCACTCGTTTCGGGTGGATGTAACCAGCTATCACTCTACACTGGTTTCGGCTCGACTGCAACCCCCAATCCAGTTATGGTGGTTGCGTGCGTCGAGATGACCGGGACCTACCCCCCGAACTCACCCTCGTGACCGCGTTCGTGAACACCCTCGACGTCGAGGACACCACCGACCAGCTCGCGTCGCCGCCCGCCTTCGGCGCCTGGATCGCCCGGGCCGGACTTCCCAATGCGGGCCGCGCCAGTGCCGCGGTCACGCGCCGCGATCTTGCGGCCGCGATCGAGATGCGCGACGCATTGCGCCGATTGCTGCAGGCGCACAGCGGGAATGCGCTTCGCCCCGACGAGCTCCCGGTGCTCAATCAGACCTTCGCGCGCTACCGCGCTGGTATCGAGTTCGGACTCGACGCCGACCCGATCGTGCAGCCTCGCGGCACGGGAACCGAGGCGTTGCTCGCGCGCATCCTCGTCGATGTGGCCACGGCCGCAGCGCTCGGCCACTGGGAGCGGTGCAAGCTGTGCCCGGCCGAAGACTGCCTCTGGGCGTTCTACGACCACTCGAAGAATCGTTCTCGGCGTTGGTGTTCGATGGACCTGTGCGGCAATCGCACGAAGTCGAAGACCTTTCGACAGCGACATCGCTGACTCCTCGCGTGCGCCGATAGCCTCCGCCGATCATGCGACTCCCCGCCGAACAGCGACGTGTGCAGTTGCTCGAGATCGCGCGCGACATGTTCGCCGAGCGAGGCTTCCACAAGACCTCGATGGACGATCTCGCGTTGGCCGCCGGCGTGACCAAACCTGTCCTGTATCAACACTTCAAGTCGAAGCGTGCGCTGTACTGCGAGCTGCTCGAACTCGTCGGAGCCCAGCTGCTCGGTGAGCTCGGACGGGCGACGGCTCAAGCGTCCTCAGGGCGCGAACAGGTCGAACGCGGCTTGGCCGCCTACTTCGGTTGGGTCGCAGCCAACCCGAGTGCCTTTCGATTGATGTTCGGCGCGTCGATGCGCAACGACCCCGAGTTCGCGACCATCGTCGAACAGACGCTCGCCGCGGCGGTCCGGGCGGTCGAACCCCTGATCGACATCGCCATCTCCGGCGAACAACGCCAAGTTCTCGCCAATGCAATCGTCGGACTCGCCGAGTCGACGAGTCGCCGGGCGCTGCGCGACGGCGGCATTCTCGACGATCCCGAACAGCTCGCCGCGTGGCTCGCCGAGCTGCTCTGGTTCGGCCTCCGCGGCGTCCGCGTGCCGTGACCGCGCCTCAGCGTTTTCGGAGGCGCACCTTTCGCACGGCGTGATCGGGGCCTTTTTCGAGGATCAGGTCGGCACGCGATCGGGTTGGTGCGATGTTCTCGCGCAGGTTCACTGCGTTGATCGACTGCCAGAGTGACCGAGCGATCGTGCGCGCCTGGTCGTCGGTGAGGCCGGCAAAGTGGTGGAAGAAACTCGTCGGGTCGGCGAACGCCCCCTCGCGGAGCGCGAAGAATCGCTCGACGTACCAACGCTCGATGTCGTCTTCGTCGGCGTCGACATAGATCGTGAAGTCGAAGTAGTCGCTCACGAACGGAACGTCGTCGACGCGAGTCGGCGGAACTTGCAGAACGTTCAAGCCCTCGACAAGCACGATGTCGGGACTTCGCAGAATCAGTTCCTCGTCGGTGACGTCGTACACGACGTGCGAATAGATCGGCGCTCTCACATCCGGCTCGCCGGACTTCAGCGCCGCGAGCACATCGATGAGCCGTCGGACGTCGTAGCTCTCGGGAAATCCCTTGCGGCTCATCAGGCCGCGCTCGTCGAGTACAGCGTTCGGGTAGAGAAAGCCATCGGTCGTGATCAGATCGACCCGTGGGTGGTTCGGCCAACGACGCAACAGCGCGGTGAGGACTCGCGAGATCGTGCTCTTGCCGACCGCAACGCTGCCGGCCAGTCCGATCACGAACGGGACCTTTGGAGCGAGCGTGCCGAGGAAGGTCGCCGTCACATCGTGCAACTGTTGGTTCGCGGCGACGCGCAGATTCAACAGCCGTGAGAGCGGAAGATAGATGTCCTCGACCTCATCCAGCGCGACTGGTTCGTTGAGACCTTGGAGTTCGTCGAGGTCGCTTTCGGTGAGGGGCAGCGGCGTGTTGGCGCGCAGCGCTCGCCAGTGATCGCGATCGAACTCGAGATACGGCGAGAGCGCCGGGGTCTCGGACACGGCGGGCGACGCTATCGGTTGCCATTCACGCGCGTCGCACCCCTGCGGGCACGCGCGCTGCGTCGGCCAATGCCTGCGCGACTCGATCGACACCACTCGCGACACCGGCGACGGTGACTCGCACGTGGGGCGCGCCGCGAGCGACCGAGAACGGAGCGCCGGGCGCGACTCCGATGCCACGCGCCGCAAGCGCCACCATGGCGTGTTGCTCGTCGGCGACCGGAACCCACGCGTTGATGCCGTCGGCGACAAATGCGAGTTCGATCCCGAGCGCGCGACACGCGTCCGTGAACGCGATCTGGCGCGCGAGGTACGTCCGCGCGGCGTGTTCGACGCATGCCTGACTCACGGAGTCGGCGAGCAAGTCGGCCAGCGTCGCTTGCAGCAAGCGCGACGACCAGCCCGGACCGAGCTGGCGGCGCGTCGCCAACCGTTCGACCGGCGCGGCCGCGCCACCGATCGCGGCCAGGCGCAAGTCAGGACCGTGCGACTTCGAGAAACCGTGAATCCGAACGGTCCGAGTCGGATGCCATCGACCGATCGACACGAGCGCGGCGCTGGCGATGTCGCCCGAGTGGTCGTCTTCGACGACCAGCGCGTCGGTGTCGGCCAACACCGCGGCGAGTTCAGCGATCCGGTCGAGCGTGCAGGACGCGCCAGTCGGATTCTGCGCACGAGGTTGCAGCACGACGACCGACGGCCGCGCGGCAACGAGCGACCCGGCGAGTTCACCCGGCCGCATGCCCGCGGCGTCGAGCGGAACGCCGACGGCCTCCGCCCCCAACACGTTCAGCAGGTCGAGCAGCGGCGGAAACGTCGGCGATTCGACGATGACACGATCACCGATGCGAACGACCTCCCGCAGGATCCGATCGAGCGCATCCATGGCGCCATCGACGACCGTTAGCGCCTCGGGCGCAAATGGCCAACGATCGCGGAGCAATCGCCCGAGTTCGGGCAGCACCGGATCATCCGCATAGTTCGCCGTCAGATCACCGCGAGCTGCGGCGCGGGTGATCGCGTCGACGATCGGCGGGAGCAACGCCGGGTCGGGCGTGCCCGTCGACAGGTCCAAGTCGAACGCCGCGCGCGCGTCCGTGACCTGCCGGTATCGGCGGGGCGCGAGCACCGGGTCGGGATGACGGACGAACGTGCCGTTGCGGCCGCGGGTTTCGATCGCCCCGGTGCGGGCCAGCTCACGCCAGGCCTCGCTGACCGTCGTCGGACTGACGCCGAGTTGCTGGGCGATTCGGCGCACCGGCGGGAGCCGCTCGCCCATCGCCAACTCGCCGGATCGAATCGCTCGGGCCACGGCCGCGGCCAGGCCCCGGGCCGAGCGGTCGTCCACCTCCGGAAACATTCTTTGTACGGTAACAAACTCCGCATTGTCATATCAACTCTGTGTCATTTACGCTGTGCCAATGCAGACGATCGAACATTGGATCAACGGGACGCGCGTTGCGGGGGCCTCCGGGGCATTCGGGCCCGTCTTCGACCCCGCAACCGGCGCGCGGCAGGCCGAGGTCGCCCTCGCCACCGCGCGCGAGGTCGACGCCGCAGTCGACGCCGCGGCCAACGCATTTCCGGCGTGGCGCGCGACCAGCCTGAGTCGGCGCGCCGAGATCCTGTTCAGCGCGCGTGCCCTCATCGCCGAACGGCGGCTCGACCTCGCCAAGATCATCTCGTCGGAGCACGGCAAGGTCGTCTCCGACGCGCTCGGCGAGGTCGCGCGCGGGCTCGAGAACGTCGAGTTCGCGAGCGGCATCCCCCACTTGCTGAAGGGCGGGCACAGCGAGCAGGCCGCGGGCGGCGTCGACGTGCACTCGATGCTGCAACCGCTCGGCGTTGTCGCGGGCATCACCCCGTTCAACTTTCCCGCGATGGTGCCCATGTGGATGTTCGCCAACGCGATCGCCTGCGGTAACACGTTCATCCTCAAGCCCTCGGAGAAAGATCCTTCGGCCGCGATGTTCATCGCCGAGTTGCTCGCCGAGGCCGGCGTGCCCGAAGGCGTGTTCAACGTGGTGCACGGCGACAAGACCGCCGTCGATCGCATCCTCGAGCACCCGACGATCCAGGCGGTGAGCTTCGTCGGCTCGACGCCCATCGCCCGATACATCTACGAGCGCGGGACC
>SXGT01015803.1_pt1 | contig 20300 bp, 15 predicted proteins | sample 3176221 | NCBI WGS metagenome assembly SXGT01 (sample SAMN11356862, study PRJNA531348) | freshwater metagenome | isolation source: freshwater sample F1-120 | place: China: Fuxian Lake, Yuxi | collected 2017-12-25
GCCGGAGCCACGGCCCGGCCCGACCGGGACACCCAGCCGCTTGGCCTCCGCGATGAAGTCCCAGACGATGAGGAAGTAGCCCGGGAAGTCCATCTGTACGATGACGTCGACCTCCAGCTCGAGCCGGGCCGTGTAGGCGGCGCGGTCGTAGGCCTCCTTGCGTGCGTCCATCTCCTGAAACCGGCGCTCCAGGCCCTCACGCGCGGTCTGGCGCAAGAAGTCGGGGCGCGAGACGCCTTCGGGCACCGGGTAGTTCGGCAGAAAGGTCTTTCCGACCGGAATCTTCACGTTGCAGCGGTCGGCGATCACGGCCGCGCGATCGACGCACGCACCTGGCAGCGCCTCGCGCATGGCCGCCTCGGGCTTGAACCAGAAGCCGTTCGGGATGTCGCCTTCGATGCCCCGATAGCTCTTGTTCATCCCCACGCACAAGAGCGCCGCGTGGGCGCGCGCGTCGTCCTGCTTGAGGTAGCGCACCGCGTTGGTCGCCACGCAGCCGAGGCCCAGCTCCTCTCCGAGCGCGAGCAGCGCGTCGTTCGCCGGCGGGCACTCGGTGAAGCCGACGTCCTGCACTTCGAGGAAGAAGTGCTCGGGTCCAAACAGCGCGCGCCAGCCCTCCGCCCGCTGCCGGGCGCCGTCGAGATCGCCGCGCAGCACGGCCTGCGTCACGTCCCCGGCGAGCCCGCCCGAGAGCGCGATGAGCCCGTCGGTGTGCGCGGCGAGCAGCGCCCGATCGACCCGCGGCACGCCGTGCTGAAAACCCTCCAGGAAGCCATGCGAGACCACATGCAGCAGGTTCTGGTAGCCCGCGAGCGTCTCGCAGAGCAGCACGAGCGAGGTCGTGCGCCGATCTTTGGGGTCGGTGCGGTCCTTCTCGACGACCAGCACCTCGGCGCCGAAGATGGCCTTGACTCCCTCCTTCTCGGTGTACTTCTGGAGCTCCATCGCGCCGTAGAGCTGCCCCTTGTCGGTCATCGCCACGGCGGTCATGCCGGCCTGCTTGGCGGCTTTGACGAGGTCGGGGACCTTGATGGTGCTCTCGAGGAAGCTGTAGTGCGTGCGGACGTTGAGATGCGCGAAGGCCATGGGCGGTGCGTGTCACAGCGGCGGCGGGGGGTCAAGCGGCCCGCGCGCCGGCGGATCGATTGACGCGACCGGTGGCCCCTGCTATGCAGCGCGAATGTGGCTTGCGTATGTCGTCCTGTTCCCGGGGGTTGCCTGGGTGCTGCCCGGCTACCTCGCGAGCCGCTGGGCGCTGCCGCGGTCGACGCCGCTCGAACGCGTGGTCACGAGCGTCGTCTTCGGCATGGGCCTCGTCGTGCCCGGCGCTTACACCATCCCGTACGTCCTGCGCACGCCGCTGACGCCGCTGTGGATCCTCGGCGCGGGCCTCGTGTGCGCTGGCGCCTTCGGCGCGCTGCTCCGCTGGCGGCCCCGCGGAGAGACCCCGCCCCCCGCGGGCGAGACCCTCGGACAGTCCGCAGGTGTCGCGGCGCTGGTCGTCGCTCTCGCCGTCGGGCTCGCGCTCACCACGCAGCCGGTCTTCTCCATCGCCACGCAGCTCTGGCTCCCGTGCCCTCACCAGGCCTCGCTCTTCTTGCTCGAGGACGGCAGCGGCAGTGGCCTGACCGCGTGGGCCCACGAGTGGAGCCGCTGGGTCACCCACGTCACGGAGCACGCGCTCGAGCCGGGCTACGGCATCGCCAAGATCCTGCGCACTCAGCGCATCGGCTCGGCCGCCACGCTCGCCCAGCACACCGGCTCGCTCGGCCCGGGCGGGCTCGTGGTCGCGAGCTTCACCTACCAGTTCCTCGTCATCGGCTTTGGCGCGCTCCTGTTCTCGCGCTTCGTGCGCTCACAGGCGCTCGTCGCGGTATTTGCCCTGCTGTTCGCGCTCGGCTGTCGCTATACCGCGTTTTACATGGTCAACGAGACGGCGCTTGCCGCGGGCCTGGGCTTCGGCGTGCTGTACCTCACGCTGCGGGACCCCACGATCACGAGCGGCGCGCTCGCGGGTCTCCTCTACGCGCTCTGCGTCGCGACGCGCCCGGAGTGCATCACGTACGCTCCCGCGGCGCTCATCCTGCTCGCTCCCGGCTGGCGTCGCAGCGCGACCTTCGGCCTCGTCGCGGCGGTCTGGGCCCTCCCATGGCTCCTCACCAACTTCGAGAGCTTCGGCGACCCGTTCGTGCATCCATCACTGCAATACGCGAACCAGCCGCACCGCTTCCTCGGCGTCGACTTCGGCTTTCACCCGCTGAATTGGCCCATCTCCGACACGCTGATGCGTCCAGACCACAGCCCGTATCCCACCGTGTTTCAGCTCCCGCTCGAGCACCTCCAGGGCTTCGGCTGCGTCTTCTGGCTGACCGCGCTCACCGGCCTCTTCGCCATCGGTTGGCGCCTCCTCGTCCCGCTCGTGCTCTGGGCGCTCCCGAACTACCTCGTGCTCATCCTCATCGTCTCGCTCGACCACGAGAAGCTCAGCTACGCGCTGATGTCCTTTGGTCCGATCGCGCTGCTGTGTGGTCGCGGCGTGGCCGCGCTCGCCGGCAACGAGTTTGGTCGCGTGCGGAAGTTCGCCCTCGCTACGGTCGCCCTGGTCCTCTTCGTCGATCTCCCGGCGCTCACGCTCCCCACGCTCGACCTGCCGGTCGATCCGCGCAAGCAGTACCTGTCGCGGGCGGATCGCTTCGGTGACCAGTCGCTCGATGAGCGGCGCGCGTCGCTCGCCGAGTCGTCGCTGCTGCCCTCCTGGAGCGTCGACGACGCCGAGTTCGCGCTGCCGTGGACGTGGGGCCTGCTCACGCACTCCCGCCCGCCGCAACGCCAAGAGCCCCTCCTCGACGATCCCGTCATGGTCTGGGTCGAGAACCTGCCGTACGATCGCACCTATGACGTGCGGCTCTCCAACGAGCCACTCGTCCATCCCACGATTGGGCTCGTCGGCGATGGCTTCGTCGAGTCGGAGAAGGTCGTGGCCGTCTCGCTGCGGCTCGACGACAGCGACGGCGTCGTCCAGTTCCGCGTCGCGCGCCACGAGGGAGATGTGACCGTGGCCGTCCAGAGCGGAGGGCAGGGCGGCGGTCGCGCCCTCTACCTGAACCTGGGGCTGTTCGAAAACGGCGGACCGACGTACGGCAGCGTGGACGTCACAGTAGACGACGTACCGATTCAGCCCACGTTCTTCGTGGCTGCGCGCGGTCCGGAACGCCGCGAGACGCTCCGCCTCGTGGCCAACTTTCCGGTGCACTTCGCACCGGCCGATGACGGCTTCCGGCTTCGCGCCGAGCCGTGGCCCGAGCACCGCTGCGGCGACGCCGTTGGCGAGGGCGTGACGGCGGGGCCTGGCATGTACCACGACACGCGCGGTCGCGATCCCGCCTGGCTCTTCACCTCCAGCGTCTTTCCGCCACGTCGCGGTCCTCCGTGCGCCTCACGGAGCCCGGCCTCACGCGCGCGCTGACCCTCCAGGACGCGCACCTGCGTCACCTCGGTTCGAACGCCATACGGCGCCGAGCCGTCGCGCGACGTCGCCCGCATTCTTCTCGAGCCGCGTGGCAGGTCGGCCTCGCCCCAGATTGGTGACCATGCGCGTGAGCTTCCTTGGCTCATTGAGGAGCGACGCGGTGACGAACGAGCCGACGACTGAGAGGCGTAAGGACTGAATCACCCAGTCCGAGAAGCGCGCGTTGTACGAGTGCGAGCGGGTGAGGTCGAACTGATCGAGGAGCTCGGCCAAGAAGGCGTCCGACAGCGGTGGCAGGCGCCCGGCGGTGCGCAGCGACTCGTAGAGCGCGCTGCCCGGGTAGGGCAGATACGGAAAGTAGCTCATGTCCGCCGCGCCAGCGCTGCCGCACCGCAGCGCGAACTGCCAGGTCGCGAGGACGTCCTGAATCGTGTCATCGGGGAACAGGATGAAGTTGAGCGATACCGTGATCCCGTGCTGGGTACACGCCCGGAGCGCCGACTCCATGTGCGCGAGCCGGACGCGCTTTCGGTGTCGCGCGATGGCCTCCTCGGAGCCTGACTCCGGCGCGAAGGTGATGTGCGTGCATCCGCTGCGCGCCAGTTGGAGCGCGACCTCGTCGTCGATGGCCTCGGTGCGCGAGCCGGACGCGAGCTGATAGGTCACGCCGAGCTTCCGGGCGATGAGTTCTGCCGCAAACGCCAGCGTCCAGCGACGATCGACGATGGTCGTCAGGTCGTAGAGATCGAAGTTCGTCACGTCATGAGCAGCGACGTAGTCCGCCATCTCGTCGACCAGCGCTGAAGGCTCGCGCGCCTTCCAGCGCGTCGTCCACATCTGCGGGCTCGAGCAGAAGCTGCAGGTGTAGGGGCAGCCGCGGGTCGCCAGCAGCGGCATCGTTCGCTCACGCGAGGTGCCATGACCGAGTCGATTGGACAGATAGGCCTCGATGGGGAGGAGAGACCACGCGGGGCGCGCGATGGCCTCCAAGTCGTCGAGGCGGGCGCGCCGTGGCGTGAGGTGGAGCTCGGCCCCTCGCCGCAGCGCGAGGCCGGCGATGTCCTTCCAGGGCTGCTGCTCCGCCAGCGCGCGCCACAGGGCGACCAGCGTGTCCTCACCCTCGCCGAGCACGCAGGCCGTCACGCTCGGGCAGGTCCGCAGGACGTAGTCCCAGCATGCGGTCGCATGTTCGCCGCCAACGACGATCGGGATCGTGGGGAAGCGCCTTCGGAGCGCGTCGATCAGTCGTCGGTCGTGCGGCCAGGAGCTCGAGAACATGGAGCTGACGCCGATGAGGTCCGCGTCGCGTGGAACTTGGGCCACCGTCTCGTCGACGGAGAGTCCGATGGCCAGCGCCGCGCGATACTCCATCTGGGCCAAGCGCCGCACGAGCTGAGGCGCCTCGCCGACCGCGTCCACCACCGTGACCCGGGCGCCGGCGGCCTGGAGCGCCCCCGCGAGATACGCGACTCCGATGGGCGGCGTGACGACCGTGCTCGGCTTGAGGACCGTCGTCAGCGCCGCGGGGCGCACCAGCACGACGTGGGGACGTGTGATCACGGGCGTAGCCTAACACTTCGGTCACGCAGCCGTGCGAGGCATCGATGACAGGCTCCTACGGCACCCATCGCAGCCTCCGCTCCGCTTCACGCCACTCCACGACCAGGACGTCGCGTGGCGGGACGAAGGTCTCGGGCAGCGGATGCCAGTGCGGGTAGCCGAAGGCGTCGAGGCGGGCCTGGACGTAGCCGTCGCCCTCGGCCTTCACCCGAAAGACGGGCGACGCGTGGCCGGCGAAGACGCGTGGGATGTCGAGCATCTGATGCTCGACGAGCTCAGAGAGGATCGTCTCGCTCGAGGCCACGAGCACGATGGGTCGCCGGGTCGCGACCAGCGCCTCGACGTCGGAGAACGTCACACGGAGCTCCTGTCCGAGCCCGACGTACCAGCGCGCGTTCACGAGCTGGAGCGCCAGCAGGCCGACGAGCAGCGCCCAGGTCAGCCACTGGCGATGCCGGCTCACGACCGTCGCGACGAGCCACGCACACGCAGCCGCAGGCAAGGTGAGGTGGTACCAGCGTCGCTCGTAGGAGGCGTGGGCCACGTCGAAGACCGGGTCGCCCGTGTCGTACAACCACACGAAGGGCAGGCAGAAAACGACGACCCACGCGACGGCAGGGCCCAGCTCATGGCGTCCGAGCCAGACGACGGCGAGGCTCGCCGTGAGCGCGATGCCGAACCATCCCCACGCCCACGGGATGCCAGGGTGCACGGGGACGAAGAGATGGAATGCGACGTAGCCGATCGTCGAGACGAGGCTCTGACCGATGGGGAGCTGCGCCGTGACGTCCGTGGTGACGGCGGAGAGGACCTGCCACGCACGCACCCCGACGTAGACTCCGAGCACCAGGAGCCATGGCCAGCTCGACCGCAGCGCCGCTTGCAATGAACGCTGCCGCCACGTCGCGATCGCTAGCACGACGGGGCCGACGGCCACCGCGTTCTCGCGCGTCAAGAGCGCCGCCAGCAGCAGCGTGAGCCCCACGAAGGTCGGCCAGCCGCGCGCAAAGGCCGCGAGCGCGGCGAGGCTCAGCGCCGCGACGGGCAGCATCGTCTGGCCGCTGTGATACCAGCCGAGGGCCTCTCCTTGGAGCGGCCACACGAGGAAGGCCGCGCTCGCGATGGCGGCGGCGCGTCGTCGGCTCGGGCCGAAGAGGCCGTCGAGGAAGAGGAAGAGCATCCACGCGGCCGTGGCTCCCCAGAGCGTGTTCAGGAGCATGCGCGGCGTGGCTGCATCGCCGGCGACCAGGTGCTCGACACGCGCGAGCAGTAGCGACAAGGGGCGCACCGCGGGTGTTCCGGCGGTCTGCCGCTCGAAGAGCCGCGCGACGTCGACGGGGCTGCGCCCGAACGTCACGAGGAGCCAGTCGTCGGTGGCCAAGTAGAACGAGTCGTAGACGACGACGGCCTGGACCAGCACGACGCACGCCGTCACCCCCAGCAACCAGCGCACGTCTCGCTCGGCAACGAGCATCGGCGCACGCTACCACAGTTCCCGTGTCGCCGGCTCGCGGTGACCGCAGGTGACTTCGGAAGGCCGACGCGTCATGCTCGGTGCGTGGATTGGCTACCCGCGGCGACCGCATGGGGCTTGCTCCCGCTCGCCGTCGTGCTCGGCGTACGGCGCGCCCCGCAGGCGGCCGTGGAAGCGCCCGCGTGGCTCGGTCGCGTCGCCGTTGCCGTTGCCCTCGCGGCCCTCGGCCTCTCCGCGCTTCCGCATCTGACCTTGCCGCCGCTCACCTTCGACGACTGGTGGTACGCAGGACTCGGCGCCAAGCTCGCCGACGGCGACCTGGGCGTCTGGCGCTCGGCGTTCACCGAGCACGTTCACCCATCCGAGCCGACCGTCAGACCGCTCATCTACATCGTCCTCGGCGTGATCGCGAAGACCTGCGGGTCTGCGTGGTTGGGATGGCACCTCGTCTCCCTCGCCTTGCACCTCGGGGCCGGCGCGCTCGTGTTTCGGCTGGGCCTCCGCCTGTTCGATCATCGTCCCGCGGCCCTGCTCGGTGCCGCACTCTGGCTGGCGCACCCGATTCATGTGGAGACGATCGGCTGGTTGAGCGCGCTGGAAGGCCCGCTGCTCGCACTGTCCTACCTTGGCGCCGTCTGCGCTCACCTCGAGCGCCGGTGGCTGGTTTCGGGCGTCCTCTGCGCGCTCGCGCTCGCGACCAAGGAGGCGGCCGTAACGTTGCCTGGCGCGCTCGTGTTGGTCGATCTCGCGCGGCCCGACGTGCGACTCCGCGACCTGCCGTGGCGAGCGTACGCCATCAGCGCGGGCCTCGTCCTCGCCGCGCTGGGCTGGCGGCTCGCCTTGGCCGAGCCCGACAACGCGCGCATGGCCGCCTACCTCGCCGACCTCACGACAGCGGGAGTACCCGGCCTGGTGCACGCGCTCGTCGTCGTGGCGCCGCGTATCGTCCTGGCGCCGCTCACGACCTCCGTGGCGTCGTTCGCTCCGGTGTTCCTGGTGGTGCTCGCGCTCACGCTGTCGGTCTCAGCCGCGGTCGCGACTCGGGTGGAAGGCGCCCGAACGCCACGGCGCTGGTTGGCGTTTGCCGCGCTGTGGGCGCTCGGACTCCTCGCGCTCTCGGCTTGGGACCTGGAGGTCGCCGAAGCCCCCGGCATCGTCGGGCTCGTGCCCTCGTGGAAGCTGCGTCACGCGACCCTTGCGCTCGTCGGACCTGCGCTCGTCGCCGCGCGCCTCGCCTGCGCCATTCCCTCACGCGTTGCGATCGCAGTCGTGGGGCTCGGGCTGGTCGCCGGCGCCGGGACCCTGCTCGTCGTCGCTGCCGAGGTCCCGGCTGTCGCCGGACAGCGTGTTGTGGCGGCCGCCGGCGCGCTCGAGGCGCTCTCGGAAGTCCCCAACGCGGGCGTGCGGGTCGTCGAGCCCGAGGACCCGATCGCGAGCCTCGTCCTGTATCGGCGCCTCCTCGAAGCGCAGCGTGCGAGCGCCCCGCTCCTCATCGGCGAGCCGCGCTGCGCGTGTGCGCGCGAGGCTCTCGCTCCGCCGCTGCCCGGCGCGACGCTGCGAGCCTTCAGCGAGTGGATGCACGCGCCGCAGCGCACCCCCCCGCTCAACCCACCGGGTCTGTGCCTATGTGAGTACCGCCGTACGGACCTTCGGTGGTACGGCTGGGACGGGACCCGCTTCGTCCCAGACTAGCGTCAGACGCGCATGGTAAAGTCATTGACGACCATGGCGAAACCGCGCCCATAACGGCGCACGTCCTCCCAGTCCGAGAGCTTGCTCGGGCTGAGCCGTGACAGCAGGTACTTGGGGCGCAGATAGAAGCGCCGCGCGCTCTCGGCCACGAGTCGCTGGAGCTCAGCGCGCGTGATATCGGGCGACACATAGCTCACGTCGAACATACTCATCGTCTCGTAGCCGAGGAACCCGGGCTCGTCTTTGACCTCCCGAAAGAGCGCGGTCCCGGGAAAGGGCGTGACGGCGCAGAAGTTGGCGTAGTCGAGCTCGAGCTCCTGCGCGAACGCGATGGTGCGCAGGCCGTCTTCGTAAGACTCGCCAGGGTAGCCGAGGATGAACATACCGTAGGTGTCGATGCCCGACTCTCGGGTGATGCGGATCCCGTGCCGGATCTCGCCGAGCGTCTCCTTCTTCTGCATCCGGTCGAGCGTCTTCTGATTTCCCGACTCGATCCCGAACAGGAGACGCCAACACCCGGCGCGGCGCATGAGCCGGAGGAGCTCCGGCGTGACGGAGTCGGCGCGCGCATTGGCCGACCAGGAGATGACGACGCCGCGCCGCAACAGCAGCTCGCAGAACTCGACGACGCGGCGCTTCTTGAGCGTGAACGTGTCGTCATAGAACACGACCTCGCGGACTCCGTACTGCTGCTGGAGGTGCACGATCTCATCGACGAGGCTCTCCGGACTGCGAATGCGTGTCAGCACCTCCGTATGGCAAAACGTGCATTTGTACGGACAGCCTCGGCTACCGATAATCGCCGTGAAGGGCAGCTTTCGATAATAGAAGGGGCTCGGACGATAGTCGTTCAAATCGATGAGGGAGCGATCGGCAAAGGGCATGTCGTCGATCTCTCGAATGGGCGCCCGCTCCGGTCCGGTCCACTCCGGTGTGATGACACCGTGGATCCCACTCAGGTCGCGCGTCCCTTGGGCGAGCCGGTCGACGATCTCGACGAACGTCTCCTCGCCGTCTCCGTGGACGAGCGCGTCGAAGACCGGCGCGCTTGCCAGCGCCGCAGCGCCGAGCGCGTTGGCGTGAGCTCCTCCGACGACGATGAAGGTGTCCGGAAGAGCCTGCCGAATGGCGGTGGCGGTCGCGACGGCCTTGTCCCAGTGGTAGCTCACGGCCGTCATGCCGACGACCCGAATGTCCTCGCGCCGCAGGTGCTCGACCATGGTCGCGGGATCGTGAAAGAAGCCGTCGCGGAAGCTCACCTCGTGGCCCGCGCGCTTGAGGTAGGCGGACAAGTAGAGCAGCCCGTACGGTGGTTGCACGCCTAGGATGGGCTTCTCGTCTCCCAGCCACGACCAGAGCTTGTGACGCCGACGATAGCGCTCCGGGAGAATCGTGTGCAGAGGAACCGAAGGCGAGGCCAGGAGTACCTTCACCCGAGCGACGCTACACGTCGGCACCCTGCGAAGCAAGGCATTCGCGCCGCGACGCCCGCCTGGCGTCGCCTTGCCTCGTCTCGTCGGCGCGTCTCGACCTTGACCATCAGGTCAGCGCCCGCGTACGCTCCTTGCGTGACGTGGCCAGGACCAGTGACGACACCCGCGGTGCTTCGCGCCACCCCCGCACGTACGGCAGGATTGGGCACGGCGTGACCGGCGTCATTCGGGGTCTCCTGCTGTTGCTGCCCATCGTTGCCTGCACTCGCGCGGGCTCGGTGCGCTACGTCACCGTTCCGACCACGAGCGAAGACGTCGAGGGTCCACTCGGCGACGATGGACAGCCTCCGGATGGCGTCAATCTCTTTGGCTTCGACCCCACGCCGTGGAAAGAGGTCGGCAATCCTACGCACGTGTCGTTCTCGGCGCTGGCCTTCACCGACGTCACTGCCGCAGTCGGCCTGCCGACGGAGCTGGCGAACTCCGCGCTGTTCGTCGATTTCGACCAAGATGGCTGGGTCGACGTCGCCGGAGTCGGCGATCGCGGTATCGCGCTGTACCGGAACACGGGGGTCAAGTTCATCAACGTGACCTTCACCGTTGGCGGGGTGGCGCTCGCGCACCTCCCGGACGCCGCGACGCTCCTCTTTGGCGATGTCGACAACGACGGCGATCTGGACCTGTATGCCGCGACGCGCACGGGTCCTGGGCTGCTGTTTCTGGCGCAAGGGAACTATCGCCTGGTCCCGAGTGAAGGTGCGGTCCCTGCGCGAACGGACCCTGGAGGAGTCAACTTCGTCGACGTCGATCGCGATGGCAACATCGATCTCTACGTAACGGGCGCGCGGCGCAACGCTGGCGTCGGCAGCGCCTTCCCTCCCGGCGAGCAAGGAGGGCCCAGCGCGCTCTTTCGCAACAACGGTGACGGCACGTTCTCCGACGTCACGGCACTCTGGGGCGCCGAGGCGGGCAGTCGCTCGGAGTCGTTCGGCGCCGTGTTTGCCGATTTCGATCAGGACGGTGATCCCGACGCCCTCGTCGTGCGAGACCTCCAGCCGGATCACTTCTATCTGAACCACGGCGATCACTTCGAGGATCGCACCGAGACCGCCGTCGGTGGTCAAAGCACGACGCTGATGGGCCTCGCCGTGGGCGACTACGACGGGGACGGGCTGCTCGATATGTACGGCACGCAGTTCGGCCCCGACTATCTCTACCGTGGGCTCGGCAAGGCGACGTTCAAGAATGTCTGGCCGGCCGTGCTCGATGGCAATGACACGACCGACATGCCGCTGGGCTGGGGTTGTGCTTTCGCGGATATCGACAATGACGGCGATCAGGACATCGTGGTCGCTTCGAGCTACGACCAGAAAGACCTGTCCAACCCCAACGCGTCGCCGCGCGAGGGAGGCATGCAGCTCTTCGAGAATCTGGGCACCGGCCGCTTCCGGGACGCCTCGGAGGAGTCGCGCCTCGCGCTTCCGGTCAACGCCTACTCGCTGAGCGTCGGAGACGTGGACCGCGACGGCGATCTCGACGTCCTCGTGTCATCCGACCGGATCTCCGACCCGTTGGTGACGCCGCTGCCCGACGGCGTCCTGAGGATGGGGATGCGCCTGCTGCGCAACGACAGCGGGCGCGCTGCCACAAATCGCTTCCTGGAGCTTCAGCTGTCGATGCCGACCAATCGCCAGGCTATCGGTGCCACCGTCGAGGTCGTCGCCGGGGCGGTACGCACCTCGCGTGTGGTGACCGCCGGCGAGAGCTACCGGTCGCAGCTCCCCTACGTGCTGCACTTCGGCCTCGGAGCCTCGCCGGTCGCCGATCTCGTGACCGTGCGGTGGCCCGACGGCGCCGTGCAGCGCGTCCACGCCTTGAAGGCCGGCTATCATCGACTCACGCCGTTTACTGGAGACTGTTGCGGGGGAATCGACTGCCCCGGAGTCGCCACGGCGTGCCCCACGCTGCCGGAGCGCGAGCCGTTGAGCGTGACGCGACGGCGCCCCTGAGCGCAGCCACTCGGTCGCGTGTCACTTCTTGAGCGAGCCCTTGACCCCGCCGACGAGCTCGAGCACCTCCGCCGCGGACTTGACTGCAAAGCGCGCCGCGCTGCCGACGCGCACGTGGACGTGGCTGTCGTGCCCGGGCGCCAGATGGATCGCGCGCCACGCCGGATGCGACGGTGGCGCGACGTGTGCGGCCTTCATGGCGCGCACGATGCGGCGATCGACGAACAGCGCCTTCATCGGGATGGCCAGCCGGCGCGCGGCCTCGTCGAGCGCGGAGAGCCAAGTGAAGCTCTGCTTTGGATTCAGGTGCCAACCGCCGCCCTCGAACGGATGCGCGTTGTCGACCGTGATGTAGGACAAATCCGCGTCGAAGCCCGCCAGATGGCTCACGTGGTGGGCCTCGTAGTGTCCCACGTGGCGATCGACGCGCACGCCGGCCTCGCCGTCGTCGGAGAACACGTAGCGCTCCTCATCGATGAGGCTCGTGGGCTTCTTCGGGTCGATGCGGGCCTCGCGCACCAGGAGCAGGGTCTGCGCCGAGAGCGTGTCTGTGCGAACGCCATCGCGAAAAATCACCTCCACGAAGCGCTTGCCGACCTTGTCGCGCCAGCGCCCGCGTCGCACCTTGACCACGCGCCCGTCGTCGAGCGTGTGCTTCACGACATCCCGCAGCACGATGGCGCGGCGGTCGGCGAGCCGCTTCCGCGTGCGGTCCATCAGTCGCTCGATGCTCCCTTGGCCGAGGCGGTGACCCTCGTCGAAGCGCCGGATTTCGACGCGCACGGCGCCCTCGACCGTGAGCCCGGTCAGGCGATGCTCGACCCAGACCGGACCCAGATCGTCGGCAAAGCGGGGCCACTCGTCGACGAAGAGCTCGGGCGGCTCGGGATCGAACGTCGTCGCGGCGCCGCCAACCCAGCGCGCGCGCGCCAAGAGTGCCTTCTTGTCCTCGCCATCGACGAAAGTCACCGTGGTCCCGAACTTGATCTGGCCACAGCCGGGCTGCGCGATGTCCCCAATCGTCACGACCGCCCCGGGCGCGCGCTCGCTCAGCAGTCGCCCTGCGAGCGCCATGACCGCCAGCAGCTCCGGCCGTGCGACCACGCGACCGCGCCACGTGTCGCGCATCGCGTAGGGAAGCTCGGGTGCAGCGCGCAGCAGGTCCAGGACCGAGAGCGCATCGGTGCAGCGCGCGCGCTCGAGCTGGAGCTCCCCCAAGCGTACGGCCTGCGCCGTCGGATCGTCCGCCAGCTCCTTGACCTCTTCCCATTGAGACTGGATCGTCGCTCCGCCCCGGTCGACGAGCTTCGGGAGATCGAAGGGCGCTGCCGGTGGCGCGCTCAGGACGAGGCTGATGAGGGCGGGGAGGAGACCGCTCACGCGTCGTATCCGAGCTCCCTCGAGCCGATGACGTAGACAGTCTGGCAAAATTCGCACGTGACCGACTCGGTGGCACCCTCGCGGATGGCTGCGATCGCCTCTGCTCCGAGCAATCGGACGGCATCGACCGCGACGTCCACCGAGCAGCGACAGCGGTACGTAACCGGATCGTCGCCCAGATGATGCAGCGACAGATCGCGAAACAGCGCCAGCGTGGCGTCGTAAGGGTGGTCGCCGGCGGCGACCAGATCCTCGAAGCGCGCCCGCTCGAGGCAGCGGGTCAGCGCCGCAAGGTCCTCGCGTCGTGCGTCTGGGAGAGCCTGGATGATGAGGCCGGCCGCGCGCTCGATGCCACCCTGAGGGTCCGGGATCGTGACCAGCGCGTAGAAGGTGAGCACCTGCTCGGACTCCAAGCAGTAGCGCTGGAGCGACTCGGCGACTGAGCTGTCGCCCGGAGGGATGGGTACCGCGCTCTGATAGAGGTCGCCCCCGCGCGCGGGCTGACGCGAGACCTGGAGCAGCCCGCCGCGCTGGAGATCCAGGTACGGCCCGTGCTCGGCGCGTGGATGCTCGACCCGGCCCCGGACGAAGCCGCCGGGCCACACGTCGGCGAGCAAGCTGCCAACGGTCCCCGAGTGAGACAGGCTGCACTGGATGCGGTCGATGGGGGCCTGTGCCAGCTCGAGCAGCAACGTGCCCGTCAGGAGGTCGCCGTAGAGTGACGTCACCTCGGGCGCCGTCTGTGCGTGGCGCGCGGCCTCGCCGACCATCGCGGTCGTGTGAGCGACCAGGAAGCGAAACGCCCCATCGGGCATCATGAAGCGGCGGACACCATCGGGCCAGGGGGGCGACATCATGGCGCGCAAGGTGGCGCGGACGCAGGCAGTCGTCAAGGCGCTGGGCAACCACGCGTGCCTGTGCATAAGCTCTGGGCTCGTGACGCGCCTTCGCCTTCTCCTCCTGATGCTGCTGTTGACGGGCTGTCTCGCCGGGCCCATCGGGTTGGGGCCGCTCGCGGCGCCGACCGGATCGGAGCTCATGGGTTACAGGCGCTCCGCCTTGTCGTATACGGGCGAGCTCGACGGCGCGCTTCACCTCGAGCCGGGCGGGACCGTCGGCGGCGCGTTTCAAGCCCGCACCTCGGCGACGTTCCGTGTGGCGCGCTGGTTTGGCGCGGGTCTCGGGTTCGTTCTTACCGGCATGCGCGATGCTCAGAACCCGGCGCTCTCCAAGGTCCAGGGCCAGACCGTCGCGTGGGGTGGCTTCCCCTACCTGTCGTCTGCCTTCTTCATCGGACCCGTCCACATCCGCCTCGTCCTGTTTGGCATTGGCGGAGGCGGACCGAGCATCGGTGGGGGCTTCGGCTGGGTCGGAGGCAGCATCGGGTGGCACGGCGAGCGCGTCCAGCTCTGGGTCGGGGCTACCGCCTACGGCTCATTTGCGAGTACAGGCCACGGAGAATACTCCGCCCGCATCGTCGAGGCGCCGATCGGGGTGGCGTGGTCGTTGCCCGTGGGAGGCAACACCGAGATCGGGATGACGCTCGAGGGCGTCTACCGGCACGTCCGCGCGAGCTTCGCGAGCGTTGGGTCGGAGAGCCACGGCTCGGCCGTGCTGCTCGGCATCATCGTCCGCGGGACGTCCGACTCAGCGAAGTGATGCAGCGACGGCAAGGGCCGCTTCGGCCGCATTGTCCACCACCGGAGCGCCGTGGCCCGGGACGATTCGGGCGAGGTTGACGGGGGCGCTCAGTCGCTCTCTCAAGGCCGTGCGTGCGCCGCCCTTGACGAGCAGCAGCTTCCCGAGCGGCGTGACCTTGAGCCCGCCCGTCGCCCCCATGACGCGACCATAGAGCCACCAGAAGAAGCCCCGCTGGTGCTCCAGGTTGAACAGCGCATCGCCAAAAACCGCAGTCACGCCGTCGGAGGACCGCACCAGCATCACGCCCTCGGCGCCCTGGGTGTCCTCGGCTCCGAAGCGCTCGAGCCGCACGCTCGTGTCACCGGGGCACGGCTCCGGCCGCTCGTCGTAGGTGGCATCTACCTGGACCTTCTGCGTGACCCGCTTCCGAGACCCGGTGGGGCACAGCACGACGATGTCCGGATAGCGGGCCTTGTACCGCGCCGCGTCGAGGCGGTGCCATCCGTTGGGCACAATCAGATAGGCCGGTCGCCCGAGCGCCTCAAGCGCCGCCATGCCGGCGTCATCGAGCGCCACGCCGTTGTGCAGCACGAGCTCGCCGTTCTTGAGCCGCGCGACCGTCATGGCCCGACGCAGCTTCATCCCCGGCAGATCGCCCTCCACCCACCACAGGTTCTCCGCCAGCTGGCGTATCGGATCGTGCGGCAGGACTCGCCAGTCGGTGTCGGTCGGTCGCGTCATGGTCGTGTCCTAGTCGAGATCGAGCACTGTGGCTGTCGTCGTTGCGGTCGCTGCCCGGGCAAGCCATTGATCGACGAGCGCATCATCAGTCGCCGCAAGGATGCGCTCGCGTTCGGCGTCGGTGATGGTCAGTCCGCGGGCTGACAGGACCGTCAATAGGCTCGCGACTCGCCCTTCGACTCGCCCTTCGACTCGCCCTATCTTGATCAGCTTCTTCAACAGTGGCGACTTGATCTTATAGTCGTGTGGAATCATGACCGCCTCCAACGCGTGACGTGCGGCGGCGCTGAGGCCGTCCAGCAGCAAGACATGATAAGTGCGCACCCTCTCGTCGTCGAGGGCGTCCACCGCGTCCAACGCGGCGAGCAGCACGGCCAGGCCGTTCACCGAGTTCCGATACGTCAATGCGGAGAGCACGGCGAGCTCGGGCATGGCGTTTGCTTGCTCGGGCGACTCGATCCGCGGGATGCAGTCAGGTCCAAGTACCAACATGCGAAACGCGTTGTTGGGTGCACCAGTCGCAATCGGGCGCCGGGCCCACACTGCCACCGGCCTCTTTGGGCACACCATGAGCACGGCGACCGGACAGCGGTGGCGCAAGCGGAGGCTCATCGCGTAGTAAGGCACCACCCAGGGCTTGTCTGCATCACGCCGCAGCTGGACCTCGACGCCGAGGGCGTAGACCGGCTGGGCATCGCGCAGCAGGAGCACGAGGTCCAGGTGATGTTCGGTCGGGATCAGCGCCGCCAGGGTCGCGTCGACGATCTCGACCGACGTGTAGTCGGGTAGGTCCACGCCGAGCGACTCGCGCACGAGGCGCGGCGCGAGCTCAGGGCAGCTCCGGAACAGCTCGGCAATCTGGCTGTGCGAGAGGCTAGGCATGGCTGGAGCGGCGGGCACGGGGCGTGCCAAGCCCATTGGGGCTCGCCGTCGCTGATTCGATACTGCCGGTCTCACGGGACCGGTGCCATTGTGGGACCAAGCGGTGCCATCGTAGCACGTGCGCCGTAAAACACTCGTTGGTGTGATTGACGTACCAGTTCCGTCGGAGCTACCGTGCATTGTCAAGTTACCAAGGCTGAAGGCTCCCATGGCTCGTGTGGTCCCGTCCCTTGCTCTCTCGTTCGTCATGGCGTGCACCGCAGCGACCGAGACCCCTCCGTCGGTGTGCGCGGGCGTCACCTGCTCCGGCCACGGGACCTGCGTCGAGGGCGGGTCAGGGCCCGTATGCCTTTGCGACACCGGCTACCGCGCGGCTGGCAGTGCCTGTGAGGTGGCCCCCGCAGCGACCGACCCCTGCGCGGGCGACAGTTGCGGCGCGAGCGTTACCCTGGCCGATGTCGGCTGGTACGTGGGCAACTCCGCCTCCAAGACGCACGCTACCGCGCTGCTCGAGCCCAACGCATGGGGACTCCACGACGTGCACGGCAATGTCTGGGAGTGGTGTCAGGATTGGTACCTGGGCACCTACTACACGCTGTTCAAAGGGCTCGACCCCCTCGGGCCCGGGACTGGGTCGGACCGGGCATTTCGGGGCGGCAGTTGGAGTAGCTCCCCCGCGTCCGCTCGCTCATCAAATCGTGACTGCGGTCAGTCCACGGGCAGTACGTTGCGGGGACCAAACTTTCGAAGCAACGACCATGGTTTCCGCCCCGCGAGGTCCCTCCCTTAGCCCTCTTACTCTTTGACACTTGACTCGCATCGCCGCGCCAAGCGGCCCTGACGGGTCCAGGGCGGAGCCCTGATCGGATTCTTCTGGAGAACGAATGAAAACAAAGGTCTTCTCACTCAGCGAGGCGGCTCGAAGCCGCCCACCGCCGAGTCAATCGCTGCGCTCGGGAACGGGCGTCCCCCGCCCGCTCACCCCTCCGCGAACACCACGCGCACCTGCTTGCCATCGAACGCTGCGGCCATGAGCCGCACGGGGCTCGCGCCCGCCTGCCGCAACCGCGCCGCGTAGTCCATGGTGCGGAGCTGCTCGAGCGCGCCGTCGAGCGCCTCGACGCCGCCGACCTTGAGCTCCATGACCACGCCCGGTAGCCCGGCCCGGCGCGGCGTGATGAGCACGTCGGCGCGGCCGAGGCCGGTCTCCACCTCGGTGGCCACGAGGTGGGTGTCTTCGACCACGATGAGCAATCCGGCCACAAACGCCTGATACAGTCGCTCGGGCGCCGGCCGCCCCAGCAGATGGTAGGACACCGAGTCCTTCAATAACGTGCCCAGCAGCAATTCGACGGCTTCGGCCTGGCCGCCGAGGATGGCCCTGGCGAGCGGGTCGCCCTGGCGCGCCGAGCTGACGCGACCGCGCACCAGGCGTCGCAGCTCCCACAGGGTCTCGCCATTGGGCACGCGCACCGTCGCCTCGAGGCCATAGGACGTGAGCTGCCTGTGGTCGACGCGCAGGTAGCCTGCCAGCACGAGAAACGACAGCAGAGCCTCCGGGCGCTGCCGCACGTCACGCAGCACCGTGTGCTCGTCGATAGCGGCAGTGACCGCCTGGCCTTGCAAGAGGGTCTCGAGCGTGGCCGAAGCCAGCACGGCATGGTCGGTGAGCAGGTCGCGGATGAGCGTGTTGTCACTGGTGTTGGTCCAGTAGGGGCACACCCCGTGCGCCGGGTCGGCGAGGCACTGGGTCAGCGACCAAGGCGTGTAGAGGTCGAGGCCTCCCAAGCGATATCCATTGTACATGGCCTTGATCGCGTCACGGGTGGCCTGATCGAACCCGGCCAGGTCACTCAGCGCATCGACCTCGGCCTGTGTAAACCCGAACGCGTCGGCGTAGTCGGTGCGGCCGGTGAGCATCGAAACCACAGACAGGTGGTTGAGCCCCGAAAACACGCTCTCCTTGGCCACCCGCAAGATGCCGGTCATGACGGAACGCTCGACGTGGGGGTTGTCCTTGAGTCCGGCGCCAAAGAAGGGCCGGAAGAAGTCGATCGCGTCGTCGAAGTAGCCGTGCTCGAAGGCGACGTGAATGGGCGTATCGTACTCGTCGATGAGTACGATGGGCTTGCGGCCGGTCGCCTGGTGCAGCGCGTGCGAGAGCTTGAGTAGCCACCGTGAAGCCGTCGCGGGCTCAGCGCCCGTGTTCAGCTCTCCACCCGCGCCGGCCAAGGCGACCTCATGACGCTGAGCCTCCTCGGCAAGCACCTCGCGCAGGTTGAGCCACGCCGCGCTCCAGGTCTTGGCCTTGATGTCCTTGAACGACAACCAGATGACCGGGTGCGCCTGAAAGTGCCGCCACACGGCGTCACCCGCTCGCTCGATGGCCAGCCCTGCAAACGCGGCCCGCGCGACCTCAGCGGCGGTGCCTTGCGCTGGCTCGACGAACGCGCGCAGCGTGGTCATGTTGAGCGTCTTGCCAAAGCGCCGTGGACGGCAGAAGAGCTGCGCCTCCGACGTGTCAGCAAGCACGCGAGCGACGAACGCAGCGGTCTTGTCGACATAGAGCGCACCCTTGCCGCGGAGCGTGAGGAAGTCGGAGGTCGCTGTGGCGATGGGCGGCAACATGGCGTCAGAATGACACAGGCTGCGTGCGCGGGCGAGGCGCCGTCGAGCTGGACCCGCCTACCGCGCTCCTGCGAAGTACGCGCGCATTGGCGTAAAATAGTAGTCCCGCCACCCCTGCTCATACCGTGGGCCGTCGCCCTCGGGGAGCTCGGTGTGCACGAGCGTCACGACACACCCGGCGTTCGTGTCCTCGAGCACGACCTCGACCTGTGAGTCGGGCGCATCCGGGGCGAACTCGCTCGTGCGCCACGTCATCACGATCCGGCGCTCCGGTTCGAGCGCGACGAACGTGCCCTCGATGTAGCCGTCCCACGCGGAGTGCTGCCCGCCTTCGCTTGCGTCGAGGTCCGCGTCCGCGCCGGTCATCGCCGTGTGGCCTTCGCTGGAGAGCCACGTGTCGTAGATCGCTTGCGCGGTCGCCGGCAGTGTCTCCGCGAGATCGATCCGGTCGCAGACCCGCTCGTTCACCGGCGCACGACCTTGTTGATCTCGGTGCCGGCGAAGAACCAGCTCGTCTCGAACGCGGCCGTCTCCGGCGCGTCCGAGCCATGTGCCGTGTTCTCCCCAATCGACTGCGCAAAGTCCGCGCGAATCGTGCCCGGCGCGGCGTTCTTGGGATCGGTCGCGCCCATGATGTCCCGGTTCCTGGCAATGGCGTTCTCGCCCTCGAGGATCATGAGCACGCACGGCCCCGAGGTCATGAAGTCCACCAGCTCACCGAAGAACTTGCGCTCGCGGTGGACGTAGTAAAACCCCTCCGCCTCCGCCCGCGACAGCGTCTTCATCTTCATGGCCACGACGTTGAGTCCGGCCTTCTCGAAGCGGGAAACACAGTCACCGATATGACCGTTCCACACGCCGTCCGGCTTGACGATGCTGAGAGTGCGCTCGATTGCCATTGTCTTCTTCCCTTCGTGTCCTAAGCCTTGATGCCGCGCTTGGCGAGCAGGTCCTTCATGGTGCTGCCCATGTCCGACGGGGTCGGCGCCATCGCGACGCCCGCGGCGGTCATGGCCTTGATCTTGTCTTGCGCCGTGCCCGTGCCACCCGAGATGATGGCGCCCGCGTGGCCCATGCGGCGACCCGGTGGCGCCGTGGTGCCGGCGATGAAGCCGACGACGGGCTTGGTCACATGCTCGGCGATGAAGCGGGCCGCGAGCTCCTCGGCGCTGCCGCCGATCTCGCCAATCATGATGATGCCGCGCGTCTCGGGATCGTTCTGGAAGCCCTGGAGCGCGTCGATGAAGTTGGTCCCGTTCACGGGGTCTCCGCCGATGCCGATGCACGTGGACTGACCGATGCCGAGCGCCGAGAGCTGTCCGACGGCCTCGTAGGTCAGCGTGCCGGAGCGGCTGACGACGCCGATGTGCCCCGTCTTGTGGATGTGGCCC
>SXGT01898700.1_pt1 | contig 20300 bp, 19 predicted proteins | sample 3176221 | NCBI WGS metagenome assembly SXGT01 (sample SAMN11356862, study PRJNA531348) | freshwater metagenome | isolation source: freshwater sample F1-120 | place: China: Fuxian Lake, Yuxi | collected 2017-12-25
AAATGAAAAACACGAAAACAACTCTCGCTGGAATCGGTGCCATCCTTGTCGCTGTCGGCGGGGCTTTGAAGGCTCTGTTTGATGGAGATCCGGCTACCAATCTGGACATCACCACGACCATCGCCGCGGTGACCGCCGGCATCGGCCTTATCTGGGCCAAGGACGCGGAAAAAAAACCCGAGTGAACTGGATCTACCAACTGGTGAAGGCGTTCCTAGACTGGATCCGGGAGACGCCTGCACCGACAGTTGAAGACGGAAATGCGCCCAAACCTCTCAAGACTGATCTGGCTGATTGCATTGCCCATCTGCCTGGGTTGCCGGACAAAAGTGATCCTGGTGCCAAACGGTGATCCTGTGCTGCTAGCAGAGCCCGTGCGCGCCAGCGTTTACGCGTTTGACCGCGACGGTAAGCTGTCGGGGCCATCGACGGTGAAGATTCCGGCTGGGTGGTACGCTTTACCAAAGACAAAATGAAAAACACCCCCACCAACAAAGCCCTCTACGCTAGGGTCAAAGCCGCAGCCAAAGCCAAGTTCGATGTATACCCATCAGCCTACGCCAATGGCTGGCTGGTGCAGGAATACAAGAAACGCGGCGGCAAATACAGGGCGACCAGTGGCAAATAAACCCAGAGGCGGTCTAGGTCGCTGGTTCGCTGAGAAGTGGATCGATCTCAAGACCGGTAAACCATGCGGTCGCTCCGAGGGCGAGGAGCGTAAGGGCTACCCTGCCTGCCGCCCCTCGCAGCGCGTCAGCGAAAAGACGCCCAAGACCGCTGGCGAAATGAGCAGCGCGGAGAAGGCCAAGTTCAAACGAGAGAAAGTAAGCTCTCAGAAGATCAGCTACCAACACCGGACCAAGAAGAACTGATATGGGAACACCACTCACAGGTAGTAGCGTTGCATCGACCTACACTGGCCTACTAAAGGTGGGCGATAACTCTACTCTGACAACCACGCTCAAAAGCCTGTCAGATGGCAGCGGCGTTGATTCATCGCTTCAGGTTTCGACCACTGGTGTCAAAAGCACCGGAACAATGGATGTCACCGGTGCCACAAGCCTTTCTACGCTCGCAACAAGCGGCGCAGCGACGATTGGGGGCGCACTCAATGTCACCGGCGCAACCACGCTGACTGGCAACTTGTCAGTGCCTGGAACCCTGTCATCCACCGGCGACTTCGCGGTCAATACCAACAAGTTCAATGTCACCGCCTCCAGCGGAAACACAGCGGTCGCTGGCACTCTTGGGGTCACTGGAGCCACCAGCCTTTCCACCTTAGCTACAAGCGGCGCGGCAACTCTAGCCAGCTTAGGCGTCACCGGTGCGGCCACCGTCGGAACCACTCTGGGCGTCACGGGTGCTGCTACGGTAGGAACGACGTTAGGCGTTACTGGGGTTTCCACGCTGGCCAGTGCTGTGATTACCGGAGCGGCTACGGTTGGAACCACACTGGGAGTCACTGGTGCTGCCACGCTGTCTGATAATTTGACCGTCAACGGCAACACCACGATCGGAAATGCCGGTGCCGATCTCCTGACGATCAATGCCAACGAGGTCACGCTTCCGAACCTGACCATTGTTCCGGTCGATCTGACCAACGATAAGGTGCTGATAACCGATGCGAGCGATTCCAGCAAGGTTAAGGCGGTTGCTGCGAGTTCATTGGGTTTAACAGCAAAATGTGTTCAAACTATTGATACCACAAGACAAATATACGCAGGATCAGCGACTGCTCCTGGTCAGGAAATAACGGTACTTAACACATCAATAACTCCAACAAGTGTTTCTTCAAAAATACTTGTAACTGTTGTAATAAACTATTCGGCAAATACAAACGGATCTCAATTTATTCTTTTTAGGTTAACCAGAGATTCAACAGAATTGGGGACATCTACTGGAGCTAACACAAAAGGCATATCTAGTGGATCATACGAAGATGGCGATTCACCGACAATTAGCAACAAGACGATCCAATTTTTAGATTCTCCAAACACAACCTCTGCTGTAGCATACAAGTTGTTTAATTACGGCCCAACATCCCAACAGAATCTGTATCTTAATTATGCGATAAACGATTTGACAGTTTCAACGTCTTCTTCAATGACGCTCCAAGAATACTTAGCATGAAACCCTCCGAAGCGGCTCAGGCGGCTTGCGATAAGCTCTCCTTCACCGATGCGGCCACCCTCGCGTTGGCCAAGAAGTTCTGCATTCGCCGCTACTCGATGATCTGGGATTCGTGCCTGTGGAACGATACCCTTGGGGTTATCTCCCATCCAGTTACCGCCGGTGATGAGATGGTCACCCTTTCCGATTATGTCACCGCTACCTACGCCTCCGGTACCGGATACAACACGTTCATCGACTTCCCAGTCGCCATTCGCTTCACGATTACCGGCGAGACCGATGGAACCGAAGTTGTCGCTTCAGAATGGGTCTCGTTCTTCCAGCTCGATCCCAACACTTGGAACAACGTCGATAGCCGTAAGTCTACCCCCGGCAACTTCGTTAACTGGACTCGGCTCATCGGTGGAGCCTACGGAGAAGCCGGCGTCCCGCGCATCAAGCTCGTTCCCACGCCCAACACCAACGGCACCCTGTTCATCCTCGCCAAGAAACAGTCCCAGATGCGGCAGTTCGGCGAAGCAACCACCATCTCCAACGATACCAACTTCGAGCTGCGCGGTGTCGAGAATGCTTTGATGGCCTACACTGAAGGCGATCTCCTCGAATACTCCCGCCAGTACGGCAAAGCCCAAGCCAAGTTCCAAGAAGGAGCCGCTCAGGTTTCCATTATGAAGGACATGGAACGCGGCCAGCAGCAGCAGATCAGCCGCATCATTCCAGATAGCTTGTACGACTACACGTTCCAAGACATCCTGTAATCCGCCATGCCTTTCCAATCTTCAGATGCTCTTGATGATCAGATGCTTCTGGATGGAAGCACCGGTTTCAGCACCGGTGTAATCTCGGCAACTCGTCCCGATGCCATCCCTGCCACAAGCATGGAGTCGGCCATCAACATGGACTATGACGACTTCGGTAACCTCGTCACTCGTCTTGGTTGCGTGTCGTTGACAGGAAACAGCATCACTGGAAACTGGGAGGATATCCTGACCAACTGGAATCTAACCACTTCCAATTTCGCTTCAAATCTCTCAGTCAATGAAACGGTTTTCTCAGGCTTCTATTTCGACACAGCCGCATCCGAACGCCTAGTCATCGCCGTTAACAACACATCATCCAAAAACCTCTACTACGGTTCCCCTGGCGTTTCCTACAACATCATCAGCGGCGCAACGCTCAACATCGCAGCCACCTTCGTTTACTTTGCTCAGCTCAATGACAAGCTGTTCTACTCCGACGGCTACGGAACCTTGAAGTACGTTTCCAGCGCGAATCTCAACGTCTCAGCGGTTGCCGGCAAGATCAGCCGCATCGATATCATCAATCAGGGTAGCAACCATAGTTCGGTTTCTACGATCACCATATCGGCTCCTCCGAGCGGAATCACGGCAACGGCTACCGCCAACGTTGCCAATGACGGCAACTTGGTTGCGATCACAATCACCGATCCCGGCAGCGGTTACGTCACAGCTCCCACTGTTACCATCTCGCCAGCCAACGGCTCTCACGCAGTCGCTTTCGTATCACTCACGCCGCCCAATAAGCCGCTCTATCTCACCACCCATACCAACCGGTTATGGGCCGTCTCAGGCGATACCGCCATCCAGCCCGATACCCTCTACTTCTCAGATATCCTCGATGGCGAATCTTGGGATCCTCTCGGGTCCGTTCGCGTCGGTGGCGACGGTGACCCAATCAAAGGTCTCTACTCTTGGTTTGGTTACCAGCTCATTGTCTTCAAGGAACGCTCCATATGGGCCGTAAACGCCGATCCTACGCAGGATCCCGCTGATTGGACCATATCACTCATCAGCGGCAATATCGGCTGCTCCTCGCACCGATCCATTGCTGCGGTTGGTCCTGATGTGTTCTTCCTGTCCCGCGACGGAATCCGATCGCTCCAACAGATCCAAGCCGGCACCCAGACCAGCGTCGGCCTCGCGCTCTCCAGCCCCATCAATGACCTCATCAGCAAGATCGATAAGACCAAGCTCGATCTCTGCGACGGTACATTCTGGAACAACCGATACATGCTGGCTGTTCCTTTCATTAAAGAGGATCCGACCATTCTTGGACTCGAAAGCGAGTTCGCTATCCTGACCGAGAACAGCATTGAAATCGCTCTTGAAGGTGCGCTCAACGAGAACAATGCGGTCATCGTCTACCATTCACTGGCCCGCTCTTGGCTTGGATATTGGGACAATTGGACAGTCCACGACTTCATCGCCACCTCGTTCTCTACGTTCGGTCCCGTACTCATGTTTGCGGGTGATGTCGTCTCGGTTTCATCTGGTGCAGGCCAAGTCTGGTCCTTCAACGATTACCTGCCGAACTCTCGTCTTAGCCCAATCCCGAGCGCAGCCTACACCGATGGAGGAGCCAGTTATGCATCCACTGTCATTACTAAGGCGTACAACCTCAACGAACCGATTCCAGACAAGATTGGATACAGCGTTCAGTTCGCCTTCGATAATCCGTACACCACCTCGACCACGACTGCCGCGCTGTCATTGGCCAAGAACATGTCTGACACATTCGTGACGCTCGACTCCGCGCTGGCGATCACCGGCAACCAGAAGTTCCTCAAGGCTTACAACCTGATCAGCCAAGGACGCTGGAACAACTTGCAGTTCAAGATAACCACAGACTCCGGTCGCCTGTCGCTTCAATCCACCATCCTCTCAGGCTTCGTTGATTCTGTGCGTCCTCAACAATGAACTCCTTCCCAACGGTCAGGATGATCCAAACGCTTGAGCAAGAAGCTAGAGTCTTGCAGACTGCTCGTGATAACAATGATTCGATCATTCACCCAACCCATCTCGTCGAAAGGAACGGAGAAATCATCGGCGCATCGTCTTTTGGAAGGGTGCCTGTTCTTTTGCTTTGGAATCACACCGAGAAAGTCTCGGCTAGAGACAGCATGCACCTGAAACGTGTGTATGACTCTATAATGGAGACAAAAGGATTCCCAAGGTACTTCATAGCTTGCAATGAGAATAGCCCATACAACTCACATATGAAGAGGTTTGGGTTTAATCCTATTTGGAAAACAGAAATTTTTGAAGGAGGCTTATGACTATTGAACTAAATACAGCAAAGGTTCTGGCTCACAGCGTAATGCTGTTTGCCAAGGATAATTGGCATAAGGATTACCCTTCTATTCCTTGGGGAGAACCACAGATGTGTTCTCCAGATTATAAGGCACCTGATTTGGCAGCAGCAAATGTCGAAGCTATAAAAGCTCAAGCTCAAGAGTTTCCTTTCATGCGGGCCATCGAGGCCGCTGCTAGAGGTGGAAAGGAAATCACTTATGGCCCAGCGGGTGACAAGAGAACCTACGACTTTAGAGGCATTGGTGATCTTGATCTCACTAGGGATGCTGCCCGTGCATTAGCAGCCCTTGCTCCTGAACTTACTGGTAAGCAGCTTGATCTCGCAAAACAGTATGGAACCCAGTTCGCTCAGCAACGCCGAGAGGAGCTAGAGGCTCTTGATCCGACCAAGTTTGGGCTTTACGAAAATTATCTCAGGGATGTTGGCGCAAGCACCAAAACCCCCGAAGCAAGAATTGATTCTCCCACCTATGAGCAGGTTGGAATGCCTCGATCTTCAGAGGATACCGGTGCAGCCCGTCTAATCCGTAGCGAACTAGAGCGTCAGGTTCAACAGGGTCTCTCCCAGGTTGGAACGCTTGATCCTAGCATGGAGCGTCGGGTTCAGCAGGCTGCTCGCGCTCGTGGCACTGCTGCTGGAAATGTTCTCGGCAACCCGTCAGCCATCCGTGAATCGCTCGCGTTGCAGGACGCTCTTGGAAACGCCAACGCTCAACGCTGGAACTCTGCTCTTGGCCTACTCCAGAGCGGTCAGACCACTAGCGACACCGCCAATCGACAGGCGCAGGAAGCCTTCCAGAACATTCTTGCGGCCACCGGCCAGCGCAATACGGCTGCTCAACAGAGCTTTGCAAGCCAGCTTACCTCTCAACAGCAGGGAATGGCTAATCGCCAGCAGAATATCGCCAATGTTCAGTCTGCTCTAGGACTGGCTCCTATTGTTGGCCAAGCAGCCAATCTTGGTGCGCTTCAGCAGGGTGCCTCTCCGTTTGCTACTCCGCAGTATATTCAGGGAATGCAGATGTCTAGCCCTGGCGATCTGATGAAGATGGGAACTGGATTCGCACTTACCAATGCTGAGAACCAGTATAAATCGGATCTAGCTGGTTCCTTTATGAACCAGTTCCAAGGATACGCGAGTGGCATTGGAAATTTGGCTACCGGATACGGAGGTATCATGCGGGCCGGAATGGGTTGCCATGTCGCCCGCGAGTGTATCCCCGATCAGTGGAAGGCATTCTTCTTCTGGAAGGAACTCGTCGGACCCGCTTGGTTCAAGAGCTTCTACGATAACAACTCTGAGAAGATCGCCAAGTGGCTCAAGAACAAGCCGAAGGTTAAGAAGGTGGTGGCCAACTGGATGATATCTCGGATCAACAGCATAATCCCCAAAAACTGATATATGTCTGATGCAATTGATAACCTGATTCAGGATCTGAATCAGTCCAACGCTGTAGATGAGTTCCCCGGATATCCTGGCTACAGGATGGGAGATCTGGTCCCTGGCATGGCAGGCGTTAGGGTTGGTGACGTTTTTCCAGTTACTGATGATTCTGGACGGGAAGGTATATACAACTGGAGGACTGGGTTTTATGATTTTCAACCTGCTCCCACAGGTTTAGGAGCTGGAAGCAACATTGATTTCAACATCCGAGATCAACCTGTTGAACGGATCAATATCGGGGTCGGAGATGAGCAAAATGCGTATGTAAATACAGGAATAGGAACTAGGCTGGATCCTAGGACTGAAGAATTATATGGGGTTAAAGGTCTTGTTCCACCCGGTGATCTTGGTGGGACCATTGGAGTGGTCGATGCCGACCCCGCTGACTTCGCTGGCCAGACGCCGTCGTCGCTTCCTGAAAACATTACCACTCGCGGGGAACCTATTAGCAGGACTTTTGAAGACTACACAAAAAGACCTGACTACAGCGTTCCGATTGGGTTTGATAGGGATACTGGAGACATTGTCCTAGCCAACAGTAACAACATCAGGGACACCATCTTAGTTCCAAGCGGAAGAAGCATACCCGCGGCTCTTGTTGAAAAAGGCGTTCTTCCAAACGTAACGATCCCCACCAGTTGGAATCAGGGAATCAATACCTCTCTCGCGCCCTCGCAGGCTGTCCCAACTTCAACGGGCGCATTTCAACCTACTCCGACTAATATGGGGAGCGAAGGGCGTTTTAATAACACTGGAGGAAATATAACGGCTGGTCCTGATAATAGAGAGGTTGGTCCTATTGATGTAACTCCAGGCTGGGAAGAAAAAGAAGATGTTTATACTGATTCAGGAAATCCGTATTGGAACTCGCCTTGGAAAATAGTAACTGCCGATATGGCACAGGAATACAGAGATCGAAAAGAAGGTTATAAGTTTGATGAACAGGGTAATCGTCTTGTATGGCACCAATTCGATAAAGAGATGCAAAACAAATACCGTAGAGAGGGCCAGTGGATCTTGGATAAAAATACCGACCCCGGCTCCGGAACCGGCCCTGGACCCGGAACCGGACCCGGACCCGGCAGCGGCACGAAGCCTATTGCTAATGTAAACCCATACGTTGATCCAAGTACTGGTGTAGAATTCCCGCCTGATCAAAATGGTAATAGGTGGAACTTCATAAAAGGTGAATGGGACATAGCACCAAAGCCACCTGGTGAAACTGCCAAACCTCCTACTGGTGGCGGAACCGGAACCACTACGAAACCCCCTACCGGTGGTGGGACCGGAACAGGCACCGGGACAGGAACTGGCACCGGCACCGGTCGCCCAGTTACCCGCCCTGAACCCCTGCCAATCACAGGCGGTACTCCATTCGGAGCGAATCAACAGGTCATCCCAACCAAACCCCTGCGACAGGTTCCGCTTCCTGATCGACAGGCCGATCCATTCGAGAAACTCTACGCAGACTTGCTGGCCAACGCTCAACAACAAGAGGATAGGTACAGATACATCAACTACGATCCCGATCAGATTATGAACGCCGCCATGAGCGGGTTCAGGAGACGGGGTGCTATGCGTTCGCTGCAATTTTAATTTAACATCTTATGGCTACTCCAGACGAAATCAGAGAAAAACTCAGGAAACAGGCTGAACAGCGTGTTAATCCCCTGATGCAGGGTCTTTCTATTCTTACCGGTGGATTGGCCGGTGAGTTCACTGGCACCAACGAGAGCATCCGGAATCGAGAACTGGCGAGGCGATCTTTGATGGCGGAGGATCTTGCAGCGTTGCAGGAGGAACGATTGGCTCAACGGATGGATGCTGAACGGAAACAAAGGGTTGAGGATGAGGTAAAGCGTTTAGCTGCTCAGCGAGAATCTGATCTGCTGACTGGAACAGCAAAAGCCAGAGGTGCTGCTATGGCTTTGAGTGGTAATGCTGGTAAGTTTGTTGGTCCTCTAGATGCAGCAACTATGGTTGGAGTAGCGGAAGGAGAATTGGCTCAAGCAAAGGTTCAAGCTGAACGCATGAATGCTCTTAAAGGACGAGAGACTGAAATGCGTGGTTATCTGGCTGGTCGAGGGGTTCAACTTGGAGATCCAGATGTTGAGACTGTTGCGTTTCTTGAAGCTCAGGAAAAAACGAAAGAAGCTGCCGAGAAGGAAGCAAGGCTTACCAAGGCTGGATACATGAGCTTCTACATTCCTGGTCTTGGTCAAATTTCTGGAACTCCAGATAACATTGAGGAGACGAAAAAGAAGTATCCTCAATACAAGACGATCATTGAAAACGCTGTTAAACAGGCTGAATCAGGCGAGGCTTTGTTTACTCCTACTGTTGAAGAAGATCCTGTTACAGGATACAGAAAGAGAAAACTTGTATTCAAACCTGGAACTCCAATTTCTGTGATGAAGGCCGCAGAGGAAGAGTATTTTGGAAAACAAAAAGGTGATGAAGAGCCTGCTGCTGGAACTCCTGCTACTAAAGCAACTAAGCCTACTGATATACCCGGTTTTACAATTAAGCGCGTAAGATAATTATGCCTATCTATCAGATCACCAATGATGCCACTGGTGTTACTCTTGAATTAGAAGGCGACAGGGAGCCAAATCAGGAGGATATCAATAAAGCGTTCTCTTTTGCTGGAAAAGAGAAGTATCCGAATGCTCCGGTTCTTCAAGCTCCACCTAGCCTGTACGAGCAGGCCAAGTCTGTGGCTCCTGCGTTCGCTCGCGTAGCCGCTCCATTCGCATTTGGTGCGCCGATGCCGCAGGATGTTGCGACCATTGGTAGAACCATGCAGCAGGTCGCTGGAGGTGAGCCAAAGCAGGGAATGCTCGAAGGCGCATCACGCATCGACAAGGAAGGCATTATGGCCCTCTTGTCAGCATCTCCTGAGAAACGTGAGCTTGGAGCATCTCTTGGTGCAAAAGCGGCTGACATTGCGAGAATTGTAACTCCCGGTCTTCGTGCTGTTCCAGAATCGGTAACTCGACCCGCAGGAGAAGTGGCAGGCCAAGTTGCTGCCGATCTTCTGTCGCCCATGAATCTGATGACTCTTGGGATTGCTGGAGCTGCTGGAGAAGCCACTAGGATTCCAAGGTCTGTTGCTGCTGCCACTGAATCATTTGCTGAAGCCGCAGCCCCTTCTGCTGCCCGTGCTGCACAGATTGCAGATCTTACTCGCGCTGGAGAAATTGCTCGTGCAACTGAACAGGCTGGCAAAGCAATTCCTGCTGTCCTTGCTCCAGAGGTAACCCGTGGTGCCGCTGAATCCACCGGTATCGCGTTGCAGACCATCGCTGATCCAGAAGCTACTCCAGAGCAGAAGCTCAAGGCTTCATATGAGGCTGCAATCGGAACCCTCTTCGCAGCCGGTCTGGGCACTCAAGTGGCCCGCTCGTTTGGTATGCGCGGCAAAGGTGTCACTCAAGCTGATGTGCTTGATAACCTAGCCTCTCGAAAGCAAACGGTTGGGGAAGCCATTGGACAGGTTGGCGGACTCATCGACCAGATGGATCGGATCGTTCCGGTTGGAGATCTCAAGACCCAGTTCCGCGATTTAATCGCCGGGATGAATCCAGATGAACCGTTCATCTATCGTCCCGAACCGATTGGAGAAGGCCCTCGTGTTGCGCCCGAAGGTGGCCGACTTCCTGTCGGTGAAGTTGTCGAGCCTCAAGTTCCTGAGACTCTTAGAACTCAAGAGCAGATTCTTGCCGATAAACTTCGCGCCCGTGATGAACGGATGGCCGCTGAGCAGCAATCCGCTTTGGAGCGTGAGGCTGTTCGAGCTGGTACACCGTTGCGTACTGCCGAAGATGTTCAAGCCCAACGCGCTGCTGAACGTCAGGCATTTCGTGAACGAGCTGCTGCAATACGAAGGGTGCTTGGGCAACGCGAGTTCACTGCCGAAGATTTGATGCGCGGAGAGGTTGCTCCAGAGGCTCCCGTTGTAGAGCCGGTAAGCAGGCCAATCATCATGCCCGAGCTTACGGTAGAACGCACCGCTCCTCGCGAAGGCGGAATGCTTCCTCCTCGCGAAGCTGAGATCGCTCCTGCGCCGGAAGGAACCGCGCTTCGATCCACCGAAGACATCCTTGCTGAACGACTCCGATTGCGCGACGAGCGGATCGCTGCTGAACAAGAATCTGCTTCTCGCACATCTACACCTCTTGAAACCGTCGAGCAAAAACTCACCCGCGCTCTCGCGCAACGTGATAGGCGTCTTGCCGCTGAGGCTGTTGCAGAGACGCTTGAATCCGGTGCCGCTCAAGGAGAACCCACGAGAGTTACTCGCAAGAAGGTTGAGCAGGCCATCGGCATCGGGCGTGAAGAGGCTGGCCGACCTGTTGCGGAGCAAACAATCTTCAACGAGGTCTGGAACAAGGCGTTGGAGGAGACCCAAGGAAAGTTCCGCCAAAAGGCCGAGGGCGTTGCCGAGAAGCTCGAAGAGCTTCGTACCCAAGTCGAACCTGGAGTTGGTGCTAATCCTTTCCCTCAACTCATGGGCGCGGCTTGGAACGGCGCATTGTCGGTGGCTCAAGCCGTCATCCGAGCTGGTGGAAGCATTGCCGATGGCGTAGCTGCTGGTCTTCGCTATGCCCAGCAGAACTTCAAAGAGAAGTTCGATGAAGCAGAGTTCTCCAACGAACTTACTCGGACAATCCAACGCCCGTCAGCCATCGCTGTTCCTCCTAAGATGGAGCCTCGGGCATTTGCGGAACGTGTTGCTGCTGCTCCTAGCGTTCCCCCAGTCATTCGTGAAGCGGTGGCAAAATCTCCCCGCGCTTCGTATGCACCTCAAAGTGTTGATCAAGTTGTTGAGCAGGCATCAATGATGACCGCTGATCAGCTCAATTCTGATCTTAGAAACTCGAAATCAAACACCCGAGTCGCATCGGGCATGGAGCTTTTCAATCGGTATTTGAATGAAGGTAGAACTCAAGAAGCGATTGATCTGTCGTTGGATTTAGCAAAGAGCGGAACCACTTGGGGTCAGCTCATCAACCAGTTCAAACTGCTCAAGTCCGCGTCTCGTGAAGGCGTGATTCAGTTGGTCAAGAAGTCGATGGATGAGCGCGGTAGAAAGATGACTCCTGATCAAGCGATCAAGCTTGGAGATTCGATGGATCAGTATCGAGGCGCGGTCGATGCCGTGAAACGTGCTAAGATCAGGCTCAAGGATGCGGTAAACAAAAACGACATCAACGGCATCAAGGTTAACTCCGGCCTGTTGGATATGGCCGATGCTCTGAAATCGGAATCTGATGTTGCGTTGAACGAGCAGATCGCACGGTTGAACCCATCCACAGCAACCGACTTGTTTATCTCGATGGTTCAAGGGGCGGTGATGTCTCCGATTTCCATCGTTAGAAACCTTGTTGGAAACACCATCAACATTCCGTTGAGGGAACTTGCTGACGTTACCGCAAGCGGGATCGACATGGCATTGTCTGGAAACAAGAACAACAGCTACAACGTCCGCGCTCGAACACTTGATCGGATCAAGGCATTCGGAAATTCGTTGCCTCAAGCCGCAAAGGTCCTTCTTAAAGGATCTGATGCCATGCCGTATGAACTCGGAACGGACATTGGAAACCCACTTAATTTCCAACGCGCATGGAGAAACCTATTCGATGCGATGTCTGGAAATTACCCAGATGCACCCATCGCAAGAAACTTGGTTGAGGCCACTCTAGGCGCAGTTCCTGATGTATTTCTTCGGTTGAGCCAAGCCACTGACGTTCCGTTTCGTTCTGCTGATCGAGCGAGAATCATCTCTGAGCTTGGTCGTCAGCGTGGATTGAGCGAGGCGCAGATCAAGTTGGCCACTCGTGATCCTAAGCTGATGGCGATCAGCGATGAAGCGAGTGCTGCCGGTCAACGTGGGTTTACACCAGATGATCTCGGATTAATTGAACACGAATCAGCTAAGTCGGTGTTCCAGCAAGAAAACGCTGCGACTCGGTTTGTCGGAAACATCAACCGATTCATCAAGCAAGAGGCTGGCCCGCTTGGGTACATCCCGTACCGGCTCATTTCGCTGTTCCAGAAGACCCCGATTAACGTGGTCGCGGAAGCGATGCAGTTTACACCGGCTGCTTTGTTTCAGGGTTTCAACTGGAAGAATCTGACTCCCCGTCAGCGAGAGATTGCTGTTGGGCGGTTCGTGGTTGGGTCAATAGTTGGAGGTGCTTACGCATACCTCTATGACAAAGGTGTTGTGACTCCGAACCTCGACACTCCTGGCGAGACCAATAAGGCTCGTGAGTTGGCCAAGTCTGGTGGGGTGATGTCGCCGGGTACTCTTAACGTCAGCGGATTGAGACGTTTGGTCAGTGGCGGAGATCCCACATTCAGGCCGGGCGATACGGTCAAAGATCTCTCGGCATTGGGAACCAGCGGAGCGATTGGCCTAATGGTGGGAACGGCCAAGCGATTGCAGGAGCGTAGCCCGAATGACGACCCCGATTTCCTGTCGCTTGGAAAGGGCGCGGTTTTGTCTGGAATCAACTTCGTGATGAATCAGCAGTTCCTCAAAGGAACCAGCGACTTCATCAAGCTCATGTCCGAAGAATCGGGCAACTCACTCGACCGGTGGATCAAGAACCTCGCAGTGACCGCCGCATCTCCGGTTGCCCCTGCGATTCTTGGAGTGGTCCGCAGGTCTCAGCGCGAAGATCTTCCTGCGATTGGAAACGAAGGGTTCATCAAGGATACCGCAAACGAACTAAATCAACGGTTCGCTGCTCTTGGCCTGCAAATCCCAGGAACCAAAGATCCGAATGCAATGCCGGTGCGCCGAGATCTGTGGGGTGAACCCGTGCGCCAGACACCCAAGAGCGAGAACCCGTGGGCGTATAACCTTTTGAGCGCGTCCAAGAGCCGTGAAATCGACGCTGATCCGCTCAACGCCTCGATCTACTCAACATGGCGCAGGACCGCTGACAACAAGGCGATTCCATCCGTTCCGAATCCGAAGATCACCTACGGCAACAAGACCTACGAACGCCTTACTCCCGAGCAGTATGATCGGTACACTCAGCTCGTTGGATTCTGGCGCAGAAGCCTTGCGGAACGCGCCTATCTGAGCGGTGCCTACCAGCAGAATGGCGATGATGCCCGCATCAAGCTGCTCAACCAGGCATACGATAAAGGCGCGGAAATTGGGAAGTACCGTTTCCTCAAGGAACTGCGGGAATCCGGCCAAACCCTCACTCCGCTCGCCGCTCGCCGGGGCTTCCAGCAGCCGTCCGAATAATTCTTTCAAGAATTCTCTTGCACGTTTTGCGACTCTAGACGACAGTCGTCTCGTGAGCGTAAGACTACTTACTGTGCGAGAGATCGCTTCGGTTCTCGGGACTCATCCCGAAACCGTTCGGCGGTGGATCCGAGGAGGTAAGCTACCGGCCATCAAGGCTACCAAGCGCACGATCCGTGTCCGCTCCGACGTAATCGAAGAACTACTCCGACAAAACCAATGAACGCAATCGCAACGACAACGCAACCATCATCCGAGATGTATGACAAGATCTCGGACCCAATCACCGCCATCGAGAAGATGGGCGAGTGGATCGCAGCCAGCGGAATGCTTGGCTGCACCAAGGTCGAACAAGGCAAATTGATCGCGTGGCAGTGCGCCGCCGAGAAGAAGACCCCGTTCGATTTCAAGCGCGAGTACCACATCATCAATGGTTCTCTCTCCATGCGCTCCGATGCCATGCTCGCCGGATACCGCGCCCGTGGTGGTAAGGTTCTCTGGAAGCAGTTTGACATGAGGGCGGCTGTCGCCCTCTGGACCTATGACGGGAACTCGTGCGAGATTTCATTCACCACCGAGGATGCCAAGATGGCAGGGCTATTGCCCGCCAAGCCGGGTTCCGGGTGGGCCAAGGATCCCGCCGCAATGCTCCGCGCCCGCTGCATCAGCAAAGCGGTTCGCATGCTCGCCCCCGAAGTCGTCGCCGGCATCTACACCCCAGAAGAGACAGAGGACTTCCAGCCCGCGATCACCGAGGTCGCTGCCGCTCCTACCAAGAGCTTCGACATCACCGCCAAGCTCGAAGCCCTCTTCGAGTCCCGCGAGGACGAGGTCAACGCCCTGCTCATCAAGGCCGGTCGCATCCAAGAAGGTCAGACCTTCCGCGATCTCACCGATGCGGTCGCCTCCAAGTACATCGGGAAGCCGGACCTGATCCTAAGCAAGCTGGCGGTCATCGTCAGCCCCGAGATCGTGACCACGGAGGTTTCCAATGGTTGATATCATGTACGATATGCCCGCCGCGGATTACCACGAGGCAAAGGCGTTATCCAAGTCCGGTCTCGACCAGTTCCGTAAGTCGCCCGCTCACTTCCGCGCTTGGCAGGATGGCAAGACCAAGAACGAGACTAGCCCCGCGCTGGAGTTCGGTACCGCCGCCCATTGCGCTGTCCTAGAACCCGAACGGTTCATCCTGACCTACAGGCAGTTCCTCGGAGACCGCCGCACCAAGCAGGGTAAGGAAGACTACCAGCTCATCATTGACAACGGATTCACTCCGCTGCCGCAGGATCAGTGGAACAACCTCACCGGACTCGCTGCTGCGGTTCACGCTCATCCTGCTGCTGCTGGCCTACTGGATGGCATCAAGACCGAGGTCTCGTACTTCGCAGACTGGTCCGGCATCGAAGTCAAAGCCCGCATCGATGGCATCGGTAAGGACTACATCATCGACCTTAAGACCACGCAGGATGCGTCCCCGTCAGCGTTCGCCAAGTCCTGCGCTCAGTTCCGATACCATGTCCAAGCCGCTTGGTATCAGCGCATCACCGGCATCAACCGCTTCATCTTTATCGCAGTCGAGAAGGAGGCTCCCTTCGGTGTCGCCTGCTACGAGCTTGATCAGCAGGCCATCGATCTTGGAAACTCCATCATCGATGAGCAGCTCCGCACCTTCATCGAATGCCAAGAACTCAACTCTTGGCCCTGTTACCCATCCACTACCCAAACACTCTCGCTGCCCGCGTGGGCGGCTCGTCAGTCCGAATAACAAACAAACAAACACAATGAAATTCACAGTCGATCGTTCACAAGCCGAAGTTAAACCGTTCGCCGCCCCCGGCGAATACATCGTCACCGTCAACTCCGCCAAGGATGACAATCTCGACAAAAACGGGAACCCCGTCTGCACCCTGCGCTATAAGGGCGGTAATGGAGAGGTGGTCAGCGACCGTTTTGTATTAAAGGAAACCATGATGTGGCGTCTTCAGGCCCTCATCAGTGCCACCGAGGCGGACATTAGCGATGGCGATCAGTACGACTTCTCCATCAGTGGAGCGTTTTTCCGCTTCCTTCAGGGGTTCGTTGGACTCCAGTTGGTAGTCGTCCTCGAAGAGGAGAAGTACACTGACAAGCACGGGGCCGAACAGGTTACACTCCGAGTGAAACGCATGAAGAAGGTGCCGGCTGATGTCGATGATATCTAAGCCCTGAAAACGAAAGCCCCCGGGAGGTGCATCTCCCGGGGGTAAACGAGTCCCAAACAAACAAAGCGCAACGAACGCTATGCAACTCAGACCTTATCAAGAAGAGTGCCTTAGTCAAGTCTTCAAGGCTTGGATCGATTACCGCAAAGTTATCGCAGTCCTTCCAACCGGAGGCGGCAAGACAATCATCTTCGCAAACATTGCCAGTCGAGCCGATGGTCGCACACTGATTCTGGCACACCGTGAAGAGTTGCTCACTCAAGCCATCGACAAGATCAAGGTCGCCACAGGTCTTGATGCGTCCCTTGAACGCGCCGAATCACATTCCAACCCGAGTTCCAAGATCGTTGTCGGAAGCATCCAGACCATGATGCGTCGGTTGGACAAGTTCCAGTCATCCGCTTTCAACAACGTCATTGTCGATGAGGCGCACCACGTTTCGGCTGATTCTTACATGTCGGTTCTTGGTCACTTTCCAGAAGCTAATATCCTAGGTGTTACGGCAACCCCTGACCGATCCGACAAAAAACAGCTCGGTAATTACTTTGAGACCATCGCATACGAACTGACGCTGCTCGACTTAATCAAGGGCGGATACCTGTCGCCCATCAAGGTGCGTGTGTGCGATGTGTCCATCGACATGACTCGGGTGAAGTTCGTTGCCGGTGACTTCGATTCAGGTGATACCGCTCACGCCATTGAGCCGTACCTCGAAAAGATAGCGGTCCAGATCAAGCAGTTTGGAGGTAAGAAGACACTCGTGTTTCTTCCGCTTATCGCCACATCCAAGAAGATGACAGACATCTGCCGAGACGCAGGGCTGGATGCTGAACACATTGATGGCACGAGTGAGGATCGCAAAGAAATCTTGCAACGCTTCGCTAAGAAGGACCGCGCTGTTCTCTGCAATGCCATGCTGCTGACCGAGGGATACGATGAGCCAAGCATCGATACCATCGTTTGTCTGCGACCCACCAGAAGTCGATCGCTCTACACCCAGATGGTAGGGCGAGGAACCCGTCTGTCTCCAGGTAAGACCAGCCTGACAATCCTCGACTTCCTATGGATGACAGGACGGCATCAGTTGGTTAAGCCAACCCGTCTCATTGCCTCTGATGAGATCGGTGACATCGCTGATAAACTCATCGAGAAGCAGGGCGAGTTCGATCTTCAGGATGTCATTGGAGATGCGGTCACTGAACGGGAAAACGCTCTTGCTCGTGAACTTGCTCGAAAAAAACACAATAGCGGAAAGCTGATTGATCCAATCGAGTTCGCTATTGGTATCCACGATACATCAATTGCTGACTTTCAACCTACGATGCATTGGCATTCCGAGCCGGTTACAAATGGACAGCGCGAAATGTTGAAGAAGTTCAATTTTGATGTGTCCGAGATTACCTGCAAGGGGCAGGCCAGTGCTGTCATCAACCGGATGTTTCAACGCCGAGAACTCGGACTTGCGACCCCTAAGCAAGTCAATCTCATGCGAAAGCTAGGAATCCCGAATGCGGAAAAGATCCGCTTCACGGATGCCAGCAACATCATATCGAAACGTCTCCAATGAACACCGCCCTGACCATCATGGGCATGGCAATCCTCCTGCCTCTCTGCGTGATCGCCGGGATCTATGTAGGCCATTCTCTCACCATCAAATCACAACAAACCAATGACAAACAAAACGATCGTAGCCTGTGACCCAGGCGTGAACGGCGGATTCGCAATCCACACCAAGGACGGGATCCTCCTGTTCCCAATGCCGGAATCACTGCCCGACATGGCGCAACTACTCAGTGGATTCAAGGTGGCCGACTCCCATCTGTGGATCGAGAAGGTGCCGAAGTTCGTATCTAAGCTCACACCGGCGGCAGCGGTCGCCACCCTGCACGAGAACTACGGCATCGTCCAAGGACTGGCCTACTCTCTTGGTTACGCCCTCCACCGCGTCGAGCCAAGAGTCTGGCAGGATCCCCTCGGACTCGGTGGCAAACGATCATGCGCCAATTCCGCAGAGTGGAAGCGTAAGTTGAAGGCCAAAGCCCAGGAACTCTATCCTCATCTCGATGTGACACTTAAGAACTGCGACGCACTCCTCATCCTACACTACGCATTTGGAGGTGGCCGATGAGCCAACAAGAAACAACACAACTAGAACACGAACTATCCGCCGCTATCCGTCAGGTTGATGAGCAAAGCGAGTTGCTTAGATTATGCAAAGAAGAGAACGAGGAGAAACGTCTCGACATCATCTGGACAATGGGCGAACGCGCAAAATTGATGGAGCGAGTCAAGCAACTGGAAGAGGCGGGGGATGATTTGCATGACGGATGGCGCAACAATTGCAACAACAAGGACAAATATCTTTGGGCATGGCACAAAGCCAAAAAGGCCAAGCCGTGAGCATCCCGTTGGATACACAAGATCAAACACAACAAGACCAGAAAATGAATATCTACAACGAAATCAAAATTGGGATTTCTAAATTGCTTGGAGTCCATAAGACGGTGGAGACCAAAGAGATTCCAAGAACCCTAAAGACCAAACGCATCCAGAAGCGTGGGCGGGGACGGCCAAAGGGATCTAATATCCCTCGGGAGACCGTCGATGCGGTGCTGCGAGCAGATAAGAGCATCAGCAACAAGCAATTGGCCGCAAAATATCGTGTTTCTTATTATTGGGTCTGGAGCGTCAGATCTAGAAAGCTAAGGCTCAAGCAATGAAATACCTGTCCAAAACTAAGCCAAGTCTGAGCGTTGAGTTTGTTGCAGAAGCTCAATTGAGAATCGGTGAAACAAAGCGGCTGTGCGTCGTGTATAAGCGCGACGGGTATCTGTATGTCAGAACGAAAGCTGAGTTCTTCGATAAGTTTACGCTGGACGAGAGTCCGGTTGTAGATTACAAGTAAGCAGTCAGCGCGAGCCCTAGGAAGCGAACGCTGATATCATTAGAGAAACCATGTTCAACCAATTTCCCCCGTCCGTATCGTGTAACGTCGCGTTGTTTCTCCGCGAGTTCCTAGCACGATGCGTGACGGGGTTTCTGCTTGTTACATGAACGAAGACAAGAAAACCCGTAAGGCTCCAGCGTTCCAGTTCTATGCTGATGATTTTCTAGCTGGTACGATTACTATGACCAATGAGGAAAGAGGAGCTTACATTGCTCTCCTTTGCATCCAGTGGTCCAAAGGATCACTTAGCGAAAACGATTTCCAACGAGTCTGCATTGGTATGCCACCGCATTCCCACCGCATATGCCAAGACAAGTTCCAGACTGATTCAGACGGCAACTATCGAAACAAGCGATTGGAAGCAGAACGAGAAAAACAAGAGCAGTATCGCAAAAAGCAGACCGATAACGCGAATAAACGGTGGGTTGGCAATGCCACCGCATATCCCAACGCATTGCCAGTGGATATGCCAAACGTATGCTCTCCGTCTCCTACTCCTACTCCTAATAAAGAGAAGAGCATTGCGTCAGAGCCGCAACGCTCGCGCTTCGCGCCTCCAACAATTAAAGAGGTCGAAGACCGATGCTCTGAAATAGGACTACCAATATCCGAAGCCTCTAAGTTTGTAAATTACTACGAATCCAAAGGATGGATTGTCGGCAGGTCTAAAATGAAGTCTTGGAAAGCCTCTCTGGCTGGATGGAAAGACAGACACATTGAACGCCAACAAGCTCTTCCAATCCAATCTGCACCTAAAAAGGAAATTGACTGGAGGGATTCCGTATGAGTGATGTTTTCTTTGCCGAAGATGACGAGTTCGGACTCATTGGAGCTTGTCTTACCGGAACACTCGACACTTGTTCTGACGCATTCGCTGAGGTCAAAAGCGAGTGGATTGAGACCGATAGCCTCCGAGATACATACGAGACGATACGCTCTCTGGTCGCACAGAACCGCACCCCTACGCTTCCAGAACTTGGGAAGGAATGGAAGAAGCTCAACGGCAACCATCCAATTCCGTTTGAGGACTGGAACAAAGCGATGGAAGTTTGCCCATCACCAGCCAACCTACCGTATTACGTAAAAGGAGTCATTGAAGCCGCTCATCGTCGCCAGCTACGGTTCGCTGGAGACCGCTTAATACGCGAGTCCGCTATCCTGACCCTCCAACCGGATCAAATCGTCTCTAATGCCG
>SXGT01089420.1_pt1 | contig 20298 bp, 17 predicted proteins | sample 3176221 | NCBI WGS metagenome assembly SXGT01 (sample SAMN11356862, study PRJNA531348) | freshwater metagenome | isolation source: freshwater sample F1-120 | place: China: Fuxian Lake, Yuxi | collected 2017-12-25
ACCAACGCCGTGCTCCATCTGCTTGCCATGGCGCGCGAGGCCGAGGTGCCGCTCGCCATCGACGATTTTCAGACGATCAGCAACCGGACGCCGCTGCTCGTCGATCTGAAACCAGGTGGGCAGTACGTCGCCGTCGATGTTCATCACGCCGGCGGTATCGGTGTGATCGCGAAGCGGCTCGTTGATGGCGGTTACGTCGATGGCTCTGCCGTCACCTGCACGGGTCGTACGTTCGCGGAGGAAGCTGCCGACGCCAGGGAAACGCCAGGCCAGAAGGTGATTCACGCGCTCGACAACCCGATCAAGCCGACCGGCGGTCTCGTGATCCTGAAAGGAAATCTAGCGCCGGAGGGATCGGTGATCAAGGTCGCCGGACACAACAAGGTGTCGCATCGCGGGCCCGCGCGCGTCTTCGAACGCGAGGAAGACGCCATGGACGCCGTGACGCACGGCAAGATTCAACATGGCGACGTGGTCGTGATCCGCTACGACGGGCCCAAGGGCGGGCCGGGCATGCGTGAAATGCTTGGGGTGACCGGCGCGATCAAAGGGGCCGGGCTTGATGTCGCGCTCGTTACCGACGGAAGGTTCAGCGGTGCAACGCACGGATTCATGATCGCGCACGTATCGCCTGAAGCCGCCGATGGCGGGCCGATCGCCGGCGTCGAGGAAGGCGATATCATCTCGATCGACGTCGGGACCAGCTCGATTCAGCTCGAAGTTTCGCCCGAGACCCTCTCCGCGCGGTTTTCGGAATGGAAGCGGCCCGAAATGCGCTACAAGACGGGCGTGTTCGCGAAATACGCCGCGCTCGTTTCATCCGCCTCTGAAGGCGCGGTGACGCGGGTTGGATAAAGATTCCAAAATCGCGGTACTCGGCGCGGGCAACATGGGATCCGCGCTTGTCGAAGGTTGGGCGCGATCCGGCATCAAGGGTGTCGTTTCCACACGGTCCACGGGTGGTAACCGCGAAGCAGCGGCCGTCGCGGACATCGTGATCGTCGCGGTCAAGCCGCACGTTGTCCAAGTGGTTCTCGAGGAGATTCGGGACGTGCTTCGCGAGGGACAGATTCTGGTTTCCGCCGCGGCCGCCGTTCCGCTCGCGGCGATCGAGAAGGTAGTGCGAGTGCCGGCATTTCGCGTCTTGTCAAACCTCCCCGCGGCCATCGGGAAGGGCGCAACCGCAATCGCGACACACGCGGCGGATAGCACGCGGGTTGTGAGCCTGTTTGCACGCATTGGCTCGGTTGAACTTGTGGACGAGGCGGTGCTCCATGCCGTCACGGCGTTGTCCGGGAGCGGACCCGCCTACGCATACCTCGTGATTGAGGCGCTGGCCTCGGGCGGAGTGAAGCAAGGACTGAAACGGGACGTGGCGATGCGCCTGGCGGCCCAAACCGTACTTGGCGCCGCTGCCATGGTTACCGAAACAGGCGTGCATCCGGCGGAGCTGCGCGACCGCGTGGTCACGCCGGGTGGCACGACCATCGCCGGCCTGCACGAACTGGAGAAGTCCGGTGTACGCGGAGCGCTCATGGCAGCGGTTGAAGCCGGCGCCAAACGCGCGCAAGAATTGTCGTGACGAGAGGCCTGTCATGAAGCTGCTGTTCATTGGTGACATTTTTGCCTCTCCAGGACGCCGGATTGTATCGGAGCACGTTCGCGACATCGTCCACGTGCAGCAGATCGACCTCACGATCGCAAACTGCGAGAACGCGGCCGGCGGACACGGGGTCACGCCGCAGATTGCCGACGAGCTTTTCGCTCTCGGCATCGACGTGATGACGAGCGGCAATCACATCTGGGACAAAAAAGAGATCTTCGAATATATTGCGAAGAGGCCCCGTTTGTTGCGGCCGGCGAATTATCCGCCCGGCGCGCCGGGGGCCGGCTCGGCTGTCGTCCGGGCGAAGAACGGAGTCGAGTGCGCCATTCTGAATCTGCAGGGCCGAACGTACATGCCGAACACCGACTGCCCGTTTCGCGCCGCCGATGAGATCCTGAAAACACTCGATCACGTGAAGGTGCGGTTCGTCGATTTTCACGCTGAAGTTACGAGCGAGAAGATCTCGATGGGCTGGTACCTGGATGGTAGGGTGAGCGCCATCGTCGGCACGCACACGCACGTACCTACGGCCGACACCCGCATTCTGGCGGGGGGAACCGCGTATCAGACGGATGTGGGAATGACGGGATCGTACGACGGCGTGATTGGCGCGGACAAGGAACTCATCTTGCGGCGTTTCCTGCTGGCAATGCCCGCGAAGATGGAAGCGGCGAAGGGGAAGGCTGAACTCCACTCGGTAATCGTTGATGTGGATGAAGCGACCGGGAAGGCCCGCTCCATCCGCCGCCACACGATTCAAGGGGACTGAAGGCTACTTCTCGACCGTCCTCTTTTCGTCGATCCTCTTTCGCATCATCATGCCGGGCTTGGGTTCGCTGACCGCATAGTCCGCCGGCACTTCGAAAAAGGTCCGGCCGGGTTCGCCGCGGCGGATCGCTGTCAGACGGTAAGTTGTCTCGCCCAGTCGCGGATCGTTTCGCCTGGTCATGACGACCGTTTTCAAGCCGTTCGAATACCACCGCTCGGATACGGTCTCGATGGGCAGGTCGTTTCCAATCTGCCCGGCCGCGATCGTCATAGTGGTGCGCGTGCCTTCAGCTTCCACGCCCTCGATGGTTCGTCTGCCGAGTTGCTCGGTCTTCACCAGCGGCGCGTTCTTCGGCTCGATGCCTGCGGTATCGGTTGTTCGACTGTGCGCGATCGCGGCCGCGTCCCCGTGCTGCCCACCATGGACCCAGGTAAACGTCTGTCGCCCTGTGCCGCTCAAGGGAGGGAGGGCGGGCAACGACGCGCCATCCGGCAGGCTGAGGTTGAACTGCCCAGCCGTCATGGCCGGCATCTTGCTGGCCGTGCGCGAACCGGGGTCGAGAACATAGTGCGCACCCGCAACCGGGTCGTTGATCATGACCGTCCTGTGCGGCGTGCGAGCCGCCCACGGCCCAATCGCTTCGATCGTCTCTTCGCGGCGCGTGCGACCTTCTCCGTCGCGAAAAACCTGGCCCTGCGACTTGCGGCGGATCGTATTGCCGTCCCCGAGGCGCTGCACGGTTTCGGTCACCGCTTCGGCCGAGTACGGAGCGCCTTTTACGACACCGGCGTCAAAACCGAATTCGGACGAAACGAAGACCACTTCGCCAGGCGTCGCATGCATCGTCCCCGCGGCGGACCCCGGGCCCACAGCGCCGCTGAAGCCGCCCACGATAACCTTTTCGTGCTGGATCTCCACCTGTTGCTGTGCCCAGGCGCTGGCGGCCACAAACGTTGCCGCCGTCAAAACCTTTGTTGAAGCCCTTCTCATTGCTTTCTCCTTTTAGTGTTATTGCACAAATCGAATCGCACGCACGAGGCCGTCCTCGCCCAGAACTACTTCCGCCTTCACCGTTTCAAACGCTCGCTCTTCGTTCATCGGCAAACCGAAGGCACGAAGCGACGATCGCGGCAGGCGAACCCGCACAAGCCGTCCATGGTCCAGGCGTTCGAACGGATCGTTGCCGGGGAGGGCGAAGAATCGCGTGGCAATCTCCGGTTTTGCCGGCGCCGGCGCGCGATTGAACGAATATGCAAAAAACATCAAGAGCGCGGCCGCAAGAGTTCCCCACACCATTCGCGCCCGCCCCGTGCGGTTCGCCCTCCTCCGCCGGAACTCCTCGATCAAGGCCGATTCCACGCTCGCCGGCGCTTCTTCAAATCCGGTCTCGGACTGGGCGAGCGCACGCAGCGCCGCCCTGATACTCTCCACCTCGTTCATAGCGAACACCCCATCCGCGCACGCACTTTTCCCGCCAGCATTTCCCGCGCCCGCGACAACCGCGACCGCACTGTTCCCACCGGGCATCCGAGCGCCTGCGCCGCTTCCGCGTAACTCATTTCATCCATGTCGCACATCACGGCAACTTCCCGGTAGTGGGGCGGCAGCGACAGCAGGGACTGCATCAAAACCTCCCTGTTCTCGGCCCGGTTCAAATCACCGAACACATCGTCGCCGGACAGGGGTTCCATTTCCGGTTCCTCCGAGGCATAACGCCCATCGCGATCGAGACAGCGAAGCACCTGATTCCGCGCCACTCCGAAGAGCCAGTTCGCGACTGTGCCCCGGGACGCGTCCCAGCGGCCGCCGTCCTGGATCAGGGCCAGGAACGATTCCTGCACCACTTCTTCCGCGATGCCCGCTCTGCCACACATCCGCAAGGCGAAGCGATATAGCGCGCCTTGCCTCCGCCGATAGAGTACGGTGAAAGCCGCTTCATCGCCGCGAATCATGCGCAGCAGCAGGTCCTCATCGCTCGCGTCGGCTAACTGCGTCACTATATCTGGTTCGCCCGGCGCGGCGGGATGGTTCCACATTTTCTAGTGGAACTCGAGTGCGGTCACATCCCCGATCGTTCCGGCGAGGGCGTCCGGCTTTGCCAGGTACTCAATTCCGAGCCTTCGAGGCTCCTGGCGTCCGCACTTGAATTCGAAAGTTACGCCGCCGCTGTTCCTGATCGGGATCTTCCCTTGTTCGCGCACGGCCAGACCGTAGCGCTTCCCGTTCGCGCTGACCCACAGCCGCGCCTGAGCACCAAGACAATCGACCTGTTCCAGGACGGCGTCAAGCCGCGAATCTCCCTCGGGATTGTTCCAGCTTTTCGGAACCGTGACCTGCGGTTTCGAAGCTCGTACCGCGGTGGCCGTCTCTCGCTGTTTCCGGCCGAGCTCCGCAAGCTCAAGAAGATACTTCGCATCCGAGAAATCGGGTGCGAGTTCGACCGCCCTGCGCAGGGATTCGATCACTTCGGCCGGCGGCCCTTTCGACTCGCGCACAAGCATCGCGTACTCGTAGTGGGTTCGCGCTTCGCGGCTGCCCAGTTCGATCGCACGCCGTAGCAACCGCCTTGCTTCCGCGTAGTCTCCACGACGAAGCGCGAGCGCGCCCAGGCCGGTTGCCGCCGCGGGATCCTGAGGACGATTCCGCGCAAGCTCCGAGTAGATCTTGAAGGCGTGGTCATACCGATTCAGATCGAGTGAGAGATCGGCCAGCGCGATTGTGGCCGTGGTGTCGGGGAGCGCCTCTATTTGAGGCGCGGGGAGAGGGCCCTTTATCGTCAAGGTGATCGACGAGCGACCGGCCATGAGGCGAGCTTCGCCAAGCGCATCGGCGAGCGGCTTGCCGAATGCGTCCGCAAATGCACGGGCTGCCGGAGCGCCTTCCTCAAGCCGCTTCATCAGGCCAGGCAGTTGGTCCCTGTAGGATCTTGACGCGTATAGCATATGGATGAACGCCCACGACTGCGCATAGAACAGCGCGGAGCCGCCGCCGGCAAGCCAAGTGTCCATTGGCAACCATCCTTCGGCATTCAGCCGGGCGATGTGACCTGGAATAGGGCGTCCGAGCGCTGAGTAGAATTCCGCGGCTCCTTCAGCGAACCAAGCCGGAAGCGGGCCGTGCGTGCGGGCGAAAACGAAGTGTGTGTACTCGTGATAGACGATTCGCTCGTCCACATCGCGCAGCAGGATGTAGTTGCGTTCAGGCGTTCCCAGAAACGAACCGGGCTTAAATTCGTGCAGGTCGAACATCTTGCGGTCAGCCTCGGATGCGAGGACAAAGACTCTCGGCGCGGGCGCGGAAAAGCCAAAGACGGAACGGATTTCCTCGAGCCGCGCGATGGCGGTCAGGCCCTTCTTCTCGCCGGCGTCGGTTAGCAATTCAAAATTGGGTGTCGAAATCCGCAGCCATTGCGACGCCGCACCGGAAAGTGAGGCCGGCGCAAGCAACAGCGCAGCCATTGACAACACGTGCCACATACTAAAATGGACTGTAACCTATGCTTACACATCTTTCACTGTTTCTGATCGCCGGAGCCGTCATCGGCGCCGGCGCCGCTTTCGCCGCTTCGAGCGTTCACGAGTTCACGCCGAACGGAATCGACGGCGCTCCCGCTCCGCTTGCTTCCTACAAGGGAAAAGCGCTGCTCATCGTCAACGTTGCGAGCCAATGCGGTTACACGCCGCAGTACAAAGGGCTCGAAGCGCTATATCGCAAGTACAAAGATCGCGGTCTCGTGGTGGCTGGCTTCCCCGCGAACAATTTCGGCGGGCAGGAACCAGGCACGAACGAGGAGATCAAGACGTTCTGCTCGCGGACCTACAATGTTACGTTCCCCATGTATGCGAAGGTGTCCGTGAAGGGCGCGGACCGCGCTCCGCTCTTTGGCTATTTGGCCGAGAACGGCGGCGGAGACCCGAAGTGGAACTTCACCAAGTTTCTGGTCGATAAATCGGGCAAGGTAATTCAGCGCTTCGATTCGAAGGTGGATCCAGAGTCGGACGAGATGGCGGCGGCGGTCGAGAAGGCACTCGGAAACTAGGATAGGGTGAGAAATGACAATCACGGGTTCGGTCGGAGAGGGCGGGGTCAATCGGAAGAAAGACGTCACGGCAGTGCAGAAACTTCTTGCAGCCGGTGGACGCTATTCCGGAACAGCCAGTGGCGTTTGCGATGCCACTCTAATCAAGGCCATTCGCGGCTTTCAGGCGACGTTCGCCAAACACCCGGACGGGCGCATTGATCCCGGCGGAGCGACTTTAAAGAAGCTGACGGAACTAGAGCCACCGCCGCGCACCGGTCCGGGCGCCGCCGCCGATTGGTCCGGCGACAGTTCACAATGGACGCAGGAAAAGAAGCTTCAAAGCCTGGAGCCGGGGTTTCGCGTGAAGGTAGAGGCCGTGCTTGCGGCTCTGACAGCGTCCTCTTTCGCGCCGCGAATCGTCTTCGGATGGAGGTCCGCTGCCGTGCAGAAGAAGTTGAAGGCGGAAGGGAAATCGACACTCTCGTTCAGCTTTCATTGTTCGCAGCATAAGGACGGCACGCCGAACTCGTGGGCCGCCGACATCATCGACAAGCGTTGGGCCTACAGTGAGGACGCCGAGGCGAATGGCTTTTGGGAGGCGCTCGGGGCGGCCGCCAAGGCGCAGGGTCTCGTCTGGGGCGGTGATTGGAAGACCTTCCCGGACGTGAGCCACATCCAGGGCCGCGCCAACAGCGAACTCGCCGCAACAAAGGCGGAAAGCGGACTGTGATGATGGTGGGGCGGACGGCGGATAGGAAGAAGCGATCCCCAGCCCCAATGGCGTTGTTTTTGTGCGCCAGCCTCGCTCAAGCTGAGGACTTCGCCGTTGCTTCCACCCACCGAACCGCCCTGGCCGCGATGAAAGCGGCTGCATCGTTGCGTTCCGCGGCCTTGGATGCAAACGTGATCGCGAGCGGCGACTGTGCGGCTTTCCGCGCCGGCCTCTACGTGGTCGCCGTGCGGCCGTCGCCGGGCAAGGCGGGCGTCAAACAACGCACCTGCAAGCCAAAGCACAGCACGCGCCTCGCCCTGGGAATCCCCCTTATCGACCCTACCATCGAAAGCGTCCCCCCGAATTCGGTTAACTGGGCCGACGACGATCGAATTTCAGTTGTCGCCAAACTTCCATCAAACGGATATCTCTGGATCCGGCGCCGCTACGAGCCGGATTCCGAAGACCCTCGCGAAGGACGCCGTGAATCCGTGTATTTCCTGCTTTCGGGCCCGAAGGACGCAGTGCGGCTCGATGCCGATTGCGCCAATCCGACCTTTGCACAGCGCGATGGATGGATTGCTCTGAGCTGCGCGCGGGAGCTTGCCGCCGATCACATGCTCCATGAGCTTCGAGTCTTCGAACAGACTTCGGGAAAAACCGTCTTCAGCGCTGCCCGTTGCCGGGAGCCGCGCTTCGAAACCGCCGAAGAACTCTCATGCCAGGCCGAATCGGTCGATGCGGATGGAAGGCTGCAACTCGCCGCGAAGCGTCTCCGGTTTCGTCACCAGATGTAATCTTTTGCGATCGCGCGCTTATCGTAGCCGTCGAGCACGTGCACGACGCGAAGCTTCTTGAGGGTTACGGGCGAAAGCTGTCCAATCGGGATGTAGACGATCGTCCGGCCCGAACGTGCGGCTACGGTCCGGAACACGCTCCTGGGTGGTTTTGCGGCTACGTACACGACGTGGCGCTCAAGAGAATAATCAAGTCCGGCGAGCAGTAGGCGCTCCGGCTTGGATTCCGCCAAGTCGTAATCGGGATCGCGCCAAACGTCGAACATCCGTCTGGCCGGGAGGCTCATCAAAAAACCGCCGTACTCTCCGCGCCCAATGCCCGGCCCCGAGAGGTTTGTGAAAGGATCCGTCGCGTAGAACGCCATGTCCGACTCGTTCTGATGCTCGCCGAGCCACGTGGTCAAGTAGTTGTAGCGGTCCTGGCGGTCTTCGTCGAAGATCACGATCACTGAGCCTACCTCGCCCTGGATCTTCTGAAACTGACGAACGAAAATCCGCCCTTCGTGCCAGTTGCGAATGGTCTCGCGCAGATCGATCCCATCGAGAAGGGACGTGGTGAACGGCTCGGTACGCGTCCGTTCCTCGGAAAGAATGCTCTTTCCCTTCTTTTTCAGGTAGCGTCCGTAATCTTCAATAACAAGGTCTTCCGGAGGGAAGGAGCAAATGCCGCCGGTTCCGGGTTGGGAAGACCACTCGCCGGGAAACTTCTCCTTCTTGCGGCCCTTCAATCCCACGGGCCGGAGGCGCCGTTTGGCGCTCGGAAGGCGGCGGCGAAGAAGCAGCCGCTTGGTATCTACCCATACTTCCTCGCCCGCAATCCGCACCGTCATCAGATCGCTCGCGGCGCGCTGGAACGGATAGACGCTTGCAAGCTCCCAGACGTCCCACGCGTAATTATCGTCCACAAGGGAACGGGCCGCGACCACAATGTCGAACAACCCCGCGCACAGACCGCCCGCCGAAAGCGCGAGATTGCGGGTGAATCGCGCGATCAGACGCCGCTGCCAATAAGCGACCGTCTCCCCGGTATTCTTCTCATAGCGTTTCTCCGCTTCCTTCAGAAGCTGGAGTTGCACGCGGCGGCGGTCCACCAGATCCGCGTCGGTGGCAAGTTGCCGGTATTTTTCGTACCGCTCCTGAAGGTACGGATATTCGGCGGTGATTTCGGCGAGACATTCCGGATGCGGGTTCAGAGCCTTGACACCCTCGATCCTGGTGCGCGCCATCGGCTGCGCCTGCGGTTCTTCCATCGCATCGAGCACGGGATCGAGCAGATTCATTGACAAGACGACGAACACTCGCGCTTCGGGATGCGCGCCCTGGAGTTTCCAGGCAATGCCCGCGGCGTGCGCTGAAATCGCGGCCGAGCGTTCTTGCGGCCAGACGCGATAGGCATCTACGTAGCGGGCGAGGCCGGCCGACCGCAGTGCGTAGGAGTCCGGGTAACTGTCCTTCAGGTGAGGGCGCTCGCCCGTGTTGGGGTCGGCAAACAGGATTTCCGCGCCGATTTCGAGGCCCGTTCGAATGGCCTCCGTAAACGGGTCCGTTGGCTCCACCGGCACGTAGATGGCGCGGCCAGCCTCGTCTTCCTCTTCGCCGTAAAGAATCACGGACATTTCCGGGAGTCGAGAGACGGCGTGCACCCACGCCGGCTGAAGCGCCGTAGGAAGTTCGAGAGCGACCACCAGCGGCCTCGCCCGCGATGTCTCCCTCAACAGGACATTCCGAACCTCCATGGCAAATTCAAGGCGTCCGGGAACGACGGGAAAATAAGTGAAACGCCCGCGCTCGAGCGTCCCAAAATCAGGAAATGACGGTTCTGTTTCGCCGGACATAACGCAACGCCTCTTCCCCCAGGGTGGCGAGTATAGAGGATTCAAGAGCCTCGGTTTCGTGAGCGCGCTCCGTCGCCAGGCTCTTCAGCTTGATCGCGTAGCGCCCAATGTTAATGCCATCCCGGACGGTATAGCGCTCGTCCGCCGCGTGGGCCTGCTGGAGAAAGTCCGTGACGTAGGTCAGAATGCGGTCTTCCGCGAAAGGCAGGTTCTCCTTGAGGATATGATACTCCTCATCGCGCTCCGGAAAATCGATAAAAATCTGCGGCTGTAAGCGCGAGTGAATGTACTCTGGAAGCTCGAAGGTGGAGGCGTCGTCGTTCATTGTCGTGACCAGACGAAACTGCGGATGCGCTTTGATTTTAATGCCCGCGACGATGGACTCGACATACCGCCGGTTGTCGAGCAGCGGCGCAAGGCTCGCCCAACTCTTCTCGCTCATACGGTTGCCTTCGTCGAGAATCGCGATGCCGCCGCGAATCATGGCGGTGACGAGGGGCGACGCCACGTACCGCAGACGTCCGGCGCCCTCAATGACCGGCGTTACCAGCAGATCCTCCGGACGGGTATCGAGCGTCGCTTGAAGGATGAAGACCTCGCGGCCCATACGCTTAGCCGCCGCGTAGGCGAGCGTCGTTTTTCCCACGCCGGGCTTTCCGAGCAGGCGCGGATTCATGGGCAGATCCTGTTCACTGACCACCATCCACGCGGCCAGCAGTTGACGCATCAACTCCTCCTGGCCCACCCAATGGATATTCAATTCGTCGGGGTGCGCGAGGTGCAACGTCACGCCTTCAATTTCGACTGTCATGTTCCTCAACCATTCTCGCAACCATAGCTGCTATTCTCCCAACAGTTCGAGGTATCGCGCTACCGCCACGATCCCGCGAAAGAAATTGGGCAGATGCAGTTTCTCGTTGGGAGCGTGCAAATTGTCGTCGGGCAAACCGAAGCCCATCATCACGCTGGGTATCCCGAGGTGGCGGTCGAACAAGCCCACAATCGGGATGGAGCCGCCGGAGCGGATGTACACAGTCTCGCGCCCGAAGACCCCGGTCATCGCTTCGGCCGCGGCGCGGATGAAGCGATTGCGGGGATCAACCAGCGATGGGGCGGCCCCATGGATCAAGCGAAACTCGGCCGTGACTCCGCGTGGACAAGCCGCTGCAACCGCCCGCTGAAGCTGTTCGAAGGCTTCCCCGGGGTCCTGATCCGCGACGAGCCGTGCGCTAAGCTTGGCCACGGCGCGCGCGGGTATTACGGTCTTCGCTCCTTCTCCGGCGAACCCGCCGCGGATGCCATGAACTTCGAGAGTCGGCCGCGCCCAGAGCCGCTCGAACAGCGGTATGTCAGGCTCTCCCGTGAGTTCGCGAGCGCCCATCTCGGCGCGCGTGTACTCGTCCTCATTGAAGGGAAGTCGAGTCCATGCCTGCCGCTCTTCATCGCCGGGAGGCACAATGCGCGCGTGAAAGCCAGGAATCCGAATCCGGCCGTCGCGGTCCTTGAGGGCTGTGAGGATTTCAGCGATCGCCTGAATGGGATTCGGTGCGGCGCCGCCGTAGACGCCGGAATGCAGATCGTGGTTCGCGCCTTCGACGTGCAACTCACCGTAGACGATGCCGCGGAGTCCAACGCAGATCGTGGGCAGCCCGGGCGCGAACATTTCGGTGTCGCAGATGATGGCGGCATCGCAAGCGAGTTCCGGCGGGCGCGTGGCGACATAGCGTTCGATATGTTCCCCGCCGGTCTCCTCCTCTCCTTCGACCAGAAACCTGACGTTGACGGGAAGCCGTCCGTGGGTCTTCAAAAGCCCCGCGACGGCGCGAATCAGGATATAGGTTTGACCTTTGTCGTCGGACGATCCGCGCGCGAAGATGTCGTCGCCGCGCACATCGGGTTCGAAGGGAGGGGATTTCCATTCATCGAGCGGGTCGGGCGGCTGGACGTCGTAGTGACCGTAACACAGAACGGTTGGTTTGCCGGCCGCCCCGAGCCACTCGCCATAGACGAGAGGGTTGCCCCCGCCTTCGGAGTCCACGATGAGCCGGGTGGAGAGGCCGGCCGATTTCAGTTCGCCGAGAACGAATTCCGCAGCGAGGCGAATGTCCGGTTTGTTCTCGGGAAGGGTGCTGATGCTTGGGATGCGCAGGAAAGTCTTGAGGCGTTCGAGCGACTCGGCTCTGTTCTCTGGTGCGTCGATCATGTGATTGGACGCAGGATAGCAAAGATAAAGACGGAGCGAGGGATTGAACGGCCGCGGGCGGGGAGTGCGCGCCGTGCTACATCCAGATCCCGGAGTCCGGTTCAACTGGCGGCAAGGCCACATTTAGACAAGGATGGAGACCAGTTCGCAAGTCTCGTTTCATCAAATACTTGGAACTGCGTGACGATCAGAGTGGATTTTGTGTTCTTTCACCGCGCGAGTATGCTGCTTGCCGGCGAAGTGGTGCGATTAATGGCCGGCTGGGAGATTAAGAATCGCTGGTTTTGGGGTGGCACGCAGGTGGAAACCTGAGCCACGAAGAAGTCATCGGCATCCGTTGCATGCCACGATTGCGAAGACCGGTACCTTCAAGCGACTCCGCGACGGCGTCGACGAATACGCGGCTTCAACGCGTAAGAATGACGCGGCCGCGACGGCCGGCCCGCGGAAACTGTGCTTGTGCACAAGTGGGACGAGATCCCTGGAGTGCTGCGATGAGACAGCACGGATCCAAAGCAGCGCCCGGACCAGACACGTTACGGCATGGTTCAATGTTCGTATGACGCTCTGGATCTTCTGCCTGGCGGCGCTGTCCGCCCGCGCGATTGCCGCTGACTACGCCGCGCCAGCAGGAAAGCGCGCGCCATTCCGCAGCCTGACGGGAGAGTCGATCCTGCCGGGCGGCCGTCTGCTGCATCCGCTCGGACAGCAGTATATGACCGGGCCTGGACCGTTCGGCCTCGCCATCAATCCGACCGGAAACATTCTTGTTTCGGCCAACGGCGGGCCGGACCGTTACTCGCTGACCGTGCTCGAAAAGGACAAAGGCCGCTGGATCTCGCGTCATCTGGTCGCGCCCAGGAAGAACGACCCGGAAGGCGACGACGACGATTGGCGATCCGTGTTCATGGGCATCGCATTCGCCGACAGCAAGGCGCTGTGGGCCTCCGACGGCAATTCGGGGGGCGTCCGGCTCATACAAACGGCGAGCGGAAGCCGCCGGAAAACCATCAGCCTCAATCAGGCCGGTTTCAACGACAGCTATACAGCCGATCTCGCGATCGATAACGTGCGCGGTCTGCTGTACGTCGTGGATCAGGCGAATTTCCGTGTTGCGGTGGTCGATGTGAAACGCGGCCGGGTTATGTCGTCAGTGAAGGTAGGAAGGCTGCCCTTCGCGATAGCGCTTTCACCGGACGCGCGGCGTGCCTATGTGACAAACATCGGAATGTTCGAGTACAGGGCGATTCCTGGCGCTGATTTGAAGCGGGGCGAGACGGGCCTTCCGTTTCCGGCGTTCGGGTTCCCGTCGGCCGAAGCTCGCGCAGGGGTGCGCCGGCAGACGGTGGCGGGTGTGTCGGTGGATGTCCCTGGACTAGGCGATCCGAATGTAAAGGAATCGAACTCTCTGGCCGTGATTAACGTGGAGAATCCCGCCTCACCGAAGGTCGAGCGCTTTATTCAAACCGGGATTCCCTGGGGCAAAGGCACCCTTGGGGGGAGCAGTCCGTCGGGCGTCCTGGCGGCGGGCGGCAAAATTTTCGTCAGCAACGCGCACAACGATTCGATTACCGTGATCGACGCGGGCACACTTGCGGTGACCGCGGAGATTCAACTGCGCATCCCAGGACTTGAAGGCCTTCGCGGCGTTCTTCCGCTCGGCATGGCGTGGAACAGCGCGACGGGCTGGCTGCTCGTGGCGGAAGCGGGCATCAACGCAGTTGGTGTCGTCGATACCTCCGCGAACCGTTTACTGGGCCATCTTCCGGCGGGCTGGTTCCCGACGCGCGTGCTCGTTGACCGCGACAATGTGTATGTCTGCAACGCGAAGGGCATTGGCGTGGGACCAAACGCCGCACAAAACGGCGCGCACTACATGTCTCCCGAGAGCAGTTTCATGGGAACGCTGCGGCGCGGCACGGTTTCCACCTATCCGCTACCGGACGCAGCGGAGCTTGGGGCACACACCAGGCGGGTTTTCGAATACAACGGGCTGTTTCCACGGGAAGAAGCAGCGCACAAGGAAAGCGCAGCCACGCCCCCGGCCGCCATCAAGCGCGTGGTGCTCATCGTCAAGGAGAACCGCACGTTCGACGAGGTATTCGGGGACATCGTGAAAGCGCCGGACGGTCCTGTGCGCTCCGCTCCTCTGCTGGCGAGGTTCGGGCGCGGCGGATTCGTCTACGGCGGCAGCAACCGGCTAAGTTTCAAGTCTGTCAACGTAACGCCAAACCATCATTCGATGGCTTCGCGCGGGTCGATGAGCGACAACTTCCACGCGGATTCGGAGATGAGCGTGGACGGTCATCATTGGCTTGTGGGATCGTACCCGAACGCCTGGACCGAAAGCACGCTCATGGCGGCGGGCGGCGGCCAAAAGGATTTTCGATTGCCCACCAGCGCACCTGGACGTTTGTTGTTCGCCGGAAGCAATTCCTCCGTGCATCCGGAGGAGCAGTTGGATGCCGGCACGCTCTGGCATCATCTTGAGCGCGCCGGGATCACGTTCCGAAACTACGGTGAAGGGTTCGAACTCGCGGGCGTCGATGAGGGCACCGGGCTGAAACCTACCGGCGCCGGTGTGTTGACCAACGTTCCCATGCCGGACCCGCTCTACCGCAACACGTCGAAAGCCTACCCGATGTATAACATGAACATCCCGGACCAGTTCCGGGCGGACGTGTTTATCAAGGAGATACGCGAGAAGTACGTCGAGGGCGGGGAGGCGTTTCCCCGGTTCATTTACATTCATTTGCCCAACGATCACATTGCGAAGCCGCGGCCGGAAGACGGATATCCCTACGAAGCCTCCTACGTTGCAGATAACGATTACGCGTTGGGGCGAATCATCGAGTTTCTTTCGAACACCCCGTGGTGGAAGGAAATGGCTGTGTTCGTGACGGAAGACGACGCGCAGGGCGGCCGCGACCATGTCGATGCGCATCGCACGGTGCTTCTTGCGATGGGACCGTACGTGAAAAAAGGTTACGTGAGCCGGGTAAACGCGGGTTTTCCCGGGCTCTTAAAGACTGTGTTTCGCATCTTCGGAATGCCACCTTTGAATCTGTTTGACGCCGTTGCATCGGACCTCAGCGACCTGTTCACGCCCCAACCGGATTTCACGCCATACCAGCTGGAGCCTGTGGATTCCAGGTTGTTCGTACCGTCAGAGGCGCGAGAGCCTAAGGACCCGAAACCAGGACCCAAGATGGACGATCCGAAAGTGCTAAGGGAGCAGCACAAGCGATAGGGCTTGTGTCTGAGTATGGCGAGCGAAAACGCGAGGTTGGCCGAAACGGCGTAAGCCTCGCGATTCCTACCCTTCCATGTTGTAACGGACCGCGATATTTCCCCCCGACCTGGCCGGATTACAACCCAGGAATTCGCACGTTCCGTTTCTCCTCTTCATGATCTCAAACGGTCCTCGCCGTCAAGGGTTCGCTCCCGCCGAGCCTGCCGGCAAGCCCTTGACCGCTCTAGGCCGTTCCCCCGGATGAACTTAGAGCATTTTCATATAAATTGCTGCTCCGAAGTTCATCGACTATTGCCGGCAATCAGACTGCGAACCTACTTTATATGAAAATGCTCTAGCCTGAAATCCGAAGTTGCAATCATTTCAAAGACTATCCGACGTATTTTGAATGGTTTACGCTGTGGAAAGCCAACTTCGGCGAAGTTGACTTTCCAGCCTGCAAGCCGCTGAAAAGAATGGGTTTAAGTGTTAACCTTCGGATTTCAGGCTTAGATGAGGAAAAACCCTGACTGACTGACTGACCGCCCGCCGGCGTTGCGAAACCGTAGGCGGCAAAGATCGCGTTCCGTTACAACATGTTACGGCACATGCCGGTCCGCTGCGGCTGTTCTAAGGTTGAGCTCTCGGGCAGGCAGAAACAACCACTGAGCGTTGAGTCCGAGAGAGGCCTTCAACGCAGGCCGTCGAAAGGGCACTGAAAACGGAAAGCGCCAGCAGAGACCGCTGGCGCTCTCGACTCTAAAGATGATTGCACTTACGCAGCCGAAATCCGGGCGTCCGGCAGCGCGAAATGGCGAAGCTCGGCGCTGAGCGTGTCCATGGCGCGCATCAATTCCGACACCTCAATGGAACCAAGACCGAACTGATGGACGAACAGCCGAACTTCGACTCGGGCCAAGGCCATCGTGAATGCCCATTTTTGCCGCAGCATCGCCACAGCGAGATCGGGACGATCCTCGGTCGAGTGGAGCATCAATTCACTCAACATACCGTAGACGCGACCGAAATCCCGGCGCATTTCCCGCAGGTAGCCCCGGAAAATCCGGCGCCTGTCGCCGCGCAGCTTTCTCGCGACCTTGGGGCTCAAACCGCGTTGGGCGGCAAGAAACGAATAGTCGCTATCGGCCAGCAGCCGCTCCATCGGTTGATAACGGGCAGCGGAGAAATCGTCCAGGTTTCCAACCGGGCCAGTCGGCGCGGCTTTCCATGAAAAAAAGCTTCGGACAAGCAGTCCGAAGCCAACCGCCAGAAGTCCGAAGAAAGGGACAGCGATCCACGAGATGTTCATAGCGCTCCTAAGTACTTATTCGCAATATTACACGATATAGTTCATAAATGCAAATGGATTAAAAAATAATTTCAGTCATCCCGCCGGGAGGAGGCGCCGGCACGTAAGAGAGCGGTATTGAAGGCATCCAGAGTATCCAGCAGACGTCGCTCACTTGCCGGCGCCGGTGCGACCGCCCGATTCCTCAGCAGGGTATCCTCGCCGCGGCTGTTAATCAGGAGTACCCAAAGAAGTGCGCAAACCGCGGAGATGCCTAGATCCAAAGTCCTGAAAAAGGGGTTCGCGCCCGGTCCACCGACCTGGCGCGCGAACAGAATTACCGTCGAGGCGAGAAAGTACGCGAAATAGACCGATGTGTACACGATTAGATTCCGGCTCAAGGGGATTGGAAACAGGGCCAGAAAAGTGCCGATGACAATGAGCAGAATCACAAGACTGGTGTCGACGCCGCGTTCAAGCTGCATCGCTTTGATGAGGAGCGGGTAAAGCTCAACTGGGCCGCTCCAGGACAAAATCAGGCTCGTTGCAGACAGAGAGATCCCGATCGCCAATCCCCCGTACAGCACCCAACGGCCGAGGCTACGGATACCCTGGTAGCCTCTGAGCGCGAGAGAATACAACTCGTGCACCACAACCACATAGCCCATCCAAATCAACGGCTGAGTGATTAGGAATACGAGGCCGTAGGTCTGACGGCTCATCGGAATCAGAAGCACAAGCGTCCGAGCCGTTCGAAGTACCAGGAAGGCGAAAAAGCAAGGGTACTTTCTGTGAAGCCCGGTCAGGTAAAGCCGCAGAGCCAGGAGACCCAAGCCCGCTGAACCGAGGAGCCACAGAAGTCCGTCGAGTGTGGTCAGTCGCGGCACGACGCATCCAGTCTATCACGCGGCTACCCGCCGCCTGTTCTGCCAGGTGTCTGGCATGTCAGACCCCACCTGCACTACATACCGCCCATGGCACCCGCGCACAGGCGATGAAGCGTTTCGCTCGACCCGGACCAGTTAACAACTGACCTTCGACCGCGGCGACAACCGCGCTGAGAGACCGGGAGAAGCGGTTCTCCAAACCTGGCCAGCGGGTCACTGCCAGGGAGTAAAATGTCGGAACTAGATTTCGAGACCAACTGCGAACAGGCGCAACCGTTTCCTTGAAGCCGCTTTGGTTTTCGCTGCGTTTCTTCTATTTCCCGATCCCCTCCGCTCGAAGCGATCTGGGAGCCTCCGAACGCGAAGGCGAGCCACGAACTCAGAGCGAGGAATTAACAAAATGGACGGACTCAGACCAACGCAACCACCTCGATTTCCGAGATCATACTGGACGGAAAGCGCAACCTCATTTCAGGATCATCCTTCGAAGAGAATGCCTTCCGCAGAATTTCTCAATGTTTGGGTTTCACCTCTTTAGCCTTGGCGGCCGCAGGCCCGTGCTCTTTGTCCGCCGCGAAAACGCCCATCTGCACCTTCTCACGGTTTGGCTTCTCCGTCGAAGGCTTGGCCGTGGCCTTTTCGTCATGGGCGGGCGGCTTTTCACCATGGGCGGGTTGAGGCGCCTTGGCTGCCTTGTCGCCGTGCGCTGCTGCGGCGGGAGCTTCGGCTTCGGCCTCCTCCTCTTCTTCGTCGTCCCCATCCGCCTCCTCAAGAGCACCCGGTGGGCGGCGGTACTGTACGATTAGCGAGATGCGGCGGTTACGCGGGTCCAGCGGATCTTCCGGGTTCTTTAACTGCTGATCGGCGTATCCTCGAACCTGAGCAACCTGGTCGGCTCGCAGCCCGCTGGATTGCATAATCCGCCTCGCTGCGTTGGCCCGGTCTGCGGAGAGTTCCCAGTTGGTAAACGCGCCGCCGCTGCCGAAGGGCTTGGCGTCCGTGTGGCCTTCGAGAAGAATGATGTTCGGCAACTTGCCAAGTTCCGCAGCCAGCAGGGTGAGCAGGTCCCGGCCCGTCGAACTGGGGTTGGAATTGCCGCTTTCGAAAAACATGCCCTTTGTCGTCTCAATCAATTCGATGCGCAAACCCTCGCCCGTAACCGAGATCTGAACCTGATCCTTCATCTTCTTGAATTCAGGAACGTCGAGAACCGCCTGCTGAAGCTTATCTTTCAGAGCCGGCATGTCATCCTTGGAGATGGAGAGGGTTTCGCCGACGCCGGCCATGTTGCTGCCCGCCAACTTGCCGGTTCCAGTCGGGTCCTGAAAATAACCTCCGACGGCTTTCTGCACTTTCTCGCTGCTGCTCAGCAGCCAAAGTACGATGAAGAGCGCCATCATTGCGGTGACGAAATCCGCGTAAGCAACCTTCCACGCTCCGCCGTGATGGCCCCCGTGGCCACCCTTCTTCTTGATAATGATAATCGGTTGAACTGCTTCATCTGCCATGGTTATGCCTGTGCTTCAGTTCGAGGCCGGGCCGCGATCGGCGCTGGACAACACTATGCCGCGCTGCCGCCTTTACAGTTCTTCTCCATCTCCTTGAACGAAGGCCGCACGTGGTTCGGAATACTGCGGCGGGCGAACTCGACGGCGAGAATCGGGGCGAATCCCTTGACGAACGACACCACGGCGACCCTTAGGAATTTGTAGAAGTCCGATTCAGAATCGTTGACTTTCGTCATGCTGGCCGCGAGGGGCCCAAATAGGCCATAGCAAAGCAAGATCCCGAGAAATGTCCCGACGAGCGCAGCCGCCACCTTGTGCCCGATCTCCTCTGGCGGTCCGCCGAGCGATCCCATCGTGATCACGACGCCCAGCACGGCCGCGACGATCCCGAGTCCAGGCAGCGCATCCGCCATTGTGTTCAACGCCGTCACGGGCAGGCTCGATTCGTGATGGTGGATTTCAATGTCCAGCTCCATCATCTGATCCAGATCGAAACCCTGGATGCCGCCGCTAATCGCCATTCGCAGCGTGTCGCAAACGAAATGCGTGGCGTGATGATCCTTCAGGAACTTCGGGTATTTCGACAGCACGGGACTCTTCGAGGGTTCCTCCACGTCAGCCTCCAGTTTCACCATGCCTTCCTTTCGAGCGTAGGAGAACAACTGATTCAGCATCTTAAGCGATTCGAGATAGTATGCTTTGGTGTACTTGCTTCCACTGAACGCCCCGCCAAGACCCTTCCCAATCCCAATGATGACGTTGAGTGGATTGCCGATGAACACGGTGCCGACCGCAGCGCCGAAGATAATCACCAACTCAGCAGGCTGCATCAGCACTGCCAGGTGACCATGCTCCATGAGGTAGCCGCCGATGACGGCGCCAAAAACGATGACAATTCCGATAATCGCAAACATAGGCTTGTCGTGAGTGTGTCGTGCTTCACAACAACTATCGTCAGAAGGTGAAAATACTTTACAGAGCCTTGTTCGGCCGAAAGCGCGTCCAAGGTGGACCGCCGGCCGGGGCAATTGCCAGTGCAGCGTCCGGCAAATGACCAAACAATTTGAACGAACGAATTACCACGGAGCATGGGTAAATCATGTCCAGCCTTCCGCCCGTGGAACGGGCGAAAGCCTGGACAGTGGATCGCGGCGCGTGGAACGCCACGGCAAGCAGCGTTACGCTGCCGTATCGTTTATTGCTGCCGCTGCCGGGCGGCTGGATGTCGCCATCGCCGGGCAGCTTTCGGTGAACCGCAACATGAGCCGCCAGGGCAACCCCTGGGATATTGCAGGTATGACTTGAATCCGGCGTGAAGAGGTCACTTCCGGCTGGCGCCCAATGGCGTGAGAGTTGAGATCCTGTCGAGGATGGTGGCGGCGAGACGGTGAAGATCGGGAGATTGGCGGAGTCGGAGGGTAGGGCGATTCTGGGGTCGTG
>SXGT01302349.1_pt1 | contig 20298 bp, 19 predicted proteins | sample 3176221 | NCBI WGS metagenome assembly SXGT01 (sample SAMN11356862, study PRJNA531348) | freshwater metagenome | isolation source: freshwater sample F1-120 | place: China: Fuxian Lake, Yuxi | collected 2017-12-25
CTAGAGAAAGTCTGGGAATGGAAAGAATACTCCGGCGGCACCATCACCAAACAAATGCGCCGTTTAGGCACCTCGCCGGATTGGTCACGCGAGCGTTTCACCATGGATGCCGGTTTAAATAAAACGGTGACCGATAGTTTCGTGCGCCTATACAACGAGGGGTTGATTTACCGCGGTAAGCGCTTGGTGAATTGGGACGTCAAACTCGGCACGGCGGTGTCCGATCTGGAAGTGGTGCAAGATGAAGAAGAAGGCTTCATGTGGCACATCAATTACCCCTTGACCGATGGCACTGGCCATTTAACGGTGGCCACCACCCGACCAGAAACCATGCTGGGCGACGTGGCGGTGATGGTGCATCCGGATGACGAGCGTTATAAACACCTGATAGGCAAGCAAGTAAGCCTGCCTTTGTGTGACCGCCAGATTCCTATTATTGCCGACGATTACGTGGACATGGAATTTGGTACCGGCGTGGTAAAAGTCACGCCTGCGCACGATTTTAATGACTACGCAGTCGGTCAGCGTCACCAATTGCCCTTAATCGGCATATTAAATTTAGCCGGTTTTGTGAATGACAGTGCGCCTAAAGTTTACCAAGGCTTAGAGCGTTTTGCCGCGCGCAAACAAGTGGTGGCCGATTTAGATGCCCAAGGCTATTTGGTTAAAACCGATAAACATAAATTAAAAGTACCACGCGGCGACCGCACCGGTGTGGTGATTGAACCCATGCTCACCGACCAATGGTTTGTGGCCATGAGCAAACCGGCTGCCGACGGTAAATCGATTACACAAAAAGCCTTGGACGTGGTGGCCAGCGGCGAAATCAAGTTTTACCCAGAAAACTGGGTCAACACCTATAAACAATGGCTAAATAATATTCAAGATTGGTGCATTTCACGGCAATTATGGTGGGGCCATCAGATTCCAGCTTGGTATAGCGAGGATGGCAAAGTCTACGTGGCGCACGACGAAGACGAAGCTAAAGCCCTGGCGGCAAAAGACGGCTACAGCGGTCAATTGACCCGCGACAACGACGTATTGGATACCTGGTATTCGTCGGCTTTATGGCCATTCTCTACCCTAGATTGGACCGGCGATGCCGACAAAGACGCGGCCAATCTGGCCTTGCAACAATATTTGCCGTCCAGCGTCTTGGTTACCGGCTTTGACATCATCTTCTTTTGGGTGGCGCGCATGGTCATGATGACTAAGCATATCACCGGCAAAATCCCCTTCAAGCACGTCTATGTGCACGGTTTGATACGCGACGCCGAAGGGCAAAAGATGAGTAAATCCAAGGGCAATGTGCTGGACCCCATCGATTTAATTGACGGCATCGGTTTGGAAGACTTAATTAAAAAACGCACCAGCGGCTTAATGAATCCGAAAGATGCCACGAAAATTGAAAAGCACACACGCAAAGAATTCCCCAACGGCATCAATGCGTATGGCACCGATGCCTTGCGCTTTACCTTTGCCGCCTTAGCCTCACCCGGTCGCGACATTAAATTCGATTTGCAACGTTGCGACGGTTACCGCAATTTCTGCAATAAATTATGGAACGCCACGCGTTTTGTCTTGATGAATACCGAAGGCCAAGACAACGGGTTTGATGCCGCCAGTTGCGGCGCAGGCGGCCGTAAATTTTCACCCGCCGACCGCTGGATAGTCAGCATCTTGCAACGCACCGAAGCTGAAGTGGAGCGGGCGTTTGAAGACTACCGCTTTGACCTAGCGGCCAAAGCCATTTACGAATTTGTTTGGGATGAATACTGCGATTGGTACTTAGAATTAGTCAAAGTGCAAATTCAGCAAGGCGATGAGGCCGAACAGCGTGCTACCCGTCGCACCTTATTGCGCGTGCTGGAAACCGTGTTGCGCTTAGCTCATCCCATCATGCCGTTTATCACCGAAGAGATTTGGCAAACTATCGCCCCCATGACAGAAAAACACGGCGCCAGCATCATGCTGGAAGCTTACCCAAAAGCACAAATGGACAAGATCGATGCAGACGCCGAAGCTTGGGTGGCGCAACTCAAACAAATGGTCGACGCCTGCCGCAGTTTACGCGGTGAAATGAGCATTTCACCGGCTGCCCGTGTGCCGCTGGTGGCTTCTGGCCATGCAGAAAAATTAACGGCTTACTCCCCGTATTTAAAAGCCTTGGCCAAGTTAGAAGAAGTCAGCATCGTGGCTGACTTACCAGAAGCCGATGCACCCGTCATGTTGGTCGACAATTTCAAATTGATGTTAAAAATTGAAATCGACGTCGCGGCAGAGAAAGAGCGCTTAGGCAAAGAGGTCGCTAGACTGGAAGCAGAAATCAACAAAGCGCACGCTAAATTAAACAATGAAAGCTTTGTCGCCAGAGCGCCGGTGGAAGTGGTCGCCCAAGAAAAAGCCAGGGTAGCAGATTTCAGTGAGGCTTTAGAAAAACTAACGGGGCAACTGGCTAAATTAAAATAAAAACTTTCACCCTATTTTTTAGGTTTTTGTAGGTCGGCCTTAAGTACTGCGTTTTTTAATGTAAAAAGTAAACGTCGCATCCTCCGTGTCTAACTGCAACAACTCGTGGCCGGTTTGCTGACAAAACGCATGGAAGTCTTTCACTGCGCCTTTATCCGTCGCCATGATTTTTAACACCTGATGCGCGGCAAGTTCACTTAAGCCTTTTTTGCAACGCAGTATGGGTAATGGGCAATTTAGCCCCCTAGCATCCACTTCTTTAGCGAAATCCATAATCAATTCTTGAAAGCTTGATGGGCAACAAAAGGCAAGCCGGCTCTGCCCCATGCCAAAATGCCACCGGTCAAATTGTACACATTTTTACTGCCGCGCTCACTGGCAAAGGCCGCGGCATGGGCTGAGCGCACACCGCTATGGCAATAAAATACCGTGGTTTCTGCCTTAGGCAAGGCATCCAGTTGCAGCGGCAACGAAGCCAAAGGAATGTGCAGCGCATTGGCAATAACGCCGCGCGCCACCTCATCCGCATTGCGCACATCGACTAAGAGTAATTTTTTATCGGCCATCTTGTTCAACAAATCGCTTGCTGAAATTTCGCTGTATGTGTTCATTCAAACTGCACCTTAATTAATTCAAGCCATCATAACAATTTTGCTGCATGACTGCACCTACATTGGCTGTTAAGCCGGCCCCATCTCATTACGCCAACTGGTGCAGTTCTAACTTTCTTAATTTTGGCGCCAGTTTGGCGGTCACCCCAACCACCGCCAGCGTCATAAACCCGCCAAACAATACCGAGGGCACCAAACCCATGAGTCTGGCCGCCAAGCCGGATTCAAACGCACCCAATTCATTCGAGGAGCCTATAAAAATACCATTAATGGCCGACACCCGACCGCGCATGGCATCGGGGGTGGCGAGCTGCAATATACTGGTGCGCATCACCACGGATATGCCATCAAAAACACCGGACAATAACAACAAAGTCGCCGCCAGCCAAAAAGAAGTGCTGAGCGCAAAACCAATGATGCTCAATCCAAAACCCGCCACCGCGCCCAACAACCAACGACCCGCATGAAAATTAATCGGGTGCCGAGTTAACCACAAGCCCGTCATGATCGCGCCAACCGCCGGCGCCGCACGCAAAATGCCCAAACCTTCTGGACCTAATTGATACACCTCATGGATAAAGGCGGGCAACATGGCCACCGCCCCGCCAAACAACACGGCAAACATATCCAGCGATAAAGCACTCAGCACAATTTGCTGGCTATAAACAAAACGCAGGCCTTGCGCAATGCTGGTCAATATCGCCGGGCTATCCACCACTGGCGGAGGCTCTTTTATTTTGATCGACCCCATGGCGATGGCCGCGCCTAGGCAAAATAAAGTCGCCAAACCATAAGCCGCCGTCTTGCTGGCGAACCCCACCAACAAGCCACCGATAGCTGGCCCTATAATTAAGCCCACCTGAAAAACCGAACTGCTAATGCCTGATGCGCGGTTGTAGGCTTCACGCGGCAAAATAATCGCAAACAAAGTACTGTAACTGGGCGCAATAAACGCCCGCGCTATGCCGGTTAGCATAATGGCACCGTAAATCCATAAACTGGCATTCTCGCTACTGCCTATCCAGCCCATGGCCAGCATAGTCAGCGCCAGCGCATTCAGCGCCAAGGTCAGCGCCGACAACGTACCAAAGAACCGCCGCGAGCAAAAATGGTCCACCGCATGCCCAGCAAACAAGGCACAGGCAAAATACGGCAGCACCTCGGCCAAGCCGATTAACCCCAAGGACAGCGGATCGTGGGTAATTTCATAAATATGCCAGCCCACTGCCACCGCCATCATTTGATAAGCCAACACCATCAGCACACGGAAAGTAAGCAGTTTTATAAAAGCATGCTGGTGACGGGTAAATATATTCATGGCTCAGTTATATCATTCATTTACGGGTAAAATACCTTGGTTAGTGCAGTGAATAAGGCAGTAAGCGAGTGCGTTCCAACGTACTTGCCGATGAGTCGTCATTGACCTAGTGTGACTCTGCCGCTATAGATTAGGCGCACTAACCCTATCAATCTTTTGGCACGCGCCATAAATACCAACTGGCTATCGTACGATACGGCCGCCAAGCCAAGCCAATTTCATGCATTTCTTTAGGCTTAGGTACTTGCGCTAATTTTTTCAAGCGTTTATAGCCTGCCACTATCGCAAAATCCGTTACCGGCAACACATCCATTCTGGCCAAATTGAAAATCAGCAACATTTCCACTGTCCATTGGCCTATGCCTTTAAGCTGGATTAAGCGGCTAATTAATGCCTCATCCGACAGGTTGCTCGCCTCAACACCCGTCGGCACCAAACCACTGACAGCACCCTCGGCGATGGCCTTAAGCGTTGCAATTTTCCTGGCAGAAAAACCACAAGCCCGTAACGCATCAAACTCGATGGCTAAGACTTGTTGTGGCGACGGGAACGGTGCATCAGCGTCACCAAACAACTGCATAAATTTTCTTAAAATGGCATCGCCGGCTTTGCTATGCAATTGCTGATAAGCCACGGCGCACATCAAGGCCTGATAAGGCTCAGAGTCCGTCTTAACCATAAGCGTACAGGGGCCAACTTGCTCTATCAGGCTCGCCCAATCCGCATCCACGCATGCAAGATGCTGACTGGCCAAACTAAAATAATCGGTATTTTTCAATCGTTGCTTATCTTGCTTATTTTGCTTTATATCAAGGCAGCTGTTTAAAAATGCAATTAGCATGGCCGTGTCTATTTTCAAAAATGCTAGGCTTAGCCCATTCTAACTTAATCCGTCATCGCACCCATAGCCCACCATGCTCATACCACTCAATCAAACTCAGCCGCCAATCAAGCAAAAATTTGCCTTATTTGATTTGGGTTTCCGCCCGTTCTTTTTAGCCGCCGCTATTTTTGCACTGCTGTCCATAACCCTATGGCTGATGCTGTACTTTTCCATCATACAGATCAGCGTAAAAAACATATCGCTTAGCCAATGGCATGCCCATGAAATGATTTATGGCTATACGATGGCCGTTGTTGCGGGCTTTTTGCTCACCGCCGTAAAGAATTGGACCGGCATTGCCACCTTAAATGGCAGACCACTGATGCTGCTGTTTGCACTGTGGTGCGTGGCCCGCGTGTTATTTTTATTTGGCAGCGCATTCTTGCCTTGGCTGGCCGCCAGCGATTTATTATTCGGCCTGATGCTGATTGTTGCCATCGCCATGCCCATTATCAGGGTCAAACAATGGCGCCAATTGGCTGTACTCTTTAAATTAATTTTATTGTGGCTAGGCAATCTGGTTTTTTATTTAAGCTGCTTAGGCCTACTAAGCCATGGCATGAGTTATGCCATTAATGGCGCCATCTTGTTATTAATTAGTCTAATTTTGATGATAGGTCGACGCGTCATCCCGTTTTTTATTGAGCGCGGGGTGGGCTATAAAGTGCAGTTAAAGCAATACAAATGGCTAGACATCAGCATTTTAGTGGCTTTTGTCGGCTTATTCATCAACGCCATTTTTGTACAATCACCCTACCTAAGCGTGGTGTTTGCCGGCCTATTATTTAGCTTGAATGGCTACCGATTATTCAATTGGCACACCGCTGGCATCTGGCACGTGCCCTTGCTATGGAGCCTCTATCTATCCGCTTGCTTAATTAATCTGGCTTTTCTTTTTTATGGCTTAAGCGCACTGTATCCACAACTTGGTCTGCTGAGCCTGCATATTTTCACGGTGGGTGGCCTAGGTTTAATGACGCTTAGCATGATGTCGCGGGTGGCCTTAGGTCACACCGGGCGTAACATCAACCAGCCCTCAGCTTGGTTAAAAATCGCCTTTGCCAGCCTAGTTGTCAGCGCGCTATGTCGCGCCTTACTGCCCATGATCTTTACCCAGCTTTATCCAAGCTGGCTAGTACTGGCGGCTATTTTATGGCTAGTCAGTTTTACCATTTTTGTGCTGATCTATACCCCCATACTGATAAAACCCAGAATGGACGGCTTACTGGGCTAAGCCAACTTCAGCGCGGCTTTAATGCGTCTAAACGTTTGGCTAAACAAATTGCCATCCAATTTGTAGTGCTTATGCAATGCTTGTTTGACTTCCCAATTGACCGTCAGGCCCGCCGGAAACGTCACCAAATCCCCTTTAGTAAACCGTACAGGCTGGCCACCGCTTGGCGTAACCACGCATTCACCGGCTAAAATATAGGCTATTTCTTGCTCAGGAAAAGTCCAAGGAAACACCGACACTTCTTTTTGCCAAGTGGGCCATTTTTTAACATTGAGGGTGTCTAAACGGGCTTGGTCAGGATGGCTTTCTACAATGATCTTATTATTAACAGCGTGGCTCATGGTGACGTATCTTCAGTGGTTAAGGTGCGCTATTTTAGCGTATTGGTAGGCATTTGTTATGGGAATCTGGCATAAGTAGTAAAATAGCCGTTTTGGATTTTTAGCCTTAAATTTTATGCGTATAAGCTTAGAAGATGCCGCAGTCAGACTGCAACAAGGTGAAGTGGTCGCCATCCCTACCGAAACGGTCTATGGATTAGCCGCCGACGCCAGCAATGACTTGGCTTTAGCTAAAATATTCAGTACCAAACAACGCCCAGCCGACCACCCACTGATAGTGCACATCAGCGATCTTAGCCAAGTAAACAACTGGGCCAGCGTTTTTCCTGACACCGCGCATAAGCTGGCTAAGGCTTTTTGGCCGGGCCCCCTCACCTTAATTTTACCGGCAAAAGACCATGTGTCTAAAGTGCTGCGTGGCGGTGAAACCACCATCGCTTTACGTGTGCCCAAGCACCCCATGGCGCTGGCCTTATTAAACCTAAGCCAACTGAGCTTGGCCGCCCCCTCCGCCAATTTATTCACCCAACTCAGCCCAACCACAGCCGCCCACGTAGAAGCAGGTTTAGGCGCAAACATGCCGGTGTTAGACGGTGGGGCTTGCCAAGTGGGCATAGAATCGAGCATAGTCAGCGTGGCGGCAGACGGCAGCTGGCTGCTATTACGGCCTGGCATGATCAGTGCGGCGGACATTAGCCGTGTGGCAGGGCAGTCGCCACAAACGGCAGGTCCTAGCAAGCCATTAGCGGCACCCGCCATCCCCAAAGCACCCGGTCAGCATGCCTTGCATTACTCCCCGCGCACACCACTGCTGTTATTCAAAGACAGGGCCAGCCTCATCCTGGCCTGTGAAAATTTTCAACAAACTGACCTGCGATGCGCCGCCTTAGTCATAGGCGTAGGAGAGAAACCAAATTGCCCAACCACCGTCTTGAATAACGTGCCGACCGAAGTGGCAGAACAGTTATACGGCGTACTGCATGACTTAGACGCACTCAAGGTCGACAGATTGCTAGTGGAATTGCCGGCAGCGACCGCCGCATGGGCCGCCGTTTTAGATAGGTTAACGCGTGCCGGCCATACAAAACCGCGGTAATTTCCGTGCCCGCATGCCAGTGATTTAACACTTGCATGCAACACAAAATTAGCGTAATTTTGCCTCTTAAATAATGCATTAACTGTGGAGATGACCATGGATAATAAATACGGTTTAGGCAGTGCAAAAGTCGCCACCGAGCATCACGAAACACACCATAAAACCAGCAAACATCCGCCTGACAAATGCAAGTTCTGTGGGCATGACCAGTTAGTGCTTTGCCCTACCATGCACGATCACCGCTGCGCCGCTTGCAATGAGTGGCAAAATGACGTTCCTCAAGGTTATTCAACCGGCAGAAGCAACGATTACTAATTAAACTAGCCAAGTGCATGTGCTTTCTGCCTGCCACGACAAAAACTATCTTTTTTGTAAAATAAAGTGTTCTTTTACGCAAGTTTCCCTAACTTAATAAGCTATTTAAGTTTTATAATCTTGCCTACAAAAACCCCTTTCCATTAAACAACTCCAAAAGAGAAGATAAATGTCTACAAAAAATGCTGATATTGGCCTAGTTGGCCTAGCTGTTATGGGCCAAAACTTAGCCCTAAATATTGCCGATCACGGCTACACCATTGCGGTTTATAACCGCGACTCAAAAAAAATGGTGAACTTCATAGAAGAATGTAAAAAAAATGAGCCGTCTGCTGAACGCGTCATTGGTCACGCCGATTTAGCTTCATTTGTATTGAGTATTAAACGCCCACGTAAAATCATCTTATTAGTTAAAGCCGGTAGCGCAACAGACGTCACCATCAATGCCCTACTGCCTTACTTAGAGCAAGGCGACATCATCATCGACGGTGGTAACTCATTGTGGACAGACACCATACGCCGTGAAAAAGAACTGGCCGTTAAAGGCATAGACTTCATCGGTTCTGGCGTATCAGGCGGTGAAACCGGTGCGCGCTTTGGCCCTTCATTAATGCCTTCAGGCACCCGTAAAGCTTGGGCCAGTTTAGAGCCTATTTGGCGTGATATTGCCGCCAAAGTGGACGCCGTAACTGGCGAGCCTATGGAAGGCGGCAAACCAGGCAAGCCTGTGGTCGGTGGTTTCTCTTGCGCAGAGTACATAGGCCCAGACGGTGCCGGTCACTACGTGAAAATGGTGCACAACGGCATTGAATACATCGATATGCAGTTAATTTGCGAAACTTACTGGTTAATGAAAAACTTGTTAGGCATGCCAGCCGATGAAATCGGTAAAGTATTTGAAGAGTGGAACAAAGGCGAATTGTCCAGCTTCTTGATAGAAATTACCGCCGACATTCTGCAACAAAAAGACCCGATGGGCCCAGGCTTCTTGGTTGACAAAATTTTAGATACCGCTGGTCAAAAAGGCACCGGTCAATGGACCGCTGCCAACGCACTGGAATTAGGCGCACCGGCTAACGCCATTGCCGCCGCGGTTTATGCCCGCGCTTTATCCAGCTTAAAAGACGAGCGCGTGGAAGCCAGCAAAATCTTAAAAGGCCCAGCGATTAAAATCGAAACGGATAAAAAAGCCATCATTGACGCGATTAAAAACGCCTTGTATTGCTCAAAAATCTGCGCTTACGCACAAGGCTTCCAATTAATCGACAAAGCACAAGTCGCTTACAACTGGAAACTTAACTTCGGTGAAATTGCACAAATTTGGCGTGGTGGTTGCATTATTCGCGCTCGCTTCTTGCAAAAAATTACCGATGCGTATGCCTTGAATTCTCGTTTGAAAAACTTGATGTTGGATCCATACTTTACCAATGCCATGAACGAAGGCCAAGCAGGCTGGCGTAAAGTGATTGCCCTAGCGGTCACCAACGGCATTCCCGCACAAGGCTTTGCCGCGGCGATGGCCTATTACGACGGCTACCGCAGCGCCGTATTGCCAGCCAACTTGCTACAAGGTCAACGCGATTATTTCGGTGCGCACACGTATGAGCGCGTGGATCAGCCACGTGGTCAGTTCTACCACTTGGATTGGCCAGAAACCAGCCGTCCACAGCTAGAAATTTAAGGCGTACTTCAGTGGAATTAAAAAGGCGATGCTATGCATCGCCTTTTTTTATAAACCCTAAACCCATTTTGACGCCGATAAACACAGATAAAAAACTTCTCGCCACAGAGACACAGAGAAAATCAAAAAACTTTGGTAGGTCGGCCTTTGGCGTGTAAATAACCAGCTTTAACTGGTATATTTCACGGACAAGCCATAAGCTGGCTTAGGCCGATAAAAACGGTCCTTGTCGGGATTCATCCCGACCGACACCATCAGGTTTTATCGGCGTCAAGAAGGTTTAGATTGTCTCTGTGTCTCTGTGGTGAATGGGTTTGATTTTATCTGTGTTTATCCGTGTGCATCTGTGGCTAATGTTTTTTAGGTTTTCTCTGTGGGGCATACGTTCTTACAAAGCACCTAGGGCCGCAATACGGGCGTTCAGGCTTGGGTGGCTAGCAAACAAGCCAGCCCAATTGGCCTGACCACCAGCAATGCCCGATGCGACCATTTGTTTAGGCAATACACTGGGCTCATGCACGGCTTGCAAACGTTGCAGTGCCGCTATCATGTTCTTGGCGCTAGACAATCGCGCGGCGCCAGCATCGGCACGGAATTCGCGTTGACGCGAAAACCACATCACTACCATGCTGGCCAACACGCCTAACAGTAACTCAGCAATAATCATGGTGATAAAAAAAGCTGGGCCGGTGCCTTTTTCCGTTTTAAAAATCACTTTATCCACGGTATAGCCTATCACCCGTGAGAAGAACATGACAAACGTGTTGACCACGCCTTGAATCAACGTGAGCGTCACCATATCGCCATTGGCAATGTGCGACACTTCATGCGCCAACACGGCTTCTGCTTCGTCTTTGCTCATGGCATTCAGCAAACCACTGGACACCGCCACCAAGGCGCTGTTTTTAGTCATGCCGGTCGCAAACGCATTTACTTCAGGCGAATTAAATACCGCCACTTCTGGCATTTTTATGCCGGCAATGTCCGCTTGTACACGCACCGTTTTCATCAACCAAATTTCCGTGAGGGTTTGCGGCTCAACAATCACTACCGCACCAGACATGCGTTTAGCCGACCATTTAGACATGGCCAATGAAATAAACGCGCCGCCAAAGCCCATGATGGCGGCAAAAGCCAATAAATTACCCAAATCCAAGCCGTTGGCATTCAAATAAGGCTCCACGCCCAATAGGCGCATGGTGATGGACAACACTAAAACAATGGCCAAATTGGTGGCTAAAAAATAAACGATGCGTTTCATAAAGAACTCCCATGCATAAAATAATACGGTTTCAGACTGCTGTTAAAGACCTTGCTTCTAGCCCAAGCACCTTCAGGCTAAAGGGTACGGCTAAATAAATTAAGCGCCAACTGATAGCACAACAGCGCGGTTTGTGCATCGTAACGCTCGTCGCCATCCCGCATAAAAGCGTGTTGGGCATTAAACTCATGCCAAGTAAAAACTAAATTAGCCGCCGTCATTTTGTCGTAAACCTGGCGGCGGCCGGCAGTTGGAATATGACTGTCTTGCTTACCCCAAATCATCAGCAATTCACCGCTAATATCGGACAGCCGCTCCATGCTGTGTTGGCCGGGTTTATTCGGGATGGTCAAAGCATGCAAATCGGTGGCATAAAAACACGCTGTGCTTTTAATGTCTGGCTGCAACGCCGCACGGAAAGCCAAATGACCGCCTATACAAAACCCCATGGCCGCTATACTGCCGTTGTACCAAGCTTGCTGTTTTACAAAAGCGATCATGGCCGCATTATCGCTATCGTAGCCCTGCACATCCTTAGTTGCCTTATCGGCGTTGCCCTTGTCGCGGCCGGCATCGTCGTAAGTCAATACCGTGCCTATCGGATTGAGCTCATGAAACACCTCAGGCACCAGCACCACATAGCCATGACTGGCCATGATTTTAGCGGCACTTTCTATCGGGCCGGTTTGCTGAAAAATTTCCGAATAAAACAGTAGGGTTGGATAGGGCTTATTAACAGCAGCTTTATCCAGCGGACGGTGGATATAGGTGCGCATAATGCCGGTCGGCGTATGGATATCAGCAATTTCACTTTGAAGATTCATGGTGGGCTTTCTAAATAAAGGCGGCCAGTCTAGGCAGACTTAGCCGCACGCTAAAATTTTAGCTATTGTACAACGTGGCCGCCCATTTTGGATGATGTTGCCATGGCGGATAAATAGCTGAGATAAGGTTTGCTAACACCCCTATTATTTCCGTAAAATGGTGCTTTAAATTGTCCCATACACTTCAGCGCATGCAACTGACTATCAATGGTAAGGCCCGTGATTTTGCTGTTAGCCCCTTTTCTGTGGCCGACTTAGTCCTTAGCCTAGATTTACAAGGCAAGCGCTTGGCGATTGAGCGCAACGGCGAAATAGTGCCGCGCAGTCAATTTGCCAGCACCCTATTGGCGACAGGCGATCAATTGGAAATTGTCGGTGCAGTGGGAGGCGGTTAGCCCGCCTCAAGCATCATCATCTTAAGGATAAAACGTGTCAGATTTATTGAAAATTGCAGATAAAAGCTATCAATCTCGTTTATTGGTAGGCACCGGCAAATACCAAGACTTTAAGCAAACACGCGCGGCGATAGACGCCAGCGGCGCAGAAATCATCACCGTCGCCATACGCCGCACCAACATAGGTCAAACGGCCGGCGAACCGTCCTTACTAGACTTTCTACCGCCCGATCAATTTACCTATTTGCCCAACACCGCTGGCTGCTATTCGGCCGACGACGCGGTGCGCACTTTGCGTTTAGCACGCGAATTGCTCGATGGCCACAAATTGGTGAAATTAGAAGTGTTGGGCGACCCCAATACGCTCTACCCCAATATGATAGAAACCCTAGCCGCCGCCAAAGTACTGGTCAAAGACGGCTTTGACGTGATGGTGTATTGCTCGGACGACCCCATTATAGCCAAGCAATTAGAAGACATAGGCTGTTGTGCGGTGATGCCACTGGCCTCCTTAATTGGTTCTGGCATGGGTATTTTAAATCCATGGAATTTACAAATCATTATCGCCAACGCCAACATTCCGGTCTTGGTCGATGCCGGCGTAGGCACCGCCTCCGATGCCGCCATTGCCATGGAACTGGGATGCCAAGGCGTGCTCATGAATACCGCCATTGCCGCGGCGAACGATCCGGTCAAGATGGCCGGCGCCATGAAAAAAGCCGTGGAAGCCGGCCGTGAAGCTTATTTGGCTGGACGCATGGCAAAAAAACTGTACTCCGCCAGTCCCAGCTCACCCACCACCGGTCTCATTAGCTAAATGACCGCAGCAGCCAAACATTACGAATGCGTGGTCACGGTTGAAACCGAGTTTCTACCCGACCAATCCGATCTTGCGCGCAACCGTTATGCCTTTGCCTACCACATTAAAATTATTAATACTGGCAATGTCGCCGCCCAATTAATCAGTCGGCACTGGATAATTAACGAGTTCAATGGCGAACAACAAGAGGTGCGGGGCTTGGGCGTGGTGGGCGTGCAGCCTTTACTTAAACCTGGCCAGCTTTTTGAATACACCAGCGGCACCGTCCTCACCACCCCCAACGGCAAAATGCATGGCAGCTACCAAATGGTCGCCGATGACGGCACGCCATTTGCTGTCGCGGTGCCAGCCTTCACCTTAACCATGCCCCGAGTATTGCATTAAACCTTACCCAGCCAGCCCGCTATGTCCTCAATAAAAAAAACCGTAAGTCTCATTTTAGTTGCCTTACTTAGCGCCGGCTTGCAAGGTTGCGCTAAGCCATTGCTAAAACCCCAGCCGCCAGTTGCCAGCAAACCCGATTGCGCCTGCGATAAAGAGAAAATAGCCGAAAAACCCGCGGACAAATGCCCCGTCATCAGCGAACCCACCAAACCGGCAGATCAAAAAATAGCCGATTACGGCCTATTAAAACCCGCCCAGTGGGAAGAGGTGGATGGCCTAAGCGCAGACAACAGTGAAGCCGATAATTTAAGTTTGGCCTGGCCCGCTTGGCTACAAAGTTGCAGCGCATTGGCGAAAAAACCCATGTGGAAAAATGCCTGCGATGCCGCCAACACGCTCACATCACAAACAAACAGCGCACCCGATTCAGACAGCATACGCGCGTATTTCAAACAAAATTTTAGCGTGTACAAAACCACCAATGTTGAAGGCAATGACAGCGGCTTGATTACCGGTTACTACCAACCCATCTTAAAAGGCAGTCGTAGCCCATCCGCTAAGTACGCCCACCCTTTATACACCACCCCAGCCGACTTAATCACCGTGGAATTAAACGGCTTGTTTCCCGAGCTCAAGTACAAACGCGTACGTGGCCGACTGGTCGGCAATAAATTGGTGCCGTATTACAACCGGGCCGAAATTGAAACCAACAGCTCACCGCTTAAAGGCCAGGAATTTATCTACATTGACAACATCGTTGACGTATTCTTTCTACAGATACAAGGCTCAGGCTTGGTGCAATTAGAAAATGGTGAACAAATACCGGTAGGCTATGCTGACCAAAATGGCCATAGCTACAACTCAGTGGGCCGTTTACTCATAGAACGGGGTGAACTTAGCAGCACCAATGCCTCCATGGCTGGCATTAAAAACTGGGTGAAAAATAACCCGCTTAAATTTCGCGAATTACTCAACAACAACCCCAGCTTTGTGTTCTTTAGAGAATTACCCGCCGGCTTACCCGGCCCCATTGGCGCCTTAGGTGTGCCTATTTTGGCTGAGCGTGCCGTGGCCGTGGACCCAAAATTTGTACCCTTGGGTGCGCCGGTATTTTTATCCACCACCCAACCGAATAACAACAAACCGTTAAAACGCTTGATGATGGCGCAAGACACTGGTGGCGCCATTAAAGGCGGCGTGCGCGCTGACTTTTTCTGGGGCGCAGGGGCCGAGGCCGGCGCCAAAGCGGGTGCCATGAAACAAAACGGTAAAATTTGGGTGCTGCTACCTAAAGAATTTGTCCTGAAATAAACCCCTCGCCACAGATTAAACCCATGCACCACAGAGGCACAGAGAAAATCTAAAAAAACCATTTGACGCAGATGAACGCCGATAAGACTACCCGTTTAGCCACAGATGCACACGGATAAACACAGATAAATCAAAACCTTCTGTAGGTCGGCCTTCAGGCCGATAAAAACGGTCCTTGTCGGGATGAATCCCGACCGACACCATCAGGTTTTATCGGCGTTCATCTGCGTCAAAATGATTTTAGGTTTTCTCTGTGCCTCTGTGTCTCTGTGGTAAAAGGGTTTCTGTGTGCCAACTAAAGATCCCGTTCGTAGACTCGATAACGTTTATAAGCCGTCCCGCCTATAGACTCGATAATATTCCGCATGCCGGCATTGTCTTCCAATATCCATGACAGCTCGAGTCTGTGCGCGCCACGTTTGTGCAATGCATTACGCACCTCCTCAATAATGAGAAAGGCTAATCCTGGGCCGAGCCGGGTCTTTTGGAACCTCTTGCGCACGCCCATCAATGGCACCCGCCCACTGGCCGGGCCTTTGACTTTAAGGCGCCAGAGCAATTTCAACCAACCAAACGGGAACAACTTACCCTGCAAATCACGAATAGCCTCATTGATATTCGGCATGCCTATGATAAAACCCGCCGCTTCGCCGTCCACTTCGGCTATCTGTATGTATTCATCGTGCAATAAGAATTTTAAATTCTGGCCCAGCTCTCTAAACTCCGCTTCGGTGAATGGCACAAAGCCCCAATTTTCTGACCACGCGTCGTTAAAAATATCGCGTAACAGCATAATTTCTTCATCAAAGCGTTTGCGGTCCAACGTTCTGACCGTCACCCTTTCCGAGGCCATTTTTAATAGCCGTTGCATCACCGGCGGTGCGACAAAATTAGGGTTAATCAAATAAGCCAGCGCATCGACCGCTTTGTGGTAGCCGCATTGCTCGATATGTTCACGGTAATAGGGCAGCGCATGGCTCATCATGAAGACCGGTGGGTCGGCAAAACCGTCTATCAACAAACCCATTTCTTCATTGATGGACAAATTAAACGGGCCGCGCACCCGGCGTATGCCTTGCTCGGCCAACCATTGTTCTGCTGTCGCCAGCAGCGCAGCAAAGGTTTCCTGACTGTCTTCGGCATCCAACATGCCAAAAAAACCTGTCGCATCATGATGTTGCTCAAGAGATAAATCATCAATCTGTGCGCTGATTCGGCCTACCGGTGTGTCGCCCCGCCAGGCAATCCAAGCTTGACTTTTGGCATGCTGAAAATACGGATTATGCTGAGGGGAAAGATGGATTTTTCGTTCAAGAAACAAAGGGGCAATCCAATGCGGATCGTCTTTGAAAATAGCCGCCGGCAAACGGATAAATTCAGCCAAATCGGCTTTATTGACGACGGGGACAATACGCAGTGCTGGGCTGTCTTGAATAATGGGGGGCATAATTAGGGCTAAAAACAATGCAATTGCAAAAAGTTTACCACATTAAGCTAGGCTAATTATTGACTTAATCCAAATCGCTTCAACATATTCTGTTATACTGTCGGACAGTTTTTACGCCCAGTTTTGGCCTAGGCGTAACCGTGGATAGATCAATCATTTAGTCAATGTAAGGACGCCAATTGAATCAAGTAGCAAATGTTGAAATCACCGCGTCGGCCACGCCGACTCTAAGCGCATTGCCATTGCGCTTAGCCGATTTCGACTCATTGGCCAGCGCCTTAGATTACGCCGCACAAGGTGAATCGGGCGCCAATTTCTACGCCGGCAATGGCAAACTTGCCACGGTGCTGCCTTACCGAATGCTGCGCGATCAAGCGAAAACCTTAGCTCAACGACTGCTGTCTTTCCCCTTAGAACGTGGTGCTCGCGTGGCCATCGTCGCCGAAACCAATGCGGATTTCTTGCGCTTCTTTTTTGCCTGCCAATATGCCGGTTTAGTGCCGGTGGCGCTACCAGCGGTGATTCATGTTGGCGGCCATAAAGCCTACGTTAATCAATTGCACGGTTTGCTCAAGGGCTGCCACGCTTCACTGGCCGTTTCTTCCAGCCAATTGCTGCCGTTCTTAACGGAAGCCGCCGAAGGCTTAGGCTTGCAATTTGTCAATGCGGCGGCGGCTTTCGATGAATTGCCTCTAAAAGACATCGCCTTAAAGCCTAGCGGCCCCAATGAAACAGCCTATTTGCAATACACCTCAGGCAGTACCGGTTTCCCACGTGGCGTGATCATCACCCAACAATCGGTGATGGCCAATCTGCTAGCCTCAGGCCACGGCTTGGACGTTCGCGTTGATGACCGCTTGGTTTCATGGTTGCCGTTCTACCATGACATGGGCTTAGTGGGTTGCTTGTTAGCGCCCATGGCCAACCAACGCTCTATCGATTACTTGGATACGCGCGATTTTGCCATGCGCCCAAGACGCTGGCTGGAATTATTAAGCAGCTCAGGCGGCACCATTTCCTTTAGCCCACCGTTTGGCTATGCCTTGTGTGTGCGCCGGCTTCGCCCAGAAGACATCGCCTTGTATGATTTGAAAGCTTGGCGTATCGCCGGCATAGGCGCAGAACCGATACACGTGGAACTCACCGATCGCTTTTGTGAGTTGCTCGCCCCAGCCGGCTTTAATCCTAAATCGTTTGTCCCCAGCTACGGCATGGCCGAAAGCTCACTGGCCTTAAGCTTTGCCCCATTGGGCACAGGCGTGGTAGTGGATTGGTTAGACGCCGACGACTTGGCCGACAATTTACTGGCCACTAAAGTCAGTCCCAACAACGGCAGCAGTTTTGTCCGTTGCGGTCCCATCCTGCCCAAACACGAAGTATTAATACGCGACGAACAGGGCAAGGCCTTGCCCGACATGCACATAGGCCGCATCAATGTGCGTGGCCCCAGCATCATGTCCGGCTACTTTGAAATGCCAGAACAAACCAAGCTAGTGCTGTCCGACGACGGCTGGTTAGACACCGGTGATTTAGGCTATTTAATTGACGGTCAAATCGTCGTCACCGGTCGCCATAAAGACATGCTGATTATCAACGGCCGCAACATTTGGCCGCAAGACATAGAAGCGATTGCCACCCGTCAGCCCGAATTGCGTTCGGTAGACGCCTCGGCCGTGTCGGTGCCTGGCCCAGAGCAAGAAGAAATTGCTGTACTTATCGTGCAATGCAATATTACCGATAGCGATGAGCAGCGCCTGTTAACCCAGCGTTTACATCGTGAGATACACGAAGAATTGGGCATCAATTGCGTCATCGAATTGGTGCCGCGCCATACTTTGCCACGCACCTCATCGGGTAAACTGTCACGTTCTGGCGCACGCAAAGATTACTTGCTACGTCAAAAAGCGGCCGAATTAGATCACGCACCCAAGCAGGCTTGATAAGCCAACGCCTGCCATCACTTACGCCTGTGGCTACCACCCCGTTAAAAAAAAATAAATTGGTCGCCTTAACCGGTGCCACTGGCTTCATAGGCAGCACCCTCATCAAGCAATTACATCAGGCTGGCTGGCATGTCAACGCCTTGTATAGACCGCGCGCCGGTCGACTGCCGGTCAGTACGCAAGACCTGACTTGGGTAGCCGGCGCACTCCATGACAGCCCGTCGCTAGCAACCTTAATGGCCGGGGCTGATGCGGTGATTCATTGTGCTGGCGCGGTGCGCGGCACCAGCCGTGCTGACTTTGACCGCATCAATGAAACCGGGGTGCACAACGTGGTCCAAGCGGCCGCTGCGCAAACCCACCCACCCCGTTTATTACTCGTGTCATCGCTGGCGGCCCGCATGCCCGACCTGTCGCATTATGCCGCCAGCAAATGGCGTGGCGAAGAGGTGCTCAAAGCCAGCACGTTGCGCTGGAGCATATTCCGCCCGCCCGCCGTTTATGGACCTGGCGACCGTGAATTATTACCCCTGTTTAAAAGCATGGCGAAAGGCATCGCACCCCTGCCCGCTGGCGCTGACGGCAGATTCTCCATGCTGCACGTTGATGATTTAGCCGCCGCCATGGTGCATTGTTTAAGCCAAGAGGGTGGCGACGGCCTAACCTTTGAGTTGGACGATGGTCGCGCCGGCGGTTACGATTGGCCTAGCGTGCTAAGCATTGCGCAGCAGGTCTTACGTAACGGTGGCAAAATCAGGCGCTTGCCTATCCCCATCACCTCATTAAAACTAGCGGCTTGGACTAATTTTTATGCCGCCAAGTTATTGCGCTATGCCCCCATGTTGACCCCGGGTAAAATACGCGAGATTACGCATCGCGATTGGTTGTGCGATAATAACGACATTACACGAATCACCGGCTGGCAGCCCACTTGTGAATTAGCGCAAGGACTGGCTGGCCTATTTGATAAGAATCACAAGCCAAGATAGGAAACTTTATGACTGAATACGATCGCATTCTTGCCGACTTGATAAAAGGCTTAGCGCCTTTCACCAAGGGTAAAGCCGTGACTGAAAGCACCGAATTAGTGGGCGACTTAGACCTAGATTCGTTGCAAATCATGGAACTGCTGCTGTTTGTCGAAGACAGTTTTGACATCTCTATTCCGGTGAGCATCCTACCCGACGTAAAAACCGTAGGCGATTTGGCCAAACAAGTTGAAAAAATCGTAGGGAACGCATAATGGGCTTGTTTACTAAGTTTGAAGCCCTGGCAGAGGGCCGGGCTGAACTCGGCGCCTTGGGCATAGACCCATTTGCCGTGCAGATAGAAAAAATTATCTCGCCCACCGAAGGCATCATACATGGCCGTCACACCATATTAGCCGGCACCAACAATTACTTAGGCTTGACCTTTAATCCAGAGTGCATCGCCAGCGCCCGCCTTGCCTTAGAAAACGAAGGCACCGGCACCACCGGCTCACGCATGGCCAACGGCAGTTATTCTGGCCACCGAAAACTAGAACAAGAAATGGCTGCATTTTACGGCAAACGCGATGCCATCGTATTTTCAACCGGCTACCAAGCCAACCTAGGCATGATAGCCGCCATTGCTGGCCCGGGCGACGTGGTGTTAATAGACGCCGATTGCCACGCCAGCATTTACGATGGCTGCCGCCTTGGCGGAGCCGAAACCATACGCTTTCGCCATAACAATGCGGAAGATTTAGCCAAACGTTTACGTCGCTTAGGCCCACGTGCGGCCGATGCCTTGATCGTGATTGAAGGCATATACAGCATGCTGGGCGACCGCGCCCCCTTAAAAGAAATCGTCGCCGTTAAACGCGAATTCGGTGGCTACCTCATGGTAGACGAAGCGCATTCTTTTGGCGTGTTGGGCGAGCATGGTGGTGGCCTCGTGGAAGAATTAGGCATCATCGATGACGTGGATTTTATCGTCGGCACC
>SXGT01043102.1_pt1 | contig 20295 bp, 15 predicted proteins | sample 3176221 | NCBI WGS metagenome assembly SXGT01 (sample SAMN11356862, study PRJNA531348) | freshwater metagenome | isolation source: freshwater sample F1-120 | place: China: Fuxian Lake, Yuxi | collected 2017-12-25
CGTCTCCCCCCGGGTGAACAGCACCGAGCCGGGCACGCGCGGCAACACGCCGACTTCGATCGTGATCGGGCGCACCGTGGTGTGGTCGCGGCCGTCCGCGCGGCGACCCTTCAGGATCGACTGCCGTTCGGCGTCCTTGACGATGTCGCCGAGGATCTCGCCGACCTTGCTGTTCCAGATCTTGGTCGCCGTCTCGGAGTAGTCGTGCGGCGCGTGAAACTTCTTCGACGCCTTCTCCTTGACCGCCTTGGTCGCGGCGCTGCGCACTTGCTTCGTGCCTTGCGTCAGCGGCGCCTGGCGCAGGGCATCGCCGAACTCGTCTTCGATCGCCTTCACCAGTTCCGGGTCGTGCGAAGGCGGCGTGAACGCCATCTTCGGCTTGCCGGCCTTCTGCGCGAGTTCGTCGACCATGTCGGCGATCTCCTTGCAGGTCGTGTGCGCGAGTTCGAGTGCCTGCAGCATCAGCTCTTCGCTGACTTCCTTGCCGCCGGCCTCGACCATCACGACCGCGTCCTGGTGGCCTGCGACGGTCAGGTTGAGCTTGTTGTTCTCACTCTGCAGGTCGGTCCACAGCGGGTTGATCACCAACTTGTCGTTGATGTAGCCGATGCGCACCATGCCGAGCGATCGGCCGTGCGGCAGCGAGCTGAGCGCCAACGCGGCGAAGCTGGCCACGGCGGCCAACACGTCCGGATCGTTCTCGCGGTCGGTCGACAGCACCTGCGACAGGACCTGAACCTCGCGCTTGAAGCCGTCTGGGAACATCGGCCGGATCGACCGGTCGATGATGCGGCAGGCGAGGATCTCCTTCGTGGTCGGTCGGCCTTCGCGCTTGAAGAAGCCGCCTGGGATCACACCCGCGGCCGACGTCTTCTCACGGTAGTCGACGGTGAGCGGGAAGAAGTCGATGCCTTCCGGCGCCTTCTGGCCGTTCACGGTCGCGAGCACCATCGTGTCGCCGTAACGGGCGACGATGGCGCTGTCCGACAGCTTGGCCATGCGGCCGGTCTCGAGGCTCAGCGTGCGTCCGCCGATCACTCGCTCGACTACGACCTTGCCGCTGGGCTTCTGCACGCCCGGCGCGTTGCTTGCAGCAGCGACCGGAGCGTCGTCGCCCTTCTTCGGCGCGGCGGGCTTGCCGGCGGCTTTGGCGCTGGCGGGCTTGGCGGGCTTCTTGCCGGCCTTGGGTTGGGTGGGTTGCGATTCGTCTGCCTTCTTCTTGCTGGCCATGTCTTTCTTTCTCGTTTCGTTCATTCGCTTCATCACTGGTCACGCGGACTGCACGCTGCCCCTACGTGGGGCCCAGGCGCACAGGGCGTTGGCAGGAACAGGTCCTGCCGCGCCATTGCCGGATCCGGCATGGCGATTCGTGCGGCGCCACTTCGGGTCGCAACACGAACGGTCCCGACCGCCTGGTCGAGATCGCATGGACACCGGAACGCAACCGCGTCCCGGCGGGTCGGCCGAATCTTCCGCTCGGCCTCGGCACCCGACCCATTGTCGGCTGCGCCTTTTGCGGGTGAGGACCCCGCCACCGTCACGATTCTGCGGCTACCGCTCATGCGGGGCACTTCATGCCCCCATCCACTCCTGCAGGAACCCGGTCGCGCATCACTTGCGCAGACCGAGCTTCGCCGCGAGCTGCTCGTACTTCGTCGAATCGACGCGGCGCAGGTAGGTACCCAGCTTGTTGCGCCGGTTGACCTTCAACAGAAGGCCGTGGCGGCTGTGGTAGTCCTTGGGGTGTCGCTGCATGTGCTCGGTCAACTCCACGATCTGCGCCGTCAGAACGGCGATTTGCACTTCGGGAGAGCCGCTGTCGGTCGGGTGGCGCCGGTTCTCGGCGATCGTCTTCGTCTTGGCTTCGGCTGAGATGGTCATCCCTGGATTCCTTTGCTTTCTGCATCGACCCACGCGCCAGAACAGGGATTCCAGCCTCGCGGTCGGCCCTTGCGGGCATGGTTTGGTTCTTGGAAGGGAAGCAGGATAGCCACCGGCAGCCACGGGCCGCAAGAGCGCAGACGGCAAAGCCCGGCATCGGGGTGGCCCTGGCTTCGCTGAGGACGCTGTCCGCGTTGCCTTGGCGCTGGCAAAACCTGAGCGTCGCCGCCTCCCGGGCGGGGACGCGACTGGCGTCAAGGCAGCGGGCCCTTGGCCCGGGCTTCGCTGAGGACGCTGTCCGCGTTGCCTTGGCGCTGGCAAAACCTGAGCGTCGCCGCCTCCCGGGCGGGGACGCTCAGTGCGTGCAGCGCGGCAGCCGGTTCATCATCTCGCGGATCGCGAGTTCGGCGCAGCTGCGGGCCATGCCGTCCTTGTCCCGCGGCGCCGGTCCGGCCCCACCGGCTTTGACCTCGCCCTGGATCGAACCGCTCCACAGCTGTACCCCGTCGCTGCCGGTCAGGGCCGCCTGGAACTGGAACCAGATCTTGCGGTCGACGTGCAGGCGACCCTCGTCCCAGCGATCGACCCGCAACGCGAACACTGCATCTTCGGCAGCGTGGCCGGCGAGCTTCTGCAGGGTCGCGGGCACCATGATCGACTCGCCCGCAGGCGGCGCGGGAACCTGGCTCAGGGCCGCGTCCACGGCGGTGGCGGTCAGCGGCGTGTAGAGCCGCCCCGGCAGCTGCCGCATGACTTCCTGACGCAGCAGGGTCAGGTGGCGCTGCACCGCACCATCGGCCGTGCCATCTTCGACCGGCAGCACCGCGACCTGCGACGGGCTGCGCGTAGCGAAGTTCGGCGCCGGCACGAAGGAAGCACTGACATTGACCGGCTCCGGCGTCTGGCAGCCGCCAACGAGCAGGAGAAGGGCGAATGTCGCGCCATGGCGGACAGTCGCGAACAGACCGGTGGATTGCGAAGGGACCATGACCGTTGACCTGACCTACCTGGGGACCGTGCTCTGACCGTCTCGGGTGACCGCCGAGATTCGGCAGGACCATAGCGAAGGAAGGGGCCAGGTCCAAGGGTGCGTTCGCCGGAGATAGTTCCTCCGGCAATCACCGCGCCGCCGGGCCCAACGTCAGCCAGGCACGCCCGCCCCGTCGATCCATGGGGTTGCCGTCGTCGTCCGGCTCGGTGCTGCCCCGCGGGTGACGGCAACTCACTTCGCGCCGATCGGCAGGAACCCGTGCTCGCGCAGGATCGCCTGGCCGACGTCGCCGAGCGCCAGGGCGCGGAACGCCGCCGCCCCGCGCGGCTCTGCCGCCGAGCGCGTGGCCGAGATCGAATAGAGCACCGGCTGGTTGTCCGCTGCCGGCACGTCGATGCGTTCGACGCCCTCGGCACCGCGCATCGTCGTCACGTAGACGATCGCCGGCGCGAACCGGATGCGGGCTTCGCGCCGGCCGCGCCACAGATAGAGCAACGTCAGACCCCACACGCCCGCGATGAACACCCCGAGCAGGATCGAGCCGAGCTGCGGCAGGCTCCAGGTGTGGAAGTTGGCGACCTGCTTGTCGCCGATCACGACCGGGATGAACGGCGCGATCTTCACCGGCGCCTTCGGATCGAGATCGTGGCCGAACTCGTACAGCATCCAGACGAAACGAGCGAACGCGATCAGCGAGATGTAGGCCGCCACCATCGACAGGTCGATCATCGCGCGCACGTTGCCGAGCAGCGCCGTGCGCAACGCCAACAGCGCCATCGCGACGAGACCGAACGGGATCCAGTCGAGGTCGCGCAGTTCGTCGCGCGTGATCGTGCGCATGCCGATGTAGTGGTTCAGCGTGTTGATCTCCTGGATGTCGTGGCCTTCGTTGCCGCCGACGACCTGGTAGCTGTAGATGTCCATCGACAGCCCCTTCGGGTACTGCAGCCCGACCTGCGCGAGATCCTCAAGTACCACGTCGCGGCAGCGGTGTACGACGTGGCCGCGTTCACCGACGGCATGACGCTCGGCATGGCCAACGGCAAGAAGGTGAGCTTCACGGTCAAGGACGGCAAGGTGATGGTCAACGACGCGAAGATCGTGGCGACCATCCGCGCCAGCAACGGCATCGTGCACGTCGTCGATGGCGTGTTGTTGCCCCCCGCCAACTGATCGGGCGCAGTTCCGCAGTCGCTCCGTGCCCGTTGTGGAACCGGGCGTGGTCCGGGCCCGGCCATCGACTACGGTGCCGGGATGAACCGCCTCCTCCTCCTGCTCCTACCCGCCGCGCTGGCGGTGGCGTGCACGGGCGAACCCAAAGTCGCCCCGATCACGCCGCCCAGCGATGCCACGAAGCCCACAACGCCGCCGGCCAACGCCACCGCGCGCCAACTGACGCTGACCTACTTCACGATGACGGGTTGAATGCTCTGCATGAAAGTTGAGCCCATCGTGAATGGGCTCGCGAAGGACTACGAAGGCAAGATCGACTGCAAGATCGTGAAGTACAACGAAGGCGACAGCCAGGACCGGATCCAGCGCTACGGCCTCGACGTGCACGGCATGGTGATCACCGACCAGACCGACAAGGTGCTGTGGTCGGAGTCGGGCCACAAGCAGACGCGCGACGGCGTCGTCGCTGCGATCACCAAGGTGCTCGGCAGCTGATCGCCGCGCGATGCGATGACGACACACCACGTGCTCGTGCTCACCGGAGCCGGCATCAGCGCCGACAGCGGCGTGCGCACGTTCCGCGCCGCTGACGGCCTGTGGGAAGGCCATCGCGTCGAGGACGTCGCGACACCCGAGGGATGGGAACGTGATCCGCGCCTCGTGTGGCGCTTCTACCAGGAGCGCCGGGCGCAACTGCGCACCGTGCACCCCAACGCCGCGCATGCGGCGTTGGCAACGTTCGCCGGGCGACTCGAAGCAGCGGGCCACGAGTTCGTGCTGGTGACGCAGAACGTCGACGACCTGCACGACCGCGCCGGCAACGACGTGCTGCACATGCACGGGGAGCTGCTGCGCCTCCGTTGCGAAGCTTGCGACACCGTCGTCGAGGACCGCGTGCACTTCGACACCGGCCGCTTCGTGCCGTGCGTCACGTGCGAACACCCGCGCCTGCGACCGCACATCGTCTGGTTCGGCGAGATGCCGTTCCACCTGCCCGAGATCGAACGCGCGTTGCGCCGCTGCACGCACTTCGCCGCGATCGGCACCAGCGGCAAGGTGTGGCCCGCGGCCGGCATGCTGGGGACAGCGCGCACGAATGGCGCCACCACGTGGGTGCAGTCACTCGACGCCCCGGACAACCTGGAGCAACACGATCGCTGGCATCAGGGCCGCGCCGTGGATGCGGTGCCGACGATGCTCGCGGCGAGGGCGCAGGCGATCGGCTTGCCACCGGTGTGACGCCGATCGCGGCGACTCACTTGCGGCCGCGCACCAGCGCTGTGCGCCACTCGGCTTCCACCGCGGCGATGTCGCGGCCGAACGCTTTGCTCCAGCACGCGGCGATGCGCTCTTCGCGTCCCTTGGTCCGACCCGCCATCCATGCCGACTGTGTCGGATCGCGGTAGTGATGCAAGAAACCCATCAGCTCCTTGCGGCGGTGCTGCAACGCCCAATCGACGAACGCCCAGGCCTCGATCTGCTGCTCCATGCCGAACGCGGCGGCGTCGGTGCGCGCGATCAGCGCCGCCAACGGCTCGAACGCACCGTGCTTCGCCAGACCACGCGCGCGGTCACCCCACTTCCAGAAGTCCGACGTCTCGCCCTCGCCACCCACGCGCCGTTCCCAGGCCGCAAACCGCGGGGAGATGCGCCGCGCTTGCGCGTGGCTCAAGCCGAGCGCGAGCCACGCCGGTAGTTCGATCGCCGTGCCGCGATAGCCATCGAACAGCATCCACGTCAGGTTGTAGGCGAGCTGCGTGTGCAGCGCGAAGTCGTCGCGCATGCGTCCTTCCGCCGATTCCTCGGCGATCGCAAAGACGTGCGGCCCGCCGCTCGGGCAATACCGGTACGGCTCCATGGTCTCGCGGCCACCCATGTAGCGACGTGAATACCGCGCCAGGTTCGACCCCTTCTGCAACAGCAGCACGGCGAACTTCTCGCTCATGCCGAGGTGCGGGCCGGGCCCCAAGTACTCGACCCGCTCCGGATCGCGGCTCTCTGGCGCTTCGAACATCGCATCGGTGACCCCGAGCGTCGCGCGCACCTCGGCGTAGATCGCTTCGCAGCGCAGCGCGATGAGATGCGCGCGCAACCACGGCTGCAGGTCCCGGCAATCCGCCGGCAACGTCGGCAGCCTTTTGCGCAGTTCGGCGATCTCCTTCTTCGTGCGCGCCACCCAATCGCCATCGCCTTGCAACTTCAGCGACGACAGCGCGCACCCGATGCGGAAGTGGGCGGTCTCGATCCAGAGCAGCGGCTCCCCGCGCAGCAGATCGGCAACGTCGCGGCTGTTGTGCTGCGTTCCGAACGGGATCGACCCCAGCGCCGCGTAGCCCGCGCGCGCCAATGCCGCCGGTTCTCCCTTGGTGAACGGATCAATCGCTTCGGCTGGCGATGACTGGCCGGCGACGCCCACTCCGGTCGCCACGGCGAACAGGAAGGCGGCAAGACGTCGCCGCATCGGCTCCAGAAGCGGGCATGGCTGCAGCACGGCCGCAATAGCCGTTCGGCAGGCGCCGGTAACAACGCCCGTGGCGATCGGCAACGACGTCACGCGGGAGCACGCACCAGGATGCTGCGGCCGACGGGACAGCACGTGCCGCGTTGGAACCGTCGCGGTCGGCTGGCGCAGCGACGGACTCGGGGGCCTTGCCAGGCCTCCCCCGGGGTCAGGTATCGTGCCGCGCGGTGTTCGCCATCACTGCCTGATCGCCGCGCCCAAGAGGCGCGGCCCTTCCGTGTGCCTGCGTGTCGGCTGCCGAGCGGCCGACCGGAGGCGTGTTTTTGCCCGGATGGACAGCAAAGGAGATTCCCATGGCCCGCGAACACGATCGAGACACCGACAAGGAACGACAGCTACGCCGCTGGCAGAAGGCGCAGCGGCACTTGGTTTCCCGCGACGAAGAGTTGCGTCGCAAAACGGCGAGCAAGGCAGCGCACGCCAACCGCAAGGACGCGCCGCGTCGGCGCGACTTCGACGAACACGAAGAGCACGACGAACTCGCCCGCATGCGGCCACGGCCACACGCACCGGCTTCGCCGCGTGACGCGAGCGCGCTGCCGATGGGCACCGTCACCGGTGTGCACGCCAACGGCATCGACATCGACGGAACGCCAGCGCGGCTGGCGCCGGCGTTGCTCGCGCCCGACACCCGCCCCGTCGTCGGCGACATCGTCGCGTTCGAAGCGACCGACGGGCCGCCGCGCGCAGTCGCGGTCATGCCGCGCCGCTCACGGCTTTGCCGACTCGACCCCGGCAACGAGAACCGCGAACTCGTGCTCGCCGCCAACATCGACATCGCCGTGGTCGTCGTCGCGGCCAAGGATCCGCCGCTGCGCCCCGGCCTGATCGATCGTTGTCTCGTCGCACTCCAGCGTGGCGATGCGACGCCGCTGGTATGCGTCAACAAGACGGACCTGCTCGACGCCGACGAACACGCCGCGCTGCTCGCCCAACTGGCGCCGTACCGCGAACTCGGCATCGCCGTCTGCCTGGTCGCGGCGACCACGAGTGCCGGACTCGACGAGTTGCGCGAACGGCTGCGCAACCGCGTCGCGGTGTTCCTCGGCCACTCGGGCGTCGGCAAGTCGTCGCTGCTCAACGCGCTCGATCCTGACGGCCAGCGCGCGGTCGGTGCGGTGCGCGCGTTCGACGGCAAGGGCCGGCACACGACGACGGCGGCGAGCCTGCGGCGCCTCGCCGATGGCATTGCCGTGATCGACACGCCGGGCGTGCGCGCGTTCGGCGTCGAGGCGCCGACGCTCGAAGAGCTACGCGTGGCCTTCGCCGACCTCGCCGCGTTCGCCGTTCGCTGCCGCTTCCGCGACTGCCGGCACGGCCCCGAACCAGAATGCGCCGTGCGCGCCGCGGTTGCCGCCGGGCTACTGCCGGCAGCGCGCGTCGCCTCGTGGCATCGCCTGCTCACGGAGCCGTGAGGCTGGGTGGCTCACTTGCCGGCGTAGGCCCTACGCAAGGCAGCGAGATCGAGCTTCTCCATCGGCATCATCGCTTCGCTGACGCGTTTCACCTTCGCCGGGTCCTTGTCGGCCATCATCGTGAGCAATTCGCGCGGAATGATCTGCCACGTCACGCCGAACTTGTCCTTGATCCAACCGCACTGGCCTTTGCCATCGACCGACAGCTTCTGCCAGTAGGTGTCCATCTCCGCCTGCGTCTCGCAGGTCACCATCAGCGACATCGATTGGTTGAAGGTGCTCTGCGTGTTGCCGCTGATCGCGAGCAGTTCCATGCCGGCGATGCGGATCGTCGCCGAGATCAGGCTGCCCTTCGGGCCGAACCCGCCTTCGGGCCAACGCGCCTCGTCGAGGATCTTGCCGTCGGCGAACACGGAGACGTAGAAGCGAACGGCCGGCTCGGCGTCGTTCGGGAACCAGAGGGCTGGGGTGATCTTCGGCATGGTGGCGGTGGTTGAGGTCGCGGGTGCGGCCGACGTCGGCTTCGGATCCTGAAGAGCGCAGCCGGTCAGCAGCGAGCTGGCGGCGAGGAGCAGGGACGGAGACAGCGTGCGCATGCGTTGCATTCTGCTCATTGGTCTTTGCGACCTCCATGGCCGCGTGCTGAGAAGTCGGTCGCCCGCCGGCGTTCTCGACATGGGACGCCGACCGGTTGGTCTGGCTGCCTGCCGCTCGGCACCCTACGTCTTGACGATTCCGCCGGAGGCACTCCCGAGCGATCGTGAACTGACCCACTGGCCGATCGCGGTCGCCGACCGGTGCCGCACTAACGCCGCGTGCCGTCACGCCGCTGCAGGTAGTCACGGGCCATCGCCTCGGGGTCTCGTGCCCAGAGCTTCACGGTGCCGTCCGCGCACGCCGTGACGAACCACTTGCCGTCGCCACTGAAGTCGGCGTCCAGAATGGCCGACGACGTGCGCAGCCGCTGCACCGGCATGCCTTGCTCGAGATCCCAGACCAGCAGTTGCCCGTCGTGCCCGGCAGACAGGGCGTGGCGACCACCTGGCGCGAGCTTCAACGCCGAGATGCGATTGCTGTGCGCACCATGGTCGTCCACCAACAGCGGTTGGTGCGCATTGCCCCGCAACCGCGTCAGATTGCCGAACGAGTAGTCGGCGAACACGACTGCTTCGCGGCCATCCGGTTCGATGGCGACGATCATCGGGCCACCGAAGATGTCGCCGATGTGTGCTATGTGCCGACGCCAATCCGCGGCGATGTCCCAGGTGACGCCGAAGTCGTTGACCAGCGACGCACACAGGACATTCGCGGTTGGCAACCACACCACCCCACGCACCTGATGAATCGGGTTGGACGGTGTTCCCTCGTACTCCGATCCACGCAGCCGACGTACGGCAGCTCCCAGCACCCAGTCCCAGACCGTGACATGTTGATCGGATCCCCCAAGCGCCACCCAACTACGAGCCGGATGAACGGCCAGTGACCGGAGCGGCGCCTCGCTCGGACGGCATTGGCGTATCGCCTGCGTGCGAGCCAGGTCCCAGAGCACGCAGCGACCGTCCTCACCGATGCTGAGCATCTCGTCGGCGCCGACGAAGGCGACGTCGACGACTTCACCGTCGTGCCCACGCAGCTCCCCGACGAACTCGCCCGTCCGCAGGTCAGAGACGCGCAAGCCGGAGCCCTCGAGCAGCGTTACGATGCGCGCGCCATCCGGGGCGAACAGGGCCCGGCGCACCGGCGCATCGTTCGGCAGCACCAGCACCGGGCCCGGCTGGTCCAGCGACCACAGGCGCACCGTGCGATCGCGCGAACCGGTCAGCACGCGCCGCCCGTCGGGATGCATCGCGACACTGGTGACCGCGTCCTGATGCCCCCAGAACTCCGGCGCATGCGGACGCGCACCCGCATACCACGCCGACAGATTGTCCAGGTCGGCGCAAAGCAGCATGCCTGACGGCGGATGCCACTGCAGCGAGCGCACATCGCGCACGCGCTTCTGGAAGTGCCGCAGGGGCTGCCAGTCCGCAGTTGACCAGATCACCACCGAGCCGTCGCGCAACACCATCGCCAACAGCTGTCGCACCGGATCGAAGCAACCCGCGCCGACCGTGCGTTCGGACGGGTGCACCAGACGCCGCGCCACGGTGGGTTGGGCGGCAGCCCATCGCCACAGGGCGGTATCGCGAACCGCGGGGATCAGCAGCAGCTCGCCGGTCGGGTCGAAATCGCACCAATTGACCTCCTGGGCACAGCGCTGCGAGAACAAGGCCAGAGGTTCCCCCGCGCGCACCACTTCCACCAACCCGGCGTTGTGGGCTACCGCCAACACGTTCTCGGTCGGATGCCAGGCGATCCACAGCATCTCTTCGGTCGCCCGCACTGCCCGAACGACCGCTTGGTTCGCGACGTCCACGATCCAGAGACGGTTGCAGCCGTGCGGGTCCACACAATCGACCTCGCCCAGCACCGCGACCTGGGAACCGTCCGCGGAGAACAACACCCGTCGCTTGGTCGCGGGCTCGCCGAGATCGATCTCCCGCCGCACCCCATCGGCCAACCCGACGAGGCAGAGCTGCTGATCGCAGGCGATGGCAACGGTGTCGCCGCGTCGGTTGAAGGCGATCGCTGCCCCCAGCCCCACCGATGGCAGCGACCAGGCCGGCAATGGCTGCAGATCGGTGCCGGACATGAAATGCACGCCACCTGCGGTCGTCGCGCAGAGACTGCCGTTCGGAAGGAAAGTCAGACCGTGGATCGAGCCATCGCCCAGCCGACGCTCGACCACCCGTTCGCCGGTCGCCGCCGAGCGCAGGTCGACGACACCCATCGCGGTCCCGAGCGCCACGTAACGACCGCGCACATCCAGAGCCGGCGGTGGCGGCACGTAGTTGAGGTACGCACTGTTGACGATCTCTCGGGGCACCTGCCAGGCGAGGCTGCACTGGTCGAGCACCCGCAACATCGCGTTGCGGAGGTCGGTTCGCGGCGAGCGATCGGCCGCCGCCAGCAGGCCCTTCAACGCCGTGGCGGCATCCGCCTCGACGTTCTTCGCTTGCAAGGCCGCGTTCAAGGCAATCGCGGCGCGTTCGTTGGCCGACACTCGTTCCAACGCCACCGACAGCACGACGACCAGGACCAGCAGCGCGGCGATGCCGAACGCCAGCGTCGGATGGCGCTGCAGCCACAGCATGGCGCGGCGCGAAACCGGCACCCGATGCGCTCGGATCGGCTGGCGTGTGCGCACCCGTTCGAGGTCATCCGCCAGGTCCGCAGCCGTGGCGTAGCGATTGCCCACGGCCGCCGCCATCGCGGTACGCACGACGTGCACGAGCTCCCGCGGCAGCGCCGGATTCAGGCTGCGCGGATCGACGGCGTCGCCGCATTCGATGGCGCGCCAGAGCGCGGTCCGAGTCGCCGCCGCAAACGGCAGCTGCAGAGTCAGGCACTCATGGAGCATCACGCCGAGCGCATAGACATCCGCCCGTCGGTCGACCCGGCCCGGCTTGCCTGACAGCAGTTCGGGAGCCATGTAGGCGAGCGTGCCGACGACGTCGCCAGGCTGCGTGATGGCCGTGTCGACGCCGGTGTCCTGTCGCGCGAGGCCGAAGTCGAGCAGCACCGGCTGTCCTTGCTCGGTGATCATCAGATTGCCGGGCTTGATGTCGCGATGCACGATGCCCTGTTCGTGGGCCTCGTGCACCGCCCGGGCGCAGGTCTCGATCCACCCCATCACCTCGTGCAGCTGGGCCCGCGTGCGCGGCAGGTCCGCGGCCGCACGCCGTTCGCCGAGGATCGCAGCCAGGGTCCGCCCGTCGACGTGGCGCATCGCCAAGAACGGCACCCCATCGCAAGCGTCGGCCTCGTAGACCGCGCAGATGGCCGGGTGATCGAGTTGGCTCAGGACCTCGGCTTCGCGGCGGAATCGCGCCAACCGGTCGCTCGACACGAAATCGAGATGTGGAGCGAGGATCTTCAGGGCGACGCGCCGTCCGAGGCGGGTGTCTTCGGCCAGCAGCACCGTGCCCTGCCCGCCGCTGCCGAGTTGCTCAAGGATGCGATAGGGTCCGATCCGCCGCAGCGGGACCAGGCCCGTGTCGGCGGGCCCCACCAGCTGGGCATACTCGGCCGCGACCTCGGCTTGCAGGCCCGGGAATCGTTCGAGGTAGTGGGCCAACGGCGCCGCGCGGCCGGCCGCTCGGTCGGCGAGGAACATGCTGACGAAGTCGAAGACCTCGCCGGCATCCTGACCCGGGTCAGGCGAGCCAGTCATGGCCTTGTCCGTCCTCGGCCAACCGCTGCCGCAGACGCTGCCAGCGCTTGTTCGCCGCATCGAAGCCGATGCCGATCCTGCGAGCAGCGACGGCGACGGTGCAGCTCTCGAGGCCGCAGTACGACACCAGGTCCTGGTCCTCGGAAGGGAGTGCCAGCAGGTACTCGCGGAACCGGCGGATCCCGTCGTCGCGAGCGATTCTCTGGGTCAGCGCCGTGACCTTCGCCGAGACGTTGTCGAGTTCATGAAGGTGGGTCGTGCGACCCTCGCCGATCTGCACCCGCTGCGCCTGGCGGACGTGGCGCGCGATTTCGAGCAAGAGCTTCTTGGCGATCCCGAAGATCCACCGCCGGAAGTCCACGGCATCGCCCGAGAACCCGGACTTCAGGACCAGGGCCCGCAGCCAGATCTCTTGCAGGACATCCCCGACCTCGACCCGTTCCTGCAGGGTGCGGCCGACATGACGCATCGCCCAAACGCACAGCGCCGGGGCCACCCGCTCGTAGAGCGTCGCGAACTCGCCCGCAGGATCCTCGCCAAGTCGATCGATTTGCATGGTTGGCGGCCTGCCGAATTGGAGCCGCCGGGGCGCGACGCAGCAACCCCGCCCGCGTGACGCAGTCGAGTCCATCGACTCCGACCGAAGCGGCGCCCGGCCGGATTTCTTGTCCAAATCGCGGATCAGCCCGCCATGGGGAAGGCAGACGGTCGACCGGGAGCTTGCCGGCGACTGGTGGCAACGCGGATTCGACGTGGATCCGTGCGGCCTGATCGCTGCAAGCCTCACCGCGGTCCGTGCCATGAATCCACCACTTCCATCCCTTCTGCTCTGCTGCCTGCTGGTCGCCGGCGCGACGGCGCAAGTTCCTGGGGCCCTGCTGACCTTCAGTCAACCCGAGAACACCATCACGACGGCCGGCGGACCGCTGCAGGTCCTGCATCCCAACGAGATCGCGTTCCTGCCCTTGCCGCCCGGTTGCCCGAACGGCCCCACCATCGGCAAGTGGTCGCCGCGCACCTGCCTGCACGTGATGGCCGGCGACGAGAATGGCGACGGCCAGTACTGGAACCCGAGCCTGTTCGGCGCGATCGACGCGCTGCAAGTCGGATGGGCCTTGCAGACCAGCTCGACTGCCAAGGTCGCGCCGAACCCCAGGGCGATCTACTGGTCGCCGTCGGCAGCGATGGGCAACGTCATCTCCGGCACCGGACAACTGCGGCCAGGCGATGTCGGTCGCATCCACGTCAACGGCACGGTCGACATCCTGATGAGCCGGGAGCGGTTCAACATGGCGTTGGGTTTGGCGGCTGCCACGCCAATCGATGTCGATGCGTTCGCTTACGAACCGGGGATCGGCATCTACTTCTCGCTCGATACCGACATCGTGTGCAACCTCGCCTGTTCGCCGGGCAATTGGGTTCCCGACGGCGATCTGCTGATGATCCCCGATTCGGCAGTCACCTACGTCGGCCTCGGTGATTACCGAGTCGCAAGTGTCTTGCCGAACAGTGCCCGCGTCATCCTGACCGAAGGCCTCGTCGACTTTCACGTGGCGAACAGCGGTCTCACCGACAACACCGGTGCGCCCATCACTACCGCCGGCGACCTGGAGAGCCTCGAGATCTACCACGGCCCAGGCTCCTCGATCACCACGGCCTCCGCTTGCGGCACGGTGCTGGTACCCACGTTCTGGTTCACGACCGAGACGATGACCGGCGGCAGTGTGGCGAGCACGATTGCCCTCGGTCAGGCGGCCCAGAGCCCGTGCGGGCAACTGGGGTGGCAGTCGCCGTTCATCCAGAACGGCACCCCGCTCGGCATCGCACAGCAGCTCGCCAACGTGGGCCCGGCGAGCTACGTGAACGCCCTGGCGCTCGGCACGACGGAGCGATTCGTGCTCGAACCGCTCGCGCACCAACTGAACTACTCCCTGGGCGGTGGTCCGGGGACGACCGTGCACGTGGGCGGGGAGTTCGACTATGTGTTCACTTGGGTCGACGTCGTCCCCAGCACGATCGCACCGGCGATCAGCGCGGGGCAGAACCTGTTCCCGGAGTGGTACTGTCTCGGCTTCACGCTCTGGAACTTCGGTGCCACGGTGAATGGCTTCCACTTCTTCAACACGCCGACGATTCCGGTCGGGTGGAGCGGCAAGTTGATGTTCCAGAGCATCGGCTTCGACGCTGCCAACAACTCGTCCTTGCTGAACATCAGCACGCCCTGCGTGATCGACGTCAACTGACTCCTGCCGCGCCACGGCAGCGGGTCCTTGCGGGCGGCGCCGAACGCCCTCCCACTCGGCGAACCTCGCCAGGGAACTCAGGCCTTGCGCACCAGAATGCGCACCGGCTTGCCGTCGCCGCTGCCAACCTTGCCAGCGACCGCGTCGTCGCCTAGGGGCTGCTGCGGCGTCAACGTCGTCGCCAGCACCTGCGCCTTGATGTAGTCGGCGTTCTGCGTGAGCACGGCCGTCGTTTCGGCGTCGGCTTCGAAGGCGAGCACGATGCGATCGCTGACGTGCAGGCCCGCGTCCTTGCGCGCCTGCTGCACGAGCCGCACGAAGTCGTTGCGCACGCCTTCGGCTTCGAGCTCCGGCGTCACCGCCGTGTCGAGCACCAGCACCACGTCGTTGGTCGACAGCGCCGCCGCGACGAAGCCTTCCTTCGGCACGAGCTGCAGCACGAACTCGCCCTTCTCGAGCACCGCCCCGCCGATCTCGGCACGCTCGCCGACGAGCTTCCACGCACCCGAGCGCGTCGCCGCCAGCACGTCCTTCATCTTCGGCCCGAGCTTCGGCCCGAGCGCCTTCGCATCGATCTGCAGCCGGAACGAACCGAACGCGCCGACGTCGCTCGCGAACGACACCTGCTTCACGTTCAACTCGTCCTGCAGCAGATGCACGAACGGCTGCATGCGCGCCGCATCGGCACCCGCGAGCGTGACGGCCGGCAACGGCAGCCGCGTGCGCAGCTTCTTCGCCTCGCGCAGCGACAGCCCGACCGAACAGGCATCGCGCAGGCGATCCATCTGCACCACCAGCGCCGCGTCCGCCGGCAGCTTCGACACGTCCGGCCAGTCGGCGAGGTGCACCGACGTGCCGCCGGTGAGTCCGGTCCAGACCTTCTCGCTCAACATCGGCAGCAGCGGCGCCGCTGCCTGGCACAGCGTGACGAGGCAGGTGTAGAGCGTGTCGTAGGCGTCCTGCCGATCGGCCGGCCCGGTCTCGCCCCAGAAGCGTTCGCGACTGCGACGGATGTACCAGTTGTTGAGCGCGTCGATGAACTGCAGGATGACCTGGCACGAACCCGCCAGGTCGTAGTCGTCCATGCGCGCCTGCACGGTCTCGACCATCACGCGCGTCTTGCCGAGCACGTAGCGATCGAGCACCGCGGTCTGGTCGCCGCGCAGCTTCGCCTTCACGCCGTCCGCGTTCGCGTAGAGGGTGAAGAAGTAGTAGGCGTTCCAGATCGGGTTCAGCACCAGCCGCACCACTTCCTGGATCTGCTTGCCGTCCTTGGCGATCTGCAGATCGCCGCCGCGCAGGATCGGCGAGCTGAGCAGGAACCACCGCAGCGCGTCGGCACCGGTCTTCTCGAACAGCTCGATCGGGTCCGGGTAGTTGCGCAGCGACTTCGACAGCTTCTGGCCGTGTTCGTCGAGCACGACGCCGTGGCAGATCACGTTCTGGAACGGCGGCTTGTCGAACAGCGCGGTCGCCAGCACCACCAGCGTGTAGAACCAGCCGCGCGTCTGCGCGACGTACTCGACGATGAAGTCGGCCGGGAAGTGGCTCTCGAACCACTGCTTGTTCTCGAACGGGTAGTGCACCTGTGCGAACGGCATCGAGCCCGACTCGAACCAGCAATCGAGCACTTCCGGCACGCGCCGCATCGTCGACTTGCCGGTCGGGTCGTCTGGGTTGGGCCGCGTCAGCGAATCGATGAACGGCCGGTGCAGGTCAGTGACCTTCACCTTGAAGTCGCGTTCGAGTTCGGCGATCGAACCGTAGACATCGACGCGCGGGAACTTGGGGTCGTCGCTCTTCCAGACCGGGATCGGCGCGCCCCAGAAGCGATTGCGCGAGATCGACCAATCGCGAGCGTTCTCGAGCCACTTGCCGAACTGGCCGTCGCGGATGTGCTCCGGCAACCAGCGGATCGTCTGGTTGTGCGCGATCATGCGATCCTTGATCGCGGTGACCTTGACGAACCACGCACCCGGGATCGCCTTGTAGATCAGCGGCTCGCGCGTGCGCCAGCAGTGCGGGTAGTTGTGCTCGTAGGTGACGTGGCGCAGCAGCACGCCGCGTTCCTTCAGCACCTTGATGATGTCCTTGTTGGCGTCGAACACGAGCGTGCCCTGCCACTCCGGGACCTCGGCGGTGAAGCGGCCGCGTTCGTCGACCGGACACACGAGCTCGATGCCGTTCGCCTCGCAGACCATCTGGTCGTCCTCGCCAAAGCCCGGCGCCATGTGCACGACGCCGGTGCCCTCGGCGGTGTCGACGAAGTCGCCGCCGAGCACGCGGAAGCACTTCGCGCGGCCACGGAAGTAGGGAAACAGCGGCTCGTAGGTGCGGCCGACGAGGTCCTTGCCCTTCAGCGTCGCGACCGTGTCGAAGCCGTCGAGTTCCTTCTTGTAGGCGGCGATCGACGCGGCCCCGACGACGTAACGAACGTCACCCTTCTGCACGATCGCGTAGTCGATCTCGGGCCCGACCGCGAGGGCGAGGTTGCTCGGCAGCGTCCACGGCGTCGTCGTCCACACGAGAATCTGCAGCGGCCCCGGATCACCCGGCCGCGCCTGCAGCGTGAACGCGACGGTGATCGCCGGGTCCTGGCGCGGCCGCGTCGCGTCGTCGATGCGCGTCTCGAAGTTGCTGACCGGCGTCTGCAGCGACCACGAGTACGCCATCACGCGCTGGCCTTCGTAGACGAGTCCCTTCTTGTGCAGCTCCTGGAACGCCCACAGCACGCTCTCCATGTAGGAGAGGTCCATGGTCTTGTAGTCGCGGTCGAAGTCGACCCAGCGCGCCTGCCGCGTCACGTAGCTGCGCCACTCGTTGGTGTAGCGCTGCACGCTGCGCCGGCACGCGTCGTTGTACTTCTCGAGCCCGATCGACTGCACGGCAGCGGCGCCCGACAGGCCGAGTTCCTTCTCCGCTTCCATCTCGGCCGGCAGACCGTGGCAGTCCCATCCGAAGCGCCGTTCGACGCGCCGCCCGCGCATCGTCCAGTAGCGCGGCACCACGTCCTTCACGAAGCCGGTCAGCAGGTGCCCGTAGTGCGGCAGGCCGTTGGCGAACGGCGGGCCGTCGTAGAACACGTATTCGTTGGCACCCGCGGCGCGCTGTTCGATCGACCGCGCGAACGTGCCTTCGGCTTGCCAGCGGGCGAGCACGTCCTTCTCGATCTGCGGGAAGTTCGCGGCGGCGGGAACTTCGGGGTAGTGCTTCGTGGCAGGCTGGCTCGCGCTCATGAGGCCGAGCAGTGTGGCGGCGCGCACAGGCACGCGCAACGTCGGCGACGGCAGTTGAGCCAGGCCCCGCTCGCCCACTAGCCTGCGGCACATGAGCTTCTACGCCTTGTCCGCACCTTCGCTCGACGCCACCGCCGCCAACCTCGGCGCCCACCGCGGCAACGTCACGCTGGTCGTCAACGTCGCCAGCGCCTGCGGGCTGACGCCGCAATACACCGGCCTGCAAAAGCTGCACGCGAGCAAGCAGGCGAAGGGGTTCGCAGTGCTCGCGTTCCCGAGCAACGACTTCGGCGCGCAGGAGCCCGGCACGCCGGCGGAGATCCGCACGTTCTGCACGACGAAGTACGCCATCGACTTCCCGATGTTCGCGAAGGTGCAGACGAAGGCAGGCCCCGGCCAGAGCCCGATCTATGCGTTCCTGCAGAAGGCCACCGGCAAGCTGCCGGGCTGGAACTTCGGCAAGTACCTGATCGGCCGCGACGGCAACGTGCTCGCGTTCTTCGAACCGACGGTGACGCCCGACGATCCCACGCTGCTCGCCGCGATCGAGAAGGCGCTCGGCTAATCGCAACTTCGCAGCCGCCGCGCGCGCCGCTCACTTCGCCGGCAGCACGAGCAGGAATGCGGCGCCGTTCGCGTCGATCTCGTGCGGCAGCAACTTGCGCGTCACCGGCAGGAACCCTTCGCAGGCCGTCGTCAGCGTGACGCCGTGCGTGCGCAACCGGACATCCAGCGTCGCCTCGGGCCCGGTGAGCCCCGTGCCGTTGCCGCCCGGATAGTTCATCCAGGTTTCATAGCGGCCATCGCGCACCTTGATCCGACCGGTCGCGAGCACCTTGCCCGCGTCGTTCTGGAACGTCACCACGACTTCGCCGACCGGCAACGCCAACGCCGCCGTGCGTTCGACGTCGAGCATCGCCGCGGCGTCGAGCGGTCCCTGCCAGCGCGTCGCATCGAAGTCGCGCGCACTCGTCCGCACCAGCAAGCCAAACCGCAGCACCGGCGGCGCACCGGCGCCATCGAGATCAAAGACCAACGGCTCGGCCGGCGGTGTCGTGAGATCGATCGTGCGCTCGACGTTCTCTTCGCCGCCACGCACCAACGTGACGACGATCGGCCGCGCCGGCATGCGATCGAGTCGCACCCGCCCGTTGACCAGATCCAAGTGCCCGTAGCTCGGCCCGCCCACCCACAGCATCACGGTCTGCCCGTCCGTCGTGCGCACCGACACGCGCCCATCGGCCGGCGCGCCGTTCGACCACGCTTCGACGACGAGTTCGCGGATCGGATAGAGCATCAGGTCACAGCGCTGCTCGCCCGACTCCAGCGTGCGCGCCGCCGATTCCAGCTTGGCATAACCGGGCACCGTCGCGTCGAGCCGCACGAGACCGCTGCCAATTCCCGCAACCGTCAACTCGCCGCCCGGCGCAGTGAACGGCACCGAGTGGCCTAACCACGAACTGCCGCCATCGTCGCTGCGCATCACATGCAGCGTGCCGGCTTCGATCGGCGCGCCCGTCGTCGCATCGAGCACCTTGCCGCGCAGCACCGCAGTGGTGTCGATGTACTGCAGCTGCAGACCGTCGATGCCCGAACGCACTTCTTGCAGCACCACGAAGCTGCCGTCCGCCAACTTCAACTCGATGCGAAAGCGACTGGCGTAGAGACCTTCGGCGCGGAAGGCGCCATCGGGCCCCGTGCGCAGGCGACTGCGCCCGAGCAAGAACTCCCACGTGCACGGCTCCTGGTAAGTGAAGTCGGTCTTGAGTTCGCGATCGCCGACCAACCGCAGTTCGCGATCGGCGAGGCCGTGGCCAGCCGTATCGACGAGTCGGCCGGCCAGCACGTGCGGGGCTTCGAGGCGCGTTTCGAGCGTCGTCGACACCTTCGGCACCAGCGTGCAGAACAGAGCGGCATCGGCATGCGTGATGCTCAGCCACAGGTCCTTGCGCATCGCCACGCCCGCGACATCCCATCGTCCCTGCGCATCGCACACGGCCTTGCGGCGCGGCCAGTCGGCCACTTCGACTTCGGCGCCGACCGCCGGTGCTCCGTTCGGCAACCACACGACGCCGCCGAGCACACCGCCGCGTTCCATGCGCAGTTCGACCGGCCCATCGGCGGCACGATGCGACAGGCGCAACATCGCATGCCGCGGATGTTGCACTTCCCACAGGTACTTCGAATCGGCCGCCGCCTGCACCGCGAACGCGCCGTGGGCGTCGGTGCGAACGTCGAGATGCGGCAGTTCGACGCGACGGAAGCCCGGCACGCGCAGCATGCGATCGGCGGAGTAGGCGCCGCCACGGTAAGAACCGAACGCGAAGTCGGGCACCGGCTTGCCCTCGGCGTCGAGCAACACACCGCGCTGTTCGACCACCGGCTGCAAGCGGAACGCCAACCCATCGACCCGCGTGCGGCGATCGAGGTCACCGAACACGCCGTACTCGCTGATCGCGCCCGGCGCGCGCGCCAGCACGTAACACTGCTCGCCCGTGGCCCGCAGCGTGAACGTTCCATCCGCCGCCGTGCGCGTCGACGCAGCGGGTGCCGGCGTGAACG
>SXGT01063974.1_pt1 | contig 20294 bp, 17 predicted proteins | sample 3176221 | NCBI WGS metagenome assembly SXGT01 (sample SAMN11356862, study PRJNA531348) | freshwater metagenome | isolation source: freshwater sample F1-120 | place: China: Fuxian Lake, Yuxi | collected 2017-12-25
AGGAAGAGCACGCTCGCGCGCTCACCGCCCTCGTCCGCCTCGTAGCGAAAGAAAAACTTCAACACGCTCAACGAGCTGCGCCCGGTCCTTTCGTCGTCGCGCTGGCTGTAGAACGGATTCACGGTGAGCTCTCGCTGCCCCTCGACCTTTCGCTTCACGACGAAACGATGGAGGATTCTGAAGTCGGAATCGCCGTTTCGCCTCCGGGTGCTCTGGAGAAGTTGCCAGAGGAAAGACCAGTGGCTCTCCTCCTCGTTCGCGAGGCTGTTCCACGCGAAGAAAAATCTTGCCGGGTTCCAGTAATTGACGGGCTCCGCGCCATGATCGCGCTGGTAGTAAAACGGGAAGACGCCGAGGCCCGAGCCCGCCAGGCTCCAGTGGTAAAACGCGAGCGGAAGAAAGTGGAACCAACCCTCAGGCGGGCTCAAGTTGGAGCTCCAATAGAAAAGGTAGAGCGGGCCCATCAAGGTCTTTGATCGGTCTTCTCGTTCGCGCCACCCAAGGAGGAGCGGAAAGATGGAGAAGCGCTGTTCCTCGTGGCCGCTGTACCACTGAAAGATCGAAGTCCAGCCCCAGAAGTTAGACTCTGCCCCTGGGCCATGCTCCACCGAGAGGGCCGGGTACAGGTAGAGGTAGTTGCGGTCGGCCGCCGAACCAACGTAGAACGACGGGAAAAGGCGGGAATCGAACGACCCCTTCACGCCGTGGAAGTGGACGATCGGCCAGGGCGCATTCAGGCTCCACTGCTCGTGACCCGAGGGCTCTTCTCGACCCCGGTGGTACTGGAAGAGCGGGTAGAGGGTCGAGTACGTGGTGGTATCGCTCGATGACTTCTCGAAGCTTCTCTCCCCCTTCAGCCCACGCCATTGGCCACTGGTACCCCAAAAGGGCCAGAAGTGCCTCAGGGTCGAGATCTCCACCACCGTTCCTTCCTTCGTCGCGCATTCCGTCTCATTCTGGCTCGAGAAATAGCAGGGCAGGACCATGGTCGTTTGCGCCTTGAGCGTCTCCCCGGACTCGTCGCTGTGAAAGAAAAAAGGCAAGACCCAGGCAAGGTGACCTTGCGGCGAGGAGCTCCAGTGGACGATCGGCCAGGGCGCCCACTGCCCAAGAGAATCATCGCCAAACGTCTCGTGGCGCCGGTACAAGAACGCACCCACCCCCATCCAATCGCCAGCCGAGTTGCGCCTCCGGTCATAGAAGGGCAGGGCCCTCACGATGTGCAAGGAGGCGTTTTCGGTCTCCTCGTAATAGCACCCAAGCGGCCAGAGGACGTCGACGCCCCACTTCCGGGGGCTTGTGTGGAAGTGGCTCAAGAAGGTGGGGTAATAGTCGTCACGAACCCGGCCCTCTTCGCTCTCCACCCGGCCGAAAAAGACCGAGTAAAGACGGCTCCAAGATCCGGACAGGTGGCTCTCTGTCGCCCAGTAGAAAGGCAACACGCGGTCCTCGTGCACTTGTGCATCATCGCGAAACCTCAAGAACGGCCAGAGCGCGTGCACGTCGTGGCCTCCCTCGTCCCAGGTGCCGCCGGTCAGGAGGGGTGGAACGGCCCAGCCGCGTCGTCCGCTGGATCGGCGCCACAGGGCCGCGAGCGGTGTAATGAGATGGCCAGTCTCACCAGCATCGCGGGCCCAGAAGAGAGGGAACAGGGACGCTTCCCTTCCACGTTCCGGGGAATCCTCGAAGCGGGCGAGCGAGATTCCCGAGAGGGTCTCCCGATCGAAATTGAGGGCGGTGGCGATCGTCCAGGCCGTCCGCTCAAGGCTCGAGCGCCGCTCGAAGATTTCAAAAATGGCCGGAATGCCCAGCCTCAGGAATGTCTCGCCGGGCGAACCGAAGGTGGCCATCCGATGGAGGACGGGAATCCAGCGATAGGGCCCCATCTCCGGGTCCTGTGCCCAGTGGAAGATGGGCCACAGAAGGGTGTGTCTCGACGAGTCGGACCTCCAGGAATAGAAGAGCGGCAGGATGACATCGTGATCGCTTTCGGGGCTCCGACGCCTCAGATAAAGGAGCGGATAGAGAGCAAATTGATCCTCGGTGCGGCCCTTCCACAGTGATGCGCAGTAAAGAGGCAAGAGATGGTGGTGCCAATCGCCGTCAGGCTCGGTCTCTGCCTTGAAGAGGCCAAGGAGCGCGGTACGCTGCTCGGCGCCGGACTCGTAGACCTCCTGGCTCCAGAAAGGCCAGAGGCCGAAGTAGTCAGCCTGGCGCCGGAGGCCCCGGGGGCCATCCCCCTCCTGAGCGGCCAAGCTCTCGGCGAGGATGAGACAGAAGAGCCCGGCGACCTTTGCAATCCGCAAGCTCCACCACGCTCTCGGTGTCGGCACTCAGTACTTCCCGCTACAAGCCGCCGTCAGAAATGACTGGAGGGCTTGACGTCCTGGCCTCTACCGCGGGCGCCTGTGGAACCGCCCGATCCCAAACCCCCTGGCGATGGCGGGGGGTAAACCGCGAGACCCGACGCAATTCTTGGCGCACAGGATCCATCAGAACCGCTCGGGAACGTTCCAGAGCTTGACCGTGCCATCTTCTTCGTTGTCGATGAGTCCGCTAGCCACCGCTATTTTCTTGCCGTCAGGCGAGAAGGAGACGGACCACACAGTGCTCTTGAGGTCATCCAGGCTCGCAAACTCAGCCGCATGCGCGACATCCCAGATGATGACACGGTGGTCGAAGCCGCCCGAGACAAGCCGGCGGCCGTCCTGGGAGAACGCCACCGAGCTGACCCAGTTCTTGTGACCCTTCAAGACGGCCTTTTCACTGTACGCTCCAGCCGAGGCGCCCTCGGCGAGCGCCCAGAGACGCACGTTGCTGTCGGCCCCGCCGGAGGCCAGCGTCTTTTGATCCGGGCTGAAGGCGACGCACCATACGGCATTCTCGTGCCCCTTGAGGGTCGAAAGCTCGGCGCCCTTTTCAATATCCCAAACTTTGATTGTGTTGTCGAAGCTCGCCGTCGCGAGCAGCTTGCCGTCGGGTGAAAAAGCAACAGAGCGGACCGTTCCCGTGTGCCCCTTCAAGGTGGCCTTCTCGGCTCCGCTCGAGGCATCCCAGACCTTGGCGGTCGTGTCCTCGCTTCCCGTCACGGCGACACTGCCGCTCGGCGAAAACGCGACGCAGGTAACCCAGTTCGAGTGCCCCTTGAGAGTGGCGATTTCCTTCATCGCCTGCGCGTCCCAGATCTTCACGGTCTTGTCAAAGCTCGCGGTCGCAAGGCGTTTCCCCTGCCGGTCAAACGTCACCGACCAGACCGTGCTCTCGTGGCCTGGAAGGGTGCCCTTCTGCTTGCCCTGAGCAACGTCCCACAACTTCACCTCACCCGGTTTGAAGACGATCGTGTGCCCACCCACCGTGGCGAGCGTGTTTCCATCGGGCGCATAGGCAACCGATGTAACCCATGTCGTCTGGCCCTTCAGCGGCGCCCATTCTTTCGGCTTCGGCGCCTCGACAACTCTCTCTGGCCACTTGAGCCCCTGATCGATCCAGGCCCTCAGAAGCCCGACCTGCTCGGCCGTGAGCGGCTCCGCATTCGGGGGAGGCATCCGGGTGTCGGGGTCAAGCCCAGCCACGAACTTGATCAACTCGCTTTCAGCACTCTTCCCCACAACAATCGCAACTCCCCCTTCCCCGCCCTTGATCGCGGCCTCTCGTGAATCGATCCGATAACGGCTCTTCTGCTTGTCCGGCCCGTGGCACTTGATGCAGGTCGCGGTCAGAATGGGCTCGATATCCCTGGCATAGACGATCTCCTTGGTGGCCGGAGGCGGCAGATTCGCTTTGTCTTGCGCCGCGACGAACGCCGGTGCGAGGAGGAACAGGGCTTGGAGGCAAATCAAGCTTCGTTTCATGGGTAGCTCCTTGTCTTGTGTGATTGGAGAAGCCATTATGCCGCGGACCCAGGGCACATGCTGCAAATACTTTTTGAGGAAATGGGGATAGACCCTGTACCCCCCGGCGCAGATGGTGGGTGAGGCCTGGCCAGGTCAGGATGTCCCCATCATGGCCGCGCGGAGCATGACGGCCCGTTGAACGGATCTGCACGAGTTGCGCCTGGCCAAAATTTCGGCTCGGCTTCGCTCGATTTCAGTCATTCAGTCTCCACGACTGGACTCGAAACTCAAAAACGCGGCTTGCCCTGGAAGCTGGGTGCTCCGTCGAGGAGATCAAGATCACCCTCGATGTCCGAGAAGAAGGCCTCGGACTCCGAATCCTCGAGATACTCGGCAAAATCGTCCGCAAACTCCGCCCAAAATCCTCCATGAGGCTCCTGGTCGTGCTCCTGAAAATGAAGGAGCGAGGGCACCAAGTCCTCGGCAGCCACGCCAAGACACTCGGGGCAAAGCGATTCCTCGGGATCCATGAGGTCGGGGACCTCGCGAAAGCAACCGGAGCAGATCATGCTGCTTCATCGTCACGGTCGCTCGGTCAGCTTTAGAGCCCCTCCCAAATTTCCCTCTGGATTCCAGCCCCGGCTGGAAGCTTGCCGCTCGTGCCCTGGAGCCTGGTGCCGCCTGTGCACACTTCTTCAACAGGCCCTATGGGGACTCAGGCGTGAAGAGGCTTACAGCACTTGCGAGCTCCTTCGAGTCCCGAAACACGCGCCAGCGGCTCCCCGGAACGTCCTGAAAAGCCTTGACGATCCTCTCCGACTTCGCCCCCTCGTCGGTGACGTCGCGAATGAAGATCGCAAGGATCGCTCCCGGGAACTTGCGGGCAACGGCCCCGTAAATCTCGGGGTCCTTCTCGCCCGAGTCCCCGACGAGAACGAATTGTCGCTTCCCGGACGCCTCGATCAGCGGGACGATTTGACTTGTCTTGTAATCGATCGACGAGGAACAAATGTCGAGGATGCTCGAGTCCTTCAGTCGAAACGGCCTCATGTGAAACGTGCCCGCCGGGAAACCGCTGTCTCTCACAAACGCCTCGAGCGGCTCGTAGAGCTGCCACGGGCTGGCCGTCACATAATGAAAAACAGTTCTCCTCTCTGCCCACGCCCGGTACAGAGCTGGCATGCCTTCGACCATCTTGAAGTCCTTCAGGAATGTGTTGCGCAGAAGAGCCTTTCTGTCCAACACCTCGCTCACCTTGATCGTGTCGTCAATATCGGAGATGACCGAGATCCCAGCCCTGGAGACGATCTGCACCTGACCTCGAAACACCCTTGTTTCGCCCTTCTGAAGCGCTGCCTCCATGCCAATCGAGGCCTTCGCCGCGCCGGGCCTCTCCAGCTCGTTTCGAACCTCCTCGTCCGTGAGCCTCACTGTACCTCGAAAGTGCCCGTTCGGCTCTGACGCGCCAAGCTCCCGGGTCTTGCCACAGAGCTTGACCTTGAGAATTTTCCCGCGTTCATTGTCGACGAGGAAGGGTCGCAGCCGCCGCTCCAACATCAACTGCTCGTCAGGGTCATCCCCAACGCCGAGCGCCACGCGCAAGAGGTCGATGACCGACTTCCGCCAGGCGGAGTCCTCCTCCGGCTCGAAGATGCAACCGTGGATCTCAACCTCCCAGCCACCACCCTTCGCGGGGCGCGCAATGCCCGGGAACAAGATTACACTCTCATCCGGCTCGACCTTCTCGCGCTGGCAGCTGAAGAGCAGGAAGACCGCCAAAAAAGTCGACGGAGCTATTGGAAGTCCGATCATGGTGACGTAGAAGATATCCTTCGGCTCTCTTTTCGAAACAACAATGGGAGCCCAACTCAACCTCCGTGTCGAATTCAGACCCCACGATGCAGCCCTCCCGGATCCATATGGAGCTGAACGAACGCGCGGCCCGCATCGCCGGTGAGGCCGCTCGCGATCCAGGTCGCTTCCGCGTTCAAGTCAGCGAAGCGCCCGGCGGCGGGCAAGTCATCGACGCCGGGGTCAATGCTCCCGGTGGCATCGAGGCTGGCCTGCTGCTTGCAAGAGTCTGCCTCGCCGGTCTCGCCAGGGTGAGCCTCGAGACAATGGTGCAAGATTCCGCAGGCGCGCAAGAAATCACCGGGAAGCTCACCTCGTGCCCCCGTGTGCAGGTGCATACGGATCATCCGGTGGCCGCGTGCATGGCATCGCAGTATGCGGGCTGGCAGCTCTCGGTCGGCAAGCTCTTCGCCATGGGTTCGGGCCCGATGCGCGCAGCTTACGGAAAGGAAGAGCTATTCAGTCATGTGGGGTTTACCGAGCAGCCGGCGTGCGCAGTGGGAGTGCTCGAGACGAGTGCGATCCCTGGCACTGAAGTCTTCCAGCACCTCTCCGAGAAGCTGGGGATCCATCCGCGAGGCATCACCCTGCTCGTGGCTCGGACCAGGAGCCTCGCAGGGTCACTCCAGGTGGTGGCGAGGTCGGTCGAGACAGCGCTCCACAAGCTGCATCTGCTCCAGTTCGACCTCTCACGGATCGAGTCCGGGTACGGGGCGGCGCCGTTGCCGCCGCCCGCGAAAAATGACCTCGCGGCACTCGGTCGCACGAACGACGCGGTCCTTTACGGTGCCCGGGTAACCCTCTGGGTCCGCGGCGACGATGAGTCCATCACTGCGATCGGCGATCGTGTGCCGTCTTCGTCGTCCAGCGACTTCGGCGCCCCGTTTGGAGAGGTGTTCGAGCGGTACGGGCGTGACTTCTACAAGGTCGACCCGGCCCTCTTCAGTCCAGCCCAGGTGACGTTTCAGAACCTCGACACGGGCCACACTCATGTATTCGGAAAGCCCGCGCCCGAGGTGCTCGAGCGATCTTTTTTCGGATAGGGAGCGCGGCGTTGAGAACCGCAATCCTTGCGTCGAGCGAAGGGTGGCACGTGCGCGACCTGCGCCGTGCAGCCGCCGAGCTGGGTCTCGGGGTTGAACGTCTAGATTTTCGTGATCTCAAGGGCTCCGCTGGCTGTGATCAAGCTTTCCCCTTCGATGCAGTGATCGTGCGGACCATGCCTTCAGGCAGTCTCGAGCAAGTGATTTTCCGCATGGACGTCCTGGGGCTCCTCGAGGCCTCTGGCGTCCGTGTCGTCAACCCGCCCCGAGCGCTCGAGACAGCGATCGACAAGTACCTCGGCTCTGCCCGCATGGCCTCGGTGGGGCTCCCGGTGCCGAGGACGATTGTCTGCGAGCGCTCGGCGAAGGGGCTCGAAGCCTTTGAAGAGCTTGGTGGTGACGTCGTCCTCAAGCCTCTCTTCGGCTCCGAGGGAAAGGGCCTCGAACGCTTGACGAGCCGCGCCGATGCCACGGCATCTTTCGCGCGTCTCGAGGCGGAGGGCAAAGTGATCCTGGCGCAGCGATTCGTGAAGCACCCTGGACACGATTACAGGCTCTTTGTCCTCGGAGGCAAAGTCATCGCCGCCATGCGACGCGTGGCCGTGCGAGGCTGGATCACCAACGTGGCGCAAGGCGGCCGGCCCGAGCGGGTCGAGACGACAGGCGAGCTCGAACTCCTGGCCCTGAGAGCTGCGGCAGCAATTGGCGCCCAGGTGGCGGGCGTCGACATCCTCCCCGACCTGGAGGGACGGCTCTGGGTCCTGGAGGTGAACGCCGTCCCGGGCTGGAAGGCGCTCGCCCCCACGACCGGCCTTGACGTGGCAAGGGCCGTGCTCGAGTGGACCGTAACGCCTGCTGTGGACATCCCACCGGCCGCACTGTAACGTGAGCGTCCAGCTACCCCACCTGAAAGGAAAAATAGCATGAATGAGACAACCGCCAAGGGATTCATTTCGGCCCTTTTTGACCTGAGCTTCAAGGAGCTCATCACAACAAAGGTCATCAAGCTCCTCTATGTGGTTGGCATATGCCTCGCCGGCCTTGGTTCTGTCATCATGCTAGCCACAGGGCTCTGGCAAGGCGGCCCTGGCCTCGCGGCCTTGATCGTTGCACCTCTCTCCTTCCTGCTGTCGGTAATTGGCCTGAGAATCTGGCTGGAGCTCGTCATGGTGATTTTCAAGATCTCGGACAATATCGAGCTCGTGGCAGGAAAGGCTGCCGGGCGCTAAATAGTCCGGCGCGATTCCGAGTGCTCAGCATTCGCCGAGGAGTTTTCCGCGATGGCGCGAAGCGAAGGCCGACCGCGATCCTGGAAGGATCGCAGAGGCCAAGCGACAAAGCCAGCGCGGAGGAGAACCGGCGAGGCGCCACTCCGAATCGTGCCGGGCTATGTAGGAGCGGCCAGTCCTTCTCCTGGCAAGTCCTCGCTTGGGACGGGCCCGGGTTGGACTCGCGCGGCGAAGGCGCGAAGCGGCCTTCAAATCGGGCCGCCCAACAGGGTGAGCTCTCGCAGGGTCTGCCTCCGGTACCCCCCCCCAGCAATTTCGCGACCCTGATCGCGAAGAACTGAGGGGAAACCCTGCGAGCATGCTCACCCACAAGAGCCCATGGTCGGCGGGACGCAGCGCTCAGGCTGCCTTGCGAAAAATCCCCCCGGAGGCCGGTGTGAGTCCTGTCGAGCGCACGTTCGTCCGTCATTAAGATATAGACAAATGAAATGCAAGAATCTGCCGCAGAAATCCCAAAGATTTATTGTGGGGCCGCTCCCATGCAGGCAACTTGAACAGCCATGTTGTTACCAGAAAACGACTTGGAGACGATCGAGGCCTGGATCAGAAATGCTTGTTTTCTGGAGGCCTGGGCACGAAAGCCCGGTAACGTACACCCTGGCCAGGCCTTTTCAGACACCTCATTCGAGGACTTCGTCGCCAGCGCCAACGCGGTAGCTGGCCCACTGGCCAGGGCCCAGGGGCGTCCGCTCGGCGAGTCGATCCTGGAGGCGGTCCGATCGGCCCGCCTCCTGATGAGCCAAAACGCCAATCTTGGCATCGTGCTCCTCCTGGGGCCACTTTGCGCTGCCCCGGCCTCGCTCCTGCGAGGCACAGACTCTCCCTCTGGCCGCAACACGCTTCAGGACTGGCTCCGGGGATTCCTCGCGAGCCTCTCGATCCGCGACGCCGAGCACACCTATGAGGCCATCCTCCTGGCCGCCCCCGGGGGGCTCGGGTCAGCAAAATCGGGCGACGTCCGCGAAGGTCCCTCGGGCACCCTTCTCGCCATGATGGGCCTGGCCCGGGAACGTGACATCGTCGCGCGCCAGTACTCGAACGCGTTCGAGCAGGTCATCCACGAAGGGCTCGTCGATTTTCAGGCTGCGATCAAGACCGGGCGCGACCTCGAAACGGCGATCTTGCTTACCTTCCTGAAGCTTCTCGCGCGGCATGGGGACACCCTCATCGCGCGCAAATCGGGAGACGCAATCTCGTCCGAAGCCGCCCGCCGAGCCCGGGAGGCGCTCACATCCGGCTGGCCCGACTCGCCGGAGGGCGCGCGAAGTGTTCGCGACCTCGACCTCTGGCTTCGAGCCGACGGCAATCGACGCAACCCCGGAGCTTCCGCGGACATGATCGCGGCCGTCTTGTTTCTCGCGCTGGCGAGTGGGATAATTTCGCCGCTTTATCCACCTGTCGAGAGCGCAACGCCCCGCATGCAGAAATACAAGGTCCGCGTCACCAAGGACTACCTCACGTTTTGTTCCGCCCACTTCATCAGCTTCGAGGGCACGCAGTGCGAACGCCTCCACGGGCACAACTACAGGGTTGCCGCGGAAATTGAAGCGCCCCTGAACGACGACTACCTCGTCTTTGATTTCATAGTCTTGAAGAAAATCTTGCGCGATATTTCGAACGAACTGGACCACCGCATGCTGGTTCCAGTCCGCTCCAAGGCGCTGGAGGTCACGGTCGAGGAAACGAGCGTGGAGATTCGATACCACACGAAGAGGTGGGTCTTTCCAAGGGAGGACTGCGCTCTGCTCGACATTGAAAACACGACGGCGGAGCTTCTCGCTCGCTGGATCTCCGAGAGGCTTCGCGAGGAGATCCAGCACCACGCAAGGACCATCCCGTCTCCTCCCCGGGCGCCGGAAGTGATCCGTGTGGAGGTGGAAGAGTCACATGGCCAATCGGCAACGTACGAATCTCACGCCTGATACCGCGCAGCCACGGCGGGTTCCCGACATCTGTTTACGACGCACGGTGCTCGACGTGCCCAGTCCTGGAGGCCCCGAATGAAATTGTCCTCGGTGTGGGTTGCTCTTTCGCTGGTGTGGCCGCTGTTGGGCTGCCTCAAGCCCGGCGCGGGGCAAGTCGTGGCGGCCAAGCAGTGCGAGGACGAACTGCGGTCGCGACTCCCGACTTGCTTCAAGGCGCTCAGGGCGGGTCTTGCCGGTCAGGGGTCCGGGGGCCCGCTCGAGGCGCGCAACGACCGGGGCTCACTTCGTTGAGCCGTGGAGGTCCCAATTGAGTGCCCATGAGACGGGTCCGAGCCTGAACGGCCTGCGGGCAGTGGTCACGGGCTCCTCGAGCGGCATTGGCAGGGCAATACTGCTCGAGCTGGCCCAGGCAGGGGCGGAGGTGGTGGCGCACGCGAACTCGTCCTTCCCGGAGGCGGAAAGACTCTCGAAGGAGCTCGTCGCGGCGGGCAAGCGCGCGTGGGCGCTACGCGCCGACCTTCGTTCCACAGCCGACTGTGTACGCCTCGTGGACGAGGCCTCTGTGGCGATGGGCGGCATCGACGTCTGGGTCAATAACGCCGGCGCGGATATCCTCACCCGGGGCAAGCCCACGCTGAACTTCGAGACGAGGCTCCAAGATGTCTGGGCCGTGGATGTGAGAGCGACCATGATCCTGACGCGGACCGTGGGAGCTCGCATGCGTGAGGCTAAGGGAGGCGTCATCCTCAATATGGGCTGGGACCAGGCCGAGACCGGCATGGAAGGCGACTCGGCTGAGCTCTACGCCGCTGCCAAGGGAGCGGTCATGAGCTTCTCCAGGTGCGCTGCCCTCTCGCTCGCGCCCGGGGTACGGGTCAACTGCATCGCACCGGGCTGGATACAAACCGCATGGGGCGCGACAGCCAGTGGCGCATGGCACGAGCGAGTGGTACGCGAAACCCCCCTGGGCCGTTGGGGCCGGCCGGAGGACGTCGGCAGGGTGGCGCGTTTTCTGGTCTCGCCGGAGGCGGCCTATCTCACGGGGCAGGTCATTCGCGTGAACGGCGGTGCTGTAAGATAACGGGCGTGCTCCAGGGGCCCAGGCGCCCCGGAGCCGGCATCCACCCGCCCCCCGATTCGCGAAAGGAGCTTGATCCGACATGGCTGAAACCGTTCTCATTCCCGAGGAGATCAGTGATCGTCTCAAAACGTTGAAAGGCTGGGAGCTTCGCGATGGCTGGATCCGCCGCACGTACGCGACGCCAGGCTGGCCGCACACCCTCCTGCTTGTGAACGCGATCGGCTTTCGCGCGGAGGCCGCGTTTCACCACCCTGACTTGAACGTGAGCTGGGCCCAGGTCACCGTGAAGCTCCAGACGCACAGCGCAAAAGGCATCACGGAGAAGGACTTCGCCCTCGCACGCGAGATCGAAGCCATCGCCACGTGGCTCCCCAGTCCTGGCGGGCCGCTAGAAGGGTTCCCGAAGAAGTGGGTGAGGTAGCTGTCCCACCAACTCAAGGAGCACAGACTCAAGGAACACAGCCTTGCGAGCGAATCGCCTTCATCACGGGGAAGCTTGCCGAGCACGCCCTCCGGTCCGTGCTCGAGAGCTTCGCGCCGGCTGCCGGCATCGATTCCCAGGTCGTCGTCCTCAACATCGCCGTGGCGGCCCTCATGACTGCGGAGTGGGCCGCGAAACGAATCTCGCTTCCCGGCGGAGTCACCCGGGCAATTCTTCCCGGGTACTGCTCGGGAAACCTCGAGAGGCTTCGAGAGGTGACCGGCGTGCCGTTTGAGCACGGTCCGAAGGACTTGCGGGAGCTGCCAGGCCTCTTCGGGGCCCCATCGCGCGAGCTCGAACGCTACGGGCCGCACTCGATTGAGATCCTCGCCGAGATCAACCATGTACCACGGCTCGGCGCCGCGGAGGTGCTCGCGATCGCTCGACGCCACCGAAAGGACGGGGCCGACGTGATCGACCTCGGCTGCGACCCCGACGGGCCCTTCCGCGGAATCGCCGATCTCGTCCGCAGGCTCCGGGATGAGGAGTTTCGTGTCTCCATTGATTCGATGGATCCGCGAGAGATCGTGCCAGCGGTGGAAGCGGGCGCCGAGTGCGTGCTGAGCGTCAATGCAACCAACATCGACGCGCTGCGAGGCCTCTCCTGCGAGCTCGTCGTCGTGCCCGACGCGCCGTCTTCACTCGATGGACTGGATGGCTCCATGGAGAAACTCACAAGCTGGGGCATGAAATTTCGGCTCGATCCAGTGATCGAGCCGATCGGCTTTGGCTTCGCACAATCGCTCGGCCGCTATCTCGAGGTACGCCGGCGCTACCCGGAGGCCGAGATGCTCATGGGCACGGGGAATCTCACCGAGCTGACCGGCGCCGATACGGCACCGATAAACGTACTGCTCCTTGGCTTTTGCGAGGAGCTTGCCATTCGAAGAGTGCTCACCACGGAGGTGATCTCGTGGGCCGCCACGTGCGTAAAGGAAGCCGACCTCGCCAGGAAGCTCGTCCACTACGCTGTGAAAGAACGAAGAATCCCAAAGCACCTCGAGCCGGGGCTTCATCTGCTGCGGGACCCGAAGGTCTTGCGGCATGGCCCCGAGTTCCTTGAATCGCTCGCCACTCGGGTGCGCGACCGCAACTTCCGGATCTTCGCGGAAGATGGACTGATTCACGTGATTTCGGCCGGCCTCCACCTGTCGGCCGAGGATCCCCGGGAGCTCTTCGATCAGCTCGAAGTCAAGGATGCTTCCCACGCGTTTTACCTGGGCTACGAGATGGCGAAGGCAAGGACGGCTCTCACGCTGCGGAAAACCTACACGCAGGATGAAGCACTCCGCTGGGGCTTTCTCACAGTCGAGGAGACAAGCCACCTCGCCAGGGAGCAGGGGCGTGACCAGGGCAAGGAGTCCGATGCGAAGCGGGGGGCCCCTCCATGACGCAGGCGGTATCGTCCACAAGCTCTCTTCCGCGCGTCGTGCGCCTTGACCCGCCCCCGGACGCCTGGCAGGCGTTTCGTCGGCTGGCACATCTTCCCGGAGCACTCTTCCTTGACAGCTCCGCGGTGGAGCCCGTGCGCGGACGCTATTCGTACATCGCCGCCTCGCCCTTCGAATCCATTCAAGCGGGCGGCGAGGATCCTTTCCGCTGCGTGGCCCACCGCCTGGCCCCATGGACATGGCCCAAGATCCCCGGACTGCCGCCGTTTCAAGGAGGAGCCGCCGGAGTTTTTGGATATGGGCTCGGCCGCGCCATCGAACGGATTCCACCGCCCCGCATTGATGAATTCCAGGTGCCCGATCTCATCATCGGGCTTTACGACTGGGTGCTTGGATTCGATCACGTCGAGGGAACGTGTCACCTGATCTCCCAGGGATTTCCGCAGACAGGCATCGAGGCTCGAAGAGCCCGGGCCGAGCAGCGCGCTGCCGAGGTCTTGAGACTGCTGGCGGGCCCCGTGCCCCAGCCTCGTTGCGTCGAGCCGGAGCTTGCCCTTCCTCTCTCAAGCCTGGCTCCGTGCCAGGCAGTTCCGGGCCCCGAGGGTTTGCTCTCTGGATTTACTCGCCAGGGGTATGTGGAAGCCGTCGAGAAGGCCATCGAGTACATCCGCTCCGGCGATATTTTCCAGGTAAACCTTTCCCAGAGGTTGCTCTTCCCTCTGCGCTCGCCGCCAATTGAAATCTACGGCCGCCTGAGAGTGCGCAATCCAGCCCCTTACTCCGGCTACCTGAACGGCGGCGAAGTAACGATCCTGAGTTCCTCCCCGGAGCAATTCCTCTCGCTTTCGGACCGTGTCGTGATAACACGGCCCATCAAGGGAACACGCCCCAGGGGCTACACTTTCGAGGCCGACGCTTACAGCCAGGAGGCGCTGCGCGAGAGCGAAAAGGACAGGGCGGAAAACGTCAAGATCGTCGACCTCCTCCGCAACGATCTCTCCAGGGTCTCGAAACCCGGTTCCGTGACGGTTCCCCGGCTTTTCGACATCGAACGGCACCCTACAGTTCACCACCTTGTCTCGGAGGTGCGCGCCGAGCTGAAGGATGGCCTGGGAGCCATGGATCTCCTCCGCGCGACGTTCCCGGGAGGCTCGATCACGGGGGCACCGAAGGTGCGGGCGAGGGAGATCATCGCCGAGCTCGAACCGACCGCCAGAGGCCCCTACTGCGGATCCATGGGCTGGATCGCCTTCCACGGTGACATGGGGCTGAATATCCTGATCCGCACCGTGACAGCGGCGCAAGGCTGGCTTCAGTTTCCCGTGGGTGGCGGCATCGTCGCCCTTTCGAACCCCGAGGTCGAACACCAGGAAACCCTCCACAAGGCGGCGGGAATGGTACGCGCGCTCGTGGAGTAGCACGTGGGGGTTACCGGGCACCGTCGCCGGCGCCCACTTTCCTATTTCCCGCAGTCGAGACCGTCGAGGGTGGGGTCAAGGCCCGGCCGACCGGTTGGTTCGGGAAGAGGCTCACCGCCCCGAAAAAGATGATGGAGCGTGCGGATCGGATCCGTCACGGTAAGCGCTCCGTCGTCATCGGCATCGGCGGCGTCGAGACAAGGCACCGTGGGTGCGCCAAGGAAAAGGCGAAAGAGAGTGCCAATGGCATCGAAGAAAATGAGGCTCTCCTGGTCAATGTAGGGATTGAAGCGCTGGTCTTCGGTAATCTGGAATGCGCCGGTCGGTCCAGTCAAATCGACCTCCTGAACAAAGGTCTCGGGTTCGACGCCCACGCGGACGTTGTACGAGACGCGCCTCGCGTCGGGTGAAAGAGCCAGCCTGGGCTCGGCCGAACTGTGCCGCAGCATGGGGCCGGGCTTGCGTGTGACATTGACAGCGGGGCCGGAGCCGGAAGCGACGAAAACGTCGAGGTGCCCCGATCCCGTGCCAGCGAGAAATGCGACGCCGCCCTCGGAGGGAGCCGTTTGCGGCTCCGCCAGCTCGCCGCAAACCCCCGCCTCGGCGCCTGATGGGCGCCGGGCGCCTCTGGCGCGAGCAGCCGCAACCTTTCGCAGGCTGCAAAAGGTCTCATCACTGCCCGCGTGAGGTATAACACGGCGCGAGATTGAGCAGAGGACGCGATCACGGGAATCACCGGCGACAGCGCCCCCATGCGGAGGGTCTTCCAGCTCATCGAGGCCATGGGTCCAACCGAGATCCCCGTCCTCATTACTGGAGAGAGCGGAACAGGCAAGGAGCTTGTAGCGAGAGCCATCTGGCAGGAGTCGCGACGCGCCGAAAGGCCGTTTGTTGCCGAGAATTGCGCGGCAGTGCCCGAGAGCCTTCTCGAGAGCGCCCTTTTCGGGCACGTGAAGGGAGCCTTCACCGGCGCTGACAGCGATCGCCCGGGCCTCTTCGAGATGGCGGACGGCGGCACGACCTCGCCCGGCATGGCAAGATCGCGAGTCGCGATGGTAAGGGTTGAGCGGTAACCTTGAAGAGTTCTTGCAACAAGGCGACAGCACAGCTCCAGGGACTTCGACCCGGGATCGGAAACAAGAACGCACCCAACCCCATCTCACCTGATCTACAGGGATACTCTACTGAAGGAACGTCATGAATCAGCCCAAAGGTGTAGCTCTCTTGCCTTGGGCATTCCTTGTCGTCTTCGTCGGCACAAGCGCGCTCAAGCCCGATACCATCTTCAAGATCGGCTTTTCGGGCCCCGACGCACTTGGGACCAACGGCCCGGCGGAAGGCACCTACTACTCTACATTGGTTCACGAGGGGGGCGGCGCCGGCGCTCAGGGCTGGTCCCTGAGCCTCACGGCCAGAGGTGGCAAGATCACCTCCATCGACACAGTTGGCACAGCGACAGCAGCTTTATTCACTGATGGGTTCTCGCACCATGAAGTCACCAACGGCGTCGACAATGAGGGTGCTATCAGCGCGATTATTCTCTCCTTCACGACGGACGTCACACTTCCGGTCGACACAACGAGCACCCTGGCCCGACTCGGCGTGCGTGCGGGCCCCGGGCCAGCGACGCTCCTCTACGTTGACGGCCTCACCGGGGTAGGTCAGCCTGTCGCCAACGTCATCACCCAGGCCCAGGCCTCCAGGACGCCGACCTTCGTACCGTTCGAAATCAACGCGCCGCCGCCACCGAGTGAGCCCGAGGCCTGCGCCGTCAGCCTGGGCGACAAGGTGGGTGGTGCGCTCCAGTCCCCAGGCGACCAGGACGCCTACGAATTCTCTGCGCTCGACGGCACCCTCCTTGCCTTGAAGCTGAAGGGCACCGGCGGAAACGTACCACCAGGCCTCCAGCTCCGCACGCCCCAGGGTTCCTCGATCGACCTCGCCCCTTTCGCCAAGGTCAAGAAGACCTCGGTGAGCCTGAAGAACCTTTCGCTGCCTGGAGCTGGAGCCTACAAGCTCCTCGTCACTGGGGGGGCCGAGGCTTCGCCAAACTACTTGCTAACCCTCAAGGGCAAGGCCCCGCGGAGCCGCCTCTCACTCAAGGCCAATTTCACCGTGAGCTCGCCGGGAGAGATGTTCGAGCAGAGCTTCAGCGGCCTTGGCGGCGCACTCCTCACCGCGACCTTGAAGGGCAAGAAAATCACCCCCGACATCGTCGAGCTGCTGGCTCCGAACGGCCAACCGCTGTCGCTCGGGGGCGCGCTGATACCAGGTGCCAAGTCAACGAAGATCCAGGGGTGGACCATCCCCTCGACGGGAGCCTATGTGCTGAGGGTTCGAGGCTCGGGCCCCGAAGGATCCTCCGGCGCACTGACTCTCACGCTCAAGCAGAAGCCTGCGCAGGGACGAGTGCTCGCCGAGTGTGCAGAGTGACCGCGACAGCCCGAGGGTAAGCCGAATTGGTACCGTTCAGTGACAAGCTGCGTCAATTCCAAATTGGCAGGCTGTGAAGCTCGATTTACCAACAAGCTTGCGACCTTGAAGGCCGCCAGCGTTCAACTCCTGAGCACTGAAAGCTTTGAGCACTCCCCGAAACGCGTGGCCTGGCATTTGCTTTTCGTTCTTGTAAGGCCGCTGGCGTCGGGTCAGGTGCCAAGAGAGTTTTCCCAAGTCGAAGGAGGCCAATCCCATGCTTCGAACCACACTTCTTGTTTTGCTGAGCATTCTCACGGCGGGACCGCTGCTTGCCGAGGCCAAGCCGCTGCCTGTGCCCATGGACGGTTTGACATGCCGTCAGCTTGAAAGAGGGGCGTTGCTGGAGTGGAACTTTGTGTTCTTCGCCCCGATTCTTGCCTGGGTCATCCAGCGGGACGGTGAGGACCTCACGAAGCTCCCGCCGGAGGCAACCAGCTATTTTGACCCCTCTCCGGGAGGCGGATCGCACGTCTACAACCTCCGGGCCATCAACTTCGACGGCACTATCAATGACCTTGCCAAGTGCGAGGTCGTCGTTGTTGATTCCGGCTTGAGATGCAAGGCCGACGGAAACAAGGTCGCGCTCGAATGGGGTCCGATCCTCATCGACATCTTGATCTTGAAGTTCCGGATCTCGAGAGACGGCGACACGATCGCCACCGTGCCCGCAGGGCAGCTCACTTATGGCGACGAGGTCTTTTCACTCGGCGTCCACCAGTACGCTGTGTACGCGGTCACTAGCCCTGATTCCGAGTTTCTCGTGGGCACTTGTGCCGTGGAAGTCACGTGCTTCGGGATCAAGCATGCGGTCAGCGGTCTCACGGTGTCGCTTGCGTGGGATGGCCTGCCCATAGCTTCGCCTCTCCCGGTCACCTATCTTGTAACCCGAGACGACCAACTCGTGGCCAAGACGCTCGAGACTGAAATCAAGGACACGGTGCCCTCGCCTGGCAGCTACCTCTATCAGGTCGTTGCAACCCTTGGCCTCCGGCAGCCAGGAGATGTCAACGTGCCCGACTATCTGATTGGTTCGTGCCGCATTGAGGTGCCCAGGGAGCCCATTCCAGCCCCCAGGAACCTCGTCTGCACGGTGGAGTGGGTCTCGATCGGACCGGTTCCCGGACCGTTTGACCCCACGGACCCGACCGTCATCGACGCGAACGGAGATGGCGTGGTAGATAGCATTCGTCCCGTGGCACTCGTGCGCCTTCGGTGGACAAACCCGACGATTTACGACAAAATCCTCATCGCCCGCAACAAGGCCATCGTGACCACCATCGAGGGTACTGCGACGAGCTTTGTGGACCGGGTACGCTCGGGCGGGGAAATTGTCTACAGTGTCATCGGCATCGTGGGAAATTTGCAAAGCGCCGCAGCCGAGTGCAAGGTCGTAATTCCGCCACCGGTCATCCTTCCGCCCCAAGGGCTCACGTGCCAAGTGCTCGACATCCGGGAAGCTCCCATCGATCCCGCAGCACAGGATGTGACGATCTTGCCTTCGCCGGTCGTGGTCATGACATGGTGGAACCCCATTCCCTACGCGAAACTTGTGATCCTGCGAGACGGCGAGGCCCTGGCCCGAATTCCTGGCGACTCCACCACCTTCCACGACTTTGACCCGCCCGGCGGCGTGCACGTCTACGGTGTCTTCGGCATCGTGGACGATGGCCGCAACAGCCCGACGGTCGAGTGCAAGGTGGAGGTCGGCATCCGCCCCGTACCACCTGTCTTTAATCTTCAGTGCCTTGTCTCGCAGCCCTCGAACAATTTCCCGGGCTCCGTGATCCTCGTGTGGGAAAACGCCGCCGCGTACGACCGAATACTCCTCACGAAGGATGGCGAGTTGCTCTTCGAGGATACGGGCGAGTTGAGAAAGTTCATTGATCGCGATCCCGGCGCTGGCGTGCACGAGTACTGCGTCGTGGCGGTGATCGGCAACCGGCGAAGCCGGCCAACCTGCTGCCAGGTCGTGATCGAGGGCCCGCCGCCCAAGAATCTCCTTTACTTCACGCCCACGGCCATCGACCCCGTACCGGTCGACCTGAACACAGAGCCCAGGATTCCCGAGCCCCTTCCGCCCATTCCCGGAAGCCGCATCACCTGCCTTGCCGACAACATCAAGCCTCTTCAGGCGTGGTCGTTCGGCGTTGCGTCCGACCCAACCTTCATCGTGCCCAGGTCGGCCGATCTTCGCGGAACCGCTACGCAGGCTTTCAACGGAGGAGCCGGCCCCGATTTCGTCGTGATCAACCTCTTGCGTGACGGAAACGGAGTGACGATGGCCGTCGTGATCGAGACCGACGCGAGCGCATCCGATCCATCGCAGACTCTGCCAGTGGGCCGCGGCCACCGCCTCCTCAACATCGAGTACGCGGCCGGCCCCAGAGGCTCCCCCGGCGAAGTGCACCCGATCAAGTATTCCGACGGGCTTGGCAGCCCGCCTGTCCAGACGATTTTCGTGGTGGAAGGATTTGAAACTACACCCTGCACTCGAGCCGGGTGGGTCTCGATACCCGGCGGTGAGTTCTTACTGCGGGGCGACGCGAACTCCGATGGTCGTGTCGACATCAGCGACGCGAAGTTCATCCTCGTTTACCTCTTCCTTGGCGGCAGAATTCCAGGCTGCATGGAAGCCGCCAACGCAAATGGCTCGACTCTGGTAAACATCGCCGACCCGGTCTACCTGTTGAACTATCTCTTTCTGGGAGGTCCAACACTTCCCCACCCTTACCCCTTCTGCGGTCGGGCAATGGCGCCACTGGGCTGCGAGAATCCGGGCCCGTGCTTCGTGCCAGGACCCCTGCCCCAAGACCAGTAAGACGAGACCCTACGTTCACACCCCCCGGGCTTCGCCAGCTTGGCTGGCGAAGCCCTTTTTTCATCGCGAATGAGGACTCCGTCGAGGCCACGGAAAGATAAAAAAATCTCCGGAATTCTTGGTTAACTTTTTGCCCTGACTGGGCATCATCGACACAGTGGTTTTTTCTTACTGGGAGCGTTCTGTGAATCGAAAGGATACTGTTGTTGTCTCCCTGCTTCGGGCCTGTTGGCTTTTCAGCCTCCTCTTGGCCGTCGCTTCACCGGCCCTGGCGGCCAGGTCCCGAAAAGAAGGCTTCGTCGTCGATCGGATCCTCACAGGGCAGGGGCTGATCACCGCCCTCGCGTTCGCGCCGGATGGGACGCTCTTCTTCACCGACAAGACAGGCACAATCAAGGTGCTACCCTTCGGCACAGGAACACCCAGGACTTTTGGGCGCCTCAGCGTTTACAGCGAAAGCGAATGCGGCCTCCTTGGCATTGCGCTCGACCCCACATATTCAGCCTACGGCCAGGGCGGCTTCGTCTACGTCTTCGCAACCATTTCGCAGACCGAGCAACTAGTCATTCGTTTCACGGACTCCAGCGGCAAGGCCGCGAATCGCGCGGATCTGAAGAGCAAGCTGCCGACGTTCGGCGCGAACCACGACGGTGGATGCCTGAAGATCGGCCCCGATGGCAAGATTTACA
>SXGT01589203.1_pt1 | contig 20289 bp, 15 predicted proteins | sample 3176221 | NCBI WGS metagenome assembly SXGT01 (sample SAMN11356862, study PRJNA531348) | freshwater metagenome | isolation source: freshwater sample F1-120 | place: China: Fuxian Lake, Yuxi | collected 2017-12-25
CGGACAGTTCGGCGTCGGCTTCTACAGCGCCTTCATGGTCGCCAAGCGGGTCGTCATCGAGACCTGCAAAGCCAAAGCCGATCACGCTGTGCGCTGGGAGTCGGCGGGCGACGGCACCTACACCATTGAGCGCCTCGACAAGACCCGCCGCGGCACCCGTATCACGCTGTTTTTGCGCGACAAGGATGCGCCCAAGACCGAGGGCGGCGACGACGAGGAGGACGATGTCGTCTTCAACGCCGACAACTGGACAGACACCTGGAAGATCCGCGAGACCATCAAGAAGTACAGCGACTTCATTGCTTTTCCCGTCGTGATGGACACCAAGAAGTACGAAGCCGAGGTCGACGACGAAGGCAAGGCCGTCGAAGGGGCGGAGCGCAAGGAGAAGATCGTCGAAGAGACGTTGAACTCGAGCAAAGCGCTGTGGACGCGGCCAGCGGCATCGATCGACGCCGACGAGCACAACGCGTTCTACAAGCATTTGTCGCGCGACTGGAACGACCCGGCGGAAACCATCCACTTCCACACCGAGGGGGCGCAGGAGTGGACGGCATTGCTGTATGTGCCCTCCAAGGCGCCGTTCGACCTGTACTCGCGCGAGCCGCGGCGCGGGCTGCAGCTGTATATCAAGCGGGTGTTCATCGCCGAAGACGTCAAGGAACTGATCCCGGAGCACCTGCGCTTCTTGAAGGGCCTGGTGGACTCGGCGGATCTGCCGCTCAACATGTCGCGCGAGACGGTGCAGCACGACCGACTGGTCGGCGCCATCAAGAAGCGCGTGACCAACAAGGTGACCGGCCACTTCAAGGACATGCTGACGCAGCGCCGCGATGCGTACGTCAAGATGTGGGACCAGTTCGGCACCTGCCTCAAAGAGGGTTTCCACTACGAAGCGGGCAGCAAGGACAAGCTTGCCGACATCGTGCTGGTGCGCACCACCCGCGGCGACGGATGGAGCACGCTGGCCGAAGTGGTCGAGCGCAAGCAGGCCGGCCAGACGGCGCTCTACTACCTGACCGGCGAGAAGCTGGAGACGCTGCAAAGCGCGCCGCAGTTGGAAGTGTTCCGCAAGCGCAACATCGAGGTGATTCTGCTGCCGGAGGCGGTTGACGAAATCATGGTCGGCGCGCTCGACAAGTACCAGGACATGGAGCTGAAGTCGGCCGCCAAGGGCGAGTTGGACGGCCTTCCCGAGTCCGAAGAGGAGACCAAGGCCAAGCAGGCCCGCGGCGACGAGTTCGCGGTGCTGACCGCGCGACTGGGCAAGCTGCTCGACGAGACTTGCAAGCAGGTGCGGATCTCGGATCGCTTGACCGACAGTGCGGTGTGCCTGGTGTCGGACAGCGACGGCATGTCGTCGCAGATGGAGCGCATGATGATGGCCATGGGCCAGTCGATGCCGGCCCAGAAGCGGATTTTGGAGCTCAATCCCGACCACACGCTGATCCAGGCGCTGCGCGATCTGGCGACCAAGGACAGCGGTGACGAGCGCTTGCGCGAGTTTGCAGAGATGCTGTTCGACCAGGCCTTGCTGGCCGAGGGTGCGCCGATCAAGAACCCCGCCAAGTTCGCGCAGCGCGTCGCTTCGGCGATGACGTTTGCGGTGGCGCACTAGCCGTTTTGGCGACCCGCCCCGAGAAGTCACCGGCGGCTAAAGCCGCAGGCTCACTCAACAAAGCCCGGCCTGCGCCGGGCTAGCCGCTGGCGATCCGAGACTCGGCCGTGCGCACCAGAGCGTCAAGCTTGCATTGGGGCCTTGTCAGCACGGCCATCGCCGGGGCGCTCTGGCCGGCTTGCACCAGGCCAGCCAAAGTCGCGCAGGGTGCCGCGGATGCAGCAGTCGCGGTAGTCGCATTGCCGGCCGACGTCACGGCGGCCGCTACCAGCCCTTCGCGGCTGGAGGCGGTGATCGCGCAGCAGGCTGCGGAGTCCGCGCTCGCAAACACTGGCAAACGCACGCCCGGGTTCGCGCTGGCGCCCGCTGGCCGCTTTGCCATGGGCGTCGCCGACAAAGGCGACGGCACGCCCAACGAGGCAGTCCAACACGACGTCAGCATCGCGCGGCCGTTTGAGATCCAGGCGACGGAGACGACGGCGCGGCAGTTCCGGGCGTTGGTCGGCGCCAATCCCGAACTGGACGCGACTTGCCAGGGCATCGACGACTGCCCTGCGGCGCACGTGTCGTGGTTGCAGGCGGTCGACTATTGCAACCGGCTGAGCGAGAAGCAGGCGCTACCGCGCTGCTATACGCTGAACGGCGAGGCGGTGCTGTGGAACGGCGGCCCGGGCTGCAAGGGGTTTCGACTGCCCACCGAAGCCGAATGGGAGTACGCGGCGCGCGCGGGCAACACGGGACATCGTCATGGCGAGGCCAATGACGTCAGCTGGTACGACGAGAATGCCAGTCTGCGCATCCACTCCGTGCAGCGAAAGCGGCCGAACGCCTGGGGTCTGTACGACATGCTCGGCAACGTCGCGGAGTGGGTGTGGGATTGGCACGCGGCGTATCCGACGACGGCACAGGTCGACCCGGTCGGCCCCAAAGGCGGAGAGAATCGGGTGTACCGCGGCGGATCGTGGCGCTACAGCGATTTCGAGGCGACCTTTGGTGCCCGCAGCGCGATGGGGCCAGGCAACCGCGTCGAGTTCATCGGGTTTCGCTGCGTGCGCGCGTTGTAGGTCTACGCCACCGCAGCGACCTGGGGCGCCTTCGCTTTGCCGGCAAAGAACCACGCAAAGCTGGTCGATGCACACAGGTAGAGCACCACCGCCGCGAGGATGGGCGGCGTGAAGCCGTCGCGCTCGATCCACCAGCCACCGACTTGCGTCGAGAACATCCAGGCCAGATTCCACACCAGGTGGCGGACGCTGTTGGTAACCGCCTGCTGGTCGTCGGGCACTTGCTCCATCGCGAAAGCGCTGGAGATCGGCTGGTTCATCTGCATCAGCGCGCCGCGCAACCAGAAAGCGCCGACAGCCAGCGGCAGACTCTGCGCGAACGCCAGTGTCAGAAAGAACGGAATCGACGCCAGCTCGGTCGTGACGATGGCGGCCACCGCGCCCATGCGCCGCGCCATGGCCGGACCCAGCAGAAAGCCGAGCGTCGTGAACACCTGGCCCGCCGCAAACAGCGTGCCGATCTGCTGGGGATCCTGGCCAAACCGGTTACGGAAGTACAGGTTCATAAACGGGATGATAAAGCCCGCGCCGATGCCGATGAGCGCTGCCGGAAACACCAGCTTGCCGAGCAGACGCCAGTCGCGCGCCGCCAGTTGATCGCGCCACGTCTTGCGCGGACCAGGAGCCGGCGGACAGCGGATTGCCGCAAACACGGGTGCCGAGGCCGCCGCGACGATCGCAGCTGCGACTAGCCCCAGCTCCAGGCCGCGGCGTTCGCTGCCAAGCCAGTCGTGACCGGCGCGAGCCACGGCGCCGACTGCCACCGCGGCGACCAGCGTCGCTACGGTCTCAATGGCGTGCGCGAGGCCGAACAGGTCCGCGCGGTCTTCTGGCGCGGCGGTGCGCATGAAGAACGGCGCCGCGGCGACCCAGTGCACGGTGAACAGCGCGCCAGAAACCAGCGATACCGCGAACAAAAACGTGGTGTTGGGCCACAGAATGGGCGCCGCGAGACTGAGCGAGAAGCCAGTCGCGGAGATGGCGAGCACCTTGCCCGGCGCCACGCGATCGACCCACACCGCTGCCGGCACCGCCGTCGCCGTTGCGCCGACTGCCGCCACCGACAGCAAGGAGCCGATGGTCTGCTCGCCCAAGCCGATGGCCTTGTACCAAAGGTTGAGGTGCACCCACAGGGCGCCGTTGCCGATGCCCATCAGCGCGCCGCCGAGCAGGTAGAGCCGGGCGTCGCGCGACAGGCCGGTCACGCGCAAATACCAATTGCGCAGGCCCGACCGTGGGGCGGTCGGTGAGTTCGATTCGGTGTTCATGGTGGGAGTGGGCCCGGCTGGCGGCGCGCGGGCGCGACAACATAGGCATTCTCGGCGGTGCGTCAAGCGCGGCTGGCTTGGCTGGGCGGGAGTTGGCGCGGTTCCGCCGAACCGTCTTGGGTGGTAACCTGCGGCAACGAGGCCGCCGCCATGCCGCATTTGACCCTGCAATCCCTGAGTGTGTCGCCGCTGGGCGTGCCGTTGGCGGTGCCCTTTGTCATCGCGACGGGCAGAGTCGACGTGACGCCCAACGCGTTGGTGCAAATAGAGGTCGTGGACGCGGACACCGCACAGGTGTGGCATGGCCTCGGCGAGGCCGCAACGCTGCCGCCGGTGACAGACGAGACGCTGGACGACGTGCTGCGCGCGTTGGGCCGCCTAGCGAAGGCGCTGCCACTCGACCTGGGCGATGTAGCCGACCCGGATGAGGCGCTGGCCGCGCTGGTGCAGCGCGCGTGGGTGCCGTGGCTCGGTCCGGTGGCGCGCATGGGGCTGGACATGGCGCTGCATGACGTCTGGGGACGGCGCGCAGGGCTGCCGGTGTTCCAGGTGCTCGATTCCACGGCGCACCCCGTCACGCTGAACAGTGATATTACGTTGGCGATCGGCGAACCGGCGGCGATGGGGCGTTTGGCTGCGGGTTGGGCGGAACGTGGCTTCGACACGTTCAAAGTCAAGGTGGGACGCGACCTCGACGCCGATGTGGCGGCCCTGCTGGCGATCCAGGGCGCAGTACCCACGGCGCAGCTGCGCATCGACGCCAACGCGGGCTACTCACAGCGGCAGGCCCTGGCGCTGTGCGCGGCAGTAGAGCAGCACGGGCTGAACGTCGAGTGCTTTGAGCAGCCGTGTGGCGCGGACGACCTGGATGGCTTGCGCGCGGTCAAGCAAGCGACACCCTTCGACGTAATCGCCGACGAGTCGTGCCAGGGGTTCGAAGACGTCCGACGGTTGATCGCGGCAGAGGCGGTGGATGGCATCAATCTTAAGCTCGCCAAGACCGGTGGGCTGACGCATGCCCTTGCGGCAGGGCGGCTGGCGCGGCGCCATGGTCTGTCGCTGATGGTCGGGTCGATGGTTGAAACGCGGTTGGGTGTGACGGCTGCAGCGCATCTCGCGGTGGCGCTGGGCGGGGTCGAGTTCGCGGATCTGGATACCGCCTGGCTGTTGACGCAAGAGCCGTGGACGGGCGGGTACCTGGCGCAGGGGGCGCACTACACCGTGCCAATGGCCGCAGGGCTTGGCCTGGCGCTGCAGGGTGACTCGCAACGCGCAACGGCGGGGTGAAGGCCAACGCTGCCATCGGCTGCGGCGACGCCGAATCAGTCGCAACCAGCGGCTATACAGGATCGCGATGAACCGAGGTCATCTGCGATCGCTGTTCTTGCTTGCTCAGTGGGTCGCAAACTCGCGGCTTTGCAAGCCGACTCGTCGCTCCTTCCTTGCGGCAGGTTTGATCTCACCTCAAGGCGATTCTGTATAGATCGCTGTTCCTTCGGGCGAAAGTGGCAGTCAGCGCCCCCAAACTGCTTGCGCAAAGTCGAACCCAGCGGAGTCGGTTCCACCGCCAGCCTCGGGCAGCCAGGCGCCGAACTGCTCAATACGCGGGTCATCGTCGGTCACAATGGGTCCCGGGCCCAACAGGCGGGACAGCGCCGCGCCGGCCCGCGTCGGCAGCTTGCGCGGGTCGCGCACCCCAATCTCAGCCAGTTGGTCGGCAACGCCCGTGACACTGAGACGGCGCGCGACTTCCGCGTCGTCGGCGCCGGGCCCATTGGTGGCGAGCAGCGCGCCTTCGACGTCGAGGATGCGCACCAGGCGCGCGTCCGCAAACGCCGCCTGAAAAGTGCGCGCCAGCATCCGCAGTTCGGCATCGGTCATGCCGTGCAGCGGCAACCACTGCACCAGCGCGCCACCGGGCTTAAGCGCCCGCCGGGCCTGTTGGTAGAAGTCCAGGCTGTACAGGCCTGACACTCCGGCGACGCGCGGCGGCGGCGGCTCCAGGGCAATGACGTCGTAGGTCGCGGCCGGCGCTCTCGCGACAAAAACCCGACCGTCTTGGACATGCACAGTCCCGCGCGCGTTGCCCGCTACGTCGTCGTTGACGTGGCTGAACAGGCGCAGAGAACGGTCCACGACCGGGCTGATGTCGACAAAGTCGGCTTGGCGAACACCCGGGTGGCGCAGCACGGCCGCCGCAGTCATGCCCGTGCCAAGGCAAATCACCAGCGCCCTGTCCTGGCCCTTGGCGACCAACGCCGGCAAGTGCCCGAGCAGCCGCATGTAGCGGCGCGCGCCCGGCGAATCGCCAGCGTAGGCGATACCGTTGCTGACGATCTGGCGCACCGGCTTGGTCGTGCCCATCTGCACGACTGCGGTGGTGTCCTGCACGCCCTCATCGACGAACAGCACCTTGTGGCCGCGCACAAGACGGCCGAGCGGCGCCTTGGCGTCTGGCAGGGTTGCCGCGGTGACAGCCAACCAGGCGAGCACGATGCCGAGGTGCAGAGACGGCGGCAGCAGGGTGCGCGCCGCGACAAACGCCACGGCAGCATGGACCAGGGCGAGCACGGCCAAACCGCGGACCACCCCGAATAGCGGAAGCAACGCAAAGCGCGCGGCCAGGGAGCCCAGCACGGCCCCCACGCTGCTGGCGCCCGCCAGCCAGGCCGTTGCCCGCGCAGGCGCCATGTTGCGCGCGCCTTCGACCAAAAGCGGCAACGCAAAGCCGAGCAGCAGCGTCGGCGGCAGCAGCGCCAGTGCCGTGCGCGAAAACCCGGTGCCCAACATCGCCAACCACGCGGAGTGGCCGCCGAGCTGGCGAATTCCGACGTAGCCCTGCACCGCGGACTCCGCCATTTGCAGGACCGCAGGCGACCAGCCGACCGCGAGACTCGCCGCAAGTTGGGTTGCCGCCAGCCATCGCAGCGGACTGGCACCACGCGCCAGCAGCCGCGCTGCCGCGGCAGCGCCCAGGGCCAAGCCGAGCAGAAACACCGCGAGGATGACGGTAAAGGCGTAAGTCGAAGCGTTGAACTGGGCCGTCAGCGCGCGTGTCCACAGCACTTCTTCGCCCAGACTCGCAAAGCCGGTCAACCCAGCGGCAAGCAGCCAACCCGCGCCAGGTCGGCCCGCCTGCGCCGGTTTTGCGTCAACCGTGCTTGGCGCGGAATGTCGGTACGACAGCGCCCATGCGATTAGACCCACCGCGGCGCCCAGAATCGCCAATGCGAATCCAGTGCCAGAGACGCCGAGCGCGCCGATGCCGAACAGGCCGGTCACAAGCACGCCGGCGACGGCACCGAAGGTATTGAGGGCGTACAGGCGCCCCATGCCCGCGCTACCCACTCCGCCGACGCCGGCGACAAGCAACGGCAGCGTGGCGCCAGCCAGCACCGTGCACGGCAGAATCAGCGCAGCGCTGGCCAGGTAGGCAAAGGGCACCGACGTGTCGGCCGGCATGTGGCCGAGCAACGCCACCGCACCTGCGCCCCAGCTGGCGACAGCGACCTCGCACCAACCGTAGGCGCGCACCGGTCGCGCGGTGCTGGCCGCCCAGCGGCCGCCGATGCCATAGCCCAGGGCCATGCCGCCCATGAAAAGCGCCACGACCCAGGCGACAGCTGTGGTGGTGCCGCCCAGGAGCACCGCAAGCTGCCGAGCCCAGACCAGCTCAAGGCCCAGTGCGACAGCGCCCGACGCGAAAAACAGCGCGCCAACGCCCCCCGTGTTCGTTCGGGGCTTGGGGAGGGGCTCGCTCAGCATCGCGGGCGAGCATAGGGCGAACTTCCTGGCTGGGCAAATGCGCTACGCCGCAAATCGGGACCAACGACCCGCGGCAGTTCAAAACCAGGAGGTCATGGCCACCGTTGCCGTCGATTGCGAACGGCGATCCGCGACATACGCAGTCTTCCAGCCGTCGCCCAGCGTCTCGCGACCGAAGTAGAGCGGCGCTCCGGCGCGGTCATGGCGCCCCTCGAGCTTGAAGGACACGCGGTGGTGCGGCCTGAAATCCAGGGTCGCCGTCGCTGACGCCACCGAGGGCACCGGGCCGGCTCCATTGGCAAAGAACATGGCTGAAGCGCCGGACGGCGCTGACTCGCGCAGGCCGTCGGCTCGCGCGGCGACGTACAGCGTGTCGGCGACCTGATAGCGCGCGTAGACGGCAGCGGCTTGCCAGTGGTGCAGGCCGAGCGCATGTTGCTCCCAGCCGGCGTCCAGGTGCGCGAGCAGGCTCAGACGCGGCGTCGCCGACCAGGTCAGATGCGCGTCAAAGACATGGCGCCACGCTTGCCCTTCCAGACTGTCCGCGGCGCGCTCGTTACAGCCAAAGTAGAGCAAACTCAGGCCGCCACTGCCCTGGCGGGCCCAGGTCAGCTGTGCGCTCAGCGCCTTGCCGACGTCTTTGTCGACCGCTGAGTTCCAGCCGTTGTAGGCAGCGACCGTTGCCGTCCACTCGCTGCCCAGCGGCAGATTGGCGCGCGCCCCGGTGTGGTAGAAGGGCAGGCCGAAAAAGGCATTCGACCGCGAGAGGTTCCAGTTGTCGCGCACCGCCATGCCTTCAGGCCCGAGAGGCGACAGGAACAGGCCTGCTTGCACCTGCAAGTCGCGAAGACTTGCCGCCCGATAACCGACGTTGGCCTGCTGAATCCAGCGCCACAGCTGGGCATCGCTGCCGTTGGCGTAGGCGGCGCCGGGCAGTGCCGGTTCGCTAGCGTAGTAGGTCGCGCTGGTGGCGCCCGCTTGCAAGGTAATGCGACCGCTCAGGCCTTGATCGAGCCACTGCGCGTCGAAAGCGACTTCGGACAGCGTCAAATTGGCGTGGCGATTGTCAAAGCCGCGGGCGTGGGTGATGCCGTTCACCGGGCGGTTGAAGTTCCACTGTCCATAAGCCGTGGCCCAGCCGCCGAGCACGAAAGTTGCGGGCGCGGTCTCGACCTCGCCGGTTAGTTCTGCGGCGCTCGACCCACCGTGTGGGGCGGGCTTTGCCCCTGTGGGCGTGACTGGATCCGGCGCGTCAAGCGCGCGGCTGGGTTGCGCCATCAGCAACAGGCCAAGGACCGGCGAAATCAGTGCGCGGCACATCGCAAAGGCCTTGCCGAACGGTGTCGGCGCAGCCGTAGCCTACCACGAATTGGCTCGTGGCGGTTCTCTGGGGATAAGCGAAGGCCGTCGCTGGCCAGTGGCTTGCGGGCCGCCCAGTTTCGACGGCCGCTGGCCCAGACTGCCCAACCATGGCAGCATCGGCGCCCGCTTCGGAGGCCGCCGGCACCCGTGACTGAACCGCTCGCCCGCCTCGTCATCTGGCACCGCATCGCCTGGCCCTCGCCAGAGGCGCTGGTCCTACTGTGGGCGTTGGCTGCGGCGACTCTGTACCCGCCATGGGGCCGCTATGAGCGGTTTGCCCTGGCTGCGTCTGTGCTGGCTTTCTCGTTGTACCTATGCGGGGCGCGGTTGGACCGCGTTTGGGCGCGCATGGGGCCGGACCAGACCGCGCGCGTCACACGCCTGGCATTGACGGTCGGTGCGCTGCTCGCCCTGTTCGGTGCCTGGGAGCCGCGGTTCTTGTACGTCAAGAAGTTTCGCACCTCTTGGGTGTGCCTGGGCATGCAAGCGGCTGCCGGTGTGGCGCTGCTGGGCGCGGTCGTATCGCACGTGCGCGGTTGGCGGTGGACTTCGCGCCTTACCGTCGCCGCGTGCGCGACCTTGGGGTTGTCGTCGTTGCTGGTGCCAATGATGTCGCCAATCCCATTTATCGACTCGTGGACGCTACAGCACGAAGCCGCCGACTTCATGCTGGCGGGCGACAATCCCTACACCCAGCATTACACCCAAATCTATCCGCCAGACCGCTACGGCTACACCTCGCATTTTGGCTACCTGCCGCTGGTCGGGCTGTGGAACCTGCCGTGGCGTGCGCTTTTTGGCGACGTGCGCTTCGGCTACGCGCTGGCGGACCTGGGTTCGGCCAGCCTGCTGTGGGCAATCGCCCGCGGCCAGCGCCCGGATTACGCTCGCCACTTGCTCGGCCTCGCCATTGCCGCCGCGTTTCTCGCCAACCCGATGCGCGCACTGGTGGTGGAGAACTGCTGGAGCGAGCCCCTGCTGTACTTTAGCGTCTGCGCTGCGGTGTGGTCGAGCACCCGTGGCGCGCACCGCGACTGGCTTGCCCAAGGCCTGATGCTGGCTAGCAAGCAGACCAACGTGCTGCTGGCGCCGCTGCTTCTGGCCAGCCGGCGGCCCATGCGGCAGGTAGCGATGGCAGGAGCCGTAACGGCGGCGACGGTGCTGCCTTGGTTGCTCGCCGACCCGTCGGCGTTCGTTCGCTCGACCGTCCTCGCGTTTGGCCCGATGCCGCCGCGACCAGACGCGTTTTCGCTGTGGGCGGTCGGCTACAACGAGTTTGCGGTGCAGTTGCCTGGCGTGTTCACGCTGGTGCCGGTAGGCGCGGCGGGCGTGCTGTCGCTGGTTTGGGCCCGCCAAGGCCGGTCGGACCGGACGCTTGCGGCCTGCGCGCTAGCCGTGTGGACGCTGTGTCTGTTCGCGCGGCAATCGTTCGCCAACTACCACTACTTCGCGCATTCGCTGCTGGTCTTGGTGCTCGCTGTGCGCGTCGGCCAACGGCGAGACGACGAGGCGTGAGTTCAAGCGACGCGGTCGCGGACGGTCCTCGCCGCCAGGATCGCCATGCCAAGGTAGACGGCGAGCGTCGACAGGCAGATCTGTTCGATGACCGGCGGCGCGGGTCCAAAGTAGGTGGCGGCGTTGACGACCAACCCCACGCCAAGGACTGCCTTGGCCACCGCATCGACTCGGCCGCGGCGCCAAACCCACCAACTGCCGGCGAAAATCGCCATTTCCAGGGCGAATGAGGCCCAGCGGTCGTGCCACAGTCCCAGCCCTACCCGGACGCCGTCGCCCGCGAGCAACGGCAGGTCCGCGGCGTGCATCGGCAAGTCGAGCCACCAATGCGAAGCTACCGCCAGCGCGATGCCCGGCCACGCGGCCGCCTTGTCGGGGTTGCGATTGCGGTGGGCGGCCCACCAGGCCACCGCTAGCCCGCTGGCCCAGAGCACGCTGGCGACCAAGCTGTGGCTCCACGGCATCCAGTCCAGTGCAAGGTCGTTGCTGGCGGTGATACCCTTCTGCACGTGCGCCCGCTCGACGCCGAGCAGGACCAACGCGTCCCAGGCGAAGTCGACCGCCTGAACGGCCACAAACAGCGCCCACAGCGGCAGTGCCGGCCAGCGGCGGGCAACGATGAAGGCGGGGCCGTAGTGGCCGATGAGCATGGTTGGCCGTAGCCGCCTCCGGGCGGATCAGGCGGCCAGGGTGGCAGAGCTGCGAGGTGCGTGCAAGCAGACGTCAATTCACGGTAATCGCGTAGCTCCACACGTTGTTGCCCTCGCTGGCTTCGACATGCGTCTCGGTGGCGTCGATCTTGAACACCAGAAAGTAGCTGCCCGACGCCGTAGTCGCCGGTATCGTGAACCCGACCGGCGTGTCCGCGCCGCCCAACTGGCTGATGGTAGCGCCCTGCCCCGGTGGCAGCGCGGGCAGGGGCACTGAGCTCCACAACACCACGTCGTCCGGGCTGAACAGGTTGTCCTTAGCTCAGCACCAGGCGCGCGTATGTGGCGGGCGCAGTGCCGCCCTTGCTGCCGGCTGAGCCAAAGTTTTTGACGTTGGTCTTTTTGACCTGTGCCGAAGTGCCCTTGGCGATGGTGTTCGGGCTGGGCCCCACCGGGCCGGACGCCTCGAGCCAGCCAAAATCGACGGCCGACAGCGTCACGCCAAAGCAAGTCTGGTTGTTGGTCAGCAGCTTCTCCACCACCGCGCCATCTTCGTTGAAGGCCATGCACATCGTCAGCGCCATCGGCTGCGGCGCGCCGCCGACGGGCGTCCCCATCTTGACCGTGCCGTCCGGCAACCCGGCGACGACGGCGTTGGGCATGGCGAACGGCAGTGCTTGGGTTGCTGCCGGGGGAATGGCCGTGGCGATGGTTGCCTTGACCTCCCAAAGCTTGGTCGGGTTGCTCGACCCCGGCGCACCGGTGTGCAACCAGCAGCGTGCGCCGAAATTGGCGAACGGCGCCTCGCCCAAGTTGGCCAGGTTGGTCATCATGCACGCTGGCGTAACACCATACTGCCCTGCAGAGCTCCACACGCCGGCATTGGCAAAGCCGGGCGGCTGCGTCGGCGGATTCGCAGAAGGGCCGGCGACGGGGGCCAAGGCAATCTCCGGCACGGTTAGAACTTTGAGCGGCACGCACAGGCTGTTGTTGGCGGAGTTCAACTCTTTGAGCGAATTGCCGGTCTGCAGCAAGACGCACAGGTGGTTGGCGATGATGCTGCCCTTGTTGCCGGTCAGGTCCAAGTTGAAGGTCATGTCTTTGCTCGCGCCTGCGGCCAGCAAGCCGGTGTTGGGGGCGCCGCCCGTCACGCCCATGCTGAGGTCGCCGACGCCGATGAGGTTGTCGCCCGACAGCGAGGGCTTGACCAACGCCTCCAGACCGGCAACCGGCGGGCCGTTGCCGACGTTCTTGAAGGTGACCGTCACCGGATACGGCCCCCAGTTCCAGAACCAGGCGTCGATGGCGGGCTTGACGGCGACGACCTCGTAGTCGGGCATCAGCATCTCGATGGCCGCACACTTGACGTTGTTGGCCGGCGTCGGGTCGACACCAGTCAGCCAGGTCACCTGCACGCACACAAACTTGTGCTTGGCATCCTGGACGTTGGTCGCCAGCGAGGCACCGTAAGCGACTGTCTTGGTCGGCGTGGCGGCGGCAACCGAGATTGGTCCCGTCGTCGCGGTGTCAACGTGGAACTTGAGGTCGTCGCCACTCACCGCCTCATCTGCAGACAGGTAGGCATTCGCGGTCGCTGACGTCGGCTTTTTGCCGGCGTTCTTGTACGCGACCTCCCACTTGACCGTGCCACCCAGGCCGACCTTGGGCGTGGTGACCGTCACCGCCTCGACACTGTAGTCGGTCGGCCCCACGCACCCGGCAGCAGGCGCGTTGTTGCACTTGCCGTTGACACACGTGTCGGTGGTGCAGGTGTTGGCGTCGTCGCAGTTGACGGCGTTGTTGCACGTCTTGCAATTGGCGACCGGCGCGTGGATGCATAGGCCGTTTTCGTTGCAGGTATCGGCCGTACACGCATCGCCATCGTTGCAGGATTTGGGCTGGCCGGCCAGGCAGTTGCCGCTGCCCGGGTCGCAGGCGTCGCTGGTGCAGACATCGCCGTCGTCGCAGGCCTTTGTTGTGGGCTTGCAGGTGCCGCCTGAGCACAGTTCGGTGGTGCAGGCGTTGCCGTCGTCGCAGCTGCCGCTGTTGGGCGTGTTCTTGCAGCCGGTCTTGGCGTCGCAGCTGTCGTCGGTGCAGGCGTTGCCGTCGCCGCAGGGTGCGGCCGTCGAGAATTGGCAGCCGCTGATGCCCGCGCAGCTGTCAGTCGTGCAAGCGTTGCCGTCGTCGCAGAGTTTGTCGTCGGTTTTGCCGTCGCAGTCGTTGTCGACGCCGTCGCAGACTTCGACCGAAGGAGTCGTCGGCTTGCAGGTGGCGGCAGAGTCAGGAGCGGCATCCGGTCCAGGGCCAGAGTCTGGAACTGGGCCAGAGTCTGGAACTGGGCCAGAGTCGGGGGCGGAATCCACTGTCGGGGCGGAGTCGGACCCCGCGCCAGAGTCAGAGTCAGAGTCAGAGTCAGGGTCAGAGTCAGGCCCAGCGTCAGGCGCGGAATCGGCGACCGCGCCATCGACCGAAGAAGCCGCGTCGGTTGCATCAGAGGAGCTGTCAGGTACGACACCGACGTCTCCTGTTGTCGCTTCTGGCCCAGCGGCGTCAGCGGCAGTCGTCTCCAGAGCGACACTGTCCGCGCCACCCGCGGCGTCGGCCGAACCCGACGCTGCGGGCGGCGCAGCCCCATCGGCGCACGCAGATAGCGCGGCGACCAGGCCCAGGGAACTCAGCAGAGAAGTGGAACAGTGGCGCATCGACCCCTCGGCGCAAACTTGGCGGCGGACATCGTGGCCGCAGCGCGGACGCTAACGAAGTCATGCTGTTGACGCACCCTGCTCTGATCTTACAGGGGCAACAGCGCAGCGCGAAAACCGCGCTTGACACACTGCGTCAAACCACCAAAAGTGCGGCGCGCGCGGCCCATGCCGCCAGGTATTCGCCATGCCCACCCGTTTGTGGTTCGCGTTCGCGCTCGCCGCCACCCTGCTCTGCCCCACCGCTGCGTTTGCGTGGGACGAAGTGACGGACGATGACGGCGTGAAAGTCTACCGGCGCGCCAAGTCCGGCAGCGACGTCAAAGAGTTCAAGGCTGTCGGCGTGGTCGCCGCACACGTTGACACCGTGATGGCCGTCATTGCCGACGTCGAGAAATACCCGCGCACGTTGCCGCCCACGCAAGCGGTCAAAGCCCTGTCGCCGGCCGGCAAAGTCGCCAAGCACCACTTCCTCATCAACCCGCCGGTCATCAGCAAGCGCGACTACTGCGCCGTGACGACCAGCGCCCGTGCCGGCACTGGCTACCGCGTCGACTGGAAGCAAACCGAAGAGGGCTGCCCGGCCACCGACGGCGTGGTGCGCATGGTCGCCAACGTCGGCAGTTGGTCGCTGTCGCCCGGCACCGAGCCGAATACGACCCAGGTGGTGTACCAGGTGCACGCCGATCCGGGCGGGGCGCTGCCGACCTTTATGGTCAACCGGGCGACCACCAAGACCATGCTCGAGGTGTTCGAGTCGCTCAAGAAGGCGAGCAAGCTCGGGCAGTATGCCAAGTGCGCGGGCAATATCGGGGCTTGTGTTGGGTGGTTGTAGGCGGGGTCACGACCATCAACAACCGCCAAGCCCAGGGAATACCTTTGGCACGCCATACTTCGGCGTCACGCAACCATCGCCCGCCGGCGCCCACATCAGGTTCTTGCCGGCGGGACAGGACTGTCCAGTCTGAAAGCACGGCTTGAACACAGGCAGTGGGCCGCCTGTGGCGGTGTTGGGCCAGTTGACCTTGCCGACGTACCACATGTCGCACACGTTCAATGTTTGCGCCACTTGATAGGCCAACCCTCCCTGCACGTAGACGTAGACCTTGGCGGTCGAAGCCCCGTAAGCGTGGTCATTCCAGTAGTGGACACCGACGCTGTACGCCATAGGTTCGGCAATTGAGCCCTCGGGAGCGGCTAGATTCAAATTTTCCGGCCCAGCGCCGTCGGTGTCGTCCAGGTCAACGCTCGGGTCGTCGTCGGGATTGAACTTCGCTCCCCAAGTCGGCTTGTTGTTGTACCAAAAGGCATCGAATGGGTTGTGGAACCACGGGTCTTGCACGCCATCACAGTCTTTGTCGGCGATTAGTGCCAACGTATGCGCAAAGTGCAAATCCAGGTCCGCCCCGGCCGCGGGGCCGCTGTCCAGTGGGTCGGGATCGCCCGGTGTGAACCAAGTCAGTTCGATGTGCAAGGCGTTGTTTGGGATGACCAGAAACGACAGGCAGACGTCGTTGCACGACCACTTGCCGGCGCTGTCCAAGACCTGCAGGCACAACTTGTACTCGCCAGACTGGTCGGCGGCAAAGGGCGGCAAGACGCCGGGCAGCGCCTCGACTTTCTTGTCGCCATTGGGGGTCTTGACCGTCCACAGGCACTTGGCCAGTTTGGCGCCGCAAGTGGGCACCGAGTCTGCGCAGGAGGGCTTGACGATGGTCTGTGGCACAAACGGCCCGCCCGAAACGCCAGATATGACCACCTTGGGGCAATCGGGCGAACATGCAACGGCGGCGTCTTGGGCGGCATCCGCTGGCGTGACGTCGGCGCTTGCATCCGCGGTCGCGCTGACGTCTGCCGGGGCAGTCAGGTCCGCGAGGGCATCGACGGCTGGCACCGTTTCGGCCGCGTCGGGGCTGGCGGCGGCTTGGGCAGCACTGTCAGCGGCTGCGGAGGCGTCCGCCAGGGCAACGTCCACTGTGACTGCATCCGCTGTCGTCCCGGTGACAACCGGCAAGGATGCGGGTGTGCCGCAGGCAGCCAAGGCAACTGTCCAAAGGCAAACGAACTGCAAACGCATGGCTGACTCCGCGCCTATGCCCTGCGGCGTTGGGGGGCAGGTTACGCCTTGCGGTGGTCGGCGTCAATGGTGGACTGAGCACTCAATCATCGAACGAGCGACAGTTCCCGCTCCATCCACGCCCGCCCAAACTCCACAATCCCCGCCGCCTCAAAGACCTCAGCCCGCGAATGCCCAAACCACCCCGTCACACCCGCGCCAGTCGCCCGATACGCCTGCACAATCAGGCCAAAGTAGTCCGGACCCTGCCAATCCACGATGCCGTCGCAGTCGTCGAGGCACTCGACGACCCGCACATGAGGCCCGTTTGGCCCCATGACCTTGCGATACCGCCGCACCCTGCGCTTGTTGGGCAGGTCCGCGAGGTATTCCGCAAAGTGCAACACCGTCACCGTGTCGTCGTCAGCGCCCAGCCGCAACACGCGCCCACCGGCCTCGCACAGCCGCTGCAACGGCGAACCCGGTCCGTAGTAGTCATGCCACGGTGGATCAGCCATCCACTGCGCAGCCTGAGCGCCGCGCGCGCCAAAGCGCCCCTCGGGATGGTCACTGACCACGGTCCCTGGCGTCTGCCGCATCACCTCGGCCAGCGCGCCGACGTCTGCCTGGGCCGGCGCCCGCAGGCAATCGAACGGCTCAGCATCGGCGAGCAGCGCTTCTCGTTCAGGCTCCGGTCGCTCGTTGACCCAGGCATGGCCATCTTCGGCACCGAGCACCATCAACCACAAGCCGTCCGGGCCAAACGCTGCGTCCAGCGCCGCCACCACGCCGGCTGCCCTGCCCTGCACCTGGCCGATGCGCCGCAGCGAGGCGTGCACCATGGCGATATCGCCGGGCCGAATGCCCAGGGCGCGCAAGTCGCCCACAAGATTGGCCGTCGTTGCGATTTGGAGCTTGCGACGACTGCAACGCAGCGCTGACCATCCATCACTCTGGGCTGTTGATGACCTTCTGCGCCGCTTGCTGGAACGCGGTCAGCTTCAGCGACCCGGTGCCACTGGGAGCAAAGTACATGATCTCCGTGCCGTCTTTGGCGAACCCATAGCCACTGTTGCGGATCTCGGAAGCCTTGAACTTGCCCGCATGCTTCTCGTTGAGGATGATCCACGCGTTGACGGCCGCGGTGTCTTGGAAAATCGGGATGTTCTTGACCTGCTTGGTCAGGTTGGCGGGCGTGCTTTTCTGTTTGTCCGCGACCAGCACCATTTGAACGTCGGTCTTGCCCGCTGCTACGGCGCTATCTTGCAGTTGTTGCATCATCTTGGCCTGTGCAATGCACGAGTTGCACCAGTCGCTGACCAGCGCCACCACAATTTTCTTGCCGGCGAACGCTGATAGCCCATAGCTGGTGTTGTAGCCCGGGCTTCCCGGGTTGATGTCCAGCAGCGTAAACGCCGGCAGCGTCGTCACGGGCGGCGCCACCTTTTCGCACACCGTCTGTGTACTGCCTTCACTCTGCAGGTCGCCGCCGAACGCGAGCCCGGACAAGTCGAGCTTGAAAGTGCGGCCCAGGAACTTCATGGTCACCGGGGCCAACAGGGTTGGCTGCAGCGTCACGTCTGGGATGGTAGCGCTGGTCTTGCCCGCACCGGGCTGCGCCAGGGCCGGCATCGCAATACCACCCGTGCCACCGACGCTCTGGTAGACCACGGCGCCCGATGCCGGCTCTTTGGTCCAGCCTTCGCAAGCCTTGACCGCACCGCCCGGCTGCGCCTGCTTGGCGTGGAATGCCGCGCTCTCGAAGATCAGACCCTGGCCTGGGGCACCGGGTCCGAACACCAGTTCCAGGCGGCAGCTGCCGTCCGGCCTTTGCAGGGCCAGTTGCAGCTTGCCGAAGCAAGCCAGGCCCATGGGACTGGAATTCAGCTTGTGCTGCGCCAGCGCCGTTGCCAGCTGCCCGGCGTAGTCGACTGTAAAGGTGCCGCCGTCGATGGCCGCACTGAACGAGCCCATGGCGACCAGCGGCTGCGGGCCCGCTGGGCCGTTGTCCTTGGGCGCGATGACGTCGGCTTGACCGGTCGTGTCTTTGCCACCGACCGCGGTATCAGCAGACGGATTTGCGTCATTGCCGCCATTGCCCGCTGTGTCGGCCACCGTGCCCGCATCCGTGGGCGAGTTGTTGACGACGCAGGACGAGGCCGCGCCGTTGACGACGCAGGAATTGCCGACGCCGCAAGCCACGCCCTCTGCCCACGCGCCGCCGGTGCACGACACCGTCACAGGCTGCCCGTTGGCAAAGGTGCAGCCGCCCTGGCCTTCTGAGGTGCACGAACTGCCGACCGCGCCGCCCACCGCAATGGCGCCACCGCCGCCGCCACCGCCACCACCGCCGCCGCTGATGCAGGCGGCCAGCGCTAGCGCCAGGGTCAATGGAAAAATCAGCGATTTGGAGAACATGCAGACCTCGCGGACAGGGACAAAGATGCTGCGCGGTGCGGGCCGTGGTGTCAAGCGAAAAGCGAAGGCCTTGACCGCCGCCACCCGGCCGCGCACAATCGCCGTGGCCGCTACTTGACTTGCTGATGCGTCACGCTGGCGTCGCCTGGATTTCCAATGCCTGAACACCGATTGCACCGCCCCCTAACCGACCGCTTTGCCGATGCCCTGGTTTGCGCATGCGCCTGGCACCAGACGCAGGCGCGCAAAGGCACCCAGACTCCTTACGTTTCGCACCTTTTGGCTGTCGCGGCGTTGGCGCTCGAAAACCAAGCCGACGAAGACACGGCGATTGCTGCGTTGCTGCACGACGCGGTCGAGGATGGCGGTGGCAGGGCCCGCTTGGACGAGATTCGTGGGCGCTTTGGCGACAAAGTGGCCGACATCGTGTGGGCGTGCAGCGACACCGACAAGCAGCCCAAGCCGCCGTGGCGGCAGCGCAAAGAAGACTACATCGCCCACATCGCTGGCGCGTCTGCCGACGCACGCCTGGTGTCGATGTGCGACAAATTGCACAACGCGCGGTCGATTCTGGCTGACTTGCGGAGCGAAGGTGAAAGCGTTTGGCTGCGCTTCAGTGCCAGCAAGGCGGACACGCTATGGTACTACCGCGCCGTGGTTCTGGCGTTCGCCAATCACAGGCAGTCGCCGCTGTTGGCCGAATTGGATCGCACGGTCACTGCACTGGAACAGTGGCCTGTGGCCATGCCGTAGCGCGCAACACCTTGCGTGGTTGGCGCCTGGACCACAGGCGCGATTTGGTGTGTACGGCGCCAACCCTGAGAATCACCGCGTGCGGCCAGCAGGTTGCACAGTAGGACCGGATGGACGACCGCGCTCGCCGAAGTTGGAATGCCGTGCAGGCCAAGCTGGGCGGCACGCCGTTTCCGTTGGCGGCCGCGCTGCCCGTCGCCACCGCCGCAGCGGACAAGTTGGCGCTGGAGCAGGCGCACGTTCTCGAATTGCGCCGCAATGGCACCCGTTTTGCCATCGTGACCGACATGCAACCGCACTTCGTGGTGCCCGAGGCGGAAGGCCAGGCGCCACTGCACGCGATTTTTGCCTGGACACCGCGCTGCCTTGCCAATGCGGTATTTGACCTTTTCGACGCCGGCGGACAGCACGTTCCCTACGCCGCCATCGCCTACCGCGCCTACAAGCCGCTGGCCTGGCGCAACCAAGGCCGGGGTCTGGGCATGGGACAGGTCAGCGACACGCGCTTTGCCGTGACACAGTGCATCGGCGGCATGATCGTAGCCACTCAGCGCGCCGCGACGATCGACGCGGCAGAGATTGACACCGCGCTCACGGCTCTGGAAGAGGTGACGCGCCTGGCGTGGCGGGGGCCGAGTCCGTCGAGCTTCCACGACCTGATGATTGAGGACGCCAAGCCCAAGTTGCCGATGCGCTGGATTGCGGTGACGTTGCTGGCCGTGGTGGCCCTGGGTCTCGTCGCCTGGGCCTACCAGCAGAGTATGAGCGGGCCGTAGCCATCGGCGCTGCTGGTACGATACGGCCGTTACGATGCGCGCGATGGCTCGGCGACCGACAAATCCCAGGCTGTTTAGCCGGTTAGGACCCTGTCCAATCTTACTCGATCGCTGTGGATACACGGGTGCGGCGAGTCGGCTTGCAACGACGCGAGCTTGCGACCCAGCCAGCAAGCAAACGGGCACCGAAAAGAACGACTATACAGAATCGCCTTGAGGTGAGATCAAACCTGCCGCAAGGAAGGAGCGACGAGTCGGCTTGCAAAGCCGCGAGTTTGCGACCCACTGAGCAAGCAAGAACAGCGATCGCAGATGACCTCGGGTCACCGCGATCCTGTAAAG
>SXGT01356021.1_pt1 | contig 20286 bp, 19 predicted proteins | sample 3176221 | NCBI WGS metagenome assembly SXGT01 (sample SAMN11356862, study PRJNA531348) | freshwater metagenome | isolation source: freshwater sample F1-120 | place: China: Fuxian Lake, Yuxi | collected 2017-12-25
AGCGAAGGCGCAAAACTGGTTGACCAGTATTTCGATCATGTGGGCGAAGCATTTCTTCGCCACGCCCCCGAGATAGATCCAGAAAAACTGAAAGACTGGCGTCCCAAGCTGTTTAGCTTTACTCGACTGAACCCTTGGTACGGCGGCTTGGTGGGTGTTCATCGCAAGCGTATCGGCGTGGGAAAAGACAAACTGGTTTGGCTTGAAATAGGCCAGGAAAACAGCCCAGCTTTGTTGCTGATGCACGGCTTTGCCGCTGCGAAAGAACACTGGCTGCCCTTGCTCCCTTTTTTCGCAGGACAATTTCGCATTTTGATCCCCGATCTTCCCGGTTGGGGTGAAAGCGGCTTCAACCCGGATCGCAACTATGGTCTTGAGGACCAAACTGAACGCCTTCATGACTGGCTGACCGAAATTGGCGTTCACAAGGTGAACGTGGTGGGCAACTCCATGGGGGGCGCCTTGGCAGGCCTGTTAGCCGCCCGCTTTCCTGAAATGGTCACCAGCCTGGTGTTGATGGATGCATTGGGCCTGCCCGGCACCGAGGAGACCGACTTCATTCGTGAGGTGCTACGCGGAAAAAACCGACTGGTTCCACGTGCCCCCATGGATGTAATCAAGCTGACTGACCTGGTGTTTCACAACCGGGCACTGGCTGCGTCTGCCGCGTTTTTCTCCGCAACAGAATTGATTCACCGCCGAGACGTGAATAGCTTCCTGTTTCAAGAAATGTTGAGCCGCCGCCCCGACTACACCAAAGCAACTTTTGAAGACATTTCAGCACCCACATTGGTGATGTGGGGCAAACAAGATGATGTTCTGCACATCAGTTGCGCTTACGAGTTCGAGCGCCTGATCAAGCGGGCTGAAATGTGCCTGTTCGACGGAGTGGGTCACTTGCCGATGATCGAGACGCCCTACCCCTGCGCGCAAGCCATCAAGGAATTTGTGCTCAGGAACCTTTGATTGGATATGTCCCTTTGAATTGCCAGCTGTAAATTGCCTTCTTTGTAGCATTTTGCTACAATCAAGGCGTTGCACAGGGAATCAATCAAGGAAACACGCCATGGCCAAAGCCTCTTCACCCATACGAATTCAGTCTGACTTGATGAGCAATGCTGCCGTGTTGGGCAAGCTCCACCACCGCAGCGCGGCTGAACAAATCGAATATTGGGCCAGCATTGGGCAAAAAGTTGAAAGCCTGCTAGACCCGGAGAGTTTGCTACAAATCAAAGCCGGGCTGTTGCGTGTAAAACTGGAACAAGTGAATGCACCGCCTGTAAGTGCCGACTGGGTATTTGGCAATTTGGACATGAAACGCACCACCGGTGAGTTGAAAGAAGAGGTAAGCCAAAACAAAGTACGCTACCAGGCCAGTGCTACTCACCCAGGCCTGCTTGAACAAATTGGCCCAAAAGGTGCACTCAAAATTGGTCAATTTGAAAATGGCCAATTCAAGCCCGTCAAACTGGCATGAAGCAACTGTGGCTGCTGGTAGGTGGCAACGGGGCTGGCAAATCGACTTTCTACCGCACACAGTTAAAACCCTTGGGCATGCCGTTTGTCAATGCCGACGACATTGCGCGAGATGTATTTCCCCAAGCACCCGAGGAACACAGCTACGAAGCTGCAAAAATTGCAGAAAACCTGCGCAACAGTTTGCTTGAACAAGGCAAGAACTTTTGCTTTGAAACCGTGTTTTCGCATCCCTCTAAAATTGACTTTGTGGCCAAAGCCAAAGCACTGGGCTACCAGGTGGTGATGGTGTTTGTTCATCTTGAACAAAGCAGTTTGAACAAAGCCCGCGTACACCAACGCATTGAAACTGGCGGGCATGCGGTACCTGAAGAAAAAATCGAAACGCGAATTCCGAGAACTGTCGACAATGTGTTGAACGCCCTGCCCCTGTGCGACGATGTGTGGGTGCTCGACAACTCCAGCGTACAAGAACCTTATAAGAAAGTACTTCGAATTCAGGGTGGGAACATGCAGGCATTCATTCACCCATTGCCCGATTGGGCCAGCCGCTTCAAAACCCACTGAACGAATGGCAATTCAATGGGTCCTACACCGACAAGTTCAATTTTTTTGGGTGGCAAGAACTCGTGATAAAACCAGCAATTCGAACCAGAACCTGTCTGCTTTTGGCTTGCATCACTTTGTTGGCTGCATGCAGCGCGATAAAGCTGGGTTACAACAACTCGGCCAGTTTTGCGCACACTTACCTCACCAACAAAGTCGATTTTGATTCCGAACAATCTGCGTTTCTTAAAACAAGTCTGAATGAGATTGTGGAGTGGCATCGCAACGCTGAGCTCCCCGTGCTGGCCAGCGAACTGCAAACCGCCCGACAAGCCCTTGCTGCGCCCAATGGCGTAGTAATGCCTGTAAGTGCAAACCAGGTGCAGGCACTGAACCTTGCCATTCGGGCGTCGCTTCGACGCACTGCCAATGAAGCAGCACCTGTGATTGCGAAAAACATGCTGGGCTTGTGGCCCAATCAAGTTCAAAATATCCAAGAAGCGCTCGACAAATCCAACAAAGAGTACCGGGACGAACGGTTGATGCAAAGCGCTGATCAGCGCGTGCGCGAATCAGCTGAACGGATGGCCGAGCGGTTCGAGCGCTGGCTGGGCACATTGAACCCGATTCAAATCAAACAAATTGAAGCTTGGGCCAGAGCCGAAACCCACAGGGCTGAGTCTCGTTATGAAAAACGGCTTGAGCGCCAGCAACAATTCATGGTTTTGGTGAACAAAGCCGCCAACCGTCAAATTGACCAAGCCACATTAAGCCAGGAAATCGCCCGCCTGCTCAACGCCTGGCAAAGCCCAAGCAGTGCCGCTGAAAAACAGGAAAGCGAACAACGGCAAAAAGCAACCATTGCATTGATTGTTGAAGTTCTCAATTCAGCCTCCGCCGAACAGCGCAACAATGCAGCAGACCGTGCTGCGGGTTGGGCGAAAGATTTCCAGGTTCTGGCCCGCAACAATTAACTCATCTTTGAATCCATAGGTACTTTACTGAAGTAAAAGTTTATCGTGCTCAATCACTCATGGACTTTTATTGTGCCTTGTACAACTCAAAGAAAATTGATCGCATTAAGCTTTAGCGCACTGCTGGTTGCCTGCGGTAGCGAAGACTCGGCACTTTCCAACAACCCGGGAACAAACACACCTGTCAACCCGCAAGAAACAGCGCAGTGCAACGAGCAATCATGGTTTGCAGGCGTTACCGAGATTTGCAACGGGGTATTGGTTTACCGTGATTATGTGTACGACGATTACGGTGCCGACACAGGCCTGCTGTCACCCAGCCCTGCCTTGCTGAACCTGGCAAGCCGTGGCGGGCAGTTGGGCAACCCTTTGGCCAACACGCCGGGTTTGTTGTCGCCCACGGCAGGCGATTCACGCTACCCGGCGGGCGCTGAAAACACTGCCGACCTGGTCGAGCTTCGGATTAGCCGACAGGGCAATACCTACAGTGCAAGCTTCGAGATGAATGCCCTGTATGAAGCAGGTCAAACCATTGCTGCCATGGCTGTGGACACCGACGACAACCCGGCCACTGGCACCGAAACCTTGATGGGATTGACTGTGCAGGGCGCAGATGTGGTGTATGAATTTAACGCAGGAAACCCGGATTCCAATTTGATCACCGGTACATTCCCGGCACCCGCGAATAACACATTCAAAATTTGGGCAGTCACAGCTCAAAGCAGTGGCGAAGTCATGAACGTGGCTTTCCGAGGCCCGGATGAAGAAGCCGGAGCTGAAGGTACGATACCGTCCCAGGTGCTGCCCAACAAAGGCAACTGGTGGGAAGACAAACAGGCTGCCGCCTTGGGTGCAGGAGACATTAGCCAGTTTTTTGCACAAGTGAACCGCCAAAAACTGACACCGGGCACCACTGAAAAGGCAGTGGTAGATGCAGGTTTCAAACAACGGGTTTACACCTCGAAATACACCGCACCAAATTCCACAGGCGAAGGCATGGTGCTGCAGGCTGAATCCTCAAGCCCTGAAACAAACAGCCGCTTTTGTGGGCAGTACTTCCATTTCGTGGGCAAGTACCAACCCTATGGTGTGTACATTCCAAAGAATGGCAATTTTGACGACCAACGCAGCCTGCAAATGATCATGCACGGCTGTGAGGCCAACCATGCCAGCCAGATCAACCAGCCAGGCATGCAGGCGCAGTTTGGTGACGCGCTGGACCGTGTGTTGATTTCGCCCCTTGGGCGTGGCCCTTATGGCTTTTATTCCGGTTTGTCTGAACGCGATGTGCTCGATGTACTGGACGATGCACTGAATACCTTCAACATCGATGAAGACCGGATACTGGTGGGCGGTTACTCCATGGGTGGATATGGCTCCACTCGCCTGGCTGCACTGTACCCAGACCGCTTTGCTGGCTTAAGCAACTGGGTGGGCTTTACCGGCAGCATTTTAAACACCCCGCTGATTGGCGATGTACTGGTTCAAGGCGAACAAGCCCTGACCAGCGCCCTGCCCTTTGCCTTGCCAGTGAGCAGCACCATTGGCGGCATAGGCAACATCAGCAATTACCTGGGCAATTTGCGCCACATTCCCGGTACGCATTCATATGGCGCACTCGATGAACTGGTTCAAGTGAATACCGGCCTGGACTGGGCATTGAAACTGAGCCAAACCGACGGTGTGCTGTACGAGTTTTACATGCACCTTGTGGCTGAGCACCTCACCTTGATCGCGCTGGATGAATGGACCAAGGAAGCCGAGTTCACCCGCAACCTGAAACGGGTCAAAAACCCAGGTCGAATCACCTTCAAAACCAATGAAGCATTCGCATATCCTGAATATGACATCAAGCATGACAAAGCCTATTGGTTAAGCAACATCAAAGGCCGCTCGGAAAGCGACATTGCCATGGATATTGAAAGCTTTGCTTGCCCACGCAGTACCAACAACTTTGAAAACGGGCAAACAGCAGGCAATGGCCCAGTGCCATTTATTCAAACCTTCCGCAGGCTGATGGGTGAACCTGCTCAGGCTGCCAGCGAGAACCGTTTCACGGCAACGCTGAGCAACGTGGCGTCAATGCGAATTAACACCACGGCAAGCTGCCTGCAAAACGGTGCCGCATACACGGTGGTGTCAGACGGCCCCGTGGTGCTGAACTTCAGCAATGGCAAGGTATTGAACCTGCCGGCAGGCACAAGCACTGGAAACCTTTGAACAATCACCTGGCAAGAAGGTCTTGCACCTTCTTGCTGCTGTAGAAACGTTGAAGGTTGCGGCGCAGGAAACTTTCTGCAAGGCCTTCCTTGATCAACAAGGCAGCCAAGTCAGGAATGTAATTGTCCAGCTCATCAGTAATCATCTCGTGGCTGATACCAATGTCATCCAGCAGGTCTTGCAAAGACTGTTCACCGTACTTTTCAAAGAAAAAGTCCACACCCAAATCAATGCATGATTTCAAATACTCGGTGTTGCGGAATTCAAGCCAGAATTCATAACCCAGCACCATGAATTCTTGCAGGTCCTGCTCAGTCAGGTAATCGCGATAGGCTGTCAGCGGCCATTCGCGCACCACATCCCAAAAGGCCAAGGCACTGTTCATGGCAGTTTCTCGATATTGCTCGTTGTCCAGCGTTTCATCTACCATCTCAAGCGAACCCTTCACACCACTTTCCATCAGGTTACGCACCCGCTCTTCAAGCCCTTCTGACAAATCGGGGGCCTTGGTACTCAACCACTCACGCACCTTGCGCGTGCTGCTGGCCACAGTGGAAAATTTCATCAGGTTGTTTTGCTCAAAAACATAGCCTTTGAGCACGGTAAAAATTACATCCGACAAAAAATGTCGAAACGGTGTGCTGTTTCGAATATTGGTTACTGCGTGGTCAAGCACACCATTTTGCTCAAAAATTTTCTCAATGAATTCTGTCGCGATTGAATCGGATACCACCTCACCAATTTTCGTGGTTCGGCTGGCTGGGAATTCAAAAATGCGATTGGCAATTTCACCAAACAACTCAGGAATGGCACCACCAATTTCCATTTCCACTGCATAACGCCGGGCTGTGGCCTTTACTTTGCTTTCATCCACGGCATCGCACAACCGAATGTGCTCAAGCCTGGCAAGCACATGGTTCAACTCATCGGCCAGCAAAGCTTGAAACTTTTTGCCTTTCAGGTTTTGCAACCAGAAAGCCACCTCGGCCTCTAGCAATTGCGACGCCAAATCTTTGGGCTGGTCAGCGCTGGTTTTCGCCATGTTCGTTCCGATGTGTAGTAGTGTTGAGTGATTCTAACCTGCTGTATCGAGGTTCCTGTGTTAAAGAAACTGATTGTTTTGCTGTTTGTTAGTGCAAGTGCTCCAGCCATGGCCCACCTCACCTGGATTGACGTTGGTGAACAAAGCCTCGGATTGTCAACCGGACACAATTTCCCAGCCAAGGAGATTACAGTCAAGGGTGAATATGTGGACTCTGTAAGATGTGTTGGTGGCAAAGGCGAGGTGTTTGGCTTGCCATTCAATGACAACAGTATTCGCTACATGTACAAAGAGCGCCCCGCCAACTGCCTCGCCATTCTGAAAACCAGCCAGATCGAGCTTTCACCGCGGCAGGGCGCGCAACATTTTGATGAGAACAAAGTGGACAAAGCCTTGGTGAACAAGGTGTTGAAAAGCGACAAATTCAACGAAGAATATTTTAAAGCTGCACAAATCAAACCCATTGAAAAAGACAGTGATTTGTACAACCCGGAACTTGCCCAATTCATTACGCTGCCGGGCGACGCTTCCACAATTTATGTTTACAAGAACGGCAAGCCCTTGGTGCAGCTTCCCGTCGGCCTGGAGTATCCCGAAACGCCAGTAACCCTGTGGTCGAGAACCGATGCAAGCGGCAAAGTCACTTTGCTGTTACAACCCAAGAGCAAAGCGCTGCTTCGAGCCTTGATCACCGAAGAAAAAGGCAGTGCTTACAAAAGCCAGTTTTTATCGGTCATCCTTGAACCTCGTTGAAACGAAACGCACTCAGAACTGTAAATTGGCTGTTAGCCGAACATGCCGTGGCAGGGATGGATGAAAAGTTTTTCCAAACGCCGGGCTCCCTGCGAGAAAATAATCCTGCGCATACTGAATATCGCTATTGTCCCGGTCGAACAAATTGAATATAGACAAATTCAAACTGAGATCTTTGTTCACCTTGAAGTTGAAGAACAGATCCGAATTGATCACTGAGTCCGATTCAATGCTCCGGTCTTCCACCAAAGGCGCGCTGCCCACATATTTCAACTTGTAACCCACTTTGAAATTACCCCAGGTTTGACCCAACGACACGGCCGCAGACTCCTCTATCGCGTTGGGAATACCATTGTCTTGCACACCGACAAAACGAGCATCCACAAGAGTCACGAAGCCATCAATTTCAAAGCCGGTTTTGTTGAAATAACTTGCAATCAATTCAAGCCCGTTCCGCTTGGTCGCCCCCCTGGGTTCGGTGGTACCAGCATCACCGACAAAAACCAGTTCAGAATCACTCTCTAACTGGAACAAGGTCGCGGAGGCACTCAAATTTCTTGAGGTATTGGTAGTTTTCACACCCACCTCTGAGCCACGGGTATTCACGATATAGTCCACCGGGTTTGCTGTGAACAAACCGCGGGGATCATTGCTGTGAAAACCCCGGCCAATGGACAAAAACAACTCGGTGTCATGTTCAAATGGAGTAATGCTTGCGCTGAACTTTGGGCTGAATTGCTGATCATTTCGAGAACCACTTCGCGTCACATTGGGTGTTGTCAGGTCTTCATCGTCATCAAACTGACCGTTTAAATCAACATCGAACTGGTCATATCGCAAGCCGCCAGTCAGTTTGAGCCAAGACACTGGAAGCAGTTGCTGCGAGACAAAAATACCCAAATTGCTTTGCTCAAAAGAATCTTCGCTTCGAGTGGCCAATCGCTCTCGGGCAATTGTGTCGTAGAGCCCCGCCGGGTTTACATCATCTACCCGATAGTCAAACCCGACCGCCAATTGGGAACGCATGAACGACAAATTTTCAAACAGGGTGTGTGTCACTCCACCACCAAAGGTCACCCTGCTGTCGAACTGGTTAAACTGGTCAGAAATCACTCCCGGGCGGCCAAGCGCCGTGTTGTCCCTAAGCCCATAAGTGAAATCGCTGAAAAGATTCAGTTTGTAATCCGCCAGGTAAGCCCGTAGCTGCGTGATCGATTGATCCCAAGCCAGGGTGAAATTGCCTGAAACAGCATGCCGTTGCGTGAATCCACCCGCGGTTGGGTCAAGGCTTCCAAATCGACCCACCAAACCCTGATTAACCGCATCAACTGGAATGTGATCGGTCGACGTCCATTGTGATTCATAGCCTGAGTATTGCAGCTCGAAGCGTTTGCTTGAATCAATTCGATGACTTAATTTCAACAGCGCATTGTATTTGTATTGATTCTCTGCGACCTCCCAGGGACCATCGTTGTCAGTCAACTCAAAGGCATACAGTAGTTTGGTTTGATCTTCATTGAAAGACACTGAATTGGCCAACAAACCACGCCGATAACCAAATTCACCCACCGACAATGAAGCCAATCCCCTTTTTAGCTCGCTCACATAATCGATGTTCAAAGATCCCGCAGAGCTGAAATCACCGTCTTGCGCAAAATAAGGGCCCTTGCGGTACTCCACGCGAGACAACAACTCGGGAATGATCATGTTTGAATCTGCGTACCCCTGCCCGTGCGCGTGACCCGGCAGGTTCAAGGGCGCACCCAAAAAGTTAATCGACAAGTCTGTGCCGTGATCAAGACTGAAGCCACGCAAAAAGTATTGATTGGCTTTGCCACCACCAGAGTGCTGGGTCACATTCAAACCGGGTACAGCCTCCAGCACATCCGAGGATCTTGCCGGATTCTGGTTGGCCAATCGCCGTGCACCGAGTATGCCTTGGGAACTGGTGATTCCGCCCAAAGTATGAATAGCCTCGATACTTTCCGTCACCGACACTTCATCAAGCTCTTGGGAATCAAAATGAATGCCGTGGGCACTGGAAATACGCGGCATCAGGGCCAAACCACACACCCCAAAGACAATCAATTTCATGTAGAAATCCATCCAAAAAAAATCCCGCAGCCACACTTGCTACGGGATTCTTAAAATACTGTATCAAATTTTTGCTGTGTAATTAGTCTGGAAGATCGAAGGGCTCTGCTGTTTCGGAGGTCGCCAACATCAGGTTACTGACGTTTTCAGGTTCACCGGTTTCAGAAGTGCTGCCCACCAAGGCACCCGCCTCAGATGCATTGATATTCCCGTCACCTGCTGCGCTACCCAGGTTAAAAGGTGAGCCATCACCTCCACAGGCCCCCAAGGTGAGCAGCAAAGCCGCGCCTGTGGCCAATCCAAGTTTGCTTTTCAGTTTCATTTAAAGCTCCTTGATATGAAATTAATTCCTTGCACCTGGAATTGGCGTGTTCAAGAATGGAAAACGACTCAAAAACGTAACCTGTTCCTGAGCCACCGCATCGTGGAGCGTGAGTGACGTTGAGCCCAAAGGCACGCTGTTTGGGTTACAGGCCGAGGTAAGACTGGTTCCTGGCACCGTATTGAGACCAAGACCGTTAGTGGTACCATTTGCCACACACAAACCGCCCATCACTGCAACCAGAGAAATGTCGACCACGTCATCAATTGGTCTGCGACCATTTGGATAACCCGCACTATCGCCACCAACAACCCCCAGCGTGTTCTGGTTCGCAATCGGTGTTGGTGGTGTTGTCGTATTCAAACGCATCATTTCTGACAAGGTTACATTTGCCGGGCGATTCACACCGTCAATACCCGCCAAAAATACATTGAGCAGGTCGGTACGCGGAAAGTTGGTCGGAGCTGTATTTTGCAGCCCCGGTACAACCATGCTGATCAGCTGCGGCAAAGTGGGGTTAGACACATAGGTCAGGAACTGACCATCGCCGCTGGGCTTTGACGCATTGAAACGGTCCTTGTCTTTCAAGCCAATCACCACCTCATTCACCAAGGGCATGCCAAGGCGGGAAACCTGTACCCATGCACCACCCACTTTCTCGGCAGTTTGATGCCCTTGGGCAGGCACACCATCGCCAATTTGCACTTGACGCAAGCTGGCTGTGGTCCAGCCACCAATTACCTTTTCAGTGCTGGGGGCCAAACAATCCTTGTGAATTTCCAACGCAATGCTGGTGATGTTTTTGTCTTGAATTGAATTGACGGCGGCAGCATTGGCGTTTGCGCTGCTGCGATTCGAAATGGCACTGGCCGGGGCATTCACCAAATCAAAAATTGTACCCAAATTCACTGCAAAACCTTCCTGCCGCTGGCCTACAAACACGCGTGCCTGGTTGGTACCCGCTGCACAGCCAGGGATGGTCACATTGTGAATGTGCGCATCGGCATAGCTTTGATAAGCCGCCGCGTTACCCAGGGTTTTTTCACCAATGTAATCTACGGGCTTTTCCAACGTGGTGCTGCCCCCACTGGTTTTGGCCGCCAAAGTACGATTACCGTTGCGTCGCCCATCGCGCACTACTGTCATGGTGTAGGTTTCATTCAGATTCAAATTGGGATCTGACAGTGTGGACACCGCACCCGCTTGAATCAAGGGAATGCTGACCGAAGGCGTGTTACTCCCGCTTCCCATCGGAAGCGCGATCTCCTTGAGATTATTTCTGAAATTAAACTGAAATGTAATTTCTTCCTGCGCATCGCCATCGTTGTCGATGTGAATTTCATACAGCGCGTTGGGATCCATTGAAAAATAATTTGGACCACCGTAGCCGTCTTGAAGGGGCTGATAATTGGCAATCAAGGTAATGAAATCTGACCGGTTGGTCTCGTAGCTGCGGAACATGTAAAAATCAGTTCCGTCTGCTTTCGGAGTAGTCGTGATTGAAGGCACTTCACGGTGGCTAGAAGCCAAAGCCGCAACGCTGACAACAGCCAAAAGACTGCCCGCTAAAATATTGAATTTAAATTTGTTGTTCTTGGTTGTGCTTGTCTTCCTCTGTGCTTTCATTGTGACTCCCTGACTTCCAATTGGTGCTTCCAAAAACTACACTTACAAAACCTCTTTTTCGAGTATAGGTTTCAATAACTGTTAACACGATGACAATTACTGCAACAATTACTACTTAATCAACCTAACATTCTTTCTACTAACCAATTAACTGGGTTTTGGATGCGTCAATACAAATATTATGAATTCGTCCTGGTTGCCTTTGTGGCCGTACTGTTGTGTTCCAACCTGATCGGCCCCGCAAAAATTGCCGAACTGAATTTGCCTTTGCTTGGCACTGTTACTTTTGCAGCGGGTGTGTTGTTCTTCCCCATTTCTTACATATTCAGCGACATCCTGACTGAGGTGTATGGTTACGGCCGCGACCGCAGGGCTGTTTGGGCAGGTTTCGGGGCTTTGGCCTTTGCATCGTTCATGGCATTCACCGTGGTGAATCTTCCTGCCGCATCCTTCTGGGTCGACAAACAGGCTGCAGTTGAAAGTGTGTTTGGCAACACCTGGCGCATTGTGCTGGCCTCGCTAATTGCATTTTGGAGCGGCAGCTTTATCAACAGCTTTGTGCTGGCCAAAATGAAAATATGGACCCAGGGCAAATGGTTGTGGACCCGTACCATTGGCTCCACTGTGGTGGGTGAGTTCGTAGACTCTGGCTTGTTCTACACCATCGCATTTTGGGGGATTATGACCACCGATCAAATCATCACCGTGGCATTGACGCAGTACGTGCTAAAAACCAGCTGGGAAATACTGGCGACGCCGCTCACCTACTGGGTAGTAGCGCGTTTGAAACGTGCAGAAAACGAAGATTATTACGACAGAGACACCAACTTCACGCCATTCAGTTTGAAGGTGTAATACCCGCCAAACCCACGCGGCGTGCGGTAATAAAATGGCGTTGCCAATATGGACTGAACAGCTTCGCTATTTCAACACCAGCGCGCGTGGACACATGCATAAACTGGTTGTCACCCACATACACGCCCACATGCCGGCGTGTGGGGCCTGTGCGAAAAAACAGGAGGTCACCAGAACGCAAATCGGAGAGATCGACCCGCTCGCCCATGGTCATTTGCTCTCGTGAACTGCGTGGTAAGCGCAGCTGGAATTTGTCTTGAAACAAGGTTTGAATAAAACTGGAACAGTCCACGCCGTTGGTACCGGTGCCACCCAGCTTGTGGCGTGTACCCGCCCAATTTGAATAATGGGCCAACAAAGCGTTTTGAATTTCATTGCTATACGACTGCTCGGCCGCGGGCGGATTCAATAGGGAATCAAGGGAGGAATCACTGAATGCAAGGCCAGGCCAGAATGCAACGATCAACACAAGAAAACTGCTTTTCACTTTGTTGAAACGTCTCACACTGGCCATGCGTATGTTCCTGGAATCATATTGAGGAAAAGCGTCTGCTTGCTGTAAGGGGACCGTATCATAGCGGCAAAGTGCAGAACAATCGGTAAAACTTGGTGAGAAACTCGAAACTGGTTCAAGTCTGGCCGGCAAACCGCTGAGATCGCGGCTTGCCGACACGAAGAAGAAATTACTTGTTGGCGAAATACTCATTGGTGAGCTTCACAATAACCGGTGAAAGCAACAGCAGCGAAACCAGGTTGGGCAAGGCCATGAAGGCATTCAATGTATCGGCCACCAGCCAAACGAAGTCGAGTTGAGTGACAGCACCCACCATGACGAAACCTGTCCACAACACGCGGTAAGGCATGGTGATGGCAGTGCCTGCAATAAACTCCCAGCACTTTTCACCGAAATATGACCAACCCAGAATGGTGGTGAAAGCGAAGAAGGCCAGCGACAAGGCCAACACATATTCACCCACGCCTGGTAAACCTGTTGCATAAGCACTGGAACTCAGTGCGGCGCCGTTCAAGCCGCTGCTCCAGACACCAGTGACCACGATCACCAGGCCGGTCATGGTGCACACAATAATGGTGTCGATGAAGGTACCCATCATGCCCACCAAGCCCGATTCCACCGGGTTGCTGCTTTGGCCGGCTGCTTGTGCAATACCAGCCGTGCCCAAGCCAGCCTCATTGGAGAAAATACCGCGCGCAACACCATATCGAATGGCCAGCATGATTGCTGCACCGGCAAAACCACCAGTGGCAGCAACCGGGTTGAAGGCACTTTCGATGATGAGGGCAAAAGCAGCAGGTACTTGGTCGATGTACATTCCCAGAATAATGACCGAAGCAACGATGTAAGCCACGCACATGAACGGAACCACTTTTTGTGCCACTGCACCAATTCGCTTCACGCCGCCGATCAACACAAAACCCACCAGCACGGTCATCACGATGCCGGAAATCCATTTGTCGATGCCAAAGGTTACATTCAGCACATCTGCAACACTGTTGGACTGAACCATATTGCCGATACCAAAACCGGCCAGACCACCGAACAGTGCGAATGCAAAGCCTAACCATTTCCAGTTCTTACCCAAGCCATTTTTAATGGCATACATTGGGCCACCAACCTGCTGACCACGTGAATCGGTTTCTCGGTAATGCACCGCCAACAGCACCTCGGCATACTTGGTGGCCATACCCACCAGCGCAGTCATCCACATCCAGAACAAGGCACCGGGACCACCCAAAGCAATGGCTGTGGCCACGCCCGCAATATTGCCGGTACCCACAGTGGCAGCCAGTGCGGTCATCAGTGCAGCGTAAGGGGTAATGTCGCCTTTCGCGCCTGCCTGGGGACTTCGACTTTTCCAAATCCACTTGAAGCCCATGCCAATTTTAAATATTGGCATCAACTTCAAACGCAGCTGCAAAAACAGACCGGTACCCAGAATGGCAACAAGCATGGGTGGCCCCCACACAATTCCGTTGATTGAATTAACAAACTGCGTAAGTGCTTCCATGCATTGTTCTCCTTGTTGTGAAAAGCGATGCGCCGAATTGGTGCTGCAATGGCGAATGGTCAGTTTAGTATGCAAGCAATGTGCCTGAGAAACACTTTTTAACAAATCGAGAAACTTATTGACATAAAAAAACCCCGAACCAGGTCGGGGTTTTTCAGAAAAAGTATCGCAACTTACTGTTTCTTTTCAGGCTGCTTCTCGCCGGCTTTGGGTTGATCACCCAGAATCGACTTGGCAGGACAAATTTTAAATGCAGGACATTTTTGACAACCAACAGCAATCGCAATCGGGCAAACAGTCATGGCGGTCCTCGTTTGTGGTTATGGGAAAGCTCCCGCACGCAGTATTGCAGATTAATGCAGCGTTCCGCTAGGAGATTTGTTCAGTTGATGATTCACAAAATTCTGGGCAGCCTTGCGTGCTAAATTTTCCTCTTCGGCAGACACATCATCAAGCAACAATTGAAGTTGGTCGGGTATGTCGGTTTCCGGAAAAAGCACCTGGTAAATATAAAGCCAACTTAAAGCCACACCGCGATCCTTCTGCACTTCCACCCCATCGAGATACAACAAAGACAAGCTCAACATGGACAAGGGCGAACCCAGCTTGGCCGCCTCAGTCAGATAAGCCATGGCCAACGCCGCATTCTTTGCAACGCCTTTGCCATGCAAGTAATACACACCCACATTGTGCATGGCCTGAGACAGGCCGCCCTGAGCGGCCTTGTCAAAATATTTGAAGGCTTGCGCAAAATCGGGCTTGTTCGCACGCTCAAGTTCAAGTGCCAAGTGGTAAGCGGAATTGGGGTCGCCCAAGTCAGCGGCTTGCCGCAGGTATTGCTGGGCTAGTTGCGCATCAGCATCCAGACACCCCTCAACCCCGCCCTTGTACATTTGCACCAAAGTCAGTACAGCCATCAAAACATTGGCATGCGCGGCTTGTTGTAGCAGGTCCATGCCACGAGAAAAATCCTGACTACCCAGTTCACCTGACACCAGCAAACGCCCAAGAATTACCTTGGCGTCCACTTCCCCGGCCATCACGCCCTTTTCAAGCCATTCCAAAGCCAGCGTGCAATCATCGACGCTGCGATTTTCAGCATACAAGTAAGTAAAGGCGATCAGGTTGCAGTGTCCATCCCATTGATTGCTCAACGTATCCAGCAAACGCTGGCGGGCCTGCACCAACTTCTTCCCAACAAAAAGGGATTTGATTTCGTCGGTGAATTCAACGGGAGGCTGGGATTGCATGGCGTGTTAAACGTAAACTGTGTGAATCGAGATCTTACTGAAGAAACATGAACACACCCTACATTGCCGTTCAAATCAAAGAAGATGTTTACACCCAGATGAAAGCGCTGCACCAGCGTGCATCCAAACCCATCAGCGATGAAGACAAGGCGCTGGGCGCCGACCTGCTGGCGCAAACCTATGTGCAACTGCTCGACACCTGCTTTACTCACCTGCTCGATGAATTGAACAAAACCCAACCCGACAAAATGCTGCAAGACGCGTCGAAGGTGATACACAAGGTACAAAGCGAGGCACAACACTACATCGGCTGGCTTATCAAGTTTATTGCCAACAAACGTGTGCCACCCGTGATTCACCACTTTCACGACATGGTTCACATTTTGAACCTGACTGGCCAAGAACACCCCTATATCGTAATTCCGGTCACTACAACGTATGCAGAAAAAGCCAGCGACGTAATGAACGCCTTGGCTCAGCGTGACGATACACGCATTGAAGAAGGTGTTGAGCTGCTGATTGAAGCCATAGAGACAGCACTGGTGCCTTTGGTATACACACCCAAAGACCTGATGGGTTTCAATTTTGTGATCAGCAAAACAATCAATGGCGTAATCAATGTGCTACACACCTTGTTCAAGCACACGCTGCGCAAACTGCCGCCACACATCAACATTGAAAGTTACCCGGCCATTGCAGCCCACTTTGAAACATTTCTGATCAGAAAGTAAGTTTTAAATGGTTTGAATGAATTGGTGCAGCAGCGGGAAAACCTCGGTTTTCGCCGCTTCACCACGAATCATCTGGCTGTGTGAAAAGTCTTTGCTGAACCCCTTCTGCACGGTGCACTCATGCCAGGTTTTGGGACCACCCAAAGCCTCATAAATTCGCCTGCAACCCTTGGGCGGCGCTACATCGTCTCGCCCGCCCGCAATCACCAATGAAGGCACTCTGACTTGTTTCAATGCCGCCAGGTAATCGAAACCATCTGCCCCTTTCCATTTGCCACTCAGGTTCCATTTGCACCACTGCACCAGCAGCAAGGTGGGCTCACCCTCTGGCCCAATGGGCACCAGTTTTCTTGGTGTTCGGCCAAACAGGCGGGTCAATGCGCCCAAAGCAGCAACCCGCATTTTTTCTTTCAAATTGGGTGCAGCATCTGTCACCTGCGCGCCAATCAGGCTCAGGCTTTTAATTTGGGAAATTCGTTCGGGTTGCCGGGCCAGCAACATCAGGGCCAGCAAACCGCCACCACTGTGAGAAGTCCAATGCAACTGCGAGTGGCCTGTGTGTTGAACAACAAAGTCAATCGCGACCGGTAGATCATTCAAAGCCGGGTATTCAAAGTTTTGCTGGCGGTGCGCAGGCCTGGCTTGTCCATGCCCGCCCCACTCCAATAGCCAGGTATCAAACCCTTGTTCCGCGAAAAACACACCCAAATGTTCCACAGCAAGCTGGTTGGACAAAGTGCCATGGGCCACCACGACAGGCAAGCCCACCGGGTTTGAAGGCTTGTAACGGTGCAGTGCCACATGGCCGCCACCGTGCATGGGAACCAGGTGTGTTTCCTGCTTCATCACTGAAAAACCCTCAATGCCATTCAAGCCACCGGCTTGGAAATGAATTTCACCACCTTGGTGGCCCAACTGCGTGGCGTAAAGCGAATGCTTTGTGCCATGGTCCAGTTCAAGGCACCGTGAATGTACACACGCTGGTTTCGCTTCATTGCGGCATAGCCTTTCACTGCAACATCTTCTGAACTGGGCATGCGTTTGCCTTGCACCAAGGCCGATTTCTGCATGTTCGCTTCAGCCTGAAAACCTGAAGCGGTAGGGCCGGGGCAAAGGGTGCACACGGCAACACCGCTGTCTGCCAACTCTTCGGCCAGGGCCTCGCTGAAGCTGAGCACATAAGCCTTGGTTGCATAGTAAGCAGCCATGTAAGGGCCTGGTTGAAATGCAGCAGTTGACGCCACGTTCAAAATTTTTCCACCGGTTTTCAGCAGATCGGGCATAAAGCCGCTACAAAGTACAGTGAGTGCTTCCATATTCAGGCGCAGCATGCTGGTGGTGTCTTCCACCGGCGTGTCTTTGAACAAACCATAGGTGCCCACGCCTGCATTGTTGACCAGGTAACTGAGTTCAATGCTGTGCGCTTTCACTTTGGCAACCAGCTCGCTGGCTGCATTCGGCTTGGAAAGATCCGAACCAATTACGATCACATCGACCTTGTACTTGCCCATGTAGTCGGCGGCCAGCTCTGCAAGCTTGGCTTCATTGCGTGCACTCAACACCAAAGAAATTCCATCCTTCGCAAAACACGCTGCCAAATGCAAACCAATGCCAGACGATGCGCCTGTTACCAATGCCCATTGCTTCATTCCTGTTCCCCTCTTCTGACAAAATCGGCGATTGCCCACAAGGCCTTGTCGGCTTTTTCAACCAAGGCATTGAACATTTGAAAGTTATGCCACATGCCTTCATGTACAGTGCAGCTTACTTGCACGCCGGCAGCTTTGGCACGCTGCTCAAGCAATAATGCGTCATCCAGCAAAATTTCATCGCTACCCACTTGAATAAACATGGGCGGCAAGTCTTCAAGCTCGGCAAATACAGGCGATACCTTGGGGTCGGCCGGTAGCACTTCGCCACAATATGCGGTTACCCCACGCTGCAATGGCACCACACTCAACATGGGATCGGCCTTGGCCTTGCCTTGAATGGAGGCAGCAGTCAATGTGAGGTCGACGAACGGTGAAATCATCACCAAACCAGCTGGCAGAGGCAGGCCTTCGTTGCGCGCGTAAATGGCCATGGACAAAACGTGTGCAGCGCCAGCGGAGTCGCCGACCAGGGTAATGTCATTGGGATTCACATCAAGATCGAGCAAGGCCTGATAGGCAGCCATGCCATCTTCAAGAGCGGCTGGGTAAGGGTCTTGTGGTGCCAGCCTGTAATCAATCAGGAAAACACGCGCGTTACAACGTACGGCAAGCTCGCTGGCCAAGGGCAAATGGGTTTCAAGCGAGCCCGCAAAAAAGGCGCCTCCATGCATATGCAACAACACTTGGTCAGTGTGCGCATTGGCCGGGCGAACGAGTGCGCACATGCAGGTGCCCAATTCCAGGTATTCAACGCGGGCATCGGGCCGGACCTTGAACAGTGGTGCACCCGCGTTCATGGTGGCCGCCAACCAACTGAGCGGAATTGGAAGTTTACCGGGCGTTTTGAAGGTGCTGCGCAGTGTTGCACGAACAGCTTTCTCGGCTACAAACTGGATCGGGTTCATGAGTACAGAGTCTCCGAATGTTACAGCGCAACGCAATTTACGCTGTTTTTGTTATTTTTCTTCAATATAGCGAATTTGCAGCAGGCAGCAGAGCAACCCAACCACCCTGCCCCGCAACAAGTTAGACTATTACCTCCAATTTATTAAAAAATCCCGTGAAAACAAACGCTTCCCCAAAACAATTAATTCTTGGCTTGATGTTGGCTGGCAAAGGCTGCCAGGTAAAGGCTGCCCACATTGTGCTGGCTTGCAGCCTGTTTGGAGTTTCCGAAAACAGTGCACGCGTGGCCATGGCCCGCCTGGTTGCTGAGGGTCAGTTGAAATCTGCTGGCCGCGGTATTTACACCTTGGGTAAACAGGCTGCCTTTACTGGGCAAGACATTCAAGGGTGGAACAACCGGCTAACCGCCACCTGCGCCTGGAACGGCAATTTTTATGCCGTATTTACAGCCCACCTAGGGCGCAGCAATCGCAAGCAGTTGCAGCTTCGCGAGAAGGCCTTGGCATTATTGGGTTTTCGGGAATTTGAGCAGGGCCTGTTTTTACGCCCGGCCAATTTAAACCTCGGCCTGGCTGGTATTCAGGAAAAACTGCTGGCTCAGGGAGTCGAGAAAAACATTCTTGCTTTTGAAATGAAACCCGTCACCCCTTCTCAAATCGTCTCGATTCAAAAATTATGGGACATCCGAAAGCTCGAAAAACTGTATTTAAGTCACACCAAAAAGTTGAATGACTGGATGCAGGGCTATTCCCGCATGAAACTGGAGAAAGCGGCCCGAGACGCCTACCTGGTGGGTAGTCAAGCCATTTATGAAGTACGCCGCGATCCACTGTTACCTGCCGAGTGGATCAATGCTGCTGCACGGCAACAATTCTTTGAAAGCGTGCTGCGCTTTGACGAGACCGGCACGCGGGTGTGGCGTGAATTGCAACTGCGAATTTTGAAAGACGAAGAAGTGATCTAGTAAAGCACGTCATTACATCGCTTTACTTTTAATTCCACATCTGTAATATTACATCAACTACTGTCAACGTCATTGATGGTAATGATGTAAATGAGTCTGTGGAGGCTGTCATGCGCACACCCGTTTCAATTCACCAGAAAGGTTCCAGCTTTCCGGTTCGTCGAATGGATTTTGATTTTTCGAATATCAATCGCCATTTTGTCAACAATGACCCTGCCAGCAGCCACGTCTGGACAGCTTTTCAGGCCTACTTTCCCGAAGGCGAACACTTTTTTGGAGATTCTGTGCGAGATGCAAAAAAATGGGTGAAAGATGAAGCCCTATTGCGGGAAATCAGCGCATTTATTGGGCAGGAAGCCATGCATGGCAAAGAGCATCTTCTAGCCAATGCAGAATTGAAACGCCAGGGCATCAACGTGAATGTTTGGGATGCACGCACTCGCTGGGCGCGCAGGAAGCTGAACAAACTGCTGTCCGTCAAGGCACGCCTGGCGGGTACCGCAGCGGTTGAGCATTACACGGCCGTGATCGCTGAACACATCATGAAAAGTGAAGAATTTCACAACATGATTATCGACCCCACCATCAAGAATTTGATTTATTGGCATGCCATGGAAGAAAGCGAGCACAGAGCGGTGGCTTTCGATACGCATTTGGCCATTGGCGGCTCGTACTCACAACGCGCAATTGCAATGACAATCGTATCGATTGGCATTGGCCCCGTGGTACTGGCGGCCATGCTGAGCTGCATGAAACAGGACGGCGAGCTTTACAACATGAAATCCTGGTTGAAATTCACCGATCTGTATTTCGGCCGCAAAGGGGTTTTCCGCAAAATGATTCCCGAT